>PVBE011870956.1_pt1 | contig 28966 bp, 45 predicted proteins | sample 1631181 | NCBI WGS metagenome assembly PVBE01 (sample SAMN08397723, study PRJNA350692) | Marine metagenome, whole genome shotgun sequencing project. | isolation source: water | place: Pacific Ocean | collected 2012-04
GCTGCGCCTAACGCCATGATGGCTTGTGCTTTCTGAGTGCCTGATTTCACTTTCGCTGCGGCCGTGTGACTTGTCTGCGGATGTTCGTCCGAGACTTTGCCGCCAACTTGGTTCGCATCAAATCCCCACAAGTTTTGTTGACTCATGACAGCACTCTCCAACGATCTTCGCCGTTGATCAATGTCAGTTTCGAACCAGAGTCCCAATCAACAGTGATTTCCATTGCGCCGAAAGCGGATCTGACTCGCTTCACGGTGCCTTTTGAACCGTTGTTGAGCAGTGTGAATGGATCGCTAGTGAAGATCAGCTGAACTCGGTCATCTGTTTCTGGTATTTGGTTCATCAGATCTCCAGTTCCCAGTCGTAAGGCTTCAACGGCGTGCCGTGATGCGTTCGATCCAAAACAAGCTGCCACTGAGCTGCGGATTCAGCGTCACGACGATCCATGAAGCCACCAATCGCCATCAATCCAAGAATCAAAATCAGTTCAATCATTGTCATTCTCCTCGCAGTTCTTCAAAACAGTCGTTGCAAACTCTTTTGTCGCCCACATAGACGATGGGCCAATCTGAAATTGTTTTGGGGCAGTAGTCACAAACGAGCGGTTTTACTTCAGCTGGTTCTTCTGTGATCCATTGAACATGACATCGTTCGCACCAGTTTTCGTATTCATCGGGCGCTAGTTCTTTTGAAGTGACCCGCCCTACGTCACGACACGATGGACAGTCTTTGCGTTCCCACGCGGTCATCGGTCATCTCCTTGAACAAACATGTGAAGAAGAATCATGCCTTCAGGTTGATCGTCAGGATTGTCAGTCGGAACGGCTTGCATCATCTGGCCACCACCGTTCAGTTCTGCATCGCGACTGGGGACGAGTAGCGCGCCATTGTCCAGTTCTATGACTATCGCATCGCCTTTCATCCCTTTGTATTCGTCCCATCCGAATACCCAAATTTCATGATTGGTCATTGGGCGGACGGCGACAATCTTGCAGCCGACTATTTCGCCCTCTTTGCGTGTGATCGTTGTTCTGGTCATATCAGTTCTCAACTCCTGTTTGTTGTGCTTGTTCAAGCAGTTTGCGACGCAAACGATCATCTTTGTTTTCGCCTAGAAAGTAGGTGCCTTCTCTGAGGCCCCACCACCACCCTTTTTCTTCAACGAAGAACAAGATGTCAGTCAGTCCGTCAATTGAGCCAGTGTCATGAACTTGTTTGTTCACCAGCTCAATCAAGTGTTTGCACAGCTTTTCGTCATATTTTTTGACGACAGCCTGCGCCTGTTTCGGCAGCTTCACAGTTTCTCCTTTGGTTGCTGTCACCAACCATCGTACAGAGTAGTGCTGACACTAGCAAGCACAGGTACAACGACACAGGCCGTTCATTGGCTAACCTTGCGGCCAGTGACCTTTGTGTCCAGTGTGCCCTGCGTGGCCCGGTCTATGGGCCGCGCCATGCCTAGCGAGGAGGCGCGATGCCGAAATACAAAGTGACCGGTGGCGATGACGGCGAATCTGGAATTGAATTTTCTGGAAAACGCTATGAGCCTGGAGAGACGGTTGAGATGCCGACCAAGAAAGCCGAGTGGCTAGTTGAGCTTGGCATTTTGGAATTGGCCGGCGGTAAAGCAGCTTCTGAAACCAAAGCTGAAACACCGAAATCGGAGATTGAATAATGCCCACTTTCATTCACGGCAAAGGAACAAAAACCTATATTGACGAGTTTGATCTGAGCGACTACTTCAACTCAGCTGATAGCACGTTCTCGGTTGAAACAGCGGATATCACGGCATTCGGGGCGTCATCTCGATCTTTTATTCCTGGTCTGCAAACGGCAACGATGGGCCTCAGTGGCTTGTGGTCTGCCGACACAGACGGTTCAGACGAAGAACTCAACGCTCTGCTAGCTAACGCAACAAGTCCACTGTCAACGGTGGCGATTCAAGCTGGAACAATCGGCAACAGCGCCATACTTATGCAGTCAGACGAGCTGACATACAGCATTTCGTCGCCAGTTGCCGATGTTGTTTCCGTTTCAGCGGACTTTCAAGCAACCACTGATGGCACAACTAACTTGACCTATTCAGGGCAAAGCGGCGTACAGCTGACCACTGGAGCTTCAATCGCTCACGGTGCGCTCGGAAATCTGTCGTCAGTTGACAACGCAGCGTCAAGTGCCAACGGCGGATTCGCAATTCTTCACGTTCCCACCAACACAGTTGGCGGCGGCGTAACAACAATCAAGGTTCAGCATTCGGCAGACAACGCCACGTTCGCTGACCTCATCACGTTCTCAACGGTTGCGGCTTCAACCAAAACCTCTGAGTTAAAGGCGGTCTCTGGGACCGTCAACCGTTATATCCGTGCCACGGCCTCAACCGCTGGCTCATCCGGAGCGATCACATACATGTTGTCGTTCGCAAGGTTCTGAGGAGGACCATAAATGCCTACATTCGTACACGGTAAAAGTGTTGACTTTGCTCTCGATGACACGGGAGGCACAAGCCGCAACATTTCTGACACACTCAACTCTGTTGACTTCCCCGAGGTAACCGAGACAGCGGACACAACTGCATTCGGCTCCAGCAGCCGTTCATTCATTGTCGGCCTTGAGTCGGCCACGCTTTCAATCAGTGGTCTTTGGGACGCAACAGTTGACGGCTACATCAAAGGTGGAACCGAACCAGCATCACGCTCCTTTATTTACGGGCCGGCTGGATCAACTGGCGGCAACGTGAAATACACCGGCGAAGCCATCTTGACGAACTATTCCGTATCGTCCCCTGTCGGTGACGTAGTGACCTACTCCTGTGATCTCCAGGTCACTGGTGCGGTAACACGCGGAACATACTAGATCCCAACAAACAAGGAGTGACCTAAGTGTCCAGACTTGCAGATCAAATAAGAGCCGCTCATGACGTGAGCGCAGAGCTATATGACATCCCCGAATGGGGTGTCACGGTAGAGCTGCGATCTATGTCGGCGCGGCAACGAGCAGCGTTCGCTTCAAGCGTGGATTTCACAGCTGACGGCGACGTTCAATTAACTGGCAATCGTGTCGAACTGATGTGGGGCGCCGTTATTCAAGCCTGTTGTTTTGATCCTGAGAACGGCGAAGTCGTTTTTGAGGCTGAAGATATCGATTGGATGATGGAAGAAAAGAATGCCAACGTCGTTGACTCTCTCGCTAATGCTTGTCTATCCGTATCCGGAATGGGTGCAGATAGCGATGGTGACGCGGGAAAAGATTCCTCGGATTCCCAGACAGCCGAGGACGAGTTGCCCCTGAACGACGCTTCTACTTCCAGTTAGCAAGAGAGCTTGGTATGACCGTTAGCGAACTCCTAGACCGGATGACTGCGAGTGAACTAACGGAATGGGCTGCCTTGTATTCGCTGGAGAACAGCGAACGAGAGCAGGCGCAGAATCGCGCCCGGAATAAAGCGAAAATGGGCTGATGGCTGGAGACTTCAACGCCGGCAAGGTAACGGTAGAAATAGCCGTTCTTGACGCTTTGACAGATGATGTCAAGCGGATGGAGAAAACCCTTGCTGGCTTTGGGGCATCCACCGAAAAACAAGCCAGCAAACTTGATCGTTTTCAGAAGAAAGCAGCGTCAGTTGGTAAGTCGCTGACGATGAAAGTGACCGCACCCATTTTGGGCGCCGGCGCTGCGTCATTCAAGATGGCCGCAGACTTTGAAAAGTCAATGACCAAAATCACAACTTTGGTGGGTATCTCAGCCAAAGAAGTGAAAGCCATGGAGAAAGATGTTCTTGCGTTATCAGGCAAGACGGCTCAAGCACCCAAAGACCTCGCTGACGCAATGTTCTTCATTCAGTCAGCAGGTTTGCGTGGTTCAGCCGCTACCGAAACGCTTGAAGCATCAGCAAAGGCCGCCGCTGTGGGCTTGGGAGAAGCGGCCACAATCGCTGACCTAGCAACCTCAGCGTTGAACGCTTACGGCGAATCTAATATCTCAGCGACACAAGCAACCGATGTCATGGTTGCGGCAGTTCGCGAAGGTAAATTGGAAGCTGACGAGCTGGCCGGCTCAATGGGTCGAGTGTTGCCGATTGCTTCGGCGATGGGTGTTGGCTTTGACGAAGTTGGCGCAGCGTTCGCTTCTTTGTCTCGTACTGGTACCAACGCAGCTGAAGCAGCGACACAAGTGCGTGGCATCATGGCTTCGCTGTTGCGTCCCACCAAACAGGCCGAAGAAGCACTCACTGGCATGGGCTTATCGTCTGAGAATCTTCGCAAACAGATGCGCGAGGAGGGCTTGCTAGCAAGTTTGGAAACGCTGTCAGAGAAATTTGCTGGCAACGAGGCCGCTGCCGCATCAGTGTTTGGAAACATTCGTGCTTTGTCTGGTGTTATGGACCTTATGGGCGCAAACGTTGAAACGACGCGCCAAATCTTTGAAAACATGACTGATACCACTGGCATGTTGGATGAAGCGTTCGCTGGAACAGCTGAAACGGCGAGTTTCAAGCTTAGTCAAGCGATGGCCGAGTTCAAGAAGTCAATGATCGTGTTGGGGCAACAGGTTTTGCCTGTGGTGCTGCCGATAATTGAAAACATTGGCAAATTCATAGCGAGAGCCGCCGAAGCCTTCAACAATCTGTCACCAGGTATCAAGAAAGCCATCGTCATTATCGCTGGATTGACCGCTGTTGTTGGACCGGCTTTGATTGCGCTTTCGGCAATGATCACAGCAATCAAGACGGTCAAAGCTGTCATGATGGCTGCAAACCCATGGTTCTTGGCTATTGGTGCTGCCATTGCGCTTGTTGGCATCGCAATGGCGAAACGATCTCAAGACGCAGCGAACTTCAAAAAAGAAGTCCAAAAAACGCAAGACGTTCTCATGACCATCAACCCTGAAATTGAGGGTGTGACAAGTCGATTGGAAGCATTGGCGGACACATTGCCAGACGCAGCTGATCCGATGGGTGATTTAGCTGAGAAAGCCAAAGAAGTTGGTACAGAAAGTCTGTATGCCGCGAAGGTTACAGGCACCGATTTGTATAAATCGTTCAAAAAAATTCGTGACGCCGGTGTTGAAGTTGAAAAAGTCTTGGTGAAAGACATCTCCAAACTGGACAAGTTCATTACTGAAGTGGACCGTGGCAACGGCATCACAAACGCTGCAATGAACGAGATCAAGGGCATGAGCAAGGAAGGCCGGCAGCTCGCTCGGGAACTCGCTGATTTGCATGATGCTGAAGAAATCACCATCAACGACATGCGCCAACTGGTGGAGGACATTGAAGAAGTCAACGCAGCGTTAGAAGAAGCCACGAAACAAAGCAAAGCAACAGCTGACGAGTTTCTTAAAAGCGAAGATGCGTACAAGATCATCACGCAACAGCTCGGGTTCAGCACGACAGCCGCAGACGACTTTCATGACTCGCTGCTACAGATGGCTAAAGACGCTGACGATCCACGAGTTGCTCTCCGTCATCTTGAAGATCAGGTTGAAGAAGTCGCATTGGCGCACAACTACGCGACCGCCGAGTTCGCTGACTTTCGAGAAGAAGCCAAAGCAACCGCTATTCAGGCGGAAGAAGTCGCACAAACGTGGGAACAACTCAAAGACATTGCTGATCAGCGAGCCTTGTATTTCACGTTGGCGTTGGACACAACCGGTCTATACGAACAACTGAACGAAGCCATGATGGCAATAATTGACGTTGGATCGTTAATGCCAGGTGGCGACTCGCAAGCCCTTGAAACTCAGTTGGCTATCACTCGACGTATTTCCGCCAAATTGATGGACACCAAAGCGTCAGATCGCAAAGCAATGTCAACAGCGGCCAAAGCCGCAGCTGATGAGTTTGAAAAGTTCTTCACCCAAACAACTGGTTTAGGTGATGCCGCAATGTCGGAGTCATTTGCACAAGCCATTGTGGGTTCCCCAGAACAGATTGAGAAGGCGTTTGCGAAGCTCTTTGATCAAGCCTTTGACGATGGGTTGACCAACATACCGGGCTTGCGTACGACGCTTACAAAGGCTCTGGAAGCAAAAGACGGGTTGATCGCTCTCGCAGAACAACGGTTGGAACTGACAAGCAAGCTGGCTACAGCCGAAGATTCGCTTGCCACCGCTCTGAAGAACCAAGAATCAGCGCAAGCAAGAGTCAATTCGCTGATGGACGCAAGAGCCAGCATGGCGGAACGCACCGCATCGGCATTCGGTTTCAAGTTCGGCGAAGATATTGGTGCCAAAGCACAAGCGCAGCAGCTGTTGACGCAATACACCACGTTTGAGGGCAATCTGCGCCAGCTCGTCACTCGAGGATTCCCTGCTGACATAATCGGTCAAGTCATAGGTTTGGGCGCTATTGCCGGCAACACGACAGCTGAACAGCTATTGGCGATGGGTGACACTGATTTCACTGACTTCATCACGTCTTTGTCGGGGATCAGCGCTATCGGTCAAGCAATCGGCAATCTTCAAGCTGGAATGATGTTTGACGCTTCAATCGCTGGAGCGCAATCCAGTTTGGGTACAGCTCAACTGGGAGCCGCTGGCGCAAGAACAGCGCGAGACACACTCGCTCAACAACTCAATGACATAGCACCAGCGATGGATGCGCTAGCCAAGTCAATGCAAACTGACTTTGGAACAGGCATTGCAGCGTTTATTCGAACAATGGATCCGCTGCCTGAACATCTGCAACGAGTGTTTGACATCTTCTTGGCTGATCTACAAGCCATCATTCTCGGCGAAGGCAAAGGCATCACTGCAATGGGCAGCGCTGCAACTGGAAGCATCCCAAGACTTCTTGCGGCCGCTGCTTCTGGAGGGATTTCTGGCATTAACGGAGGAGCCGGAGGTAGTGCTGGCGCTAACGCACCAGGTTCTCGTACCAACCCGATAGCGATTGTTCCTATTGCTGCGCCTTCCGCAGGGATGTCAGCGCTGATTGACGCTGGATCACTTGACACAATCGGTGCCGTGAACAGTCGTGCCCGAGCTAGACGAGAAAGCAGCGCTCTGGCCTTCGGTATGGCTGATGTTGGTTCGTTCGGCATCACAGGCCGTCAGGGATCGCAAGTTGGTGTTGATGCCATTGCTGGTGGTGTAGTGATCAACGTACAAGGCTCCATCATTAGAGAAAAAGAACTCGGAGAGGTAATTCGTCAAATCTCCTTGGAAGATCAGCGGTCAGGTAAATCTTGGACCGCGAGTGTGTTGTAAATGGCGACCGCAGCGACAGTCAAGGTCACAGTCAGGTTCTCAACTAGTGCCTCGTTCGGTCCTCCGCTGATTCTGGATGATGCAACCACTCCACTTGACACTGGTGTGCTGGCAGATTCCGCAGTTGAAATTCTTGATCTGACTTCGTACGTTCAAGAAATCAATACCAGTCGTGGACGGTCAAGAGTGCTGGATACGTTTGAAGGCGGTGTCGCCACCCTCTCATGTATTGACACCACTGGAGTTCTGGATCCAGACAACGGCACCTACGCTGGCAAAATTCTTCCGATGATTCAGATTGTGATTTCAGCTACTCACGGCGGTACAGAACGCACCCTGTTCAGTGGGTATATCGAAGCGTGGAACTACACATACAGGCAAGACATTGACGCCTCATATGTGACGATCAACGCTGTTGACGGGGAACGAATCCTGAACTTGGCAAACGTCAGCACAGTCGCTGGTCAAGCCGCAGGCCAAGACACAGGTACCCGTATCAACAAAATCTTGAACACGATCTCGTGGCCTAGCTCTGAACGATCAATCGACACAGGCGACACAAGTTGTCAAGCTGATCCCGGCACGCTTCGCACTTCGCTTCAAGCGATCAGGAACTGTGCGACCACCGAGATTGGTGGTTTCTACATGGACACGGATGGCAAGACCAAGTTCGTAAGCCGCGAAAACACAATCAAAGCGCTCGCTACTACACCGACACAGTTCAATGACACGGGTACTCAGATTCCGTATGTCTCGCTGGATTTCAACACTGACGACACGGTTCTTGCCAACAAGATCAGCGTCACTCGAATTGGCGGTTCAGCTCAGGTTGCTTCGGATGCGGCTTCAATCAGCACCTATTTTGAGCGAAACCTGACACGAACTGGTTTGCTAATGGAGACAGATACAGTCGCCATGAACTACGCAGAGGCGGTGCTTGCTACACGCAAGGACGCTGACTTGCGTATCAAAGGAATCACGATTGATTCAACAGCTGACGTGACAGCCACAGTCAACGCCGCATTGGACACAGATTTCTTTCAACCGATTGAAGTGACTCGCGCACAACCTGGCGGCGGAACGATAACGCGTAATCTAACGGTACAAGGCATACGCCATAATATAACTACGACAAGATTTTTGACCACGTTCAATACTGCTGAACCGCTTGTGGAGGGGTTCATACTCAATAACGCAACTTACGGCAAGCTCAATACGAGTGCGCTCGGATACTAAGGAGAAAAAATGGCTGCACCTCTAGGTTGGAAGGACTTTGCAAGTGGTGATGTCCTAACTGCCGCCGACATGGACGGCTACGTGATGGCTCAAATAATTGGCGTGTTCGCTGACGCCACAGCGAGGGATGCAGCCATCACTTCGCCACAAGAAGGCCAACACGCATGGCTGAAATCGGACAATTCCCTATATTTCTACAACGGTTCTTCATGGGAAGCGTCGCCTGTTGGTGACATCACGGGAGTGACCGCTGGATCTGGCTTGACTGGAGGCGGCGCATCGGGCGCTGTCACGTTGAAAGTCGATACTGACGCGAAAGGCGACCTCGTTGTTGGCACCGGCGCAGATACCTCCACGAAACTTTCGGTTGGCACAAACACTTATGTGTTGACAGCTGATTCAAGTACGGCCTCCGGTTTGGTTTGGGCTGCTCCTACTACGGGCGACATAACCGGCGTTACGGCTGGCACCGCCATTTCGGGTGGCGGCACTTCAGGTACTGTCACGGTAAACGCTGATGTGAATGGGGCTAGCGCAGTTACAGCCGTTGCTACCGATTACGTGCTGATCAGTGACACATCCGATTCCAACAACACAAAGAAAGCATTGATCAGTGACATCACGGCGCTTGCAGGTGACATTACTGGAGTAACTGCTGGAACTGCGATGAGCGGCGGCGGAAGCACTGGAGCGGTCACAGTCAACGTAGACGTAAATTCAGCTTCAGCAGTAACAGCAGTCAGCACCGATTATGTGTTGATCGCTGACACTTCAGATTCAAACAACACTAAAAAAGCATTGGTTTCTGACATCGCAACCGATCCTATTCCGCTTATTCTGGCTCTCAGTTAAGGAACAATCATGGCAAATACATTCAAGGTGGTGAACGTAAACGCTCCAGCGGCCACGGCTGCGTTATACACGGTGCCTTCGTCCACTACCGCAATCATCTTGCAGCTTCAAGCAGCGAACGTCGGTTCCGGCGCTCATCCCGTGAGCGCAACCGTTGTTGATACGACGGCTTCACGGACCACCTATCTAGCGAAAGAGTTGTCGGTGCCTCATAAAGCAGCGGTTGGCCTCGTAGCAGGCAAGCAAGTGCTCGAAACGACCGACGTATTGGCTGTCTGGTCTGATGCCACTAGCCAGATCGACGTGACTGTCTCAATTCTTGAAATCACCTAAGCATGACAGGTATCGAGGCAGGTAAAACGTGGAGCCGGATCGGACCGCAAGTCGCTCCGACTAGCGCTAGCGCGTCTGGGGTTTGGCAGATTCAAGAAGCGTCAGAATATATTGGCGCTGGAACATGGCCAGTACCTACCGCGGGGTTCTGGACGTTTGTAGGTGACCCTGATTCGTCTGGATCGCCAGCGAACTATTACTCAGAAGGCGGTTTGTTTCAAACAGCGGCACAAGCGTCGGCTGGCAATAACGAATACACCTTGATTGCTCGTGTCACTGACAACACGGGAATTACTGGGTCTGGTGCAGCCATCATTAAGGGTATTCGTATCAACGGAAACGCTGCGCCAAGTGGAACGCCCACTTACAACAAAGGGATCTGGTGGAGCGACTCTAATGGCATCGCATTCAACCAGATCGGTAGTCCTTGGTATGAAGATAGCTCAGGCAATTTCTATCTAACTATCCACGGCTATGTCGGCGGCACATACAACCCACCGAAATACTACAGCCGAGTCATGAAATTCAATTCCAGCATGGTTGTTCAATGGTCGCAGGTTTACGGAAACAACCCCTCTCTAAATAATGGTGTTCAGTATCCAGTTATCTCCGAGATAAACGGCGACCTCGTTTTGACAACGAGTTGCTACGTTGCCCAAAACGGTAACAAACCGTTGATGGCGATGGCCGAAATCAATGCAGCGAATGGCAACATGGCGAGTCAAGCACGATTGGTTGGGGGAGGTTTCGCGTACTCTGCGGATCAGTTGCAGCCTTACGCACACATTGTAAAAAACAAGTTGGATGCTGGCGGCAGCAACGTCGGTTTCATATGCACTCGACGCTACATGGACAACTCTCCCGGTTTCCCCGGCGGCGGCTACTCGTTGCCGGGTAACGCTCAGGTTGTGTCGATTGTGCGTTTCACGTACAACAGCAGTTCTTTTTCAGGCTCCTCGCTGGATAACACTTGGTACAACAAGTCTGGTTCAAGTGCCGGTCAGTTCGACCTGGAACCCATGGACTTTGATGTGAAAAACGATTCAAACAAAACCTTTCTGGCGGCTAATGGTAGCGCTCAAAGTGTCGTTGATTCCAGCACCAAAGGTTTTGTGATGTTCGGTGAATACGACATTGGGCAACCCGAAGGTTCTGCTGATGCGTGGATTCTGAAACTACAGAATGGTGGCAAAAACGAAAATATGTACGTGCAGGGCATGTGCTTGGATTTGGCGAACTCGTGTTTCTACATGCATGGCTACGCCGCAAACATTGGGGCTGCCAACGCAGCTCTCAGCTCGACGTGGATAGGCAAGTTTCCATGCAGCACCGACGGTATCCCTACCGGCTCGATTTCGTGGATCAATTCCTATTGTAATGAGAGTTATGCCGTCTACCCTAAGAGTGGTCGCAACGGGTTGGTGTTGACACCAAATAACACGATCACCTCATACGGTTGGACGCAAACTACGTCAGGGTCAGGCACGCCAGCAATCTTGTCGCTCATCACAGTTCCTACCGACGGGTCAGCTAAAGGCGGTTCTGGGACCGTTGACGGGATGTCAGTCACTTCGCACGACATCAGTTCCTATGTTCTGTGGCAGCACGAATCAGCGTCCACTAATTGTGATGTTGCTTTTTCAACTAGCGGTACAGCCAACATGGGCTTAAGCGCCTCGTACAGTTATCTCAACACTCCTACTCTTGGCACTACAAACGACACGGTGTTAGTTCCAAACCCAACCGAGTATGAAAGCGGAGGTGTTTGATGGCTTTTCAAATAACACCTGACATGGATGCGTTACCTGATGATTCAAGCTGGGACACTCCTTACGTTTGGGATGCAGAGGAAGCGAAATGGGAACGAGTGCCGAAAGTGACAGGCTATTTGGTTGTAGACGGCGAAGAAGTCGCTTTTGACGATGAAGCAAGTTATAGGGCTGCTAGTCAAATTCCTGAAGTGGAGACTGCGTAATGAGCTATGGAACAAACGGCAGTGTGATTGGGCCAGATAACGTTCCTACCGGCGGCGCTCTCGGTGTTGCTAGTGGTGTCTGGTCGTTGGGAGAAGTGGCAGAAGCAGTACGTGATGGTATTTGGCCTTCACCGCCGCAGGGCGGTTACGAGTGGATATCGGGTTACACCCTGAACTCTGCCGGCGCATCGTCGTATAACTTCTCCAGCATCCCTGCTACTTATGCGTCACTACAAATACGCATTGGGGTGACGCCGTTCAGTTCCAATGGTCAAGGGATTGGTATTCAACAGAACGGCAACACAACGACCTACATGTTCAACGGCTTGATTACATGGAGTAGTTCAGAAAACGAGTTTGGAAACAACAGTTTTGCTGAACCCTATGTGAACAATGACCCCGGTGCTTCAGCAGCCGCCGTCGGTTTGTACGACATCACCAAATACACACTGGCAGGTCACACAAAATCATATTCGATGATTGGTGGCACTACATACGGTAACTACGGTTACCAATCATCAAGCATGACTGCGGCTAACTCGCAGGGTACTGACACAGCCGCTGTCACCTCGGTCAGAGTGTTCACAACAAACGGCACCGCTTTCCAAACTGGAAGCAGCATCCACCTATACGGATTCTTGGACAGTTAAGGATATTCAATGGCTCTTGACGGTTTTGTTTATCTCGCAGAAACAAGTGGCGCTGCCGCCAACTTTTCTTTTACGAGCATCCCATCTGGTTACGTGGATCTAGTGATGCGTGGTTCAGTCCAATCAGCTACTGGCGCTTTTACTCAAACAGCAGACATGCGATGCAACGGCGACACAGGCAGCAACTATGACCAGTTTTTCTTCGGCACGAACGGAAGCACCACAACAACATATTCGTCCGAAACAGCAGCCCAAGCGTCAGGCACGTTAGGGGTTTGTGGCGGTAGTTATCTGGGCACTTGGACAGCAGAATGGGAAACCTATATTTCGGGCTACGACGATTCAAGCTCTTACACCACATGGGTTACACGATGCGGAATGGGCGGAGGCGCAAGCGGTTATAACGTCAACGCTTTCGCTGGCGGTATTTGGCGTAACACAGCGACAGTGACTTCACTCACTTCAGTGAACCTAAATCAAGATGCCGACACACGCATCCTTCTGTTCGGAAGGAGAATCTAATGGCTACTGGCACTTATGATCTGATCGCATCTGGTACTGCTGACGGTTCGTCAAGCGTGCTAACAGTGACAAGTATTCCGACGACATATTGGGATCTCTCTATTTTCTTTCGTGGCTTCGACCTTGACAGCGGCGACCCAGACAACAGCGGCTTCATACGATTAAATGGCGACACTGGCGGAAGCTACGCCTCACAAAGCCGACTCATGAGAAGCTCATCGTCATCACCAGCACAACGAGACACAGGCACTGGCTTCAAGTGGTGGAGCATCCCAGCTAACTCAGGCGGCAGCTTAAACTTTCGTAATGAATTACAGATTGACATTCCTAATTACAATCGCACGCACATGACAGGCACTAACGAAATTGCCATGATTGGTCACATGCGAACACTCCGGACACCAAGCAGCCCAAGCAACGGCAGCGCTCTGGGGTGGATGATCTATCAGTGGGATTCTCCTTCAAGCGCCATCACAGAGATTTCGTTTCATACTGGAGGACAGAACTGGAAATCAGGGACATCCTGCCATGTTTACGGCATTACCAATTCTTAGGAGAAATTTATGGCTGATAAAAAATATGTGACCGAAATCAACGCTACGACCGGCGAAACAACAACTCGTGAGTACACGTCGGAAGAATACGCACAAGCTGAGACTGATGCCGCAGCGTATGACGCTGACATAACCCAAATCAGATTGGAGCGGAACGCGAAACTAACAAATTGTGACTGGACGCAGGGTTCTGATTCGCCGCTGTCTAACTCTAAAAAAGCAGAATGGGTTACCTATCGGCAAGAGCTACGGGATTTCATGGAAGGCAAAACCAAAAAGTCGGAGTTCACTAAAGATTCGGACGGTGCGATGGTTTGGCCGACGGAGCCAAGCTAATGGCGAACGTACTGGAAGTCCTGCAAGCCGCTGGGCTTGATGTTGAGGCGGAACCGGGGTGGGAAACTCGCCGCGGTTCTAAGTATTCGTTTGATCACAGGCCGGGTGGCACGTTGGGGATGATTGTGCATCACACGGCTGCTGGCGGTTCGGCGGACATGCCTTGCCGTCGAATATGCACGTTTGGCAGATCAGACCTCAAAGGCCCCCTCGTTCAGTTCCTCCTAGGCCGCTCAGGAAAGCTGCTGTTGATATCTCAGAATCGGTGCAACCACGCCGGTCGCGGCTCATCAGAAGTCGTCAAAGACTTAGAAGCTGGACGAGACATCACAGCTGAGTTTGACGCTGGTCAAGGCGCATACAACGCACGCAACTTCTCAGAGCGTCAGAACGACTACCGACGTGGGAATGGCGTTCTGTGGGGCGTGGAGGTGGAGAACAATGGCATTGGCGAGGAGTATTCAGCTGAACAGCTCAAAGCACTCGTCAAATTGTGCGCTGCCATGTGCAAGTGGCAAGGCTGGGATCACAACCGAATCATTCACCATCGTGAATGGACCAGTCGAAAGTACGACATGTCCTATACGGGACCGTTGCGTGAGCTGGTCAAGAAAGCAATGGCATCAAATCGTTGGCAACTACCCAAGTCAGCTGTCCAGACGGGCACCAAAGCGCCTCAGAAGCCCGTACAGCGATCCGCAGCTTTGCGACGGGGAGACAACAGCGACGAAGTAAAAGAACTACAGCAAGCGTTGTCTCAGCTTGGTTACAAAATCACTGTTGACGGCGACTTCGGAGTGGGAACTCACTGGGCTGTTCGCCGGTTCCAGAAAAAGCATCGTTTGACAGCTGACGGAATTGTTGGTCCGAAAACGCTCAGTGTTCTTCGTGCTAATCAAAAAAGACCGGTAGTACCGAGTGAAAATCGAGAATTTCCAGGTGTCATCATCAAACGAGGCGCCCGTGGTCCAGATGTACGATGGATTCAACAACAAATAGGAGTCAAGTTGGTGGACGGCGTGTTTGGGCGAGGAACTGAACGATCCGTCAAGTCATTCCAAAAACGCAGACGATTGAAGGCTGACGGCGTAGTTGGTCGACAAACATGGTCGGCGATTCATAACAATTAAGTAGGAGTTTCAATGTTCAACAAAGTATTTCTCACGGATTTAGCGGAGCGTGCAGTATCAACTGCGCTTCAAGCTTGGGCAGCGGCTTTCGCTGTGCCCGGTCCAGACGTGCTTGATTCAATCAAAATCGGTGCGGTGGCTGGGCTTGTGTCCGTCGCCAAGGCGATAAGCGCTCGGAAGGTAGGCGATAATTCGGCCTCAATAGCGAGAGTGAGCGAACAATGAGCTGGCTTTCAGTCACAAACAATTCAAACGCCAAAGACATTCGACGTGCTCAAGAGCTTCTTGGCTTGTACGCCAATGGGCAATTTGACGCACCCATGGCACAAGCGGTGGCCGCATTTCAAGAAGAAAACAAGCTCACAGCTGACGGAATGATTGGTCCCGAAACTTGGGCCAAACTTGATGGTGAAGCGGCTCCGAAGCCGAAGAAGAAAGCTGCTGCAAAAAAGAAAGCTGAAGCAGCTGACGAGACACCAAAGAAAAAAGCGCCAGCCAAGAAAAAAGCGCCAGCAAAAAAGTAACTACAGCAATCCAAAAAAGATGAGAACCGAGCGGCTGATTTTTGACCGCTCGGTTCTCTGCTGATGAGGAGAAAGAAGTGACAGCAACCCTCAACTCATCAGCAAACCTAGTTTGTGTTAATTCGGGCTAAGGCTTGAATAGCTGTCTTAACCAGATCGCTTTCGTACAACAGATTGCCGTCATGATCAAAGCCATGCAGCACGTCACGCCACGTCGCTGGTAAATGACGGTAGCCAACAATTCCACCGGCGATTGAACCAACTATCGCAGCGACCGAATCGGTGTCTCCCCCCTGTGCTACAGCGTGTTGAATGCAACGACGAAACCAGCGTTCTGAGTTGAAGCGATAGTCGCCATGCAGCAACGTGGTGTCAACAATGGCAAGCAAAGCGCACGCCATGGCACCTGGCGCTGTGCCATTGTACGAAACCAGCTTTTCCCGACCGACCATGGACGCAATATGAATGTCCCTGTCATGCAGCAATGTTTCCCACGCATCTTTCTGATCGCTGTCTAAATGATCAAAAACGCCACGAAACAGTCCGTCGATTGGTTGCCCTTTGAGGCGGCTCGCTCGCCAAATGATTGGTCCAAGACTTGCTGCCAGATTGGTGACATGAATAGAACCATGAGTCAACATTGACGTTGCCACAGCCCAATTTTCGGCCTCCAGCTCGGAGGGAAACAGCGCGCAACTGGACAACCGCATGAAAGCGCCACAGCCTTGCATTGTTGTGAGAATCGGTGATTGATCCAACCGGTGGGAATCATGAGCGACGGCGTGCCGGCGAGCTGCGGTGAAGCAGGCTTCGACCGATCCGACTTTCTCCACTTGTGTACGGTGCAATGCGTCGCGTAGAACACTCAGCGTTGTTGAGCCAATGTCGGCAGGTTCTGACACGTACCACGACAGAATGTTGTCAGCTGCTTTGCTGACGTTCGTTTCAGCGTCAGCTGAAAGTGCGCTCAATAAAGCCGTCGCTTGTTCAGTGTCGTCTGTCCATTGGCCAGGTTTCCACTTGAATGGGCCACCGCCAATCGGTCCGATCTGATCACGCAAAGGTTCAGACACGCCAGTTGTGAACTCGTAACCAGCGCCAACGGCATCAGCGATAGCTGATCCAACGATGGCACCAATAGCGCCGTTTCCACGATCAAAGACTTTGGCAAAGTTGTCGTTCAAAGTTTCATCCCATGGAATCGTAAACTCATCATTCATCCCAACCGCTTTCTAAAGCCGCGCACAAAACATCTTCAGGGATGTATGCAACGGGCAAGCGAGAGGCTTGAGCGCCTTCAGAGTCAATGATGGTGACGAATACAACAGCGGTGGGTTCTGTCTTGAGATAGCCAAACGCCATTTCGTAGTTGTAAACGCTTCCGTCAATCATCATTTCCCAACACAACGTCGGAATGTCATGATCACATTCTTCGCTCATGATGTTCCTTCCTTGTTTGCGTTGAAACGATCCAAGATTTCTTGGTCGTACTCAATCACGTTACTGATTGGGACATTGCCCGTCCATGGTTCGGTGCTGATCCAGTTGGCGTGACGAGCCACAAACACGGGAATGTAATCCATGCCTGTGACCTCATCACTGGTCATTGGGCCTGTAATCAGACCCGTATACAGCGATTTGTCGTCGTGTTTCCAAGTTCCGCCTTCGATTGAACGATGACCAAGAAACACGATTTGTTCGCTACTCACGCCCTCAGACTTGCTGGCAAGAAGAATGCGATCCATTCGTCAGCTGTGCGAACAACACCGTTGTATTCAATGCGGATGCGTTCTTGATCAAAGCTGTCTGCGTCGTATTTGGCCCAGAACACTCGTGGAATTTCGTATTCGTTGTCTGGCGCATAGCCAACTTGAATACCGAATCCAGTCAAGTCACGATCATCGCCCTGCAACTCATTGAAAATGATTCGGGTCATATAAGCGTCGTCGTTCCAACGAGGGCGACCTTTTTCCAAACCAGCTGCAAGAATTTCGCAGATCTGGCCGCCGGCCCAGTGTGTATACAAGAACAAAGAATCAGGCTTTTCTTGGCCCATTGCTTGTTGATCTATTTGAATGTTTCCTCTAGCACCCATGATGGGTTCCTTTCGTTGCTGTCACTGTCAAAATCATAGCAGTAGTGCGCGCACTAGTCATATTTGGCGCTAGGAATCTTTTGACCATGAATGACGCAACAAACCCACCATTTCAGCTGATTCTGGGTGAGCGTGAATCCAATCGTGACAGCTGCGACACACGGCAAGCATGTTGTCGACATCCACGATTGATCCGCCCCGCGCTCTCGTCAACGGTTCATGAATGTCAACTGACTGTCGCTGACACAAATGTGACCGGTCTATCTGTGCAACCAGACGAGCCGCCTCACAATACGGCCGCTGTTCAAGCTGAGCTGCGACGAGCTGGCGCCGTTGACGTTGTTCTTTGGCGCGTTTCTTGGATTGCGTTCGAATAGGCGTTTTTCTTTTCAATTCTGTGGAACGTTTTAACGGGCCAGAGCGTTTCATTGAATGGGGGCTGAAGTGGGCCAAACTTGGCCGGGATTTACGTCTTTGTGCCACTTCTCAATGTGATGTTCATGACAAAGCAGCGATGTCGGCCAATCATCAGCGTTCTCACCCGTTACTTTCGCGACTGCTTCGGGGTACCAATGATGCTTCTCTGTGTCGTATCGATCACAAAAGGCAACCTCACACTGACCCAAAGATTCGTTACTGTCGACCCGATTTGGGTCTAGTTCCCAATCCAAGAAGTCGCTCTTTGAACAAGGTTTGTTGTCTGACAAAACTTCGTATTCTTCGTACTGAGCATATGCGGCGTCAAACAGTTCTTTGGCGTTGCGTACTTCTTCGTGCTTGATACTCCAAAGACTCGTCTTTCCTGTTTTTGGATTGATTCGTTGAAGATCGTTGCCGCAGCTATAACAAACCAACCGATATTGACGACGACCGTTCGCTGTGTTTAACGCTCGCAGCTTGCAATACTGTTCCAACCATTGAACTCCTTGTTCAATGTGACCATCGTCACAACACATATCGGTTTCTTCATTGAAATCAGAGTTGTAGAAGAACGGACGTTCTTGTTTGCATACGCTACAAACCATGATTCCTTCTCCACCTGCCCATTCGGTACATGAGTGACAAATCGGTCCACACGTCATGTCGTCACCATGATTGCCGGCGGCTATGTGTCGTACGTTCCAACACGGCCATTCGCTATCTGATTGATTCATTTTGATCCTTTCGGGGATTCATCCACGCTGTGGGGCAAATCTGTAGTTGATGACACTCGCAAAACCCGTCGGCAAGTAGTTCTGGATAGTCCTCTGTAAAGAGTTGCATCAATGTTTTGGGTTGTTTGTTAGTCATCTGTTTCGTCTATCTCTAAATCAAACAGCGAGTCAGCTGCGTACTTTTCGTTGTCGGTCCATAGTTCCCATGCTTCGGTGACAGCTCCGCTACCTGGAAACAAGTCGTCCATTTCGTCGCTGGATGTCGCTCCGAGAGCGTCAAACAGCCACCAACAAACGTTTCGAGGCTTCGCGCCTTTCGTGCCTTTACGCATCGCCATGTTCTCGTCAAGCCAGTCACGTACCGAATTTGCTGGTTGTCGCAGAGGTTTGACGATCACGGGTTCCCATGCGTATTGCAGTTGAGCGCCTGGTTTCCAACTACAAAACGGTTTGACCCAACTCAAAATTCGGTAGTCAGCTGAGGTCAAACCAGCTCGCTGAACGATATCCAGCACCAGATGAAGGGTTGGTGTGCCGGTGTGCAACACAAAACCGTCATAGTTCTCGAGAATTTTGTCGACAAGCTCGACGTGATCGACTTCGCCACCGAAATCGGGATGATGCCGGTAGTGACGAGCCGCCAAACCAGGATAGGGCGGATCAGCGTACGCAAACTTCATGATTCGTCAGATGTCAGCAGATGCAGCGCCAAAATCGCTTGCTGCGGTACGACACCGTTGCCGAGACATGACAGCGCACGATTGCGTTGCGGAATGTGATCACAAACCCAGCCTTTTGGTAGCCCCATCATCCATTCAACGAAATGAGGCGAGAGCTTGTCATCATCAACTGGGTTTGGTGCTACTCGTCCAACAACTCGTTCCCATCGTTCAATGGCTGGTTTGTAGTCTCCCCATTCAATCTCGCTAGCGCATTCTCCAGATTCTGTGGCTGATCCAGAGGGCGTTCCCACACGTTCATGTTGCGTGTCTCCCCGTTCTGCGCTCTCGGTGTTGGCAGCGTCTTGACCGCTATCGGAAGCGGCGTGCCGGCGTAGTTGTTCTGTCGATCTCGTCGTTCCTGCCAGCTCGTCGGATCTTCGCTGTCGTTGAACAGACCAGCGTTCGGTGTCGGCAGCAGCGCTATTGTCCCTGCCAAACGCTTCTTCGCTGCGATCTTCTCGTAATTCGTGTTCGGTCCCGTGTCTTTGTAGTCTCTCGCTGTCGGAGTCGGTAACAGCACCGCTAGCACTTCTTCCAGATTGCCATGCCAGTCTTGACGTGCTTTCACTCTCGCTCTGCTCAAAGCTTCGCGTGGTGTCGGTAGCGAGGCAGAACCATCGCGCACGCTGGTGAGGAGCAGAGGCATCTGACGCTCGAATAATTCCGAACGAACTGTCATACCCCAATTCGGTAAGCGCTCCAACAATTCCGCCTCCCCAAGGAGTGATTGCTGCGACATTCTCCAAGAACACGTATCTGGGTCGAACCACGCCAACACTGTCGGCGATCCAGCTGAATATGGCTCGTTCATCTTCGTTGCCCCTTCTATATCCTGCCAAACTGAATGGTTGACAGGGAAATCCTGCGTTAATGATGTCCACCGGTTCCAGATCGTGTGGATTTAATTCGGTCAAATCGTGGTGAGCTGCGGCTTCAGGCCAATGCGTGGCCATCAGCTGCTTCGGCGTTTCAGCGTTGTCGCACCACCAACTCAGCTTCGCATCAAAGAAAGATTCAACGGCCAGGTCAAGCCCACCGTAACCAGAACAGAAGCTGCCAACTGTGGTCATAGATCAATTCTCCAGCGAACTTTGGGTTCTGGTGGCCGGCGCTGATTGCCGAACAGATCTTCTTGAATCCGTGTTCTTGACGGCCGATTCCACGACTGTTGAGCGTCAACCATCTGATCAACGTTCCAGTTTGAGGCTTTCAGCGACGCACCGCTTTCCGATTGCAGCGTGTACGTGATGACCGCATCAAAGCCCAACGCTCTGCAAGCTCTCACGCACGCCCCATACAGCATGGAACAGGCGTTCGCTGCGCCGTTCGTGCAACAGCGACTGATTTCAGCTGTGCGACCGTCATCCAACATGCGAGCGGTTGGGCGATCAACGATGGCGACTCCGATTGTTTCTTCGTTGTCGTCAACTAAGCGACAAGCAAACAAACCAAATCGTGGCGGCAGATTGTGACGGTGGTGCGTGCCAACAAAAATGCGTGCGTCTTTCAAAGAACAAGGCCGAATCTTCATGGCTGACAAGTCCAATACAGCCAAGAATCGTTGCCGACTTTCCAAGCGTGATGCGCCATAGCAATATTCACTTTCGGATCAAGAATGCGCGCCCACACTTTTGGAGGCCACGCTTGTTCCCAAACATCATTCACCTGAAACAATCCTCTGTCGATAGTTCCGTTGGTATTTGGGCGACTCACAGCGTTTGGTTTCATGTTGGATTCACAAGTGGCGACTGCGATGGCTTCTTGACAATCCCATTCCCATTTGGAATCACAGATCAACCGTTCCAGCTCGGTTTTCGGTACATACGCAGCCAAAACAAACTTGATCGTGGGCAAGCTGATCCAAGGTTCAACAACTGTGGTTGCTGGCTGAGGAATCTTCCTCATTGACGTAGTGGGCTGAATTGCCGCGGTTGTTGTAACTGTGGGCGGTACTGTGGTGGTCGCTGGCGCGGTTGTCGTCACGCTCGCAATATGCACAATGTCGGCCGACTGTCTGACCGTAGTTGACTGACTAAAAAAGCCAAAAAAGAACACGACAAACGTGACGACAGCCGCAGTCAGTTTCTTCATGTTGGTAAATACTTTCCTGTCAACCAGCGATCATGTTGTTCGGGCCGGCACGCCTCGCAAGGATGAGCGAACCATTTTTCCCAATCGGTCACAACCCACCCACTGACACAGTAGGAACAAGCGTCTGTTTGTTCGCGACGTGAAGCGATTTTCATTCGATCTCGTTCTTTGCTTGTCTCTGCTTTGAACTCAGCGAGCGTTGGGCATCGCGCCCAGTTTTTGAGAAACCAGTCCACAGTCCGAGACACAACGCCGTTTTCTAAATCGGCCCATGATTGAAGCCATGCTGTTCGGTGTTCTTGTTGATTGGGATAAGCAGCAGCTAATCGGTCAAAGCAGCTTTCGTGGATGGTCACTATTCCCTCCTTGTGTTAATTCTCTCAGATTGGACGCAATTTCAGGGTGAATCCAGGCTTCAGCTGCTTGTCGTTGTTCACGCTGATTGGCGCTTGTGTATGCACGCACGAAAGCAATTCGATCTCCTGTTGGGTTGGTTGATTCGCATAAAGCTGGCCAACCACCACAAGCAGCAATCGCTGTTTGAAACAACGGAGGGAGAGATAGCGCACCAGCGGCTCTGCCTTGCCTTCGGATGCGATCATTCACAATGCCCCACGCCTCCTCTGCGGATGGCTGAGAAGCGTTCTGGAGCGCAGCTGAACGCAATGTGGCTATCGCAGGGAAGTAGCGTTCATTGGAGATAACTTTGTTGACTGCCGAAGTCAGCTGTTCGGTTGTCAGATCACGAAGTGATGTCAAATAGAGATCAACTTGTTCTGAATTGAGATCTTTACCAAATGCGAGAGCCAGTTTGGCGATGGCAGCGACAGCGTGCCGGCGGTTCTGAACTTCCTCAGCCATTGAGTCCTTCTTCATCAACGAGCTGGCGCAGAACGGCGATTGTTCCCATTCCCTTTTGAGTGTTCACCGTTTGTTCGTCTGTCCAACGATGATCTCGCAGCCATCTTTCAGGGTCTTTCCGATATTTCTGTTCGACGTTCATTCGCTGAGCGTAGGCCGCAGCGATCACGACGTTCGCTGTTTCCTCGTCACAAACCTGTTTCATCCATTGAGCTTTGGCGTTCTTCTTGCCTCGCTTCTTGTCGTATGTGTCCCAGAAGGTGTCAAACAAAGCCAAAACTCGCTCGTTTTCTTCTTTCTTTCTAACTTCTTCTATATCTAAGTTCATTGGGCGCGCAGTTTCGCGCGACTCGTCCCGCGCAGCCTCGCGCGACTCCCCCCGCGCAGTATGGCGCGCCTTGTCGGGGTATCTCAGCTCGTAAAAGTTGCTGGTTTGTCGCCCTTTTTGATAGCGAGGCGTGACGACTAGCAAATTCAGTTTTTCTAGTTCAGCCCTGGCACGACGAACAGATCCGTCGTTCGTTCCTTCAGGCATAAGTTCGACGAGCCGCCGAGTGCTAGGCCAACAACAGTTCTCACGATTAGCAAACGCAGCTAGTCCAATCCACAAACGCAATGCGGTGGGTGACATTGAAACATTCAAGATCTGAGCTGGAACGCTAATCCTGTCTGGTTCCCAACGTCGCGTTTTGGTAGTATTCGTCACTGTTATCCCTTCGTCCTGACCCACAGGCGATTCATGTTTGAAAGACCCACCGGCGCTTCTACTCCGCCGGTGGGTCTTTTATCTTACTCAGCTGGATGTTCGGTCAAGGCATCCAACGGCAGAGCGCCATCTTCTACGTCTTGACGCTTCTCAGCAAATGTCAAACACTCATCCATTTCAGCTTCGCTGATTGAAATGATTGGCTGATTTCCGCCCGTGCGTTCACGATGATCAGTGACGACGACCGCTTCCCAAATTTCTTTGGCAGCTGTCTTGTCACCGTCGCAAGCGTCAAGCAGTCGTTGTTTCGCTTGTGGAGCGGCAACGGACACGAACTCGTCCATCAGTTCCCACTCGTCAACAACATCACCACGATTGTCAGTAATCGCCCCGAGTTCTTCAGGCACGTAGCTGACACCAAGAATGACATCGCCAAACAAAGCACGACACAGCTTCGCAACTGCTCGCCATTGCAGCATGTCTGATTGATACTGTTTCCAGTTTTTCTTGTTCGTCAAACCAGCTGCGGCAGCGTCATTCATGTCGAAGGTGGCCGTGTGTTGATCGCCGTTGTCGGCTCTCGTACCCATTGCGCGAGCTGCACCGTCGCTGAAATCAATTTCAACGCTGTGACCAGCACCACGAACAAGTGCAAGCATCGCTTCTGGACGCATTGACGTGGTTCCTTCAATGATATGAAAGTTGCGAATTGAGGTCGCAATGTCCCAACCAAATGCTTGACCAGCTAGTCCTGCGGCAATCAGGTTGGCAGGGTTTCGTTGATACGCAGCAGGAATGATGCCGGCTTGCGCCATCATTTCGGCTTGTTCAACCATCATGCGCCACTCAGCACGTTTGTCAACTCGGTCAGCTGTGGCTAGCGCTTGTTCTTCATAAATCTGAACGTCGCTCATAATGTGGGCACGCCTTTCTGAATTGACAGCGCAGTTCTCCACGCTTTCTCGCAATACTCGTCATCGTTAATGTCAAGTTTTTTGATTTCGGTCCAACGTGGTTCCATACGAAATGCTTTCTTCAGCAGCTGAGATTTTGCTTCATCGCTGGTCAGCATTTCGCCAGTTTCGGGCACGACACGATGTTTCGCTTCGCCCGAGGCACGTTCTACGGCCAGGATTAGCCCATCGCGATCAATCGCTTTGCGACTGACACGCTTTTCAGCTGAGAACACATAGTTGGTGTCTCCAACTGCGACGTTGGCGGTGCCGCCGTTCGACATGAGATATTCGGCAATCTCGTCTTGAACGTAACTGATCGCAGCACCGATATGGTCGCTGTGTTCTTTCAGTTCTGGCAGCATTCGTGCCAGCTCAGAGGGCGTAGCGTCAACTGTGTTGATCCATTTACTGACCGCATTCAGTGAGTCAATGGCGACTCTCGCAGCGTCAGTATCAGGGCCAACACCGTCAAGACTTGCCCGTAATTCACGCAAAAGTTCTGCGTTCTTTGGGTCTGTCATTGGTGTTTGTCCTTTCTGGTTGATAGCACCAGTCTGCCCTCTGGGTATGACACCCAAAGGGCAGAAGTCGCCATCAAACGATGGGGTTTTCGTTGTCAATTTGAACTGATCGTTCAAGACGAGCCAAGTTCAAATTCTTGACGAGAAGTTCCAGCTGATCAGGCACCCAATAAGGCGCTTTCTCGCCGAGCCGTTCGTCAAAGTTGTCCAAGATTTGAACCATGTAAGCGGCCATCACTTCGTCAAAAGATCCGTGGCCGTCAAGCATGTCGGCACGCATCAGTTCAAACAAAGCGTTGCTCACGCTTTTCGTTATGCGGTCGCGGTCACTCATGATGTTCGCACGCTTTCTTGAAACTCAAGTCCGCACGAGTCGCAGACGTGTTCAGAGTTTTGCCAAACGAGACAGTCAGGGCATTCAAGTTGTTCTAGTTCCCGATACAAGTTGCCTTTGACTTTGACAACGTGCAGACGACGACGCGCCCACTGAGTATCTTCTTCAGTGATTTCTTCGCCGTCGCCCTCTCCGACTTCAACGTTTTCAAAGCAAACTTTGCAAACAAGTTCGTCGTCGTGGTACGTGGAGTATGCGTTGCAGCATTTCGTCATGGTCGTCATTAGGAAACCACCGTTACTTCTACGTCAACCTCAGTGAAAGTGATTGTTTCTAACTTGTTGGCTTCAACGGGGCGAAACGTAGCGTGAGTAGCAGGTTCAAAAGCGGTTGTATTTCTCATAGGGCGGACACGCACTTTGATGGCGCGATTTTCAATTTCTGAAGGGCTGGCCGCAATCACTACTTCGCACAGTTCCATTTGTACGGTGCCTGTGATGTCGGTTCGTGTGATCACAATTCGATCACCAAGTCCAAGTTCGTCCGCTCTTTTGGTTTTCAACGGAGTGGCTGATACTTGATTTGCATTATTTAGTTTGAGCATTGAAAGCTCTCCTTGTTGGTTGCTGTCAAAAATCAGTCTATCTGACAGTGGGCGCACTAGCAAACATCCTTGTTTGTGGGGTCATTTCCCGTGATTTTGTTAATACTTCAACACGGTCAGCACTAGTGCTAGGCTGTGGTTTCCCAACGAAGGAGAATCATGGGCTTTGATAACACAATGGCACTCAGCGGGAACTTGACGAAAGATCCAGAAATTCGGGATGCCGGCGGCTCTAAGGTCTGCAATTTCCGTATTGCGTGGAACTCAAAAGACAAAAACGGGCAGTCAGTCGGACATTTCTTTGATTGCGTAGCCTGGAACGAACTGGCAGAAAACATGACGAGCTGGCGGAAAGGTGATCGTGTCATTCTGCATGGTCGTTTGACGTACTCGGAATGGGAAAGCGATGACGGCAAAAGATCAGCAACGCGAATCACTGTTGAAGATGCCGGATTGTCGGTGAAATGGGGACCGAACACTAATCGACCGTCACAACCAGGTAGCCCCGATGTTTTGGACCGAGTTCCGAGTGAGGAACCGTTCTGACATGCAACATGTCATTGAGCTGCATGGTTCGCGTCCGTGGACTGCTAACGCTGAACGTCGCTGGCATCACATGGAACGAGCGCGTCACGTCAAAGACATGCGCGAATCGTTTGGTTGGATGGCGAAAGCACAACAGCTGTCGGAAATGCCGGCGGTCAAGATCTACGCCACACCGTTGGCGAAGAACAAACGCAACATGATGGACGTGGGAGCTTGTTTTCCAGCCGTAAAAGCGGCCATTGACGGTTTGGTTGACGCCGGTGTTTTGTTTGACGACGACCCTCGGTTTGTTCGGGCGTTGACGTTTTTCCCTACCGAAATTGGCGACGTTGATGGGCTTCGACTGATGATTGAGGAGATCGAATATGTCCTCAAATGAACCGCTGTATCAGGTTGACATTGAACAGCATCTTCTGAATCTCGGCAGCCGGCTAGAAAGCGAAGTGGAAGCCTTTCACAAACTCGCCGTGGATCGAGCTGAAGCAGAAGCCGAATACAAGCGGCTATATCACCGAGCGTTGATTCAATCACCAGATGGAACGGTAGCCAAGAAAGAATCACTTGCTCACTTGGCCTCAGCTTCAGCGTTTCATACCTGGAAACTCGCAGAAGCACAAGAAAAAGCGACGCAGCAGAAGCTGATGGCGCTACGAACACAAATTGACTCAACAAGAACGATGGCCGCCAACGTGCGAGCCGCAGGAGGATGATCATGACAAGAGTTCAAACTGACGATCCGCTAGATATTCAGCTGGTAGCGATGGCTACCGAAATGACTGACGACATTTCGTATTCAACCGAGAGACTTCGACAAGTAGCCAAAGACCGGCGAGCGTTGTTTGCAGAGCTGAAAAAGCGTGGTTACACGTACCCTCAGCTGGCCGCCGCAACTGGTTTGCACAAGATGACCATTCAGCAAGAGGTCAGAAAATACCGGGCTGAACAATCAGCTGAACAACATTTTTCGGCGTGATCCCGACACAACACCGTGAAGGGGTCTACCCTGTCGGATCATGGAAAAACGGAGTATATATCAGCGATACTCCGCATTTGACTTCAAAGAGTTTGCAGCGCCACCGCCGCTTCCGATGCTCATTCAACGTCATCGCAAGTGCAGAGATGCACCTTTGGACTGGTTTTATCCGGCGCAAGGGATGCCACCGCAAGGAAAACAGCTGTGCGACGTATGTCCCGTTCAGTCGCATTGTCTCGAATTTGCCATCAACCACAACATTCACTACGGCTTGTGGGGTGGACTAACAGAAAGGCAGAGATTCAATGTCAAACGTGCCCGAAGGGCAAACAATCAGCTCAGCACAAGCTCCGAGCCAGCTCCAGACCAGCTCGCCACAGATTGAGCTGGTTCCAACTGACCAAAACCGCATAAAACCACACCCGGACAACGCTCGCCGAGGCAACCTGGACGCGATTCGGCAGTCAATCCAGGCCAACGGCTTCTTTGGTGCGCTGGTCGTTCAGCTCAGCACCGGCCACATTTTGGTGGGAAACCACCGGTTCCGAGCTGCACAAGCTGAACAGCTGCCCGAAGTGCCAGTCATTTTCCTCGACTGCGACGACGATGAAGCCAAACGCATACTTTTAGCGGATAACCGTACATCCGACCTCGGTATTTACGATGACGAGCTGCTGCTCGAACTGTTGACCGACGTTCAAGCACTCGATCAGCTGGATGGCACCGGTTGGGGTGATGACGACATCGCCGAAATGTTAGCTGGCCTCAACAATTTGCCTGACCTGGACACGAATCCTCAAGATTTGCATGTCGAATATCAAATCGTAGTGATCTGCGAAAGCGACGAACACCAACGTCAAACGCTGCAATTCTTGGCCGACAACGATCTAAACGTGAAAGCGTCGCTGTTGTGACCGCTCACGAGCTGCAATCCACCATCGAAGTCAGCCCTCGAGTTTTGCAAGTTCGAGGAATGTTCGACCTCGACGACGATCACGGAACCCACACCGTTATTGAACATGAGCCGGTTGACCTAGACCAACCCTGGAACGTCGGCCTCATAGTCGGCCCCTCCGGTACCGGGAAATCAACCGCAGCTGACCGATTGTTCGGAATCACCGAACCAGCTGAACACAACCCAACAGCTGCCGTTCTCGACTTGTTTCCCGACCAGCTCGACACAGACCAAATCACGGGATTACTGACTTCCGTAGGGTTCTCATCGCCGCCGGCCTGGTTACGACCAATCGACGCTCTATCGGTCGGTGAACGTTTCCGGGTAGAAACAGCGCTCGCCCTGGCTCAATCCGGGGACAAACCAGTTTGCCTCGACGAGTTCACTTCAGTTGTTGATCGAACCGTCGCACAAGTCGGTTCAAATGCAGTAGCCAAACACGTACGACGCGAAAACCAACAGCTCGTTGCGGTCAGCTGTCACTACGACATCGCCGACTGGTTACAACCAGACTGGACACTAGACATGCTTGACGGCTCGTTCACCTGGGGGTCGGTTCAACCCCGACCACAGGTCAAATTCGCTATCAAACCCTGCGACCGCAGTATTTGGCGCACGTTCTCTCGTCATCACTATCTAAGCGACGTACTGGCAAGCCATTGTCGATCCTGGTTAGGCACAATCAACGGCATACCGGCGGCACTACTCGCAGAAATGCGTCAACCACACGCCAAGGCGAAGAACATTCGTCGCTGTTCCCGAATCGTCGTCACACCAGACTTTCAAGGACTCGGCCTCGGCCGCATCTTCCTCGACACTCTCGGAGCTGCATACCGGCACGAACGAGAACGCTTCACCATCACAACCTCACACCCTGGCATGATCGCAACACTAAACCGTTCACAGAACTGGGCCATCACTCACAAAGGCAGAACACAACAACACGTCATGGGAGCCAAGAACCTCAACACAAACATCCAATACACAGAAACAGGCCGCAAACTCACCACATTCCAAACCAGACGCACAATGAGCTTTGAATACGCAGGAACCACAAGCTCCGACTATCACGATCAACTACTGGGCAAGACGAGCTGTGAACACTAGGCTGTGAACATGCCCGGAGGACA
>PVBE011469349.1_pt1 | contig 28955 bp, 25 predicted proteins | sample 1631181 | NCBI WGS metagenome assembly PVBE01 (sample SAMN08397723, study PRJNA350692) | Marine metagenome, whole genome shotgun sequencing project. | isolation source: water | place: Pacific Ocean | collected 2012-04
CCGGAAGATGGGGGGAAACCTTTTCCCAGACCTCATCCCTGATGACGAAACGTCCCGTGTTCATCAAAACCTCCTTGCAAAAGGAAGTTTGAATCACTTTTTGACGCTCTTGGGAATCCCTTAAATGTCAACAGGCCCTAGGGGGGGACTGCTGGGCAGCCTCGGGAGCCTCTGGCACGAGCGCCGCGGTGTCAGCGCCGTCGAGTTCGCCATCGTCGTGCCGATGCTGCTGATGGCGCTGGTGGTGGCGTTGGAACTGGGCCGGGCCATGCAGCAATCGACGGCCATCGAGAAGGGGCTGCGCACAGGCGCACTGTTTGCCGCCCGCGCCGCTACGCCGCTGAGCGCCGCCGACGAGACCACGGTGGGCAACCTGGCCAAATACGGCAACACCGGCGGCACAGGCGATTTGCTGGTAGCCGGTTGGGACACCGGCACCCTGACCATCAGCGAGCAGAGCTACACCGTGACGGGCGCCTCGTCGGCCTCGACGGTAATCCGCCTGGAGGCCGAGGTGCCGTTCGATCCGTTGCTGCCGGGGCTGCTGGATTTCCTCGGCTTCGCCACCTTCAGCATCGAGCTTTCGCACGAGCAGGCCTATGTCGGAACGTAAAGTCAGGCGCGACCGCCGTGGCGTCACGGCCATCGAGTTCGCCCTGGTGGCCCCGCTGCTGGTGGGTCTGACGCTGGGCCTGATCGACTTCGCGCTCGTCATGCTGGAGTTCAACCAGGCCAGCGAGGCGACGCGGCGCGCCACCCGGGTGGTGCAAATCGACGAGCGCCTGGCCGATATCAGCGATATCACCGCGGCTGACATCGTCTGCACCGCCTCCTCGGCCGGCGTGGTGTCGTGCAGCGCCAACAGCGAAGAAGCCACCGCCGATGCCGATTTCGCCACCATCATCACCGAGATGCAGGACGTCTACCCCGTGATCGGCGCCGAAAATGTCAAGATCACCTACAGCCAAAGCGGCGTTGGCGATCCCGGCAAGCCGGGCGGCAGGCTGCCGCTGGTGACCATCGAGATCATCGGGCTGATCCATACTTTCACACTTATCGGTTCGTTGCCCGGCGTACCGGCCGCCATCACGGTGCCCGGTTTCCCCACCACCGTGCTGGCACGGGGCAACGACGTTTAGCCATTCCAGAAAGGCGCCGCCGGGAGATAGACCCGGCCTGTAACGCAGGTGTTTCCGCAACAGGCCGATTGCTAATGCCTTGGCTGCAGCTTGTTACGGTTCGCTATGGAGCAGGTGGGGCTTTTCAGCCGCCGCCCCCGGCAATAGATTAGGATACCTTGGCGAGGCCCGGGAAAGCCGGGCCAACAACAGGGACGAGCGACGTGAAGAAGATCTTTTTCGGCGGACTTGCCGTGATCGTGGTGCTGGCCGCGGCGCTACTGATCGCGCCCGGTTTCATCGACTGGAACGCCTACAAAGGCGAAATCACCCAGCGCGTCCAGGCGGCCACCGGCCGGCACCTCGACATCAAGGGCGATCTCAGCCTGAGACTGCTGCCGGCACCGGCGCTCAGCGTCGAGGGCCTGGCGCTGGAGAGCATGACGGGCGCCCGGGTGCCGACCATGGTGGCGCTGGAGAAAGCCCGGGCGCGGCTGGCGCTGTGGCCGCTGTTGCGCGGCGAGGTGCAGATCGTCGAGCTGCACCTGGTCAAGCCGGTGATCACGCTCGAGCGTCTGGCTGACGGCCGCGCCAACTGGCTCCTTGGCCCCTTGGGGCAGCCGGCCGGGGGCACCGGCGGCACCGGCAGCGCCGCAGCCGAAGACGACAACGGCAGGGATTTCCGCCTCGACCGGCTGCTCATCGAAAACGGCACCATCATCTTTGACGATGGCGCCAATGGCCTCAGGGAACGCCTGGACGGCATCGACGCCGAGCTCAGCGCGAATTCCCTGGCGGGACCTTTCAGGGCCCAGGGCAAGCTCAGCGCCCGCGGCCTGGGGCTGGCCTTCGAAGCCCAGATCGGAGCCCTGAGAGCGGGCCGGGCGCTGCCCCTGAATCTGACCCTCGAGCTGGGCGAGGCCCGGACCAAGCTCGGGCTCTCGGGCTCGCTATCGCAGCCCGATGCGGCTGCCACGCTGAAGGCCAAGCTCGAATTCGCCGGCCCCGACCTGGCCCAATTGGCCCGCCTCGTGCACCGGGCCGCCGGCCTCGAGAAGCCGCCATTGCTGCTCAACCAGCCCTTCTCGCTCAAGACCTCACTGAGCGCCTCGAGCGCCGAATTGGCGCTCAACAACATCCAGCTCAGCCTGGGCAACAGCGCCGTCAGCGGCGGCGCCAATATCTCCTTCGCCGAGACCCTGGATTTCGACATCGCCCTCAACGCCAACCGCTTCGACCTCGATGCCCTGCTGGCCGGAGCGGCGGCCGGCGGCGACGACGGAGGCGGCGGCCAGGCGGCCAAGAGCGGGACTGCGGCCAGCGCCGGCGGCGCTTTCGCCATTCCCGCCAAGCTGGCCGGCAGCCTCAACCTCGGCATCGAGGCGCTGAGTTATCGCGGTTCCATCATGCGGCAGGCTCAGATCGCGGCCACGGTGGCCGGTGGTGTGGTGACGCTCGAGCGCGCCGCCGTGCTGCTGCCGGGGGGCTCCGACGCCGCCCTCTCGGGCCGCCTCGGCAGCCATCAGGGCCAGCCCCGTTTCGAGGGCACGCTGGAGGCGGCCTCGGACAACCTGCGGGCGCTGCTGGATTGGCTGGCCATCGACATCGGGCCGGTGCCCAAGGACCGGGTACGCAAATTCACCCTGCTCACCCGGCTGCGCGCCAGCCCGGCCCTGATCGAGATCTACGGCCTCGACAGCCGCCTCGACACCAGCCGGCTGAGCGGCGGCGCGGCCTATGCCCTCAGGGCCCGGCCCAGCTTCAGCACCGATTTCGCCATCGACCGGCTGAATCTGGATGCCTACCTGCCGACGGCGTCGAGCGGCGCCCAGGAGGGCGGCAAGAGCGCGGCCCAAAGCGGGGGCCGGGAAGCCGCGGCCTCGCCGCTGGCGCTGCTGGACAAATTCGATACCAACATTTTGCTCAAGCTCGGCCACCTGACCTACAACAAGGTGGCGGCCCGGGGCGTCGCCCTCGACATCGGTCTCTTGGGCGGCAACCTGAAAGTGCGGCGCGCCAGCGTCAAGAATCTGGCCGGCGCCACCTTCGAGCTATCCGGCAACGCCCGCGACCTGGCGGCTAAGATCAGCGCCCAGGGTAAAGTCAAGGTGACGGCCAAGAACCCGACCGGGCTCTTTCGCCTGGCCGGCCTCGAGCTGCCCTTCCCGGCCGAACGGCTGGGCCGTTTTGCTCTCGACGGCAGCATCGGTGGCGTGCCCGGGCGGCTCGACCTCGACCTCGTGGTGCGGGCCGGGCGCAGTCGGCTGAGCGCCAAGGGCCGCCTGGCCGATCCGCTCACGGACCCCAAGGTCGAAATGGCCCTCGATCTCGGCAATCCCAGCCACAGCAATCTGATCCGGCTGTTCGATCCGGCCTTCAAGCCGGCCGGCAAGGGCCTCGACGCCGCTCTCAGGGTGCGCGGCAAGCTGGCCGGCAGCCTCGACGGCCTCGAGCTCGAGCTCTCGACCAGCCTGGCCAAGGCCCGGATCAAGGCCCGGGGTACGGTGCAGCCGCTGCGGGCCGGCTACCAGCTGAGCGTCGAGGCCAAGGCCGGCGATGCGTTGCGCTTTTTACGCCGGCTCGGCCTCGACTACCGGCCGGCGGCCAGACCCTTCGGCGGCCTGGCGCTGGCCTTCAAGGTGGCCGGCGACGCCCAGGCGCTGAAGCTCGACAAGCTCGAAGGCAGCTTCGGTCCGATCCGGCTCGAAGGCCAGGCGGCGGCCCGCCTGGCCGGCGCCAAGCCCTTCGTCTCGGCCAACCTCAAGACCAGCGAGATCCTCGTCGATCTGTTCCTGCCGCCCCAACCCCGGGCCGCCAAGGGCCGCCGGGCTGGCGGCGGCGGCGGCGGGGCGGCCTCGCCGCGCTGGTCCGGCGATGCCATCGAGGTGGCGTTTCTCAACGACTTCGATGCCGACCTGCAACTGGCGGCGCCGGGCATCGCCTACGGCAGCTACCACTTCGCCAAGCCCCGGCTGAGGGCCGTGGTCAAGGACGGCGTGCTCGACATCAAGCCGCTCAGCGGCCGGCTCTTCGACGGCAAGGTGACCCTGAACGCCCGCCTCGATGGCCGTTCCAAACCCGCCACCAGCCTGACCATCGACATCAAGGGCGGCAACCTCAAGAAGGCGCTGATGGCGGCCGCGGGCGTCGACGTGGCCAGCGGCAGCTTCGGCCTCGACGGCAGCTTCCAGGCCGGCGGCCGCAGCCAGCTCGAGATGATCCGCAGCCTCGGCGGCCAGGCCTCCTTTGCCGCCGAGCAAGGCATCGTTCAAGGCTTCGACCTCAAGGCACTCAGCGACCGCCTCAAGCAGCTCGACCGCGGCGGTGACTTCCTGCGCCTCATCCAGACCAGCATGAAGGGTGGCCAGACCCGCTTCAGCCGGGTTGGCGGCACGGCCAAGATCGAGCGCGGCGTGGCCCGCAGCGACGACATCCGGGCCGAGCTCGAGGCCGGCGCCGGCACGGGCCGGGGCAGCGTCGACCTGCCGCGCTGGCTGATCGACTTCTTCGGCGAGTTTCGCCTCAGCGAACATCCCAAGGCGCCGCCCGTGGGCCTGGTGCTGCGGGGTCCGCTGGATGCGCCGCAGCGCGACATCAAAAGCCGCAAACTGGAAGCCTACGTCAGCCGCCGCGTCGGCAAAACCCTGTTGCGCAAGTTCGGGGGCAAGAAACTTAAAGGCGCGCTGGGCGGCGTCCTGGGCGGCAACCAGCCGGCCCCGACCCAGCAACAGCCCCAAACCCAGAGCCAAACCCAGCCGCAACCTCAGCCGGCCCAGAAACTCAAACCCGAGGACCTCATCAAGGGACTCTTCAAGAGCCTGAAGCGCTGAGCCCCGCCACCTCCGCTTCCAGGGCAGCCAGCACGTAGAGCCTGAGCGCGCTCGAGAGCGCCCCCTGGCGCCCGGCGTCGATCTCGGTGACCAGCGCGTTCAGCGACATTCCCCGCAGCGCCGTCAGGCGCTTGAGCTGGACCCAGAACTCGGGCTCCAGCGAGACGCTGGTGGGGTGCCCGGCGATGCGCACCGAGCGTTTGCGGCTATTGCCCATCGGCCGCGATCAGTACGCCCATTTGGGCCAGCTCCGTCACCCGCTCGGGGCTCAGGCCCAAAAGCCCGCACAGCACCTCGCGGGTGTGCTGGCCGGCCTCGGCGACCCAGGGCCGGGCGCCGACGGGGCTTTGCGATAGCCGCCAGGGCGCGTTGACCACGTGCACCGGCCCGGCGCCGTCGTCGACCTCGGACAGCACGCCACGGTGCCGGCTCTGGGCGCTCTCGGTGGCCTGGCCCACGGTCTGGTAGCGCGAAACGGGGCAGCCGGCGGCGCTGATCAGCGCCTCGCACTCCTCGGACGTGCGCTCGGCCGTCCACTGGTCGATCAGCACCATCAATTCGTCCCAGTTGCGCTGGCGCTCGACAAAGCTGGCAAAGCGGGGATCGCTGAGCCACTCGGCATGGCCGGTGACCTCGGCCAGGGCGATGAAGTTGGCCTGGGTCAGCGGCATGACGATGACGTAACCGTCGCGCGTCGGTGACGGCGCGTAAAGCATCAACGGCCCCTCGAAGGTGAACTCGTGCTGCAGCATCTGGTAGACCAGCATGTTCAGCATGCTGTCCATCAGGGCGATGTCGACGGCCTGGCCCTGGCCGGTGCGTTCGCGGTGCAACAGCGCCCCCTGGATGGCGCCGGCCGCCGCCATGCCGCTGAAGTAATCGGCCACGTAAAGACCGGTGCGCAGTGGCCGTTCGAGATTTTCCTGGTGCTCGAGGTTGGCCAGATCATAGCCCGAGGCGGCGTGGATTATGGGCGCATAGGCCGGCAGGCCGGCGTCCGGCCCGGACTGGCCGTAACCGGTGATGGCGCAATAGACGAGGTCGGGCTTCTGTTTGGCCAGCGCCTCGTAGTCGAGGCCCAGGCGCTGCATGACGCCGGGCCGGAAGTTTTCCACCACGACGTCGGATTGCGCCGCCAGGTCGGCCACCAGCTCGCGCGCCTCGGGCCGCTTGAGGTCGAAACAGAGCGATTTCTTGCCGCAATTGAGATGGGCGAAATAGGCGCTCTTGCCGTCGCGCAGCGGCGGCGGCACGCGCACGTAATCGCCCTCCAGCGGCTCGCACTTGATGACCTCGGCGCCAAGGTCGGCAAGCAGCCGCGTGCAGTAGGCGCCGGCGATCATCGAGGCGAAATCGAGCACCCGGATTCCGGCCAGCACTGCGGTTTGTTTCGACGTCACGTGCAACCTCCCTGCCGCTGCTCCCGCCAAGCGAGCGGACACTGCTGAACACCAAACTGAGTGATACTTGACAATCAAACAATGCTCAATACCATGGCCTGAACGTGCCAAAGCATCGGGCGCTCCGAGCCGATGATTCATCCTTATTCATACTATCCCGCCCGAGCGGCCCGCTGGTATCCCGGGAACATCGCCGTCATCGAGGGCGAAAAGCGGCTGAGCTACGCCGAACTCGACGCCCGCATCGGCGCCCTGGCCCGGGCCCTGGTGGCGCTCGGCGTCGAGCCCGGGGACCGCGTCGCCGTGCTGCAGGCCAACAGCCACCAGTTCATGGTTGCCTTATGCGCCAGCGCCAGCGCCGGCGCCGCCTTCGTGCCCATGCTGGGCATCCTCAGCGAGGACGACCACGCCTACATCCTGGAGGATTCGGGCGCCCAGGTGCTGATCGCGCCGGCCGCCGGGCTGGCCGAGCGGGCGCGGGCACTGAAAGGGCGCCAGCCGGCCTTGCGCCAGTTGATCGTGGTCGACGGCGACGACGAACAGGACTACGAGAGGCTGCTGGCGGCCCATGCCGGCGAGGCCCCCCTGGTGCGCGGCAGCGAGGACGACCTGGCGCAAATCCTCTACACCTCCGGCACCACCGGCAAGCCCAAGGGCGTGGCCCACAGCTACGCCAGTACCCAGGCCGCGATCGTCGGCTGGGTGGCCATGGCGGGGCGCCAGGAGGGCGACGTCGGGCTCTTGTACATGCCCATGAGCCACTTTGCCGCGCGGCTGATGGATTCGGGCTGGGTCACCGGCAGCACGGCGGTGATCCTGCCGGCGCCCGATCCGCTGGCCAGCTTCGCCGCCATCGCCGAGCACCGCGTGACCCACATCCTGGCCATCCCGACGCTGTTGCAGATGTTCCTCGACCACCCCGAGATCGACAACCACGACCTTTCCAGCCTGCGCTTCATCTGCTACGCCGCGGCACCCGCCTCTTCCGGCCTGGTGCGCGCCGCCAGCCAGCGCTTCGGCGCCATCCTGCACACCGGCTGGGGCGGCACCGAGGCCTATGTTCTCAACACCCACATGACTCCGGCCGAACACCTGGCCGCCGTCGAGGGACACGAGCAGCGCCTGCTGTCGTGTGGCCGCGAGGGGCCGCTGGGCGGCCGCGTGCGCATCCTCGACGAGGCCGGCCAGGACGTGGCACCGGGCGAAGTGGGCGAGGTCTGCGTGCGGGCGCCCTGGATGATGGCGCGCTACTGGAACCTGCCCGATTTGACGGCCGAGACCATCGTCGACGGCTGGCTCCACTTCGGCGATCTCGGGCGCTGGGACGACGACGGCTACATGTACCTGGTCGACCGCAAGGGCGACATGATCATCAGCGGCGGCATGAACGTCTATCCCCGTGAGGTCGAGGAGGTGCTCTACCAGCACCCCGCCGTGCTCGAAGCCGCGGTCTTCGGGGTGGCGGACAAGAAGTGGGGCGAGGCGGTGCAGGCGGCGGTCGCCCTGCGCGATGGGGAGACGGCGAAGGCCACAAAGGCGGAAGACATCCTGGCTTTCGCCAAGCAGCACCTGTCCGCCTTCAAGGTGCCGAAGGGGCTCGAGATCGTGCCCGTGTTGGCCAAGACCCCGGTCGGCAAGATCTCGCGCCGCGAGGTCAAGGCGAGCTACCTGGCGGGGGCGGGGGCGGGGGCGGGGGCGGGGGCGGAGTCGGAAGCATGAGCGGGCCGGCCGATCCTTGGCGGAACTACTGGAGCACCAAGATCGGCACGGCTGCGGCCGGCCGGATCTTGGTCCGGGGCTATCGCGCCGAGGAGCTCATAGAAAAGCTCAGCTTTGCCGCCTCGACCTACCTGATCATCCGCGGCGAGCTGCCGACGCCGGTCCAGGCCCAGGCCCTCGACGCGGCGCTGCGCTCGGGCCTCGATCAGGCCTTCATCAACTCGGCCGTGCCGCCAGCCCGCTTCGCCGCCTCGGCCGCCCCCGAAGCGCCGGCCGCCGCCATCGCCGCCGGCGTCATCGCCTTCGGCTCGGTGACCGGCTCGCCGGCCCAGTGCGCCGAGATGCTGGCCAAGGGGTACGCCGACATGACCGCCGAGGACCTCGAGCCGGGTCCGGCCGCGAGCCGCATCATCGACGACTATCGCCAGGCCGGGCTGCGCATTCCCGGCCTCGGCCACCCCATGCACAAGGAGGCCGAGCCGCGGGCCAGGGCACTTTCCGCCGTGGCCCGGGATCTCGGCGTCTGGGGCCCCAGGGCCGAACTGCTCGAGGCCCTGGAAAGGGCGGCGGCGGAGCGCTTCGCCCGCCCCTTGCCGGCCAATCTGGCCGGCGTCATGGCGGCCGTGCTGCTGGAGATCGGCTTCGAGCCACTGGAGATGGTGGGACTGGCGGTCATGAGCTACCTGCCCTCGCTGGTGGCCCACACCGTCGAGGAAATCCGCGAAGGCGTGCCGCTGCGCATCATTCCCGAGGAACTGGGCGCCCACTATGCCGGCCCGGCGGAACGCCCGCTGCCCGAGGGCTGGGGTAACAAGCAAGATCAAGCAACGAAATCCAACATGGCAAAGGAGGACACGACATGAGAATCCCGATGACACGATCCGCAGTACTTTTGGGCACGCTGGCGTTTGGTCTTGCCCTGGTCGCGGCGCCACCACCGGCCCCGGCCGATACCATCATCCTCAAGAAAGCCGATTTCGGCGTCGCGACGCAAACCCGCACCAAACGTTCCATGTGGTGGTCGGACGAGGTCGGCAAACGCAGCGGCGGCAAGGTCAAGATCCAGTACTTCCCGGCCGGCAGCCTGCTCAAGGCGCGCGACACTTTCGAGGGTATCCGCTCCGGCGCCGTCGACATCGGCATCTGGGTGCAGGCCTACACGCCATCGATCTCACCCATGTCGGGGCTCTATTACCTGCCCGGCATCTCGACCCACATCGGTCCCGCCATGCGGGCCGTGACGGAGCTCGTCTTCGGGCCTGAGTTTTCCTATTACCGTGACGAGATGCGCAAACACGGCGTCGAGCCGCTCTACGCCTGGGGCGTTTCCGATCAGGAACTGATCTCGACCAAACCCATCGGCGGCCTGGCGGCGCTGAAGGGCCTCAAGGTCCGGGCCATCGGCCGGGCCTGGCCCAAGCTGATCAGCGAATACGGTGGCGTGCCGCTGACCATGCCCTGGCCCGAGGTCTACGAAGGTCTTTCGCGCGGCACCCTGGAAGCCAACGTCGGTTACGTCACAGCCAACGTCAGCGCCAAGCTGCACGAAGTGGCCAAGCACCACACCCGCATCCACCTGGGCGCCCCGGCCGGCCCCATGGCGATCATGAACAAGGCCAAGTACGACGCCCTGCCGGCCGACGTCAAAAAGATCATGGCCGAGGTCAGCGCCGAATACGTCGACCTCCTGGCCGCCGATTACGCCAAGGACCTGGACGCCGCCATGAGCACCATGAAGGCCGGCGGCGTCACCTTTTATGAGTGGCCGGCGGCCGATCGGGCCAAACTCGAGGGCTCGATGCGCAAGATGTGGAAGGCCTGGGCCGACGGCATGGACGCCAAGGGGTTGCCCGGCAACGATGCTCTGAAGCGCTATCAGGAGCTGCAGAAAAAGCACGCCGGGTGAACTGGCGGCAAAGAAGCGAGAGCCTACTGGCGGCGAGCAGGCGCGTCCTGGGGCTGGGCACCAACCTCGCCCTGCTCGCCATCATGGCCGCGGTGTCGCTCGATGCCGTGCTGCGTTACGCCTTCAACCGGCCCATCGTCGGCGTGCTGGAGGGCGTCGAGTTGCTGCTCGTCTTCGCCGTCTTCGCCAGCCTGGCCCGGACCCAGGCCGAGGGCGGCCACATCGCCATCGGCGTGCTGACGGAGCGGCTGGGTGCGCGCGGCCGGGCCGGCCTACAGATCGTCACCCGGCTGCTGGGGTTGTCGCTGTTCGCCACCATGACCTGGGCCAGCGGCGGCATGGCCTGGCGCAGTTGGCAGATGGACGAGTTCAGCGCCGGCATCATCGCCTTCCCCGTCTACCCCTCGCGCATCATGGTGACGCTGGGCTGCTTTCTGCTCTGCCTGCAGCTTCTGTTTGAGTTGGCCGAGGCCGTAGCCACAGTACGGACGAGCCGCGGGGGGAACAATTGACCCCGCTGCTGATCGGCAGCTCGGCCGTGCTGGCGCTGATGGTGCTGCTGGTGCTCGGCCTTCCCGTGGCCTTCAGCCTGGGTCTGGTGGGAGCGGCCGGGCTATTTCTGCAAGGCGGCCTGCCGCTGGTCTCCGGCTTCTTGTCCACCGAACCCTACTCCAACGTTGCCTCCTTCACCCTGGTGGTGATCCCCATGTTCGTGCTGATGGGGGAATTGGCCGTCGCCGCCGGCATGGCGCAGCAGGCCTACGCCGCCGCCCGGGCCTGGTTCGGCCGTCTGCCCGGCGGCCTGATGATGGCGGCCATCGGCGCCTCCACCATCTTCGCCGCCGTCTCGGGCTCGAGCGTAGCCGCCACCACCACCATCGGCCGGGTCTCGATCGCCGAGATGCGGCGCTACGGCTACGAGGGCGGCATGGCCGCCGGGGCGGTGGCCGTGGCCGGCACGCTCAGCGCCCTGATTCCGCCCAGTGCCATCCTGGTCTTCTACGCCCTCATCACCGACCAGTCGATCAGCCGCATGCTGATGGCCGGCATCGGCCCGGGGCTCCTGAGCGCCACGCTCTTTATCCTCGTGGCCTACCTCATGGCGCGCTGGTTTCCCCAGCTCTCGCCGGTCATGAAAGAACGCGTGAGCTGGCGACAGCGCCTCTCCACACTGAGCCTGACGGCGCCTTTTGGCTTGCTGGTGCTGGTGGTGCTGGGCGGCATCTATTCGGGCCTGGTGACGGTCACCGAGGCGGCTGCGCTGGGCGCGCTGGCGGCTCTCGGCCTGCTGGCGGCCTCGCGCCGGCTGAGCTGGCCCAACCTGCGCCAGGCCCTGGACCAGACGGCCCGCATCAGCTGCATGATCTTCTTGATCATCATCGGCGGCGTCATCTTCAGCCGTTTCCTGGCTTTTTCCGGCATCCCGTTCGCTCTGGTCGACTTCATCCACAGCCTCCAGGTGGCGCCGCTGGTGGTGGTCATCGTCATGTTGCTTATTCTCACGGGGCTCGGCATGTTCATCGACCCCGTCGGGATGATCATGCTGACGCTGCCCTTCTTCTACCCCATCATCAAGGACCTCGGGCTGGACCCGGTGTGGTTCGGTGTGCTCATCGTCTTGCAGGCCGAACTGGGGGTGATCACGCCGCCCATCGGCATCCACCTTTTCGTGGTCAAGCAGATCGCGCCCGACGTGCCGCTGGGCGCCATCATTCGCGGCGTCGTGCCCTTCATGCTCTGCCAGTTCGCCGTGGTGGCGCTGGTGGTGGCTTTCCCCGAGATCGCGCTTTGGCTGCCCGGGCAGATGCGTTAGGGGCGCTCTAGCCCTTGCCTTCCCGGGCCTTGAGCCGCGCCATCAGCCAGTCGCGCAGGCCCGAGATCTCAAAGCCCTTTTCGACGACGTAGGTGAAGACGAGCTTGAAGATGGCCGGCTGGGCATAGCCGGGCAGGCGGTAGACCTCGCGTTCGTCGGCCCGGCGAAATTCGATCGAGGGCGTGCCGAAGACGCGGTGGCGCCGCGCCAGGGCGGCCTCAATGAGCGCCTTGCCGTCGAAGTCGACGAGCGGGCGGGAGCCGTGCATGTCGAGCTGGACGAGGTAGAAATGCTGGCGGATGTATTCGACGATCTCGGGGACCCGCAGGTTCACCCGGTGCATCTCGCGGCAATAGACGCAGCCCTCCTGCTCCCACACCAGGGCCAGCATCCTGCCGGCCCGGCCGGCCGCCGCCAGGTCGGCGCCGAGATTGCCGCTGCTGTCGTTAAACCAGGGCTGGCGGTGCAGGCCGTTGGGGGCCACCGCCAACGCCGGCTCGCCGGCCCGCACGGCCGTAGCCGCCAGGGGCAGCGCCGCCAACACAAGTAAGATTGCCAAACCTCTGATCATGGTGGCGCGATTATGGCGTCCCCGGGCTCGGCGACAAAGGCCCAAGCCGGCTTCTCGCGGACTTGTGAAGGGCCGTGATGGCAAGCCGGCTCTCGGGGACGTCAGCTGTGTCCCGCCCTTGACCAACGTCAAAGAAACCTTGGCGGCCCGTGGGGACACTGCCGCCTCAAGCGTAAAGCGTATTGCGACCAAAGAGGCCGCCTCGCCATCCCCCCCGGCGCGGTGGCCTCTTTTTTTTGGAATCCTGGGTGTGAGCGGCCGGCATTTCCCACCCGGTCATGGCCGGCGCGGCGCCGGGTCGAGCTTTGCGGTGTCGCTGGGGAAGGGACTGCGACCAAACAAAATGGTCGACAACATTTCGCAGCAAATACTTTCATCCTCAAGGAGGGGGCTAGGTCAAAGCGGTTGCGCCGACCCCGGTCCCGAACTGAAGCGAATAGTCAATTGCACCTGAACGGATATCTTCCCCGGGTTTGTCGGCTGGTGATGGCTGCCGGCGCGGTATAACCTGTCGCCGTGAACAGAATCACCCTTCGCGATCTCAACATGGCAGCGGTTTGGGCCGGTCTTACGGCGTTTGTCTGGTACGGCTTCGGGGCCCTGCCGTTGCACCTCGAGGTCGCGGGGCAGCTGGGTTTGAACCCCTCCCAATCGTCAAGCTGGATTTTCGTCATTTGGTTCAGTGGCGCCATCACGTCGATCGCCCTGACACTTTACTACCGGATTCCGATCCCCATTACCTGGACCATCCCGGGGCTGATCTATCTGGGCACCCTGGCCGGGCAATTCAGCTTTCCCGAGATCGTCGGCGCCAACCTGATGGCGGGGATCGCAATCCTGATCCTCGGAGCGTTCGGCATCGGCGAACGGATCATGGCTTGGCTGCCGCTGCCGATAGTCATGGGCATGTTCGCGGGCTCCATCCTGGTCTATGTCACGCGCATGGTGGCGGCCAGCGTGGCGGACGTGCTGGTAGCCGGTGTGACCTTGGCGGCCTACCTCGTCGGGCGGTTTATCGCCAGCCCACGGGTTCCGCCCATGGGGCTGGCCGTGGTGATCGGCGGGATCGCGGTTTTTGCCTTTGGCGAAATCTCGACGCAAGTGGTTTCATGGTCGCTGCCGGATCTCACGGTCCCCGGCTTCCGCTTCACGCTTTCTTCCTTCATCGCCATCAGCTTGCCCATGATCATACTGGCCATGGGACTGGGGAACGTTCAGGGGCTGGGGTTTCTATTGTCCCAGGAATACCGCGTGCCGATAACGGCGGTGACCATAACCACCGGCCTCAACTCCATGGTAAATGCCCTGCTCGGCGGCCATCCGGCGACCGTGGCGCGCACCGGGGCGGCAATCCTCGCGGCGCCCGACGCCGGTCCCAAGGAGACGCGCTACTGGGCCAACGTGATCGCCGCGACGCTGACCATCTCCATTGCCTTGGGCGCCGGAACACTGTCGTCCTTGCTGGCCGTTCTGCCCCGGACCTTCGTCGTCACGCTGGCCGGCCTCGCCATCCTTTCATCGCTGCAAAGCGCCTTCGAAACGGCCTTCGGCGGAAAACTCCGCTTCGGCGCGCTGGCTGCCCTTGCCGTCGCCGCGACACCATTCGCGGTATTTGGAATCACCTCCGCTTTTTGGGCGATTCTGGCCGGCATCGCGGCCTCGTTCATGGCCGAACGCCAGGACCTCCTGGCCTATTGGAAGGGCCAGGAGCAAACCCCGGACTGAGTGCCGAAACGACAATCTCTTTCTGCCTCTCTCTGCGGCTTTTGTTCGCAAGCCCGCTAAAACAGACCCTCGATGTCGCCCGCGTCGTTCAGGTGAATGCGGTTGGCGGCGGGCGATCGCGGCAGGCCGGGCATGGTCATGATGTCGCCGCAGACCACGACGACGAATTCGGCACCGTTCGAGAGCCGCACCTCGCGCACCGGCACCACGTGGTTCGAGGGCGCGCCCAGGAGCTGGGGATCGGTCGAGAAGCTGTATTGCGTCTTGGCGATGCAGACGGGGTAGTGGCCGAAGTCCTGCTGCAAGTCGGTGAACTGGTCGCGCACCTTCTTGTCGCCGATGATGCCCTGGGCGCCATAGAGCGTCTGGGCCACCGTGCGCACCTTGTCCCACAGCGGCACGCCGTCGCCGTAGAGCGGCCGGAAGTCGGCGACGCCGCTGTCGGCCAGCTTGACCACGCATTCGGCCAAATCCTGGGCGCCCTCGCTGCCGTCGGCCCAGTGCGTGCAAGCGTGGGCCTCGACCTCGAGCTCGGCGCAGAGCTGACGCACCGCATCCATCTCGGCATCCGTGTCGGCCGAGAAGCGGTTGATGGCGACGCTTACCGGAACCCCGAAGAGGCGCAAATTCTGGACGTGCCGGGCCAGGTTGACGGCACCCTCCCGGATCGCCTCCACATCCTCGCGGCCCAAATCCTCGCGGGCCACGCCGCCATGCATCTTGAGCGCCCGGATGCTCGCCACCAGCACCACCGCGTCGGGCCTGAGCCCGGCCTTGCGGCACTTGATGTCGAAGAATTTCTCGGCCCCCAGATCGGCCCCGAAGCCGGCCTCGGTAACCACATAGTCGGCCAGCTTCAGGGCCGCCTTGGTTGCCACCACCGAGTTGCAACCGTGGGCGATATTGGCAAAGGGGCCGCCGTGGATGAAGGCCGGGTTCTGTTCCAGCGTCTGCACCAGGTTGGGCTGCATGGCTTCTTTCAGCAACACCGTCATCGGGCCCTCGCCCTTCAGATCGCGGGCATAGACGGGCTCACGGCCTCGGGTGCGGCCGACGATGATCTGGGCCAGCCGGCGCGTCAGGTCGTCGAGGTCCGTGGCCAGGCAGAAGATGGCCATGACTTCGGAAGCCACAGTGATGTCGAAGCCGTCCTCGCGGGGGAAGCCGTTCGAGACCCCGCCCAGCGACGAGACAATGCCCCTGAGCGCCCGGTCGTTCATGTCGACCACCCGGCGCCAGCCCACCCGGCGCTCGTCGAGTCCGAGCTCGTTGCCCCAGTAGATGTGGTTGTCGATCAGCGCCGCCAACAGGTTGTTGGCCGTGCCGATGGCGTGGAAGTCACCGGTGAAGTGGAGGTTGATGTCCTCCATGGGCACGACCTGGGCATAACCGCCACCGGCGGCGCCCCCTTTGACGCCGAAGCAGGGGCCCAGCGAGGGCTCGCGCAAGCACATCATGGTGCGCTTGCCGAGCCGGTTGAGGGCATCGCCCAGCCCCACCGTGGTCGTCGTCTTGCCCTCGCCGGCCGGCGTCGGCGAGATCGCCGTGACCAGGATCAACTTGCCCTCGGGTCGATCGGCCAGCGTATCGAGATGGTCGAACGAGACCTTGGCCTTGTGCGGACCGAAGGCATAAAGCGCCGTCTCAGGGATCTCCAGCCGGGCGGCGATTTCGCCCACGGGCTTCATCTCGGCCGCCCGGGCAATCTCGATATCGCTTTTTACGTCTGTCATGGCTTTAGATCCTGTAGGTCCTGTAGGTCCTGTAGGTCCTGTAGCTTCCGCCACCGGTGTTGCGCCGTTCGAAGGAGACCATATAAGGGCTTGGGCGATCGAAAAACATGAGAATTTTCAGCCTCGCACAAATACCTTTTGGACGTAACATGAGACGCCTCATGGTTCGAGCGGGGGCCCAATGGCCGACAAATTACCGCCACTGAATAGCCTGCGCGCTTTCCACGCCGCAGCCCGGAACCTCAGCTTTACGAAGGCCGGGCTTGAACTCAATGTCACGCAAGCCGCGGTCAGCTACCAGGTCAGGCGGCTGGAGGAGCATTTCGGCACAAAACTGTTCCACCGCCTCAATCGGGCCCTAGCTCTGACCAAGGCCGGTGGGGCCTACTATGACGTCGTCGAGCAGGCCTTTGCCTTGTTGGTTGTCGATGCCAACGTGCTGACGGCAGAGCGGGGCCAAGAGCCCTTGATCGTCAGCGCCAGTCAGTCCCTGGCGGCCAGGTGGCTAACCCCCAGACTGGAGGGTTTCCGGTCCCGCAATCCACGGATCAGGCTTCACATCGAGGCGACGGATAGCCTGGCAGATCTGATGGCGGGGAAAGCGCATTTGGCACTGCGCTACGCCCGGAAGATCGATCCGGCCCTGAATTCACTGGTTCTGTTCGCCGAGCAGGTGTTTCCGGTGTGCAGCCCGGCTCTGCTGGAAGGCGATCTGGCTCTGGCCAAGCTGGGTGACTTGCGCCACCACGCCCTGATCCACGACGACATGACCGACATTACCTGGCGCGACTGGCTAAAGGCCACGGATGTCGAGCCCGATTTCAGCACGGCCAGGCCCAGCTTCAGCCATTCCAGCCTGGCCATCGACGCGGCCATGGAAGGCCAGGGCGTGGCGCTGGGCCGTTCTACGCTGATTGCCGACGATCTCGAGGCTGGCCGCCTGGTTCAGCCCTTCGAGATCACCTTGCCCTCCAAGTTCGCCTACCACGTAGTCTATTTCGGCGACCGCTACGACAATCCCGATGTTGCGGCGTTTATCGACTGGGTACTGCTCGAGGCCAAGCGCTCGGAAGCCAGGATGTTCAGCCCCGGCACAAAATAATTTTGTCCGATACCGTGAAATTACTCGTTTGTTGGGCTGGAGGATGGCGGCCAAGATCCGCTGTCGATTGAAGCCTGGCCGAAAACATGGAAACCACATGCAATCCGTAGAGCTGCATGTCCTTGATGCTTTCACGCGCACCCTGTTCGGCGGCAATGTCGCCGCCATCGTCAGCCAGGCCGGCGACCTGGGGGAGACTGAAATGCAGATCGTCGCCCGCGAGGTGGCGGCTTCGGTGACGGGATTCCTGGTGCCGGCCGGAGAGGCCGATTTCGGCGTTCGCTTTTTCACACCGATGCAGGAAATCGACATGTGCGGGCACGGGCTTGTCGCACTATGCCGGCGCCTGGTCGATATGGGGAAAGTGGAGCTTCAAGCGGCGGCGACCGTCGAGAAGACGATATGGACCAAGGCGGGGGTTGTGCCCGTGATAATCTCCCCGGAGGGGGATTTCCCTTTGGTCATGATGGGGCAGGCCCCGCCCGTCTTCCGATCTGGCGACCTGGACCGGGACGCCTTGTACCAGGCGTTGGGCCTGAGGGCGGAGCAGGTTGCCCCCGACCTTCCTCTCGAATTCGCCTCGGCGGCGCTGGAACATCTTTTTGTGCCGGTCCGCGACCGGGCCGCTCTGGCCGGCTTGCAGCCCGATTTCAGCCTGCTGACCCAAATCAGCAACGAGATCGGTGTCGTCTCCATCGCTGTCCTGACCTTGGACACGGCCGATCCGGCCGCGACCGTGCGCTGCCGCGATTTCTGCCCCGCCGCCGGCATTCCCGAGGCTGCCGGGTCGGGTACCACCAACAGCGCATTGCTATGCTATCTGGTGCGAAACGGCGCCCTTTCATGGCCCCAGGGAAGTGTCCTCCGGACCCAGGCGGAGCAGGGTTGTGAAATGAAGCGGCCGGCCCGGATTTACTGCCAGGCCCGGTTGCAGGACGGGGAAATCAGGGACCTATACGTCGGCGGAACGGCGATCGTCTCGATCGAGGGCCGGATCAACCTGCCGAGTAAGGAATGAAGGCCCGTTGTGCCCCGTTTGCTAGGGAATGATCGCAACGGTAGCCGAATGGGCATCATTGTGCCGTCGTCGAACACCGTTCTTGAACCCGACTGCGCCAGGTTGGTCGGGCCCGGAGTAGCCGCCCACTTCGCCCGCCTGGGCGGTTACGATGTCGATGCCATTCCCGATGCCGCCCTGATGCGCCAACTGGCCATGAGCTCGATCGAGGATCCCCTCAGCCTGTTGCTGGCGGCCCGGGTCGATGTCATCGGATATGGCTGCGCCTCGGCCTCATTCAGTTGTGGCTGGCTGTTCGATCAGCGGCTGGGCCGGGAAATCGAGGCGCAAGCAGGGGTGGCGGCGGTGACGGCGGCCGGGGCCATGGTCGCGGCGATCAAGGCGCTTGGCGCCCGGCAAATCGGTTTCACTTCACCCTACGTCGCCGAGTTGAACCGAGCGGCCGTAGCCTTTTTCGCCGGAGCCGGCATCCAAGTTGTCAACTGCGCGGATTTGGCCGCCGACCTCAGCAGTATCGGACAGGGCCGCCTGGCACCGCGAGACGCCTTCGACCTGGGCCTGGCCACCGACCACCCGGAAGCCGAGGCCATCGTTATCGGATGTACAGACCTGCGAGCCGTCGAGATCATTGGGGATCTGGGGAAGGAACTGGGCAAGCCGGTCGTCACCAGCAATCAGTCGCTGGTGTCTGCCTGCCTGGCCCGGATTGATGGCAGCGGTTGTTAATGGCCTGGAACGTGATTAGAATGATCTTAACGACGGAAACACGCCGCCAGAATCCGGCAAAAAGCAACAATGCGCTTGTCCTGTCGCTTCGGGGTGTTGGTCCGCTGGCAACTGGGGGGGGAATACTTGCTACAACTTTTAGCTTAGTGCCCTAATAAACCGCCCGAGTGGTCCGATGCAATGGTCCGATGCAATGGTCCAATGCAATGGTAATGCGGCGCGGCGCGATGCTCTTGTGAGCACAAAAAAAATGAATCTGGGCGGAAGAAGTTCAACAGGAGGAGAACAACTGTGACGAAATACAACAAAAAACCGACATCGATCAGCGACTTGTCGGCTTCAGACCGTGAAACCATCACCAGCGGGTTGCGCCGTGGTGCCACGCGGCGCCAAGTGATGTCATGGCTTGTGGCCAGCGGGGTAACCATCGCGGCGGCAGGTTCCATCGTAACGTCGGCCCGGCAGGCCATTGCCGCGACGCCGAAAAAGGGTGGCAAGCTGCGCTACGCTTCCGATTTGCACGGACCGTCCGATACCCTCGATCCGGCGCTCAACACCTCCAACATCGACTACACCCGTGGTCGGACCATGTACAACAGCCTCTGCCAGATCAACGAGGATCTGACGACACGGCCCGAACTGGCGGAAGAATATACCTCCAATGCCGACAACACCGAATGGACCTTCAAGCTGCGCAAGGACGTAAGATTCCATGACGGCTCGAAGTTTTCGGCCGACGACGTGATGTACACCATGTCCCGCCACTACGGCAAAAAGTCGACATCGACAGCCAAAACCCTGGTCGCCGATGTGGTCGAGTGGAAGAAGGTCGATAACCACACCGTCAAGGCCACCATGAAGGGCCCGAACAGTGATTTGCCGGTGATTCTGGGCACGCCCCAATTCAAGATGATCAAGGACGGCACCACGGATTTCCAGATGCCGACCGGCACCGGCCCCTTCAAGCTGAAGGAATTCAAACCTGGTGTGCGCGCCGTTCACACGCGCAACGAGCACTACTGGCGTGACGGACCCAACGTCGATGAAATCGAGACGATGGCCATCACCGACAAGGTGGCCCGGACCAGCGCGCTGCTGTCCGGTGACATCGAGCTGATGCAGGCGCTCGACCCCAAGGCCATACGGCAGGTCGAAGGAACGCCCGGTGTTGGTATCTGGTCGGTTCCCTCGGGCGCCTACTTCGGCATCTGCTGCATGACCAATACCTCGCCTGGCAACAACAAAGACTTTGTCATGGCCATGAAGTTGATCCAGCGCCGCAAGAAGATCCTGAAGTCGGTCCTGAAAAAGCAGGGGACGCTGGGCAACGACCATCCCATCAATATCTCTTATGGCACCGATCATTGCTCGGAATTGGCCCAGCGCGAGCACGACCTCGACAAGGCCAAGTTCCACCTGAAGAAATCCGGCATTACGTCGGCCGAGCTGAACGTCGCCGAAGTGGCACCGGGCCTTACGGACTCTTGTCTTCTGGCCCAGCGTGAAGCCAACAAGATCGGCCTTGATCTCAAGATCAAGAAGGTTCCCAACGACGGCTACTGGGGTGCGGTCTGGATGAAGACCCCGCTCAATGTGGTGACCTGGAACATGCGGCCGACGGCCAATGTCATGCTCAATATCGCTTTCGCACCAAATGCACCGTGGAACGACACGCTGTGGAATGACGAGCGCATGGGCAAGTGGCTGGCCGAAAGCCGGGCCGCCAAAGACCCGGCCTTGCGCCACGAACTCTATTGCTCCATGCAGACCCTCATCAACGAGGAATGCGGCATGGTCATCATGGCGCACCGCAATTACCTCGACGCCAAGTCCGACAAGATCGATGGCCTTAGCCGTATGCCGCTGGGATCCCATGGCGGTTACGAGTGGCCCGAGTTCGCCTGGCGTACTGACGCCTAGGTTTTGATCCCGAGGGGAGAAATCGCCGGCCTGACGCGGTCAGGCCGGCGACTTTCCCGCCGAGAACCGGCCAGAATCCACCAGAACCCAAAGCCCGGCGGGCGCGGGACTAGCAACTAACCTTTCGCGGAGGAGCCAGAGGGAGGCGCGAGCACATGCAACGCATGGTCGTTCAGCGCATTTTGATCGGCATCGTCACCTTGTGGGTGGTGTCGGTTCTGGTTTTCGCCGGCACGGCCGTATTGCCGGGCGACGTGGCACAGATCGTTCTGGGGCAGGCGGCGACGCCGGAATCGCTAGCTGCCTATCGGGCCGAGCGCGGGCTGGATCAGCCGCTGTTCATCCAGTATTTCCTGTGGCTGGGCGGCATGATGACCGGCGATTTGGGGATTTCGAAAGCCGGCGGGGCCACCATCTCGAGCCTGATCGGCGGCCGCCTTTCCAACACCATGTTGCTGGCGGCGATTGTCGCGGTGATTTCCGTCCCCCTCTCGGTTGTCCTGGGGCTGTTGGCGGCGATGTATCCCGGAACCTGGATCGATCGCGTGCTGACCTTCGGCACGCTGAGCTTGATCTCGGTGCCGGAGTTTTTCATTGCCACATTCATGGTGCTCATCCTGGCCGTCAACCTGCACTGGTTGCCGGCGATTGCCCATATGTCGCCCGACGACAGTTTCCTGAAAATGATGCGCGGTTTGGCCATGCCGCTGATCACGCTGATAATCGTTGTTTCGGCCCAAATGATCAGGATGACCCGGGCCGGCATTCTGAACGTCATGAATTCGCCCTACATCGAAATGGCGATCCTGAAAGGCGTTCCCCGCAAGCGCATCATCCTGAGACACGCCTTTTTCAACGCCATCGGGCCGATCGTCAACGTGATTGCCCTGAACCTGGCATATCTCGTATCCGGCGTGGTCATTGTGGAAACCATCTTCGCCTATCCGGGCTTGGCCAAGCTGATGATAGACGGCGTGCAAACGCGCGATCTGCCGTTGGTTCAAGCCTGTGGCATGATTTTCTGTGGCACCTATGTGGTGCTGATAATCTTGGCGGATGTGGCGGCGATTTTGTCGAACCCGCGACTGCGAAATCCGAAATAGGGGTGTGAGAAATGGTTGATACCCCCGAAGATGCGGGCCAGGCACAAAGCCAGGAGCCGACAAAGACGATTTACGACGAACTGCCGGACGCGCCGCCCAAGCAACGGCTGAAGCTGACCTGGGTGGGCAAACTGGGCGTCGCGATCGTGGCCTTTTGGTTGCTGATGGTTTTCATCGGCCCCTACGTGGCGCCCTTCCACGAAGCCGATATCATCGCCGACGACAGTTATCTTCCGCCCGACGCAACGCATTGGCTGGGCACCGATTACCTCGAACGCGATATCCTCTCGCGCATCTTGTGGGGCGCCCGAACGACCATCGGCATCTCCTTCCTGGCCACCCTTATTGCCTATCTTATCGGCGTCACGGCCGGGATTGCCGCGGCCGTGGTGGGGGGCTGGACGGATACCGGGCTGAGCCGCGTCAACGACGCTATCCTGTCGCTGCCGACCATCATGCTGGGATTGCTGATCGTGGTCGCACTTGGTACCTCGATACCCATTTTGATCGGCACGGCGGCGGTGATCTATGCCGCCAGTGTGTTCCGAATAGCGCGTGCCTTGGGCCAGGACATCATGGTCATGGACTATGTCGAATCGGCCAAGGCCCGAGGCGAGAGCCTGTGGTGGATCATCAGCCGGGAAGTGCTGCCCAACGCCGCCATGCCGCTGGCCACCGATTTCGGCTTGCGGCTGGTCTTCGTGGTCCTCTTCATCTCCAGCCTGAGCTTCCTGGGCTTGGGCATCCAGCCGCCCATGGCGGACTGGGGCTCGATGGTACGGCAAAACCTCGAAGGGCTCGGGTATGGCTCGCTGGCAGCCGTCTGGCCGGCCCTGGCGATCGCCAGTTTCACGATTTCCATCAACCTGATCGTTGACGATATCTCGGCAAAGTCCGGCGGTAGCCTGGCCAAGAAGATGATCTGATATGGCTGAACTCGTTGAAGTTAGAGATCTGAAAATCCAGGCGCGCAAGGAAGACGGCACGCCAATTCCCATCGTCAAAGGCGTCAGCTTCAACGTCAAGGCCGGCCAGGTGGTGGCGCTGATCGGCGAATCCGGCTCCGGCAAGACCACCATTTCGTTGGGATCGCTGGCCTATTGCAAGCCGGGCCTGGAGTTTTCCGGAGGCGAGTTCCGGGTCAAGGGCGAGGACGTGATCACCATGGACCCGCTTGACCAGCGGGCCTTGCGGGGCAACAAAGTCGCCTACCTGGCGCAAAGCGCGGCGGCGACCTTCAATCCTGCCATCACCATCGGCGAACAGGTCACCGAATCGGCTGTGCTGCACGGCGTTCTCTCGCAGGAAGAAGCCAGCCGCCGCGCCGTCGATCTTTATCACGCACTTGAGCTGCCAGACCCCGACCGGCTGGGCCGGCGCTATCCCCATCAGGTTTCCGGCGGTCAGTTGCAGCGCTTGATGGCGGCCATGGCGCTGGTCTCGCAGCCCGACTTGCTGGTGTTGGACGAACCCACGACGGCGCTCGACGTGACGACCCAGATCGAGGTGCTCAAGGCCTTCAAGAAGGTCATCCGCGAGGAAGGCTCGGCCGCCATATACGTCACCCACGACTTGGCTATGGTGGCCCAGATCGCCGACCATATCGTGGTGCTGTATTCGGGCGAGGTGCAGGAACAGGGCCCCGTCGACCAGATTATCAACAATCCGCAACACCCCTATACCCAGCGCCTGATGGCGGCCGTCCGGCCGACGCCGAAGGCCGGCCAGGGCGATGAACTGGACGACCAGCACGACAAGGATATCGCCAATCTCAGCGTCAACAACATGACGGCGGGCTACGGCGGCATCGTTGACGGCAAGCCGGCGATTACCATCTTGCGCAATATCGACGTGACGGTGGAAAACGCCCACGTGGTCGGCGTTATCGGCGAATCAGGCTGCGGCAAATCGACCTTGGCGCGGGTCATGGCGGGCCTGTTGCCGGCCGCCAGCGGCGAGGTCGTGCTGGACGGCAAGAACCTCGAGCCCGACCTGAGAAATCGCTCGCTGCAGGAATTGCAAAAGGTCCAGTTCGTCTACCAGATGGCTGACACCGCCCTCAATCCCAAGCAGCGCATTGGTGAGATTCTGGGCCGGCCGGTCGAGTTCTACCGCGGCATCCGGGGCAAGGAGAGGCGTCAGCGCGTCGCCGATCTGTTGCAGATGGTCGAATTGCCGCTGGAGTTCGAATCGCGCTATCCCGGCGAATTGTCGGGCGGCCAGAAGCAACGCGTCAATCTGGCCAGGGCCTTGGCCGCCGAACCTGAGGTGGTGTTGTGTGACGAAGTGACCTCGGCTCTTGACAGTATCGTCGGGGCCAACGTCATCACGCTTCTCAAGCGCCTGCGTGATAAGACCGGCGTGTCGTTCGTGTTCATCAGCCACGACCTTTCGACCGTGGCCTCGTTCGCCGACGAAATCGTCGTTCTCTATGCCGGGCGCGTGGTTGAGCAGGGTCCGGTTGACGAGGTGCTGACGCCGCCGTTCCACCCCTACACGCGCCTGTTGATAAGTTCCGTGCCGGAGATGCGGATCGGCTGGCTTGAAGACACCATGCAAAAACGCGAAATGGCCATCGGCATCGCTCGCGGCGTTGAAATCACCGATCGGGGATGTCCGTTCTATAATCGCTGTCCGGTGGCCACTGAAGGCATCTGCGAGGGGGATACCGCTCCGGTGCGGGAGCCATCGCCGGAACACTTCATTTCGTGTCACCGCACCTTGGATGAGTTGCTTGAAGCCGAGCAGACACCTCAGCAGATCCTGCATGGCTTTGAAAAGGCCGCCCCCGATGGCGACAAAGCCGCAAAACCGCATTAAGTCAATTCGCTAGCTAGCAGGGATTTGATATCATGATCGGGAAAATCCTGATTGCCGTGGATGGCTCCAGGCACTCACTGAAATGCGTTGAATTCGGCGCCACCGTGGCCAAGGGACTGGACGCCAAGGTGCTGCTTTTTCACGTCGTCAAGCCCTATCAGTTGCCGGAAAGCCTGAAAAAATTCGCCAAGGCCGAACACATGGCGACGATTGACGCGGATTTGCTCAAGAAGGGTGCCCAGTACCTTTTGGCCGGCGCCTTGGACATCGCCCGCAAGGCCGGCGTGAAAGATGTCGAGATCGAATCCGAGGAAGGCTCGATCGCGCGGTCCATCGTAGCTCGGGCCCAGTCCTATAAGGCGGACATGATCGTCATCGGGGCGCGGGGCATGGGTGACATCGAAGGCATGCTGCGGGGCGGCGTTTCGCATCGCGTCGAAACGATGGCGAAATGCCCGGTTTTGATCATCAAATAGGGAACTTCACCCGGCCGGCCTTGCCGGCGGCAGGTCCGATTTCCTATTGAGATTCGGGCCTCGCCAGATTGCCAGGGCGAGCAAAGGGCCAGGAACCATATCGATAGCGTGAGGCTGGTTGCTGTGGTGGCGCACCACGTCGCCCGGCCCGCACTCGCGGGCGGCTGTTCCCTGGCTGTGAAAGAGCGCCCGACCCGCCAGCGGAACATACATCTCTTCAGGCTCATGCCAGTGTTCCTTGTAGTACAGGCCGCGGTTCCAGTAACCAAAGGACAGGCGCACATTCGGGCTGCGGTAGGGGCCATCGGGGGAGATCAGGTTGAACCAGCCATAGTTGGCCAGGTAATGGCTGTCGAAGCCGTCTGCCAGCGTGTAGCTCTGCTGCCATTCGAGAAATTGGTTGGCCCCGGCCAGGGCCCTCAGCAGGGGCAAGGTCGATGAATTGGCGAGGTCCAGGCATTGGGGAATCTGCTCGAACATCGGCAGCCGTTGCGCCATGGGCTGCCGCAACGCCAGCTCTTCGAAAATGCTGCCGGTGCAAAAATTCAGCGCCTCCGGAACCTGGCGGTTCAGGAAGGAACGGGCCTCATCCAACAGGACCCGAAAGGCTATCTCGCAATCGTTCATTTCCGCTTTGGTCTCACTGGCACAGCAATTCCACGAACAGGTTAGCAAACCAGACCCTGCAAAGAACTTGAATTGATTCCCAATGTGGCCGACAACCTGCCAAGACCACTTCACCCCGCAAGTAGGCAGATGTTCGGAGACCCGGCCCGGCGCCAACCCCAACGCATCGGCTTCGTGCTGGTGCCGAATTTTTCCATGATGGCCTTCGTCTCGGCCATCGAGCCCTTGCGCTCGGCCAACCGGCTCAGCGGGCGCGAGCTCTACCATTGGCAGCTCTATTCCGCCGACGGCGCCGAGGTGCCGGCCAGCAACGGCATCGCCGTGGTGCCCGATGCCGCGGTCAATGAGTTCGTCGGTCCGGCCACGGTGGTCGTCGTGGCCGGCCTCGAGGTCACCGACTACAACGAGCGCCGCGTGATGAGTGCGCTGCGCCGCCTGGCGCGGCACGGCACCGACATCGGCGGCATCTGCACCGGCACCTATGTGCTGGCCCGGGCCGGACTGCTCAAGGGCTACCGCTCGACCATCCACTGGGAGAACATCCCCGGCTTGATGGAGGCCTTCCCCCAGCTCGAGGTCTCGGCGAATTTGTACGAGATCGACCGCGACCGCTTCACCTGTTCGGGCGGCACCGCGCCGCTGGACCTGATGCTGCACCTGATCGCCCGCCAGCATGGCAGCGAGCTCGGTGCCCGGGTGGCCGAACAGTTCATGCACGGCATCCCGCGCCAGCCCGATTCGCCGCAGCGCTGGTCGCTGGCCCATCGCCTGCACGTCAGCCACCCCCGCATCATCGCCGCCATCGGCCAGATGGAAGCCAACCTCGAACAGCCCCTCAGCCGCCACGAACTGGCGGCCAGCGTCGGCGTCTCGCTACGCCAGCTCGAGCGCCTGTTCCGGAAGTACCTGGGCCAGCCGCCGGCGCGCTATTACCTCGATCTACGCCTGCATCGGGCCCAGGTGCTGCTCAGCCAGACCACGCTGTCCGTGCTCGAGGTGGCAACGGCCTGCGGCTTCGCCTCGGCCTCGCACTTTTCGCAGCGCTACCGGGCGCTCTACGGCTGGCCACCGCGGGCCGAACGGCAGCCGGGCTAGCACCGCCCCCAAACTTCCGCCGCCCCGGCGCCGCCCGCCATGCGCGGGATGACGTCGTAATCGGCGAGCGTGAGCACAGCCGCGTCTTCGATCAGCAGATCGCCACGCACCGCCTCGAGCGCCGGATCGGCCAGCGCCGCCCGCAGTCCCTGGCGCAGGCGCGCGAGGTCGTCGTCGCTGCTGGCGGCGGCCGTGACGTAGGGCAGCGCCGGCGCCGGGCGCGTGCGGCAGAGTGTCCGCACCCCCGCCAGACGTCCGGGTGCATGGCGCGCCAGCAGGGCGAAAACCACGCAATCTATGGCCGCCACTTCGGCCCGGCCGGCAGCCACCAGGGCGATGCTGGCGGCATGGCTTCCGCTGACCAGCACTTCGGCGAAAAAGCGCCCGCCGGCGCCCCCGCTCCCGCCCTGTGGCGCCACCAGGTCGGCCAGGGCGTTGCAGCCCGATTGCGAATCCCAGGCGTTGACGGCAGCGCGTCGGCCGGCCAGCTCGGCGGGCCCGGCATAGGCCGCCGTCTCGGCGACCACGACGACGCTGTCGTAGGTTGGGCCCGCACAGCCCGCGGCGGCATAGCAGGGCGTCGCCACCAGGCGCAGTGCACCCGAAAGCGCGTGGGTCAGCGGAAATCCGCAGGTCTGGCTGAACAAAAGACCGGCCGCGCGCCAATGGGTCTCGCGATCGGCCGGCCAGCTGAGCTCTGGCGGCACCCCGGCCAACCCAGCCGCCCTGAAATGCCGGGCCAGACCCTGCCACCACGCTGTGGTGGCCGGGCGCAGCCCGTCGAGGTCGTACATGGGCTGGCTAGGAGTCTGTCCGAGTAATCATCGGATTTTGGTGGCGCAAGGTCGAGGGATCTGATTCAACATAGTCATGAAGAAGAGCTTCCGTCCTTGGCAGGTGGACCAAAGCCTGCTTTTGCCGCCGTCGGTGCATGATTTTGTGCCCTCGGATCATTCTGCGCATTTTATCCGCGACCTCGTGTGCGAGCAGTTGGACCTGTCGGTGATCGTCGAGAGCTACGACGAGGCGCGGGGCAACCCGCCCTACGATCCGAGGATGATGACGTCGCTGCTGCTTTATGGCTACAGCCGGGGTGTTTACTCCTCGCGGCGGCTGGCGCGGGGCTGCGAGGAGCGGCTTGACTTCATGGCGGTGACGGCTCTGAACCGGCCGGACTTCCGGACCATCTCGGACTTCCGCAAGCGGCATCTGGTGGCGCTCAGCGATCTCTTCCTGCAGGTGCTGAGCCTGTGTCAGAAGGCGGGTTTGGTGGAACTCGGCCACGTCGCCTTGGACGGCACCAAGATCAAGGCCAACGCCTCGAAGCACAAGGCGATGTCTTATGGCCGGATGAAGAAGGCGGAGCCTGACCTGGCGGCCGAAGTGTCGGACTGGCTGGCGGCGGCGGAAGCGACCGATGCTCAAGAGGATGGTGAGTTTGGCTCGGAGCGCCGGGGCGATGAGATGCCGGAGTGGATGGCGACCAAGCAGGCACGCCTGGAGAAGATCCGCGAGGCCAAGGCATCGCTCGAGGCGGAAGCGCAGGCCGAGGCCGAGGAGAAGGCACAGCAGCCGAAGAAGTACCGCGGCGGGCGCAAGCCCAAGACCCCGCCGGGAACCCCGAAAGACAAGGTACAGCGCAACTTCACCGACCCCGAGAGCCGGATTATGAAGGGCCGGGACGGCTTCATCCAAGCTTACAACGCCCAAGCCGCCGTGGACGGCGCCCATCAGGTGATCGTTGTCCAATCGCTGACCGACAATGCCAGCGACCAGGGGGAACTGATTTCCCTAGTGGATGGCATCAAAGCCAACACCGGCCGCAAACCCCGGGAGATCTCGGCCGACACCGGCTACTGCTCGGAAGCTAACCTGGAGGCTCTGGAGCAGCGGCGCATCCGGGGCTATGTTGCGACCGGGCGCCAGAAGCACCCGGACGGCGGGCAGGACAAAAAGCGGGGCCCACGGGCCGAGGCCATGCGCAAACGATTGCGAAAGGCCGGACACCGGAGCCGTTACCGGCTCAGAAAGCAGATCGTCGAACCCGTCTTCGGACAAATCAAGGAAGCCCGAGGCTTCCGCCAGTTCCTGCTCAGGGGTATCGCCAAAACGAGGGCCGAATGGGCCCTCCTTTGCACCGTCCACAACATCCTCAAGCTGGCAAAGACCGCCTGAGCGCACTTCGCCTCATATCTCTTCCCGCCAAATCAAATCCCAAGCCGCCGAAAATCATTTCTCAGACAGGCTCCTAGC
>PVBE010244401.1_pt1 | contig 28943 bp, 29 predicted proteins | sample 1631181 | NCBI WGS metagenome assembly PVBE01 (sample SAMN08397723, study PRJNA350692) | Marine metagenome, whole genome shotgun sequencing project. | isolation source: water | place: Pacific Ocean | collected 2012-04
CGCCAGCAGCCGGTCCTTGTCCTCGAAGCGGTCCATCAGCCAGTCGGCCAGGGCCTCGTCGTCTTCGGGCAGCTCGCTCACCGGCGCACGGAGGATGTGCATGTGCGCCACCGGCACCATGCCCCTGACGTACTGCCAGAGGGTGGGCACGCCGCCCTCGTAGGCGATGGTCACGTCGTAGACCGCGTCCAGGTGCGAGCGCAGGCCGGCCACAGTGGCCGTAAAGCCCTTGGTCCGCGGCAGCAGCACGTGCTCCAGCCGGGGCAGCCCCCGGCCCGCGGCGAAGTCCTGGCTGGCCTCCAACTTGGCCGGCGAGAGGCGCGTGCCCTCGGGGAAGCTCACCAGCCACAGGGGCACCTTGTCGCACAGCACGCGGCGGAAGGTGGCGTTGATGGAGTCGGCGTCGGCGGCCCAGTCCCGCTTGACGAAGATGCAGTCCAAAAAGACCATGCCCCAGCCGATGCCCGGCACCCACTTGAGGGCGTCCTTGACGTACCACTTGAGGTCGCCCAGGCGCTCCTTGCTGCGGGCCAGGATCATGAGGAAGGTGATGTCCGGCATCTGCTGGTGGTTGGCCACCACCAGGGCGTTCTCCGCCATGGGCAGCTCGTCCCCGGACTGCTCGAGGCGGATACCGTGGAGGCGCTTCGACAGCGTCACGCACAGCCCCCACCACCAGCCGGCGATCTCGCGGTTCGCCTTGCGGAAGGCCTGGCGGGACAGGGGCCACAGCGCCAGCGACAGGATCTGGCCCAGGTTGCCCAGCATCACCGTGATGCAGAGGAACGCGGCGACGAGCAGGCCGAGGCTCAGGCGGAGGACGCGGACGCCCAGCCTTTTGGGCTCCTGCAGCGGCGGCAGGGGCACGGTCAGGCCTCCCCGGTTTGAGATCTGTGGCGGTCCATGGCGTCAACTTGTAGCCGATCCGCGGCGCTGCGTCCAGACGCGGGCCTTGCTTCAGAACAGACCGAGCAGGGTGACGCCGTAGCGATCCTCGCCGGCCAGGGGGACCACCGAAATGAGGCGGGCGCCAAAAGCCTGTTTGCGGGAGCCGCCGCGCAGCCGCAGCCGCAGCGGGTAGCGGTAGTGCAGCAGGCGCGGCAGGCCGTAGCCCACGAGGAAGCCGAAGGTGCCGCCCACCAGCACGTCGGAGATGTAGTGCCGATCCGACATGGTGCGCAGCAGGCCGGTGGTCACCGAGGCGGCCAGCGCCGCGGCGCAGGCGGCGCGGTCGGCCCAGCCCCCGCCGTAGAGCGGCAGGAACTGGTGGTGGACGCAGGTCAGGCCGGCGGCCGCCGCCGTCAGCGCGGTGTGGCCCGAAAAAAAGCTGGCCGGCGATCCGCCGCAGGTGCCGCCGTAGGACGGGTCGGCGGCGCAGGCGGCCTGGCCCGGGCGCTGGCGCTTGGTGGCCTTGTGCATCGCCCGGGAGGCGAACCCCACGATGGCGAAGACCTGGGCGTTGATCGCCATCATCTGCCAGGCCAGGTCCACGTTGCGGTCCACGGCCAGGGCCACGATCAGGCTGTCGGCCAGGGGGAAGCCCCAGGCGATGCCCCAGGTCACGTCGCTGGCGATGTTGGCGTGCTGGCGCGCGGCCGGCGTGCGCAGGCGCACCGCGTCCCGCACCCCCGCGTCGAAGAGGATCGGCCCGGTCCACCTGGGCTTGCCCGTGGAGTAGGTGCCGAAGTGCACGTAGGTCAGCAGGCCGAAGGCAGCGGCGGTGAGCCCGTACTGCCAGACGCGGTGCCGGGGCCAGTGCGGCTCCCAGCGCAGGCGGTGGGCGCGGGTGGTGGCCTCGCCAGCGGGGGTCGGCCGCTCCTCGGCGAGGGCCGGGCGCGGGGCCGCCAGCGCGAGGATCAACGCCGCCGCCGTGAGCTGTGCAGAGAGCCGGAGCATGGCCCGGTTTACCACCGGCGCCCCCTGCACACAAACGCCGCCTGGCGAGGGACGGGCCAGCGCGGCCAGCGCGATTCAACATCACCGCGTCTGTGTTCTCGCTGTCAGGTGGCGGCTGCCGCCGCCGGTCATCGTAATTCGAAGGGGGTTCCCCGCCGGGGTGGACTCAAGAAACCCGTTCAATATCCAGTCAGTACCAGGATCTGCCTGCTGGAACGGATCGTGCAGAATCCGGTACCATGACATCGGACACCACGGGACACACCATGAAAGCCACGACCTACACCCTCAGCTTTGTCGCCCTGCTCGGCCTGCTGCTGGCCTCCCCGGCGGCCCTGGCCGGCCCCCGCAACAAGCAGCTCAAGGCGCCCGGCAGCGTGCGGATACACAAGCCGAAGACGACGGTGAAGGTCCGCTGGCTGTCCCTGCGCCGGGTCAAGACCACCAAGATCACCAGGGCCAAAACCAAGTCCTCACTGCGCATCAAGCTGGGTCGCACAAAGGCGCGCATCAAGGGCAAGCTGGCGCGCACCAAGCACCGGCTCAGCGAGTGGTGGCGCTGGCAGACCAAGAAGGACTGGAAGCTGATGGAGACCCACGCCACGGACTACGTCGGCATGAACGCCTCGTCGCTCAACCCCTACTTTTGGAACGTGTGGAAGGACAAGCGCACGGGCGAAAAACGGATCACCACCGACTACTAGATCAAATGCGAACGGGTAAATCGTCCGGTGAGGAAGTAAAGGGGTGAGGGGGTGAGGGAGCGGAAACCAAAGACCTTACTTCCTTGATTTGCTCCGCCTCGGCAGTACGAGGCGGGGGACGAGCCCCCGCCCTACGTTTCCCGAAATGATCAACGCAAATGAGCAGCGCGATACTACATAATCCTTTGCTGGCCAAACCATTGGCCCTCATCCTCTTTGCATGAAGCAGCTCTGCTTTCCGATCCTGGAGCATCTACGGAGCCTGATCACCGCGCCCAACGCGGAGGAGCGACCGCTGATCGACGCCCTCGCGCGAGCGGGCGTACAGTGCAGGTTCGTGGACTGGCTCGACGTGGAGAGCTGGTCCTCGGCCGACGCCGTCAGCCCCAAGTACCTCTGGGGCTATCACGTGTGGGCTGCTGAGTTTTCCGCATTTGTCGACGCGCTGGCCGGGGTGCACGCGGTCAATCATCGCGACCTGCTGCGATGGAACTTCGACAAGAGCTACCTCGCCGAGCTGCAATCATCCGGCTTCAGCGTGGCCGAGGTCGTGGTGATCCCGCAAGGGGAGCCGGTGAACCTGGCCCACCTCGCAGCGGAGCGCGGCTGGGACGAGGTGGTGATCAAGCCCTCGGTGTCCGCCGGATCACAGGACACGTACCGCAGCGAGGGACCGATCCAGGCGCTGCAGTCCGCGGCAGACCACGTCCTCACCAGGTGCTCGTTGCTGGTGCAGCCGTTTTTCGAGGAGATCATCCGCGACGGTGAGACCTCGTTGCTCTTTTTCGACGGCCAGCTGGGCCACGCGGTGTTGCGCCGACCATCCCCGGGGGATTTTCGCGCCCACCCGATGTTCGGTGGCGAGGTGCAACCCACGACGCCGGCGCCGGAGCTCGTGGGCCGCTGCGGCGAGCTGCTGCAATCTCTGCCGCACCTGCCGACCTACGCCCGCATCGACGGCTTCACCAAACGCGGCGAATTCCTCATCACCGAGGTGGAGCTCATCGACCCGATGCTGTTTTGTGGAGCGGCCCCGGCGAGGTCCATCGAGCGCGCCGCCGAGGCCTTCGCCGCTGCCGTGGAGGCCTAGCGGAAGCTGTGGCCGTGTCGGCGGGCCTCTTAGGAAGGCAGGAAGGCAGGAGGGGGCGCTTCTGGAGGTCCGTGCGCCAGGGTGAAAGCTGTGGCCGTGTTGGAGGCCGAGCGGAAGCTGTGGCCGTGTCGGCGGGCCTCTTAGGAAGGCAGGAAGGCAGGAGGGGGCGCTTCTGGAGGTCCGTGCGCCAGGGTAAAGCTGTGGCCGTGTTGGAGGCCGAGCGAAAGCTGAAAGCTGAAACTGAAAGCTACAGCGGGAAGCAGGCCGCGAAGGCCTTGACCAGCGCCGTGGGTCCCTTGACCTTGACCTTGCCGCTGATGATGGCCCAGAGCATGCCCTTTTCCTTGGCCATCAGCCCGAGCCAGGTGGCGCTGTCGGCGGTGAGGCGCAGGTCGGCGTCGCCCAAGTGCCCCGGCGCCACGGAGATGGTCTTGTCGCGGATCACCACGGTGGTCTCCAGGGGCTCGGCGCCGGTGAAGGTGATGTGGTAGGTGGCGTCGAGGTCGCCGGCCTGGTGGCGGTTGAACGCCAGGGGCAGCGCGTCGACGAAGCCCTCGACGGTGCGCGCGCGGATGCCGCTGCCCACCCGGCGCACCTCCTTGTTCGGGAAGCGTTTCTGCACGTGGGCCTCGCCGTCGGAGCCGGGCACGACGTAGACCTTCTCCTGGGCGCTCCTTGAGGGGCTTGACCACGGCGCCGAGGAAGCCCTTCTTGTCGTCGATCCAGTCCCCCACCTGCTCGTCGCCCGCCGGGCAGACCGCCATGCAGTAGGAGCACTTGTTGGACACGCCGTAGGTCAGCCCCTGCCACAGGGAGATGGTCTCCGCGTCGGAGATGCGGCGGCGGTAGTCCGCGGGTGAGCGGCTCTGCACCACCTGCTCCACCCAGTCGGAGAATCCCTGCAGCCGGTCGCGGTAGTTGTGCACCAGGCAGTTGATGCCGGCGAAGGCGCCGTCGGCGGACACCGCGCCCACGGGGCAGACGGCCACGCAGAGCTTGCAGTCCAGGCAGGGGTCGAAGTCGTCTCGCCGGCCCGCGGGGTCTGCCTCCACCTCCGCCGCCAGGGCCACGGTGCCGAGGACCACGGCCGCGCCGAAGCGCGGGTGCAGCAGCAGGCGGTTGAGGCCGCGCCGCCCCAGCCCGGCCGCCTCGGCCACCAACTTGTGCGACACGGGGAAGGTCCGCTCGGGCCAGTGCTCCTGGTCCATGGGGAAGCCGGCCGGCGGGGCCACGGCGCGCACGCCGCGGCGCTTGAGCCGGCGCACCACCGCGGCGGTGGCCCCGTCGATCTGCTTCATGCCGTGGAGGAACTGCAGGTCCGAGGTGGCCCGTGACAGGCTGCGCACGGCGTCGGGGTTGAGCCGCACCACCAGGCTGATCAGGGAACGGGCGGCGGGGAAGAACCGCAGCACATGCTCTCGCTCCGGCTCCAGCAGCGGGTCATCCAGAGACGCCACGCCGGCGTCGTCGGCGCCGGCCTCGAGGCAGGCCTCCACGATCCAGCTTGCCTCCAGGGTCTCGGGCGGCGCGGCCTCCCCCGAGCGCTGGCGCTCGCGATAGCGGCGCACGGTGGGGTGGGACTCGATCTTTTTCATTGCGACCTCTCCTTGGCAAAGCCAGCTGCGGTGCAGATCTAAAATCTGCCGCCCAACACCAGCCCCGACCAGCGCGGAGTGACCACGGGCATCACGGAGACTCGCTGGATCAGCGGCGGCTTCTTCACGGCCAGGGCCATGACCGCCCCCGCGATGACCTGGCTGCCCCCCACCCCGAGCATGACCAGGAACAGGGTGTGCAGCTCGGGGCCGAAGGGCTCGCCGTCCCCCGCGGGGATCAGCAGGCTCGTGGCCAGCACGTTGAAGCCCCCCTGGATCGCCAGCCCGAGGCCCATGCCGCGGATGAAGCCGACGCGCTGGGCCTCCCGCAGGCGCTGGTCGGCGAACACCTGGTGGGGGTTGTTGCTCGCCTTGTAGATTCCGTACCCCGTGGCGGACACGCCGATGGTGGTCAGGCCCACGGCCACCGTACCGATCATCATGCCGCCGATGAGGTTGAGGGCGCCCCACTCCCCGTCGGTGTTGGACAGGCTCCAGATGGTGGGCCACCAGACCAGCGCGCTCCAGGCGGTGACCTGCAGGCCGCCGGTGATGGCCGCCGCGCCGAAGCCCCGGGACCAGCCCCGCTCGTAGGCGGCCTTGACGGGGAAGTTGTCGGTGACCAGCGCCGGCGACAGGGCCGGCTCGGAGATCTTGCCGTCGGACACCTCCCCCGGTTCGACCTGGGCCAGCGCGGCCGCGGGGGCGCAGAGCAGGGCGACGCAGCAGGCGATGATAAGAGTCTCGCGGGAAGGGGGAGGGGAAGGGGAAAGGGAGAGGGTTGGGCAGGGGCGAGGGCAAGGGCAGGGGCAAGGGGTTCTACTCCACCGAGAGGCACTTGGTGGGGCAGAACATGGCGCAGCGGGGGTAATCGCCGCTGCCGGCGCACAGGTCGCACTTGTGGATCTGCTTTTGCACCGGGTCGAAGTGCATGTTGCCGAAGGGGCAGGCAACGGTGCAGGCCATGCAGCGGATGCACTTGTCCTGATCGACGTGGACCACCTGGCTGTCGGCGTTGCGGCTGATGGCGCCCGAGGGGCAGGAGGCGACGCAGGCCGCCTCCTTGCACTGCAGGCACATCATCGGCACGTACTGTTCGGCCTTGGCGTCCAGGGTCACGGTGACGCAGCGGCTGGCCGCGGGCTTGCCCTCGGTGCCGTGGGTGAAGGCGCAGGCCAGCTCGCAGGCGCGGCAGCCGATGCAGTGTTGGGGCGCGATTACCAGTCGAAGGTTCATTTGTTCACCTCCTCTTCCTGGGTCATGCCGAGCTTGTGCCAGGCGGCGATGCGCCCGAAGGCCTTGGCCGTGTCCTGGCGCTGGCAGTCCGCGCAGCGCGAAAAGTAGGTCTCGTCCAGGTCCTGCTCCTCGACGTGGAAGGCGGCCTGGTCCTCGGTGATCGGCAGGGGCTTGCCGCAGGTCTGGCAGCGCTTGAGCTTGAAGGTGCGCCCCCAGATGCTGCGCTCCGGTCCCCCTTCGGTGAACTGGATGTGCCCCGTGGGGCAGATGTGGGCGCAGGCCAGACAGCCGATGCAGTCCGGTGGCTCGCCGCCCCACGGAGTGCCGATGCAGCGCTCGTGACCGCGGTTGACCGTGGTGATGGCCGAGGTGGCGGCCTTTTCGCAAATGCGCGTGCAGAGCCCGCAGAGGATGCACAGGTCGGCGTCGGGCCGCTCGGTGAAGCTGGTCTGCTCCACGCCGTGGGCCGCGGCCACCTCGCGGATCACGTCGCTGCCCGGGCAGCGGGCCAGCAGCAGGTCCAGCACCGTGCGCCGCACCTCCTGCACCCGCTCGCTGTGGGTCTCGATGATCAGATCCTTGGCCGCGGGGTAGAGGCAGGCCGTCATCAGGCCCTTCCAGCCGCCCCACGACGGCTTGGTCACCTCCACCATGCAGAGGCGGCACGCGCCGAAGGGCTCCACCGCGTCGTGTACGCACAGCGTGGGGATCTCGATCCCCTCCCGGCGCGCGGCGTCCAGCACCATCTCACCGTCACGGGCCTTCACCCGCTTGCCGTTGATGGTCATGTATATGGACATCTCTTCTCCTCGATGTCTTGAACGTACGTTTACGCCACCAGCACCGCGCCGCGCTTGCACACCGCCGCGCAGGCCCCGCACTTGTCGCACTTGATGGTCTCGATCTCGAAGGTCTCGCCCTTCTTGGGCGTGCCGAGGATCGCCTTGGAGGCACAGGCCGGGATGCAGGCCCCGCAGCCGTCGCACTTTTCGTTGTCGATGCTGTAGCTGATCAGCGCCTTGCACACCCCGGCGGGGCAGGCCTTGTCGTTGATGTGCGCCTCGTACTCGTCCTTGAAGAACTGCAGCGTGGAGAGCACCGGGTTCGGCCCGCTCTTGCCCAGGGCGCAGAGCGACCCGAGCACGACGCTGTCGGACAGCTTGTAGATGGCGTCGAGGTCCTCGGGCTTGCCCTCGCCCTCGCAGATGCGGCTGACGATCTGCAGCATCTGGTACAGCCCCTCGCGGCAGGGGATGCACTTGCCGCACGACTCGTCCACCAAAAAGGAGACGAAGTAGCGCGCCACGTCCACCATGCAGGTGCTGTGGTCCATGACGATCATGCCGCCGGAGCCCATCATCGAGCCGGCCTTGGTCAGGGTGTCGAAGTCCACCGGCAGGTCGAGGTGCTCGCCCGGCAAACAGCCCCCCGAGGGGCCGCCGGTCTGCACCGCCTTGAACTCGCCCCGCGCGCCGTCGTCGAGCATGCCGCCGCCCGGTCCGAAGATGATGTCCCGCAAGGACGTGCCCATCTCCACCTCGACGAGGCCGGTGTTCTTCACCTTGCCCACCAGGGAGAAGGCCTTGGTCCCCTTGGACCCCTCGGAGCCCAGCGACGCGAACCACTCGGCGCCCTTTTCGACGATGCGCGGCACGTTGACCCAGGTCTCGACGTTGTTGAGCACCGTGGGCCGGTCCCACAGGCCCTTGTCCGTGGCGTGCACGTACTTGGCCCGCGGCTCGCCGACCTTGCCCTCCACCGAGCGCATCAGCGCCGAGGACTCGCCGCAGACGAAGGCCCCGCCGCCGCGGCTGATCTCGATGTCGAAGCAGAAATCAGAGCCCAATATATTGTCGCCCAGCAGCCCCCGGGCCCGGGCGTCCTCGATGGCCTTCTGCAGGTTCTCCACGGCCAGGGGGTACTCCTGGCGCACGTAGATGTAGCCGTTGGTGCTCTCCAGGGCGTAGGCCCCGATGATCATGCCCTCGATGACGCCGTGAGGGTCGCCCTCCATGATGGAGCGGTCCATGAACGCGCCGGGGTCGCCCTCGTCGCCGTTGCAGATGACGTAGCGGACGTCGCCCTCCGCGTTCTTGCAGGAGCGCCACTTGCGCCCGGCGTCGAAGCCGCCGCCGCCGCGGCCGCGCAGCTTGGCCGTCTCCACGGCCTTCATCACGTCCTCGGGAGACAGCTCGGCCAGGGTCTTGGCCAGGGCCGCGTAGCCGTCGCGCAGCAGGTAGTCGTCGATGTCAGCCGGGTCGATGAGGCCGATGTTGCGCATGGCCACCCGCTGCTGGCGGGCGTAGAACTCGATGTCGCCGTACTTCGGCACGCTCTCGCCGGTGGACGGCTCCTGGTAGAGCAGCTCGTCGATGACCTCGCCGCCGACGATGGAGCGCTCCACGATCTGCTCCACGTGCTTGGCCTTGACCCCCTTGTAGAAGGTCTGCTCGGGCATCAGCACCACCAGCGGGCCCTTCTCGCAGAAGCCGTGGCAGCCGGTGCGCTTGATCACCAGGTCCAGCTCGGGCTTTCCGTCCGCGTCCAGGGCGGCCAGCTGCGTGTCCAGGGCCTCGGCCACATCCCGGGCGCCGCAGGCCAAACAGCCCGTGCCGCAGCAGACCAGCACGCGCCTTTTTTCCGCCAGGCCCGAGGCCTTGAGCTCGGCCACGTGGGCGCCAAACTCCTCGACGTTGTTATAATGGCGAAGGTTCGTCATCAATTGCCTTCCTTGCCGGCCTTCTTCGGCTTCTTGGTGCGGATCAGCTTGCGGACCCTCGTCACCGACAGGTTGCCGTGGGCCGTGTCGTTGGCCACCACCACCGGCGCCAGGGCGCAGGCCCCCACGCAGTTGACCGCCTCGAGCGAAAACTGCATGTCCTCGGTGGTCTCGCCGGGCTTGATCGACAGCTTGCTCTCCAGCTCGTGCAGGATCAGGGGCGCGCCGCGGATGTGGCAGGCCGTGCCGGTGCAGACGTTGAGGATCTTCTCTCCTCGCGGCGTCAGCGAAAACGACTTGTAGAAGGTGGCCACGGCGTAGACCTGGGCCAGGGGCACGCTCAGCTTTTCCGCCACCAGCTCCAGCGCCTCGCGCGGCAGGTAGCGGTACTCCAGCTGGATATCCTGCAGCACCGAGATCAGGTGCCGCGCCTCGTTGGGGTAGCGCGTGAGGATCGCCTCGGTGGGCGCGATCTCTACGTCGATGTTCATGCCGCGGCCTCCTTCTGGCCGAGGTCGTAGCCCCGCTCCAGGATGCGCAGGTTGACGTCGATGAACTCGGGCTTGCGCTCGAACTGCCGCCGGATCAGCGGCTTGAGCGAGTCGAGGCCCACCGCCTTGGTGTAGCCGACCCAGGCGCCGAGCATGGCCATGTTGGCCGCCTTGCCCGTGCCGCCCTCCAGGGCGATCTGGTTGCACGGCACTTCCAGCTTGGCGATGTCATCCCGCTGGGACGGGATGTCGATCAACGAGGTGTTGATGGCGATCAGCCCGCCCGGCTTGACCTTGGCGTCGAACTTCTCCAGCGACGGCCGGTTGAGCACCGCGATGCTCCTGGGGTGGTCGATGATGGGGGAGCCCACGGGGCGGTCCGAGACCACCACCGTGCAGTAGGCCGTGCCCCCGCGCATCTCCGGCCCGTAGGACGGCAGCCAGACCACGTTCTTGCCCTCGTTCATGCCCGCGTAGGCCAGCATCTGGCCGATGAGCATGATGCCCTGACCGCCAAAGCCGCAGAACATAACCTCGGTTTGCATGGTGACTCCTATTCCTCAAGCCAGGGGGCCGTGGGCCGCGGTTTCGGCGGGAGCCCAGCCTGGGTCTCCTCGATGTCCGGATCCTTGAACACGCCCAACGGGTAGTAGGGCAGCATGTTCTTCTCCAGCCACTCCATGGACTTGGCCGGCGTCATGCCCCAGTTGGTGGGGCAGTTGGACAGCACCTCGACGAAGGTGAAGCAGCGGTCCTCCATCTGCAGCTCGAAGGCGCGGCGGATGGCCTTTTTGGTCTGCACCATGTACTGGGGCGTGTGCACCGAGCCGCGGAAGACGTAGGCCGGCGTGCGCAGGGTGGAGAGCATCTCGCACATGCGCATGGGGAAGCCGGCCTGGGCCGGGTCGCGCCCCGCCGGCGAGGTGGTGGTCACCTGCCCCGGCATGGTGGTGGGGGCCATCTGGCCGCCGGTCATGCCGTAGATCGCGTTGTTGACGAAGATGGTGGTGAACTTCTCGCCGCGGTTGACGGCGTGGATGATCTCGTTGGTGCCGATGGAGGCCAGGTCACCGTCACCCTGATAGGTAAACACGATGAGGTCCGGCCGCGCCCGCTTGGCCCCCGTGGCCAGCGCCGGCGCCCGCCCGTGGGGCGCCTCCTGGAAGTCGATGTCGAAGTAGTTGTAGATCAACACCGAGCAGCCCACCGGCGCCACGCCCACCGACCGCTCGGCGATGCCGAGCTCGTCGAGGGCCTCGCCCACCATGCGGTGGATCGTGCCGTGGGTGCACCCCGGGCAGTAGTGGGTGATGTTCTTGGTCATGGACTCGGGACGGGTAAATAGCGTCGTCATGAATCAGTTCTCCAGCTGCTTGCGCACTGCCTCGATGACCTCGTCGGGCGACGGCACGATGCCGCCACAGCGCCCGAAGAACTCCACCGGTACGTCGTGGCCCACGGCCGCCTGCACGTCCTCGATCATCTGGCCCATGCTCATCTCGACGCAGAGGATTTTGCCGATCTTTTGCCCCACCTCCTTGAGCGGCTCCGAGGGGAAGGGGTAGACCGAGATGGGGCGGAAGAGGCCCACGTGGATCCCCTCCTCCTCCAGCTCGTCGATGGCGGTCATGCAGATGCGCGCCATCATGCCGTAGGAGGTGATGAGCAGCCGCGGCTCCTCGTCGCTGTCGAGGTTGTAGGTCTCCCAGCGCACCTCGTCGGTGGCCCACTTTTTGTACTTCGCCGCCAGCTCGTGGTTGTTGACCTCCAGCTCCTCGGGGTTGAGGAACAGCGAGCGGCGGATGTTGCGCGGCCGGCCCTTGGCCCCGCAGGTGGCCCAGGTGTTCTTGTCGGGCAGCCCCTCATTGGGGGGCAGCTCATTGAACTCCACCGGCTCCATCATCTGGCCGATCATGCCGTCGCCGAGGACCATGATCGGGTTGCGGTACTTTTCGGCCAGGCGGAAGGCGAGCATGGTGTGGTCCACGGCCTCCTGCACCGTGGACGGCGCCAGCACCAGCATGCGGTAGTCGCCGTGGCCGGCGCCCTTGGTGGACTGGAAGTAGTCGCTCTGCGCCGGCAGGATGCCGCCCAGCCCCGGGCCGCCGCGGACGATGTTGACGAACACCGCCGGCAGCTGGGCCCCGGCGATGTACGACAGGGCCTCGGCCATCAGGCTGATGCCGGGGCTCGACGAGGTGGTGAAGACCATCTCGCCCGTGGCCGCCGCGCCGAAGATCATGTTGCTGGCCGCCAGCTCGCTCTCGGCCTGGAGGAAGGTGCCGTTGACCGCGGGCATGCGCCGCGAGAGGTACTCGGCCACCTCGCTCTGGGGCGTGATGGGGTAGCAGAAATAGAGGCGGCAGCCGGCGCGGATGGCGGCCTCGCCGATGGCTTCATTGCCCTTCATTAGCTTCTTGGCCATGAGAGCTCCTTATTTGCTTCCCGGCTGTCCGGCGGGGAAGTAGTCGTACAGGCGGTACTGCACCCCCGTGCCGTGGAACAGGATGGCCTGGTCCGGGCAGGTCACGGCGCAGAGCATGCAGCCGATGCAGCGTCCGGGATCGTGGACCTGGGCGAAAAAATAGCCCTTGGTGTTGATCTCCTTGGACATGCCGATGATCCCCTGGGGGCAGTAGAGGTTGCACAGCTCGCACCCCTTGCACATGTCCCGGTCCACAGTGATTCCTGGCATGGATCAATCGCCTCCTGCCCCGAGCTTGAACTGCCCGGGGCCCACCGGCTGAGCGCCGGCGTCGTTCGCCCGCCGCATCCACGGCGGGACCATGATCCGCTGCAATACCAGCAGCGGGGCATCGATGTCGTCTAGCTGAGCGGCCGTCATCTGACGGGCCACGTCGTCCATCACCGCCACCAGGGCGATGTCCACGGACAGGGCCCCGGCCACGCCCCGGCAGAGCGCCAGGCCGTCGGTCACCATGTCGGCGGTGGTGTCCCCCATGAGGTGCGTGTTGGAGATGATGCCCGAGACGGTGAGCCCGGTGACGCCCTCGATGCGGCGCACGGTGCCCACGCAGCCGTCCACGGTGTCGGTGAACGGTCGGTTCTTGTTCACCACGAACCAGAAGCCGTGGGTCGCCGGGTCCACCGCCGGGGCCATGGCCGCCAGCACCCGGGCGCCCACCTCGTCGCCGCCCACGTCGAGGATGGCGAAGGTGTCGCGGTCTTGCAGCAGACCCTTGACCGAGGGCAGCAGGATCGGCAGGTCGGCGTGCTTGTGCCCGCCCTCGGGCATCACCACCCGCACCCCGCGTTCGATCAGCGACGCGGCGGCCTCCCGGGAGCGAAAGTAGGGGTTGACCAGATCCAGGTCGGCCAGGGCCACGGCGTCGCGGCCGCCAGCCGCGTGCAGGGCCAGGTTCACCGACACCTCGGTCTTGCCGCTGCCATAGTCCCCCACCACCAGCACGGCGTGCAGGCTGTCGTGGGGCAGCATCTCCCCCGGCGGGGTCGACGTGACGTCGCGCTCGGCCATCAAGCTCCTTGCTCGGACATCTTCCTCAGACGGCCCCGAAGAAGTTCATCGGGCGCTCGAAGTTGTCCTCGAACTGCTCGGCGTGCTCGCCGTGGCTGCTGACCACTTCTTCGGCGTCCAGGTCCAATACGAAGGTCGACTTCTTGCCGTAGACCTTGTTGAAGACCACCACGTGCTCCCGGTCGCTGGCGTCCACCATACGGATCTCGGCCAGGTCGTGGTTGTAGGCCGCGGTGAAGTTCTTGTTGCACGTGGGGTTGATGCAGTGGAACTCCACCTTGGTCCCCTCGCGGATCTCCACCGGACCGCTGATGATCACCCCGTACTTGCCCAGCTCGGCGGGGAAGAAAAACTGCGTGCGCACCGTGAAGGTGTCGGCGTGCAGCACCCCGTCCATCTTGATGATGGTCCCGTCCATGAACGAGAGCTTCTCGTGGCAGTAGGGACAGTAAAAAGTACGTTTTTCTGGATCTTGAGCCATGTCCACCGTCCTTTGCGGGGCCTATATAACGCATTCAGTCATGTGAAAGAAAGAGTGGCCGGTAAGGGTTCGGGATCACGTTAAAAACGACCGCCTGGCCGGGGAGTGGGGAGTGGGCAGTGGGGAGTGGGGGTGCGGGGTCCATCCATGGTATAGCCCGGTCCATGAGACTGTCTGTGATGTGTCTGCTGCCGGGTTTGCTCCTCTGCGGGTGTCCGCGCCAGGCCAAGGATTCTCCCCAACACAAGGTCCAGCCCCTGCAGCTGAGCCAGCTGAGCTTCGAAAACGCGGCGCGTGGCAAGCTGCTGCGGCGCCTGGACGCCTGCCTGCGCGACCACGCCAAGAAATGGCGGCACCTGCCCTACAGACGCGGCGGCAACTTCATTCGCGCCAGCTGGTGCACGGGCAAGGGCGCCAGGGACGACTGCCAGATCGCCGCGGGCAGCGTGAACCGGGCCGATCAGCACGTGCTCTCGCTCTATACGCTGCACCACCCCGGGGCCCCGAACCGCGCCTTCGGGCTCGGCGTCAACGCCCTGTGGACGCCTCCCGGGCCGGAGTGGGGCGCTCGCCTCGGGCTCCACGAGGGGGGCAAGAGCATCGTGGGCAGCGGCCTCTCCCTGGACCTGCGGCGCTACGGCGCGGCCGGCGCGTCCAGGCCCGCGGTGAAGCTGAGCCTCGGCAGCAGCGGCTCATACCGCGTACACCAGACCCATGTCCGCTGGAGCAGCAGCAAGGAGCCGCAGCAGGAGCTGGCGCTGTTCGTCTCCTCGGCGAAGGCCTTCGGCGAGCGCGGCGTGGCCCAGGTCTCCGCCCTGCGCAAGCGGGTGCTGGAGGCCATCGAAGGCGGCCGGGTCAAGGGATGCGACCACGGCCCCTACGAGGGGACCCCGTCACCACCCGCGCCATCTCGGGCAGGTACTGGCCGCCGCCGCCCTGGAGGAAGAAGCCGCTGTCCGCCTGCTCGGCCATCTTCGCGAAGGGGTTTTCGTCGGGGTTGATGTCGACGATGGTGGCGCCACGGGCCAGGGCCACCTGACCCACCTGCATCGGCAGGTTGGTGGCGCCGGAGGTGCCGACCACCAGCAGCATGTCCGCGGCCATGGCCGCCTGCAGCGACGAGTTGAAGCGGAAATGCTCCTCGTCGTAGCACTCGTCGAACCACAGCACGTGGGGGCGGGTCCAGGCGCCGCAGGTGCAGCGCAGGGCCTCGCGGTCCGCGTCGGTCAGGCCCTCGCCCCTGTCCTTGATCAGGCTGTCTTCGGGCAGGGGGAAGATGTCGGGCTCGAGCTCGCCGCAGTCCTTTGAGCAGCGGGCGTAGTCGATGTTGCCGTGGATCTGAAACGTGCGCGCTGCGCTGTTGCCCGCCCGCAGGTGCAGGCCGTCGACGTTCTGGGTCAGCAGCAGGAAGCGGTCGCCCAGGGCCTGCTCCAGGGCCACCACCGCCTCGTGCCCCGGGTTGGGCGCGGCCCCGCGGCAGACGCCGCGCCGGTAGAGGTACCACTTCCACACCTCCTCGGGCTGCCGCCGGAACATGCCGAAGGTGGCCATCTCCTGGGGGTGGTACTCCCGTGACCCCACCGTCCAGTAGCCCTCCCTGCCGCGGAAGGTGGGGATGCCGCTGTCGGCGGAGATGCCCGCCCCGGTGAGCACCACCAGCTTGCCCTCGCCGGCGGCCAGCGCGCCGAGCTTCTGCTGCAATTTTTCTGGAAGCATCGTCGTCGTTTCCATGGTAGCTAGCCTCCTGCTTTGACCGGACAGTGGATCCTGTTTTACCATGTGCCGGCTTTAATTTTTTGAGGGTAGGACTGATGAGACGTACTTATGTATTCCTGGCTATTCTTTCTCTGGTCGCGGGACTCGGGGCCGGCTGCTCCACCGATAACTGGGTGACGGGCGACGCTGGCGGCACCGACGGGCTGGTCATCGACGACTCCGGCAACGCGGTGTGGCCCGAGGCCACGGTGTTCAAGTGCACCCCGGGCAAGGACACCGACAACGACGGCATCCCCGACGAGATCGAGGGCTGCGGCAAGAACGCCCCGGACACCGACGGCGACCAGGTGCCCGACTACTCGGACACCGACTCCGACGGCGACAAGGTGCTGGACAAGGTGGAGGGGAGCAAGGACAGCGACGGCGACAAGAAGCCGGACTACAAGGACAACGACAAGGACAACGACGGCGTCAAGGACGGCGACGAGGACCTCAACGGCGACGGCCTGCTCGGCTGCTGCCTCAACAAGTGCGGCGAGAAGCGCAAGGGCTGCCCCGTGGTCAAGGCGAACCAGTGCGGCAAGGGGCAAAAGTGCGCGGGCGGCAAGTGCACCCCGCCGGTGCATTTCCTCTGCTCCAACGGCGAGAGCGACCCGAAGAAGAAGATCACCTTCCCCGGCAACACCAAGGACAAGGACCTGCCGACCTTCGTCTGCCACAAAAAAGGCGAGCAGGGCGGCAGCGGCCTCAAGCCGATGCAGTTCAAAAAGAACAAGACCGGCGACTGGTCCCTGGCCCTCGAGACCGCGGCGATGTACGGCAACCTGACCATCTCCGGGGCCAAGGCCAAGGAGGCAGCCGCGGCCATCGAGCTGAACAAAAAGACCGTGTCCAACCAGCCGGTGCCGGGGGTGGCGGGCTTTGTGGTCTCCATGCCGGCCTGGGGCAAGGACGTGGTCAACATGGCGGCCCAGGTGGCGTCCAAGATCTCCACCAAGCTGCCGGGCAAGAGCAAGGTGAGCCAGATCGTCTCCGGCTCCAAGATCACCAGCCACGACGGCTTCCCCACGGTGGTCAGCACCACGCTGGAGGTGACGCTGACCGGCAACCGCAACGCGCCGTCGGTGCGCAACGATCTGTACGGCATCATCCTCAACCGGCCCAAGGGCCAGATGGGCAAGCTGCCGGCGGCCAACTTCGGCCCGCCGTCCAAGAGCCACTACATCGTCTTCCAGACCCTCTACCGTCCCAAGCAGGGCCAGGTGCTGGTCATGGGCGGCGTGGCGTCCAAGTCCATGGTCAACGACAAGAAGATCAACGCCGGCATCCACCTCGACGACATCTCCAACGGCACCGGCCTGGCCACCTACAGCGACGGCGACACCATCGAGTGCGACCCGTTCATCCTGGCCGGCACGCCCGTGGCCGACATCATCTGGATCGTGGACGAGTCGGGCTCCATGAGCGACAACCGCCAGGACATCATCAACAACGCGTCGGCCTTCTTCGCCCAGGCGCTCAAGTCGGGGCTCAACTTCCGCATGGGCGTGGCCGGCATGAAGAACCCGAACTCGACCTACGGCGGGCCGGTGGCCGTGGGCAGGTTCTGCTCGGTGTCGTCCACCAACACCAGCCACGACGGCGGGCCGGACCGCTTCCTTACCTCCAAGGAGCAGTCCATCTTCAAGGCCTGCGTCAAAAACCCCCCGTACTACGAGGGCGGCTCGGAGTACGGCCTGGCCCACACCTACGAGGCGGTGACCCGGCACCTGCCGCGGCACCTCGGCATCGCCAACAAGATCCGCAAGGACGCCACGCTGGTGATCATCATCGCCACCGACGAGGCGCCCCAGGAGTTCAAGAGCTACTCCACCTACAAGGGCAAGAGCGGCTTCCTCGGCTACAACGAGTACAAGATCGACCAGTGCACCACCAGCAAGATGGGGCAGATCAACAACTACCTCGACAGCTGGGTCAAGCTGTTCACCGGCAAGGACCCCAAGTGGGGCAGCCAGGGCAAGGCCGTGGTGAACCTCATCGCCGGGGTCTGCAAGTCCAAGTGCGGCTCCTACCCGCCGGAGTTCCCCTGGGGCTACCAGGAGCTGGTCAAGGCCACGGGCGGACAGATCGGCGACATCTGCCAGAAGAACCTCGGCGCCACGCTGCAGAAGATGATCAACTCCATCACCGGCAAGGCGTCGCCGGCCATCCTGCAGTACGTGCCCATGAGCGCGTCCCTGGCGGTGGCGGTGAACAAGAGCAAGGTCGCCCGCAGCCGGTCCGTGGGCTTCGACTACGACCGCGCCTCCAACTCGCTGATCTTCCACGGCGTGAGCCTGTCCAAGGGCAAGCAGGTGGTGGCCTCTTACCGACGCTGGACCAAGCAGCAGGTCATCGACTGATCGGCGACCCCCAGAGCAGACAACAAGGAGATTCGAGATGGCATATCAGAAGGTCAATGTTTACGGCGTGCGACACACCATCGGCGGCAAGACCAGCATCTTCCTCGGCGAGGACGGCAAGTACACCCAGTACGACGTCACCCTGGAGGAGGCCCGCTTTTTGGTGGACCTGCTGCGCAACGAGGAGCCGATCTACCTCGACCCCGAGCTGAAGCTGATCTCCACCTCCACCGAGCCCGTGGGCGAGGGCGAACAGTAAGCAGGTCCCCCATCTGATCAATCGAGTTTGCCTGGGAGCGTGCAGGGCGTGGGCGGTGTGGTAGATCTACCAAAAAAGGGATTTCCATGGCAGACCGAGACGTGCTTCGTCAGAGACTCGAAGAGACCCGCGCCGCCCTGGCCAAGCGGGTGGGGTTCGAGGAGGTCTTCACCTCCATCTCCACGGCCCTGATCAACCTCCCCTCCGACCGCGTGGAGGAGGGCATCAACCAGGAGCTGGGTCGCATCGGTCGCTTTTTGGCCGTCGACCGGGTCTACGTCTTCCTCTTCAACGGGGAGGGCACGGCCATCCGCAGCACCTTCGAGTGGTGCGCCGAGGGCGTGGAGCACCACCCCTTCGACGACCTGATCGACCTGCCCGTGACCACCTTCCCCTGGACCATGTCCATGCTGGAGGCGAAGCGGGCGATCCACGTGCGGGACCCGGGCCAGATCCCGGCCGAGGGCGGACCCGAGCGCGGTGCCTGCGAGCAGTTCTCGATCAAGTCCTACGTCAACATCCCCCTGCACGCCGGGGGCGAGCTGCGCGGCTGGGCCGGGCTGGACTCGGTGGCGGCGCCGATGACCTGGGGGGACACCGACGTGGCCATCGTGCGCATGGTGGGCGAGCTGGTGATCAGCGCCGTGCAGCGCGCCTTCCGCGAGCAGGAGCGCGCCGAGCTGCGGGCCCGGCTCCGCGGCCTGGAGCGGCTGCTGCCGATCTGCGCGCTGTGCAAGAAGGTGCGCGACGTTGAGGGGCTGTGGCACGAGGTGGAGGCCTACATTCAGGACCACTCCGGCGTGGACTTCACCCACGGCTACTGCCCCGATTGCGTGGAGCAGCATTTCCCGGACGTCGAGCGAGACGACGAGACCATCTCAAGCTGATCGGTCCCGCCCTCGGAGGTCACCGGCCGCGCAGGGTGGCCAAAGACTGCAGCAGCTTGGCCACCAGCCCGGTCCACCCCGTCTGGTGGCTGGCGCCCAGGCCCTCGCCGGTGTCGCCGTTGAAGTATTCGTTGAACAGCACCAGGTCGCGCCAGTGGGGGTCGGCCTGGTCAGGAGAGCCGGCGCCGCGGAAGGGGCGCCTCCCTTGATCGTCGCGGAGGAAGAGGCGGCTCAGCCGAAACGATAGCTCGGCCGCGACCTGCCCCAGGTTCATCAGGTTGCCGGAGCCGGTGGGGCACTCCACCCTGAGGGTGTCGCCGTGGTAGTGGTGGAACTTCTGCAGCGACTCGATGATCAAAAAGTTGGTGGGAAACCAGATGGGGCCGCGCCAGTTGGAGTTGCCACCGAACATGCTGCTTTGCGACTCCGCCGGCTCGTAGCCGATGGTGTGGACCTGCCCGTCCACCGTGAAGCTGTAGGGGTGCTCCAGGTGGTACCGGGAGATGGAGCGGATGCCGTAGGGGGAGAGGAACTCCGCCTCGTCGAGCAGGCGGCGGAGCACCCGCACCAGGCGCTCCCGGTCGACCAGGGCCACCAGCCGCCGCTCGCCGACGCCCGGCGTATGCGTGCAGGCGACGTTGCCCGCCAGGTGCGGGCGGTGCCGCAAAAACCAGCGCATGCGACGGGAGAACGCGGGCATCCGCCGCAGCACCGCGGGCTCGATGGTCTCCACGGCAAACAGCGGCAAGACGCCCACCAGTGAGCGGACCTTCAGCGGCACGATGGAGCGGTCGGGCAGGTGCAGCACGTCGTAGAAGAACCCGTCCTCCTCGTCCCACAGGCTGTGCTCATTTATGCCGCGGGTGGTCATGGCGTGGCCGATGCGCAGGAAGTGCTCGAAGAACTTGCTGGCGGAGTCCTGGTACACCGGGTCCTCCTGGGCCAGGTCCAGGGCGATGGTCATCATCGACAGGCAGAAGGCCCCCATCCAGGCGGTGCCGTCGGACTGGTCGATGTGGCCGCCGGTGGGCAGCGCGGAGGAGCGGTCGAAGACGCTGATGTTGTCCAGCCCCAGAAAGCCCCCCTGGAAGACGTTGTTGTCGTCGGCGTCCTTGCGGTTGACCCACCAGGTGAAGTTGAGCAGCAGCTTGTGAAAGATCCCCTCCAAAAAGTGCCGGTCGGGGCGGCCCGATCGCAGGGCGTCCATCTTGTAGACGCGCCAGGCGGCCCAGGCGTGCACCGGCGGGTTGACGTCGTCGAAGTCCCACTCGTAGGCCGGGAGCTGGCCGTTGGGGTGCATGTACCACTCGCGGGTGGTCACGGTCAGCTGCCGCTTGGCGTAGTCGGGGTCCACCAGGGCCAGGGGGAGGCAATGGAAGGCCAGGTCCCACGTGGCGTACCAGGGGTACTCCCACTTGTCGGGCATGCTGATGACGTCGAAGTTGACCAGGTGCGGCCAGCCGCTGTTGCGCGCGGTGGCGCGCTCGGGCGGCGAAGGGTGCGCGGGATCGCCGGTGAGCCACTGCTCCACGTCGTAGTAGTACAGCTGCTTGGACCAGAGCATGCCGGCCAGGGCCTGGCGCTGGACCCGCCGCTCGTCCTCGCTCATCTGCGGGCCGTGCACACCGGCGTAGAACGCGTCGGCCTCGGCGCGGCGGCGCTGCAGAAGCTCGTCGAACCGCGCGAAGGGGTCGTCCTGGCTCCCGAGGCACAGACGCAGGCGCACCGTGTAGCTGCCCCCGGCGGGGACCTCTGCCCGGTAGTGGGCGCAGGCCTTGGTGCCCACCTGCGCGGGGTTCACCGCGCCGTCGTCGCCGTCGACGACGTGACGGTGGAACGCGTCCTTGGGGTAAGGGGTGGCCGGGGGCGCGCCCCAGAGCAGCTCGGTATTGGTCTCGTTGTCGCAAAACAGCAGCGGCGGCGCGCCGTCGGCGTAGAGGTGGTGGCGGCCGGCCGACGCGTGGCTGGCCTTTATGGTGGCGCTGCCGGGCGGCCCCTCGACGGCGCGGGCCGACGGCCGCCGGGGTACGTCGCGCATGGGCCCGGTCGGGTGGCCCCAGGACCAGGTGTTGCGGAACCAGAGGGTGGGCAGCAGGTGCACGGGGGCGATGGCGTCGCCGCGGTTGATGATCTCGACGCGGACCAGGATGTCCTGCTGATCCGCCTTGGCGTACTCCACGAAGACGTCGAAGTACCGCTGCTCGTCGAAGGCTCCGGTGTGCTCCAGCTCGAGCTCGGGCTCCGCGTGGCCCCGGCGGGCGTTTTGCTCCACCAGCGCCTCGTAGGGGAAGCGGCCCTGCGGATATTTATAGAGCATCCGCATGTAGCTGTGGGTCGGGGTGCTGTCGAGGTAGAAGTAGCTCTCCTTGACGTCCTCGCCGTGGTTGCCCTGGGGGCCGGTGAGGCCGAACAGGCGCTCCTTGAGGTGCGAGTCCTGTTCGTTCCACAGGGCCAGGGCGAAGCAGAGGTGCTGGTTACGGTCGCTGATGCCGGCCAGCCCGTCCTCGTTCCAGCGGTAGGCCCGGCGCCGCGCGTGGCGGTAGGGGAAGTGGTCCCAGGCCTCGCCGTCGGCGCTGTAGTCCTCGCGCACGGTGCCCCAGGCGCGCTCGCTGAGGTAGGGCCCCCAGCGGCGCCAGTCCGCGCGGCGCTGCCTGTGCTCGGTCAGCCGCTGGTGCTCCGGTGTCGGTTTGATCGGATCCTGCAAGCCGGTGCCCCTTCCAGGCTTGTCGCCCGCTGGTTCGGCGTCTCTCGATTCATTACATGAACGAGCCTCCTTCGCACCTTTCTCGATGTCTGGCGGAGGAGGTCAGCGGTGTCTCGTTCATTGCAGGTTGACTCGGCGCCCGAGGCTCGTGCGAAGATGACGGCAGGGTGGCCGGTGACCTCTCGACCATGGGTAAAACAACAGGGCAATGGCGCGAATCCTCATAGTTGATGACGAGGTCGGCATCCGGACCTTCGTCGGCGACGTGCTGGTGGGGGCCGGCCACGAGGTGGTCCTGGCCGACGGCGGCCACGAGGCCGTGGGCCTGCTGGGGCAGCAGGGGTTCCACGTGATGCTCTGCGATCTGCGCATGCCCGGCATGGGCGGCATCGAGCTTCTGCGCCTGGCCCGCGCCGAGCAGCCGGAGATGGAGGTGGCCATCTTCACCTCCCAGGGCACCGTGGAGTCCGCGGTGGAGGCGATGAAGCTGGGCGCCTTCGACTACCTGCAAAAGCCCCTGGACATGGATGAGCTGCGCCTGCTCGTCAGCCGCGCGCTGGAGCGGCGCAGCCTGCGCAACCTGGCCCAGTGCCGCCGCGCGGACGACGAGCGCGACGTGGCCTCGCTGTCCCACGGCGACGCGGCCATGGAGCGGGTGGTGAGCGAGCTGCGCCGGGTGGCCGCCACCGAGGTGCCGGTGTTGATCAGCGGAGAGAGCGGCACCGGCAAGGAGCTGGCCGCGCGGGCGATCCACCGCTGGAGCGCGCGCGCCGACGGGCCCTTCGTCGCGGTCAACTGCGCGGCGCTGTCCGACCAGATCCCCCTCACGCCCACGTCATGGAGCACGTAGTCGCGGTTCATGAACAGCCCCGGCACCGCCCGGAGCGCCTCGGCCACGCTGCGGTAGCTCCGCCCGATGATCTCGTCTCGCGTGATCACGGTGACGATCCCGGGGGCCTGGTGGAGCTTCTGTGCCTGCCCCGTGGTGGTCACCACCGGGGTCTCCAGCAGCTGCTCCAGCTCCAGCCTGATGAACTCGTTTGGACGCTCGGCCTGCTGTTTGTCCTTGGGCTCACCGAGAGCCACCCGGGGCGCGCCGCAGATCAGTATCGATGCGGCCAGCGCGGCCGCTTTTGCCAAAGGTCCGTTCATCGGGATCTTTTCGTCCTTGAATAACAAGGGTCGCACAAGGGATTATGGCGACAAGCTGTTTCCATCATCTACTCAGACCAGGAAGTTAGTACATTAACAAATTGGAAAAAATAGGCCTTTGGGCCTATGCGGCAACGTGAAGTGACCAGGCAGGGCACGATATATGTCGTTGACGATGACCGCTCCGTGCGCCGCAGCCTGGGCCGGATGCTGCGCGTCATCGGGTACCGGGTTGAGACGTTCGAGGACCCGGCCGCCTTCCTGGGACATACGCCGGAGTCGACCCCCTGCTGCGCGGTGCTGGACGTGATGATGCCGGGGCTCAGCGGGCTGGAGGTCCAGCAGCGCATGGCGGAGCTGTCGTCCGCGATACCCCTGATCTTCATCACCGCGCACAGCACGGTCCCCATGTCGGTGCAGGCGATGAAGGGCGGCGCGGTAGATTTTCTGGAGAAACCCTTCGAGGAAAAAGCCCTGCTGGCAGCCATCGAGCAAGCCCTGGACCGCCACTGCGCGGTGCGGGCCAGCCTCAAGCTCCGGGAAGACTTTTCGGCCCACGAGGGGACGCTGACGAGGCGTGAGCGCGAGGTCATGGGCCTGGTGGTCAAGGGGTTCCTCAACCGCGAGATAGCCCAACACCTCGGCATCGCAGTAAAAACGGTCAAGATCCACCGCCAGAGGATGATGAAGAAGATGGACGCCGGCTCCCTGGCCGAGCTGGTGAGCATGGCGGAGCAGGCCAAGCGGGCCTGACGCGTGGCGGCGGGCAACGCCGCCGGCGGATCTCCTTTTCCACTACGTCGATATAATCCATGGTGCTGGTGGCCAATGGAGTTGCCTGGCTCCGGGAATTGGGCAGCAGCGCCACGGGGTGGACCTTGTAATATGCAACAATTTCAATCCATTAAATGTCTGCCCTTGGATCTCCGCTTGGCACGGAACGTGCTTATCAAGGACATGGTACACTGCAGTCGGAGGATGGAGATGATGAGGTCACACCACAGAGCAGCCAGGGGGCCATGGATGACGGTGGCCCTGGCCGCGGTGCTCGGGCTCACGCTGCTGCCGTCCCCGGGGCAGGCCCAGGGGCGCACGAGCCTCAGAAAAGTGCTCTCCATGAGCGACAGCGCCAAGGCCGCGCTGCCCCGACAGGTGCTCAATCGAGCGGTGCAAAAGTACGGACTCAAGGCCGTGGCATTTCGCAACTCGTTCCTCAAGCGACACAACAGCTGCTACAAGGTGACCATCCCCAGGTCCAAGAAGCACACCGCCGGAGACCAGCAGTTTTCCGGCAACTGCTGGATCTTCGCCTCGGGGCGGGTCATGGCCAGCAAGCTGAACAAGAAGGGGCGCAAGTCCCCGCGGCTCAGCTCCTCTTTCGTCAACTACTACAACATGAAGCAGACCGCCGACGCCCTGCTGCGCGAGGCCGCCCGGGCCGGGACCAAAAAACGCAAGGCCGACCCCAAGCGCGTGGAGGAGGCTGACGAGGGTGGATTCCAGATCTGGGCGATGAAGATCATCCGCAAGCACGGCTTCGTGCCCGAGCGGTCCATGCCCCTGACCGCGGACGCCGCCGACCCGGCGCTGTACGTCAACCGGCTGCAGACCCTGCTGGTCAAGGGGCAGAAGGACCTCTCCCGGATCAAGGGGCGGGGCGCCGCTGCCAAGCGCACGAAGGTGCTGAAAAAATACCTCGGCCAGGTGGACGCGCTGCTGGAGACCACCATCGGCAAGCCGCCCGCCAACTTCACGTACGGCGGCAAGCGCTACACGCCGCAGACCTTCGCTCGCCAGCACCTCGGCATCAAGGACCGGGACCTGGAGTACGTCACCCTGACCCACTACACGGACCGGTCGTTCAATCGCCGCTACCGCAGCGGCAAGGCGCCGGGCATGAACTCTTTCGACGAGTACAACGTCTCCATGGACGTGATCCAGAAGGCAGTCAAGACCACCGTGCGCCGGGGCGAGGCCGTGCTGTTCGGCATCAACGTCAGCGAGGACCACCCCCACCGCGCCTACGGCGAGAACCTGCCGACCAAGGCCAAGGGGATCCTCAGCCTCAAGGCCTTCGACTACGGCAGCCTCGTCGCCAGCCCGAAGATCTCCAAGCGCGACAAGCTCAAGGCCGGGCTGTGGCAGGCCAACCACGCCATGACCATCACGGGCTACGACCCGGGCAAGGCCGGCCGGACCAACAAGTGGAAAGTGGAGAACAGCCACGGCAAGAGCAGCGGCGACAAGGGGTTCTTCCACATGTACGACGACTACTTTCGCCGCCACGTCGAGGACGTGGTGGTGCCCCGCTCCTCGGTGCCCAAGGCGGTGCTGGAGGCGGCCGACGCGCGGACCCGGGGACGGCTGAAGAAGAAGTAGTCCGCGACCTTCTAGAAACGGAAGGAAACACCCGCACCGAATTTGATCCTGGCGGGCCCCAGGAGCTCCGACTCTTCAACCTCAACCCAGGGAATCGATAGCTTAGAGTCCCCGCAGGTGCAGCTGCGGGACGACCGGGGCGTCACCCCGTCCCAGTAGATGCCGAGGTTGTACTGGTTTGTCGGGGACGTGCTCTGACCGTGAAGTCCGAAATCGATGTGAGGAACATACCAATAATCCAAGGAGAGCAAGATGAGATCTAGACTTCTGACTGGAACAATATTGGGTGGTGTGGCTTTCTTGGCAGGGCTGATCCTGCAGTGCGGCTCCGATCCGGCGGTGACCGGCGACGGCGGCCTGCTGGACTCGCTGGTGTCGGACCTTACCGGCCGGGACGGCAAGGTGGTCAAAAAAGACGGCATCGGCCCCAAGGCCGACGCCGCTCCGACAGGGGCCAAGCGCCAGGTGTTCAAGGGCACCATGGACCCGAAGACCGGCAAGTTCAGCGTGTGCAACAGCGCCTGGACCGACGACAATCCCCCCATGGCGCAGCTCTGGTTCGAACGATACGGTTACCTGGAGAAGAACGCCGGCAACTCCCACACTCTGTGCCTCAAAAAGGGCTGCTACGGGTTCTGCTCCACCAACGGCTTTTACTCCGGCAAGAAATACCGGCTGGTGGTGATCTTCTGAGCAGAGGCTGAATCAACGCTCACCGGCCCGCGATCCACCGCCCCAGCCGCGCCACCACCTGCTCTCGTTTGGCAAAGAACAGGAAGTGGTCCTCCTGGCGGTAGTCCAGCCGCGAGATCCGGGCGCCGCCTCGGCGCAGGGCGCGCACCGCGCCGCGGATGGTCGCATGCGGGATGCGCAGGTCCCGGTGGCCATGGACCACCAGCACGGGCAGTCCGCGCCAGGCGCTGCGCCGCAGGCTCGGCCCGATGCTCCGCGCGGAGAGCACGCCGGAGATGTAGGCCACGCCGGCCAGCGGCAGGCAGCCGCGCCGGCCGCAGCGGTTGATCAGCGCGGTGACGCCGGTGCCGCCGTTGGACAGGCCGACCAAATAAACGCGGCCCACGCCGGGGAAGCGCCGCCGGGCGTGCCGGATGGAGGCCAGCACGTGGTCCACGCCGCCGCGGCGCCGGGCCCAGTTGCCGAAGCCGAAGGTGGGGCAGATCACCACGGCCTTGCCCTGCCGGGCCAAAGGCGCCAGCACCTGCCAGTAGGAGGCGAAGTTGCCCGCGCTGCCGTGGAGGAAGACCAGCAGAGGGATGCGCCTTGGGGCCGTGTCCCCCCGCAGCGCCAGGGCCAGGTAGTGGCCGCTGACCGGATCGCCGCCGAAAAAGCCCGCTTCGTAAGCCGCGCCGAGCATGGAGCCGAGGCCGGCCAGGGCCGGGTCTTCGGACTTCTTCTGGTGGATGGTCCTGGTCAGCGCCCGCAGCCGCGCGGCCCGCGGTCCGTCCATGTAGGGGTCGAGCCAGCGCGACAGGCCCTGGCCCATGAGCACCTGGTCCACCTCGGGCACCATCCAGCTCACAGAGTAGCGCGAGGGCCGCGCGCCCTCGTCGTGGTAGACGTGCTCGGCCACCAGCTTTGCGTCGCCTCCTTCGCCTGACGGGGAGCGTAGGGGCAGGGGCAGCAGCAGCAGCAGGCCGGCCAGGGCGGCGGCGCAAAATGCCAGGCGCCGGCGCCGGCCACGGCGGAGGGCGAAGCAGGGGGTAGAGCAGCGCGGCAGAGCAGACCCCGGCGACGCCGAGCAGCCCCAGGCGCCCGGTCCAGGTCACGGCGTGGTACGACAAAAAGAGGTAGGTCAGCGCCCCCGCCAGCCAGGTGGGCAGCAGCACGACGCGCAGGGCCCAGACCACGGCGACCCGACGGGAGCCGGCGACCGGGTCGGGATCCTGCTCAGGGTCCAACGCCCAGGCCCCACCACCCCTCGAGCTCCCGCAGCACCGTGGGCAGCTCCATGAAGGAGCAGCCCTCGCTGCCCACCAGGGTCGCGGGCTTGATGTCCTTGAACCCCCAGTCCATGGGCTCACCCCGGGTCACGGCGAAGCCGCCGCTGCTGCGGCGCCCCACCACGGCGAAGCCGCCGTCGGTCATGGTGATGCGGCCGGACTCGCTGGCCCGGGGCAGGTCGTAGAGGTCAACCTCGACGAGGCCGCCCTGGCAGTTGAGCACCAGCTGATCGTAGAGCAGGCGGCGCTCCAGCATCAGCACGTTGCCCAGGGGCGACTCGAAGACCTTCTGCCATTCGTTGAGCGCCCCGCGGGCGGCGGCGTCCATGGTCAATAAGTAGAGGCCGTTGTCCATGGTGCGGCGGGCCAGCAGGCCCTGGCCCTTGACCGCGACGATGTCCACGAAGCCGCGCACGTGCAGGGCCTCGGCGTGCTCCTCGGTGATCCACCAGCTGCCGGGCTGGTGAGGGGTGCAGCCGAAGAAGATGCTCTCGTCGTGGGCCTCCTGCACGAACCAGGAGACCATGGCCGCCACGTCCACCAGGCTGGCGATGTGGCCGATACGCCGGTCGCCGTTGACCACCACCGTGTCGCCGCCCATGGGGTGCACCGCGTCGAGGTAGAAGTAGTCGCCGTCCACAAACGGCCAGGGCAGGGTGAGCTTGTTGCCCACCTTGAGCCGCGCCATGTCCTGGACCCGCTCCGGCACCTGGACGAACACGTCGCCGACGCGATCGAAGGCGATGAAGAGCACACTCCGCGGGTTGAACCCGTCGGCAAACAGGCTCTTGAGGCCCTGGATCATTGCCAGCGCGCTGTGGAATCTGAGCGTGCGTGTGAGGATCATCGGTGCATCCGTTGGCCTAATAACCGTTTTCGCGATATTGTTCAATAGGCCCGTTGGCTTCGTAGAGGGAACAGATGCTCACCACCATGGAACAGCTGGCGCCGGGGTTTCTCATCGCCGCGCCCGCGCTGCAGGATCCCAACTTCGACGGGGCGCTGGTGCTGATGTGCATGCACGGCGACCAGGGCGCCATGGGGCTGGTGATCAACCGCGTTGCGCCGTTTACCATCAGCGAGATCATGGAGCAGATCAACATCGACTGCGACGTCGACCTGTCCCAGCAGGCCCTGGTGGGTGGGCCGGTGTCCATGGACAGCGGCCTGCTGCTCTACCGCTGCGCCGCCGACACGGACCAGCGGGAGGACGAGATCGTCATCACCGAGGAGCTGCGCCTCTGCCCCGGTCGCGACCTGTTGGCCTCCATCGGCAAGGGGCAAGGCCCCGAGGACTTCTACATGCTGCTGGGCCACTCGGGGTGGGCCACCGGGCAGCTGGAGAAGGAGATCGCCGCCGGCGCCTGGATCCCCACGCCGCTGAACATGGACCTCATCTTCACCATCCCCCTCGAGGAACGCTGGAACGAAGCCCTGCGCTCCGAGGGCATGCACCCGGCCCAGATGAGCACCTCCCGGCCCCAGGCCTAAACCCCCAATGCCAGCTGGTTAGGATTGAAATGTAGGGGGGGGCAATCCAAGGTCGTTGTGCTGGCCTGCAGGCTCGGGACGTATCGGGCCCTGGGGCGGGCTGGCTGATAAAGGGGGTGTGCTGGCCGTGGTTTATGGACGGACACTGGTTCGGGTGAAAAGGGCCAGTTTCTGGAAGAGCATGCGTCCGGGCCGTGCCACGCGGCCGTGCTGGTGGGTCAAAACGACGCTTTGCCCCCAACCTGTCGCTACCTGGCGCGAGGTCGTTGGTCTGCCTGGAACGAACG
>PVBE013012490.1_pt1 | contig 28925 bp, 29 predicted proteins | sample 1631181 | NCBI WGS metagenome assembly PVBE01 (sample SAMN08397723, study PRJNA350692) | Marine metagenome, whole genome shotgun sequencing project. | isolation source: water | place: Pacific Ocean | collected 2012-04
TCACGCCCAACGCCTCGGCGATCATGTTGGCAGTGTCGATGTCCATCCCCTCGAACTCGTTCTTGGTATTGTATTCGCTGAGCCCGGGCAGGTTCGGATGAATGCCGACCCGGATGGTGCCGTCCTTGATGATGTCGTCCAAGGATCGAGCGTCCACTTGGCCCGGCAAGGCAAGAGCCACGAGGGCGAAGGCGAGCAGCCCCGCCCGGATGATAGGCTTAATCATAGAAACCCCCTCCAAACAGAGAACCAAATGCAGACTCGGTTCAGGTTATTTCTCTTCGCGGACCGGCGGATTGCGGTTCGCGATCCGAAGCGAGTGACCGAGCCGCGCAATATGCCATCGGAACGTGCGCTAATTGTCAACTGGAATTATTTCACTTGCTTTGATCGTCGATCGAGGGTGGCAATGGCCGATAATGTTGCTGGGGCCGTGTTCCGGACGCACCCGTCCCGTCGTCAGCACGCATGAGCGGTCGCCTGTTGGTCATGCCGGAGTGAGCGTCGCTCTGCGCCGGTCGATGCTGTGCCGAATGTCGGCGAACAGATCACGGGGTATCTCGACTTCGGCTAGCTGGAATGTGATATAGCGCCCGTGGCGCACCACCTTTGAGCCGATCTGGATCAGCTTCTCCCGTAGCGTCGCCAATGACGAATGCTCCACCTCTTTCGGCAAGGCGAGGGTCAGGTTTTGATGCCGCGGCCGGCTCCCGCCACCGGCATCGCGATGTGCCCGATACCCACCGCCCGCGAGGAGCGGCGTGAGTCTGCTGTTGGATAACAACGGACCTGTCCCGGTCTATCAGATCACGCCGGCTTAGCCCCCCAATCCGGACATCCCATACAGCGCCGTCGATGTCCGGGCCGTAGCCATAGCAGTCTTCATCAAGTGCCCCCCAGAACCCGTCGTCCCGGCGTTGATGCGCCAGCGTACGTCGCTTACCTACCGTGCTTCTCCGTCCACACTCTCGCTAGACGCTCCGCCTCGGCTATCTGAGCGGGGGTCATTAAGCTTGCCGCATGGTCGCGGTTCTCGACCGCCGTCTTGTCGCCATGACTGGCAGCCAAGTTGAACCACTTGTGTGCCTCGACGTATTCCTGCGGCACGCCTTCGCCCCGGGCGTACATGAGACCGAGGTTGAACTGGGCATCGGCGTAACCCTGCTCAGCGGCCCGGCGATACCACCTCACCGCCTTGGCGTCGTTCTCGGGCACACCGTAGCCTTCATCGTACATGACGCCGAGATTGTACTGAGCACCCGCGCCTCCCCAGCGGCGAGGACAAGGAGCACGGACAGGGCTGTGGCAAGCCACTTCATGTGGCGATGATAGACCCGTAACGGGGATCGCCTCAACGAGGCCGCTACGGAACGCGACGGGTGCGCCTCCTTACCGCGCTTTTCCGTCCCCTCTCGGCCTCGCGCCCACGGCCTCCATCAATTGGACCAACATCTCGTAGGGCTGGGCGCCGACTACGCCGCTCCCCTCGGCGACGAAGGTGGGCACGCCGGTGACGCCGAACTGGCGGGATTTCGCCCAGTCCGCGTCCACCGCGTCCTTGAAACGGCGCTCCGCGATGACGTTGCGGGCCTCGTCCGCCGGCAGACCGGCGGCCTCCGCCACCTCGACCAGAATGTCCGCATCACCGAGGTTGCGGGCGTCGACGAAATAGGCCCTGAAGATCGCGTCGTGGATGGCCCCGTCGCCGGCCAGGGTGTCGGCCCAGGTGCCGAGTTCCTGGGCCAGGCGGCTGTTGTAGGCATGGGTGCGCCGCCCGTAGAGTAGCCCTTCCGCGTCCATGCGGCCCTTCATCTGCTGGTACATGGCCTCGGCGTCGACATCGCGCCCGGCAAACAGCTCCTCCAGGGGCCGCCCTGCGGTCGGCGTTTCCGGATGCAGGGGGAAGTGCACCCAGCGGGTCTCGATCTCGTAGTTCCGCTTCAGCTTTTCAATACGCCCGGTACTGAGATAGCACCACGGTCAGACGTAGTCGGTGAAGATGTCGAGGACGATCGGCTCGGTCATCGGGGCTCCTCCATCTGGGCCGACATCGAATCGACGTCGGCGACGACAATGCCACACGGCGACAACTTGTGAAAAGGCCGGCCAGCCTTCGGCGGTGGCCAGTCTCCGCTCCAACATATCGCGTCGGGGGAATGCACGCCCCGAGAGCGCGGGTATATTGCCAGCTGGGCGAGATCAAAGCACAATCAACCCTGTTGAACGAACTCAAATGGGAATCCCGGTAAACGGGGGTAGGTCAACATTCGTGCATCGACACGGTATCTTGAACGCATTGTTGTTCCATCACCCCGGTTGAACCCAGACGGTGCCCTCGCGCGACTTGGGCGGTCGCGTGGAGACACACCGAGGAGAACCGACATGGCAGTCCGCACCGAAGATCTGATCCGGCAAACCTTCGACATGCTGGCAAAAGAGTCGACCATCCCGAAGGCGCTGTTCGTCAGTCGCGCGCGCCTGCTGGCTCTGGCCTTGCAGCGGTACGGGCGCGACCTCAAGCAGGCGCGGGAACAGGCGAAATCCCGGCGGGAGAGCATGAAGTATGCGATCGAGGCGACCGACACTATAGACATCACAGACGTACGGGTATCGGCGAGAATGCGGCTGCCGTGCTCGCAAAAAAGGGGATAAGAACCGTCAAGGATTTGGCGAACGTTCCCCTGGAAGAATTGATGTCGATTCCTGGTTTTAGTGAGGCACGCGCATCGGCCGTGCGAGCGGCCGCAGTGCTCCTGTTGCCAGCTGAAAAGAAGGCAAATAAAAAAAACATACGAAGAAAAAGAAAAAGAAAAAATAGCGCCAATCTCTATAACCTGATCCTGGGCCGGAACCCGCACCCAATCTAATTCGTGGACGGCTACGCCGCCTTTAACGGCTGGTGAGGATGACCTCCGACCTCGACATCTTCCGCACCGCCAAACTCCTCATCGGCGAGCACGGCGAGGAGGCGCCGATCCATGCGGCGATGAGAAGACGAATTGATGGCGAAGGGTGAGCTCGACGGCCAGGCGATCTGGAAACTCATCCTCAAGGCAATCGATGAATTGCTGGCGAACGAAAGGCCGGAGGACGCAGGGGTTCACTGAACCTGCCTGGGGTGCTCACAAGCGACCAATCGAGTGGTCCAGCGCCCGCTCAATTAAGCGGAAGGCGGTCATCGCGCCGTAGGTCACTGCACTTCGGCTTTCAACCCGAAGCGGACATGAGCCCTCCCCACCGGGGTGATCGCCGACGGCGTTGCGCGCTTGAGCGGCAAGGCCGATCAAGGCTGGTCAAATGGCCTTTCAAGCGCGGCCAGGTTGCCAAGATCAGGCCATTGGATGGCTGAAGGAGAGATTTTGCCACCGTGGGGGGAGGGGCCACGTGGTAGGATTTCGAGCGGTTTGGAGCTTAACCGGGGAATGTCGGATGAAAATAATCAAGGCGGAAATTTATGAGATGTCGCTCGCATTGAGCGAGGTCTACCGGAAGTACGGAGTCTGGCACCCTGTCATTTTGAGGCTGACCACCGATGACGGCGTAACCGGGCTTGGCGAGGCCGGGCTCGCCTACGGCGTGGGACACCGCGGAGCGATCGGATCGCTGCGGGATTTTCTCGAAAAATTCGTGATCGGCTGCGACCCATTTGATCGAGAGGTCGTTTGGGATCACATGCATTCGAGATCCTTTTGGGGCAGTGCGATCGGTCCGGTAATTTGCAGCGCGATGAGTGCGGTGGATATTGCCCTTTGGGACATCGTCGGAAAGTCCCTCGACCAGCCGATCTGGCGGCTTCTTGGCGGGAGAGTACAGGAGAGCTTGCGCTGTTATGCGAGCCAGATTCAATTCGGTTGGTCCGGTGACGGCGGTTGGGAGCTTCTCGGCCGCGCCGAAGACTACGCCGAGGCTGCCGCCCAGGCGGTGAAGGAGGGATACGATTGCGTGAAGATCGATCCCTTACAACTGACCGAGGACGGGGCGATGGGGAGCCCGCTCCACACCAAGGGGCTCCTCGACAACCGAATTATTCGAAGGGTGCGCACGAGGATGGAAGCGATTCGCGAGGCGGTCGGCGACGACACGGATATCATCCTGGAGTTGCACTCGTTGACCTCTCTCACGGGCGGACAACAACTCGCCGAGGCTTGTGCGGATTTGCGGCTTTTCATGGTCGAGGAAGCCGTGAACTACGGAAGCGATCGTCCATCCAAATGCCTGAAGCAACGTCTTCCGCACATGGCGATCGCCGCCGGGGAGCGAATCTTCACCCGGTGGCAGTACCGAGGCTATCTTGAGGATCAGTCCCTTGACGTCATCCAACCGGACTTCTGTCTTGTCGGCGGCATCACCGAAGGAAGGAAGATTTGCGATATGGCGCACGCCTACGACGTGACGGTGCAAGGTCACATTTGCGGCTCGCCAATCTCCACCGCCGCGGCCATGCATGTCGAGACGGCGATCCCGAACTTTCAGATCCACGAGCACCACGTGAACGCGACGTGCCGTCCGAATCGCGACATCTGCGTACAGGATCCGCAACCGGTGAACGGCCGTATGCGTGCCTCTGACACTCCGGGACTGGGGCTAGATCTCAACGACGATTACGTGAGCAAGCATAGTCAACTCACCGTCGTTAAATAAAAGAGATTAAAAGCCTTACGCTATCGCCAAATCACACTGCAATTATTACAAGGCGCGTGTCCGCTTTTGACTGGCGCTTTATCCGTTTAGATGGACACGAACGGCTCGCGCCCGCGCCCCTCGCCGCTGCCGGGGCCGCGACGGAGGTAGCCCTGGCGGACCATCGGCTGGGCGATGCGGTTCTCGGCGTACAGGATGTCGGGAATTGTCTGGAGCAAGGGTAAGTCCGCGTGCTCGTCTTCGAAGGGCCGCACACCGACGAGGCGGCCGTCCACAACCTCGGCCGTAAAAGCGCCCCAGTGGGCCACGTGGCGAACCTGTCGCGACGTTCGGGGATCCGGGATGAGGCGGGAAGTCAGAACCGGTAGCCGTAGCGGACGCCGACGCTTTCCAGGCCCTCGTTCTTTTTGCACAACTTGGCGTTCGAGATGTGGTCGAGGTGCACCATGACGCCGTGCTTTCCTTGGAACCGGTAGCCGATGTCGATCGCCTCGCGAAACAGAACACTGCAGCCAAGCGCCTTCTTTTCGGGATCCACTTCGGCGTTTTCGCCGTCGTGGACCGCGCCGCCCCAGGCGAAGTCGAAGAACGCGTTCTCCAGGAATTCCCATTCCCAGGTCAGGCCCAGATAGACCTGGCTCGTGTCGCCGCTTGTGTTCGCGGAAATGCCGACGTGGGGCCGGGGCGAGAATATGGGACCGAAGAAATCGGGTGAGACGAACAGCGCTTCCAGGTTGGCGTCGACGCCGCCTTCCTTTTGGTGGCTGAACGGCCCTTGGTCGTGGGCGAAGGCGCCGAGGCGAATCTCCGAAAGGATGCCGTAGCCGCCTTCGTCCGCCCTTTCGTCCACGCTCGGAAGCGGCGCGGGACGCGCCGCCGGGGGCGCCGGAGCCGGCACCGCTGGTTGGGCGGGCGGCTGAGCGGTGTCGAAAGGATGCGTCTCGTTCAGGAAACGGTTCATGTCGTATAGGGCGCCGGTGGTTCCCGCCGGCGCGGGCGCGGGCGCGATCGTCAGCCCTGCGAGGATCACCGAGAAGCCGATCGCCAAACGCTTCATTACGCTCGCCCCCAACTCCGCCGCCGTCGCGCGGCCCGCGCCACTTCCCGACAGAAGGATCACGGCGCGCACGAGTCAACGGGTTATTTACTTCTCGTCGGTTAGGCTTGTCCAGCCAAGGGTCCACCGGCCGCGTGTTCGAGGGGTGCGGGGACGGAGATTCGCGATTGCAACGGATACCGGATGAAGCGCTCGTACGCCGACGGAGAGACGATTTTCAAAGAGGGCGAGGCGAGCGATGCCGCGTACGTCATCGTCGAGGGGCGCGTGCGCCTGAGCCGGCGGAAAAACGAAACAGAAACGAATATCGCGCATATGGAGGCCGGTGAGATGTTCGGCGAAATGGGTTTATTCGATCGCGCGCCGCGCGCCACCACCGCCCGCGCGGTGGGCGTCGTGACGGCCGAGATGATTCCGGCGCAGGCATTCGTCGGTCCGTCCAAAGGGAAACGAAAGGGCGGCACCAGCCTATTCGGCCGGTTGCTCCGCGGCGCCGCCAGCCCGCGGGCCAGCGCCCGCCGAACGGGCGGCGCGGTTGACGCGGGCGATCGCGAAGAAGGATCGGTCGGCCGCCGACTTATCGAGCGCCTGGTGGGCGTTCGCGGCATCCTCTGGCCGGAGAAGATCGGGGTTCGCGTCGCCGGCCTTGCCGGTGACGATGCCGGAACCCACACCCGTCACCTGGTCGCCGCGCTCGAACGCCACCGGGGTATCCGGGTGCGCTTCCAAGGCGAGTCGATCCCGCCGGATGTCGCGGCGCCGATCGAGGCGAGAGCCTCCGTGGCGGCCGAGATCGCGCGCGAATACTTGGACGCCGGCGACGACGATCTGATGGTCTGGGGCGAGGTCCGCGAGCAGGAAACCATTGTCTCGGTCCGTTTCGTGCCTGCGAGCCCGGAGGACGACGACGCGATCGGATACTTCGGCCCCGGCACCTCACTGGACCTTCCTGCGGGATTCGGTCCGGAGTTGGTGCAGGCGTTGTACGCCGTCGGCCTTTGCGCCGCGAATCCGAACACCGACGGTAAGGAACTCACGCTTCACGACGTCCTCGCCGACGCGGTCGCAGGCGCGCTGGAAGCGGCCAAGGCATACATGGGCGAGCTTACGTCGGGCGAACGCGCGTCGCTTCGCCTGTGCCTCGGAAACGCGGCCGCGGCGGCGGTGGAATTCAGGGCAGACGACGGCTTCCTGACGGTCGCGGCCGAGTGTTTCCGAGAGGCGCTCGCGACAATGCCTGAGGACGTGGAGCCGTATGTCCGGGGCGTGGCGACGCGCAATCTCGGCGCCGTGCTGCACGCGATCGCCGAGTGGCGGTGCGACGAGGAAATGCTGAACGAATGTGCGCGCCTCTACCGCGATGCCATGACCGTGTTCACGCAAAAAAACCATCCGGCGCAATGGGCCACGCTTCAGAACCGCCTCGGCCTGGTGTTGTTGTGCCTCGATCGGGCGACCGGGGACACCGAACTTGTCAAGGACGCCCTTTCGGCGTTCCAGGCGGCGCTGCAGATCCGAAAGCGCGCCGCCGATCCGTTGAAATGGGCCGAAGTCATGAACAACGTCGGCCAGGCCGCGCAGCTTCTCGGCGGCCAGCTCCGCAACGCCGAGGTCTTGGAGAAGGCGGCGGGCGCGTGTCGCGGCGCGCTCGAGGAACGCACGCGCGAAACAATGCCGGTGGCCTGGGCGACGACCCAGAACAACCTCGGATCCGCGCTCTTCCTTCTCGGCAAGCTCAAGCGCGACATGTCCGTGGTCGAAGCGGCTGCGGCGGCGCTTCACGAAGCGCGTGCCGTCTGCGTCGCCCACGGCGCCGCAACGACGGTCGCACTCGTCGACAAGAACCTCGCCCGCGTGAATGCGTTGATCGAAGAGCTCACGCCCAAGGAACCGCCGCCCATGACGTGGGAGCCGAACGAAGTCGAGCCCACGCAAACGCCCCTGGCGCCGAGCGAAGACGAGCGACTCGGGTCCGAATCGCGACACCGGGAATAGTGGATCGTCCACGAAAGTGGACTTTGCACCAAGGGCGCGGTCAGCGCGTCAACGCCGCGCCGTTCACGTCGAGCGTCGCGCCGCTCATGTGGCGGACCCGGCCTAAGGCGAGGAATACGGCCAGCGCCGCGATCTCGTCCGCGGGTACCCAGGCGCCAAGTGGCAAATCCCGGGCCGGTTCGATGCCGGTTCGGCGGACGACGTCTTCGCCCATGGCCGTGCCCGTGAGCCCCGGCGCGATCACGTAGGCGAGCACGCCATCGGCGGCGAACCCGCGCGCGATGCTCTGGGTCAGCGATTTGATCGCCGCCTTCGAGGCCCCGTAGGCGATGGTGGCGGAATCGCCGACCCCGCCATGGGCTGCCTGGCTCGCGATGCTGACGATCACGCCGCCGCCTGTGCTGCGGAAGTGGAGCACGGCCTCGCGGCACAGATACGCCGGCGCGCATGTGTTGATTTGCAGCGTTTGCCGCCACGCCTGTCTCCAGGTCTCAAGCTCCGCGTCCACGGACGCGTAGGCGTGGATTCCGGCATTGTTGACGAGGACGTCGACGCGCCCCTTCCACGCCGTCGCCGCCCGCCACAGCCCAAAGATTTGCGCGTCGTCGAGAAAATCGGCGGCCGCGAGAAGGCAGCGCCCGTCATCGAACTCCGCCGCAAGAGCTTCCGCGTGCGTGCGATCACCGGCGCCTTCGTGGTGGATCACCACGTCCGCGCCCGCGCCCATCGCGGCGCGGACGATCGCCGCGCCGATCCCGCGCGCGCCGCCCGTGATCAAGGCGACCTTGCCTTCGAGCTCCATGTTCCTCCGTTCCCCGGGGCCGCCGGGATTGTCGTCCAAACCGCGCGGCCTTGCCAGCCCGCGGCATCGGCCGCGTTGAGATGCGCTCGCGGCCCGCGCGCCCGCATTGTTCGTTCAAGCGGAACCGGCCCGCACCCCCGGTCCGGCCGCCCCAAGCATACCCCTTCGTGGACGGCCGGTCCGGCGTGCGGGCTGGCGCGATTCCACGAACGCGGACGATGCTCTATGCTGCGGGCGCGGGGCTCGACGCGAGGTGCGAGGAAAGATGTCCGAGAGCGACGCCGAAACCGGGCGTGCGGGCGGCCGCGAGGCCATGAAGGCGACGGTGCGCGCGTTGATCGAAAGGGACTGCAGCTACGACGAGACGCGCGCCATGATCGAGGAGACCTTCCCCGAGGTCTCGCCCCAGGACATGGCTTCCATCGTGAAGGAGATCGGCGACGAAATCCGGGCCAAGATCGCGTCCCAGGAGAAGGTGACCGACACGCTGCTCGACGAGATCCGTGAGACCAAGAAGCGCTCCCGGGACATGGACGAACGAATCGACGTCGCCGAGCGCCCCGACGAGGACGAGACGCAGTGACGCACGCCGCACGCAGGCGCAAACCTCTAGGATCGAAGGGAGTGCGAATTGGCTAACGAACTCGAAGGCAAGGTCGCCCTGATCACGGGCGGCGGCGGCGGCATCGGCGAGGCGGTCGCGCGCGCTTACGCGGATGCCGGGTGCAAGGTGGCGGTGGCCGACACCAACGTCGCCGGCGCAGAAAAGGTGGCGGGCGAGATCTCCGGCCTGGCGATTGCGACCGACGTCACCGACGAAGCGCAAATCGCGGCCATGTTCGACGCCTGCGCCGCGGCGTTCGGGAAGCTCGACATCCTCGTCAACAACGCCGGCATCGTGCCGCCGTGGTCGGAGACCGAGAAGATCGACGCGGCGATGTGGGACGCGGTCTTCGCCGTCAACGTGCGCGGCGTGATCTTGTGCTGCAAGCACGGGGTGCCGCTTCTCAAACGTCAAGGGGGCGTGATCGTCAACATGGCCTCGGTGGTGGGCTTGCGCGCGGACCCGCTCCAGTGCGCCTACTGCGCCAGCAAGTTCGCGGTCGTCGGCATCACCCAGTCAGTCGCCCAGGAAGTGGGCAAGTTCGGCATCCGGGTCAACGCATTGTGTCCCGGCCCGGTCGGGACCGAGGCGTTGTTGGGGCGCGTGCGCACCCGCGCCGACGCTGATGGGCGCGACTTCGACGATGCGGTCGAGACCGACCTTCGCGACACCACCGCCATGCACAAGCTCGTGGAACCGGCCGAAGTGGCCCAGGCCGCCCTGTTCCTTGCATCCGACGCGGCGTCGGCAATCACCGGCGAGACGCTCAAGATCGACGCCGGGCGGGTCTGAGGCGCGCTCGAGGCCCGGGATACGGCGCCGCCGCCTTGGCTGATCGCATCCGCGTCTCGGCGACCGGCGCCGGGGTTAACTACTACCCCGCGTTCCTCGCCCGCGCGCTTGGCTACTTCGAAGACGAGGACCTCGACGTCGTCACCGAGGCGCCCGGCCACGGGCCCTACGTTCCCCGCGCCCTGGCCGATGGCGCGGTGGACATCGGGCTTGGCGGCATCTGGCGGCCGCTCATGTACCGGGGCCGGCTTTCGACCTTCGTACCCTTCACCCAGCTCTGTCTCCGCTGTCCCAACCACGTGCTCGCGCGCGAGCCCAGGACCGCCTTCGACTGGTCTGAGCTGGTCGGCCGCAAGGTCCTGGTGCCGGACGGATCGCCGACGCCCTTCATCTATCTGGTCGCGATCCTGAAGAAAAAAGGCATCGATGCGAGCGCGGTCCGCTTTATTCGCGACTTCCACGCCGCCGAGACCGAGGATCTGTACCGCGGCGGTCTCGGCGATTTCGTCGTCACCGCGTCTCCGCTTTCCGAGGTTCTGGAGGATCAGGGCCTCGGCCGCCGGGTCGCGGATCTGGGCGAGGCGGGCGGCCCGGTGCCGTGGAGCGTCTACTATTCGCTGCCCGCGTTCCTGGCGCGACCCGACAATGCGGCCGGGCGCTTCGGGCGCGCCATCCAGCGCGCGCTCGCTTGGACCGTTGCCCACGACGCCGCAGATGCGCCGGGCGTCTTCGCCCGCCAGTACCCGAATGTGCGCCCCGAGCTGGTGGTCGATGCCTGGCGGCGCTACCGCGCCGGCGGCATGTGGTCCGAGACCATCCGTCTCGACGCCGATGCCTTCGCGCGCTGGCAGGAGACCATCATCGCCAACCACTTGATCGACGCGCCCTTCGCCTATACGGACGCGTTCGATACCCGCGTCGCCGACTGGGTCGAGGCCCACCCCGAACCCTGAGCCCGCCCGCCGCCCTTGGCCGGCGCGCCCGCCAGCCCTATGATTGGCGCCTCGCCCGCGCCGCACCCGATCGGATCCGTCTCTTGAGCCGACGCATCATCGTCATCAACCCCAACTCGACCGAGAGTGTCACCGAAGGCATCGACGAGGCGGTCGCGCCGCTTCGCATGGCCGGAGGTCCCGAGATCGAGGCGGTGACGCTGGCGGAAGGCCCGCCGGGGATCGAAAGCCAAACGGACGCCGACGGCGTGATCGCGCCGCTGTGCGACTACATTCGCGCCCGCGACAACGAGGCGAGCGCCTTCGTGATCGCTTGCTACAGCGATCCCGGCCTGTATGCGGCGCGCGAGGCCACCCGCTGGCCGGTGTTCGGCATCGCCGAATGCGGCATGCTGAACGCGCTCATGCTGGGCGAGAAGTTCGGCGTCATCGCGATCCTTTCCGCCTCCATTCCCCGCCACGCGCGCCACGTGCGCGCGCTCGGGCTGGAGTCGCGGTTCGCGGGCGAGGCCGCCATCGAGATGGGCATCGCCGGCCTTGCGGACGGGGACGAGGTGTTGCGGCGCATGGGCGCGGTGGGACGGCGCTTGCGCGACGAGCACGGATGCGACGTAGTGATCATGGGCTGCGCGGGCCTGGCGCGCTACCGAAGCCGCCTCGAGGACGCGCTGAACGTCCCCGTGGTCGAGCCCACCCAGGCTGCCGTCACCATGGCTATCGGCGCCGCCCGGCTCGGGTCCTGAACGCGTCCCGCGCGGCGACCGCCCGGGCCGGGCCACGGGCGACGGGAATCCGCCCGCGAGGAAGGCGAAGCTCGAGGAGGTCTTCAGGCGCCGGATCGTCGGCCGCGACGACGATTCCGGTCGCCTCTTCTTCGCCGTCACCGAATGTTTGAAATATTCAAACCGTAAAGTTTTTCAAGAAAGTGTCTCAAGGGAATAATCGCAATTCTTGATTCACAATATACTCTGTTAGTGTCTTGATTGAATTCATCGTTTGACTATTCGAACGGGCACTCGCGGGCGGACGCGGAATCAGCATGTGCATTTCCGTTAGTCCGGTTGGGCCGCGCGGGTCATTGACTTCTTCGCGATTCCCGCTACATTTCCCGCATACGCGTAGCATGTGTTTTGTGATACCTGAATAACCGGTACGCCGATTAGCTTAGATATCCCCTAACAATGTGAGCGTTAAACCGACCGCGCCGTCACGTGGTGTGAGGCGTGTAATCAAGACTCCTGTTAGAGGAATTAGCTACTATGCCTACTGGTACCGTTAAGTGGTTCAACCCCGCCAAGGGTTTTGGATTCATCGAGCCGGAAGACGGCTCAAAAGACGCTTTCGTCCACATTTCGGCGGTCGAGCGCGCCGGCCTGACTTCGCTTAACGAAGGGCAGAAGGTCTCTTATGAGCTTCAGCCCGGACAGAACGGCAAATCATCGGCCGAGAACCTGTCCATAGTCGATTAGCTACATAAGGCGCCGTCCCCAACTTTCGTTGGGGGCGGCCGCCGCTAATCGTCGGCAACACGATCTTCACCGGTCGCTCGCCCGACGGACCGAAGGAGGCGGATGAAGCTGTCCGCCGTCATTCCTTAGACGAACGAATATACGACGCATAATGGTATAGACGGCGCATCTTATTCAGCCGCCGCCGTTTTTGCGCACCAGCCTGCGGGCGGACGCGCCTACGCCGCGGATAATCGTTCCTTCCCGCGACGCCTCGAACCGAAACAGAGGATCCATGCAATGTTAAAAACAGTGAAATCGAGGGCTGAGGAACAGTTCACCGCAACCCAGAAAAAGGATAGGAAGGCCCTAAAAGATAAAGAAAAAGCGCGCCAAGAGAGAGCAGACTCCGTGGCGCGCTTGCGGGGCTTGCGTTTGGCCAAAGAGGCAGCCGACAAGGAAGCCGCCGAGGCAGAGGCAAAGAAAAAGCCGTCGGCCAAAAAGAAAAAACCAAAGCGTTAATCCTCGTGTCCTGGATCAGACGTTCGTGGCGTATACCGACATCGACGATCCAAAAATGCACCGCGAACCCTTGATTTCCGCTTCCGTGGGGAATGACCAACCCGCAATTACGACATATCCCCATATACCGTCAAAACCGCGACGTTCTTAAGGTTCCCGGGTCGCTTTCCGGCCTGTGTGTTCCGCCCCTTGAAGTCACTTTTCGGAACCGTTGCTCCATGATCGAGGACTTGCCCGCCGGCCGGCTATTTTGCTTCGGACTGGGATACACGGCCGGGCGGTTGGCGCGCATCCTTGCCGAGCGGGGATGGATAGTCGGCGGCACATGCCAGGGCCTAGAGGCGCGGGCCGAACTGGCCGCCAAGGGAATTGAGGCATTGCTCTTCGACGGCGCCAAGCCATTGGCCAAGCCGGCGGCGGGGCTGGACGGCGTTACCCATATCCTGAGCTCCGTGCCGCCCGGTATCCATGGCGATCCCGTGCTCGCCCACCACGCCGGCGATATCGCCGCCTGCCGGGAGCTGCGCTGGGTTGGCTATCTTTCGACTACCGGGGTCTATGGCGATACCGGTGGCGCGGAGGTGGACGAGGCGGCGCCCTTGGACCCGACCTCGGAACGCGGTCGGCGGAGAGTCGATGCAGAGGCGGCCTGGCTTAGACTGCACAATGAACACGGCGTTCCCGTGCACGTCTTTCGTCTTGCCGGCATTTACGGTCCCGGGCGCAGCGCCCTCGATCAGGTGCGGGGCGGGAGGGCGCGGAGGATTGACAAGCCCGGCCAGGCTTTTTCACGCATCCACGTGGACGACATCGCGGCTGTGCTCAGGTCTTCGATGGGGCGGCCCCGACCCGGCGCCGTCTATAACGTCTGCGACGACGAGGCGGCGCCGCCGGCCGACGTGATCGCTTTCGCTTGCGATCTTCTCGGCGTCGAAGCGCCGCCCGTGATCCCCTTTACCGAGGCCGAGGGTGAGATGTCGGAAATGGCGCGCACTTTCTGGCGTGACAACCGGCGGGTAAAAAACCGTCTTCTCAAGGACGAACTGGGGGTGTGCCTGGCCCATCCCGATTACCGGGCCGGGCTCAAGGCGATCATGGACGATCCCTAGGGGTCTTTATCACCGCTCCTTGGTATGATTCCGTCCAAAAGGCCGCCAAGGACAGCACACAGGCGCTCAAGGTCCTCAGGCCCGGAAAGCCGATGGTCGCCGTCCTTGACCAAGGTGATTTCAACGTCGGTCGAGTTCAACACCCGGCTCAAGCGCAGGCTGGTTTCCCACGGCACGTCGGCGTCTTTCATGCCGTGCAATAAACGCACCGGAAAATCAAGGGCCAGCGGTTGGCGCAAGACCAGGTGGCGTCTCCCATCCTCGATCAATGCCCGGGTCACGGGCGTCGGCTCGTCGCCATGGTCGCTGGCCAGATGGACGATGCCGTCGTGCTCAAGGGCTTCCTTCTGATCGGCCGTGAGCCGGTTCGGTATTAAGTCCTCGGTGAAGTCCGGCGCCGCGGCGACGCCCAGAAGTCCAGCCACCCGGCCGGGCCGTGCCAAGGCCGCCAGCACCATGATCCAACCACCCATTGACGAGCCGATCAAAACCTGCGGTCCCGCCGTCGCGGCGTCGAGCACGGCCACCGCGTCCTCACTCCAACGCCCAATAGTGCCGTCGGTGAAATCGCCCGACGAAGCCCCGTGACCGAAGTAGTCAAAGCGCAGGAACGCCTGGCCACGTCTCCGGCACCAGGCCTCCAGAGCCATGGCCTTGGAGCCGCTCATGTCGGATCGGAATCCGCCCAGAAACACCACTCCCGGCGACTTGCCAGGACTGGCGTGGTAGGCGATAGTCGCGCGCCCGTCTCTTGATAGTTTTTCGGGTGCGGGTTCGGCGAGGGTAGTCTCGTCGGTCATAGTGGTCTCGGCTCATGGACGCGGACACGGACGATAGCACGGCCGGCATGGTGGCCCAACCGATCGCCGACGGCGAGAGCGGGCCCGATGCACGCCGCGCAACGGTGCTTCAGGTACTGCCGGCGCTGGACGCCGGTGGCGGGGTCGAGCGCGGCACTGTGGAGATTGCCGCCGCCGTTGCCGACGCCGGCGGCCGCGCCCTGGTCGCCTCGGCCGGCGGCGACTTGGTCCACGAGCTCAACCGTGCCGGGGCCGAACACTTCATCCTGCCGCTGGCCAGCAAGAATCCGCTCGTCATGCGCGCCAACGTCGGGCGCTTGGTTCAACTCATCGAAAGCGAAGGCGTCGACATCGTCCACGCCCGCTCACGCGCCCCGGCGTGGAGCGCCCATTATGCCGCCCGGCGCACGGGCCGGCATTTCCTGACTACCTTCCACGGCACCTATTCGGCCGGCAACTGGCTCAAGCGGCGCTATAATGCGGTAATGACCCGTGGCGAACGCGTGATTGCCATTTCCGGCTTCATCGCCGGCCACATCCATCGGGTTTATGGTGTGCCCGCCCGGGTTATTCGAGTGATCCATCGCGGCGTCGACTTGGCACGCTTCGATCCCGACAAGGTGGGCGCCGAGCGGGTGGTGAGCTTGGCCAGGAAGTGGCGCCTGCCCGACGGCGTGCTGGTGGTCATGCTGCCGGGGCGCCTGACCCGGTGGAAGGGTCAGGCTTCCGTTATCGAGGCCCTAGCGCAAATGCGCCGGCGCGATATTCGATGCCTGCTCGTCGGGTCCGACCAAGGGCGCACCGGTTATCGGCACGAGCTTGAGGCCCTGGTCAGCCGCCACGGCCTCGAAGAGGTGGTGCGCATCGTCGATCACTGCGACGACATGCCGGCGGCCTACATGCTGACCGATGTGGTGATCTCGGCCTCGACCGACCCCGAGGCCTTCGGCCGCGTTATCGCCGAGGCCCAGGCCCTGGGCCGCCCGGTTATCGCCAGCGACCATGGCGGCGCCCGTGAAACGGTGATCGCCGGCGAAACCGGTTGGCTGACGCCGCCCGGCGATACAGCCGCACTGGCCGACACTATCGAGCGCGTGCTCGATCTTGGCGGGACGGCGCGCCGCGCGCTCGCCGAAAAGGCCATTGCCCACGTGCGGCGGGACTTCTCTAAAGATAACATGTGCGCCAAGACCCTGGACGTTTACAACGAGGTCCTGGCCTTGACCCACGCCGAGCGATGACCGCGCCCGGTCCATCCCGGGTGCTGGTGATCAAGCTTGCTGCGCTTGGCGACTTCGTCCAGGCCCTTGGGCCCTTCGCCGCCATCCGCCGCCATCACGCGGCAGCAAAGGTGACGCTCTTGACCACCCAGCCCTTCGTCGAATTGGCGGATGCCGGCGATTGGTTCGACGACATCTGGATCGACGCCCGCCCCAAGGCTCTTGACGTCAGGGGCTGGTGGGCCTTGCGCCGGCGCTTGCGCGGCGGTGGGTTCGGACGCGTCTACGACTTGCAGACTTCGGACCGCAGTTCCCTCTATTTCCGCCTTTTTTGGCCCGGACCGACGCCAGAGTGGTCTGGCATCGCAAAGGGCTGTAGCCATCCCCACGACAATCCACGGCGCGACTTCATGCACACCATCGAGCGTCAGGCCGAGCAATTGGCCCATGGCGGGATTGCCGACGTGCCGGCGGGCGACCTGTCATCCATCAAGGCCCACGCCGCCCGGTTCGGGCTTTCCAAGCCCTATGCGCTCGTGGTGCCAGGAGGTGCCGCGCACCGCCCCGCCAAACGGTGGTCGGCGGAATGCTTCGCCAAACTGGCGGCATGGCTGGCCGAACGGAAGATCAAGCCGGTGTTGGTGGGTGGTTCCGACGAGGCGGCCTTGCTGGGCGCCGTCGCCGGCGCGTGCCCCGACGCCCTCGACCTGGCCGGGCGGACGTCGCTCTTGGATATCGTGGCCCTGGCCCGGGGCGCTCTTTGTGCGATCGGCAACGATACCGGTCCCATGCACCTGATCGCCGCCGCCGGGTGCCCCTCGGTGGTTCTTTACTCCGAGGCCTCGGATCCGGCGCTCTGCGCCCAGCGCGGACCTGCCGTTACCATCGTCAGCCGGCCCAAACTGGGCGACCTGCCCGTCGAGGCGGTAACGGCGGCGCTGGCCGGCGCGGGTGTCTCGGCTTGACAGGTCCGGGAATCGCTCTACATTTCGCCCCCGCTTTGCCACAAAGAGAGAGACAATAGGCCGCCATGCCCGCCATTACGCTCCCCGACGGCAGTGTCCGGTCATACGAAAAGGTGCTTACGGGCGCTGATTTTGCGGCCGATATTGGCCCTGGCCTGGCCAAGGCGGCGCTGGCTATACGCATTGACGGCACCATGTGCGACTTGGCCCACGTCATCGACGCGGACGCTGAGGTCTCGATCGTCACCAATAAGGACGAAGACGCCTTGGAGCTGATACGCCACGACGCCGCCCATGTCATGGCCGAGGCGGTCAAGGAGCTTTATCCCGACACCCAGGTGACCATCGGCCCGGCCATCGAGAACGGCTTTTATTACGACTTCGCGCGCAACGAGCCGTTCACGCCCGACGATCTGGAGATCATCGAGGCGCGCATGAGGGAAATCGTTCAGCGTGACGAGGTGATCAGCCGCGAGGTCTGGGAGCGCGACGCCGCCATCGCGTTTTTCGAGGAACAGGGCGAACTTTACAAGGCCGAGATCATCCGTGACATTCCCGAGGGCGAGGATGTGACGCTTTATCGTCAGGGAGAATTCATCGATCTGTGCCGTGGTCCGCACCTGCCGTCGACCGGGCGACTGGGCACGGCCTTCAAATTGATGAAGGTGGCCGGCGCCTATTGGCGTGGCGATTCGCGCAACCAGATGCTACAGCGCATTTACGGCACTGCCTGGCCCGACGAAAAACAGCTCGGCGCCTATCTCACAATGCTCGAAGAGGCCGAAAAGCGCGACCACCGGCGCGTCGGGCGCGAAATGGGGCTGTTCCATTTCCAAGACGCCGCCGTCGGCTCGGTGTTCTGGCATCCCAAGGGATGGACCCTTTATCGCACCTTGGTCGATTACGTGCGCCGGCGGCTTGATGCGGCGGGCTATGTCGAGGTCAACACGCCGCAGATGGTCGACCGCAGCCTGTGGGAAGATTCGGGCCACTGGGAAAAGTTCCGCGAACACATGTTCACCGCCGAGTCGGAAGACCGGGTGCTGGCGCTCAAGCCCATGAACTGCCCCTGTCACGTGCAGATCTTCAAACAGGGCATCAAGAGCTACCGCGATTTGCCGATCCGCATGGCCGAGTTCGGATCGTGTCACCGCAACGAGCCGTCGGGCGCCTTGCACGGCCTGATGCGGGTGCGCGCCTTTACCCAGGACGACGCCCACATCTTCTGCACCGAAGACCAGATCACCGCCGAGACAAAGGACTTCTGCGACTTGCTCATGAGCATGTACAGAGACCTGGGCTTCGACGACGTAACCGTGATGTTCGCCGACCGGCCGGCGACGCGGGCCGGTGACGACGCGGTGTGGGACAAGGCGGAAAAGGCGCTCAAGGACGCCACCGACGCGGCCGGCATGGACATCGAGTTCAATCCGGGCGAGGGCGCCTTTTATGGACCGAAGCTGGAATTCAACCTGCGCGACGCTATCGGCCGCGACTGGCAGTTGGGGACATTGCAAGTGGATTTCGTCCTACCTGAGAGACTTGATGCCACCTATGTCGGCGAGGATGGCAAAAAGCATCGGCCGGTCATGCTGCACCGGGCCATCCTGGGCTCCATGGAACGTTTTATAGGCGTTCTCATAGAACAGCATGCCGGACGGCTGCCCTTGTGGCTGGCGCCCACTCAGGCGGTGGTGGCGACGATCACCCAGGACGCCGATGATTACGCCGCAGACGTGGTGGCGGCCTTGGCTAAGGCCGGCATCCGGGCCGAGGCCGACCTGCGCAACGAAAAGATCAATTACAAGATCCGCGAACACAGCCTTGCCAAGGTCCCGGCCATCTTGGTCGTCGGCGCGCGCGAGGCCGATGCCGGCACGGTGGCGCTGCGCCGTCTTGGCGGAAAGGCACAAGAAATTCTTGCGCTGGCGGACGCAACCGCTAGACTGATGGAAGAGGCGGCCGGACCACTCGGAGACCACTAACGCCGATAGGATCGGTCCCGCTTAAACCTGTTGATGAAGGAGGCCCTAAATACGACGGCCACGTTTTAACGAACCGCCGGTCCGCAAGGGACCGCGTGTCAACTCGGACATTGAAATAGCAAGCGTCCGACTCGTCAATGAAACCGGAGAAATGGTAGGCGTCCTCGCGACCGAGGAAGCCCAGGAGATGGCTGACGAGGTCGGCCTGGACCTGGTCGAGGTGTCGCCCAATGCCGACCCGCCGGTGTGCAAGATCCTCGATTACGGGAAGTTCAAGTACGAGGAGCAGAAAAAAGCCGCCGAAGCGCGCAAGAAGCAAAAGACCATCGACGTCAAGGAAATCAAGATGCGTCCAGGCATCGACGTCCATGACTACGAGGTCAAGCTGCGCAGCGCCCGGCGATTTCTTGGTGACGGCGACAAGGTCAAGGTCACCATTCGCTTCCGCGGCCGCGAGATGGCTCACCAGGAACTGGGCATGAAAGTGCTCGACCGGGTGCGCGAGGATCTCGACGAGTTGGCCAAGGTGGAGCAGCACCCGATCAAGGAAGGGCGCTTGATGACCATGGTCATCGCCCCCAGGTAAATTTCAGAATTTAGCGGTCGTCGGCGCGCCAGGCGCCGGTCAGGTGGCGCGGCAGGCGCCAGGGCCGGACCAGCATGACGTCAAAGCGCAGGTCCAAACCGGCGTAACCGGGGCGTGCCTTAACGAAGGCCTCGGTGGCGCGGGCAATGCGGCGGCGCTGGCGACGGCCCACGGATTCAGCTGCCGCCGCCAAATCCCCCCGGCCCTTGACCTCGACCACCGCCAAGACACTGCCGCGCCGCGCCACGATGTCGATTTCACCCACTGCCGAGCGAAAGCTGCGTGCCACGACGCGATAGCCGCGCAGTCGGAGATGCCAGGCGCAAAGGCTCTCCGCGAAGCGGCCAAAGCGCCAGGCCCGGTGCCGCCGCTGGCGCCCAGTGTTCACGGCGCATCGCGTTTAAGTTTGAGGGCGCGGTCGTAGATTTTGCGCCTGGGCAGTCCGGTGGCGGCGGCGACCTGGGCGACGGCATCGCGCACCGAAAGCCGATCGAGAGCGGCGCCGAGCAGCCGCTCCACTTCCTCGGCGCCGATCTCGGGCGGCGGGCCACCGGCTGCCACCACCACCGTCACTTCGCCCTTGGGCGCACCTTCGGTCCGGTAGTGCAGGGCCAGTTGGGTCAGGGTGCCGCGGCGCACTTCTTCAAATACCTTGGTCAGCTCGCGCGCCACAACGGCCGGGCGGTCGCCCAGGACGTCGGCCATGTCGGAGAGGGACGGGCCCAGGCGACGCGGCGATTCTAAGAACACCTGGGTCGCCGGTACCGCCGCCAACTCGGCCAGCGCCCGGCGCCTGGCGGCGGCGCGCGACGGCAAGAAGCCGGCGTACAAAAAGCGGTCCATGGGCAGGCCCGAGACGACGACGGCGGCGAGCACCGATGACGGGCCGGGCACAGGCGTTACCGGCACGTTGGCCTCGATACAGGCCTGCACCAGCCTATAACCGGGGTCCGAAACAAGGGGCGTCCCGGCGTCTGAGACCAGCGCCACGGTTTCGCCATCATTCAGTCGTTTGATAAGCCGTGTCCGCACGCGCTCGGCGGTATGATCGTGGTAGGCAAGAAGGGGCGTGGCGATACCGTGAAGCGCCATCAGCTTGCCGGTCACCCGGGTGTCCTCGCAGGCGATGACGTCGACTTGGGCTAGTATATCCAGGGCGCGGAGCGTCACGTCGCGCGCGTTGCCGATGGGGGTGGCGACCAGGTAAAGGCCGGCGAAGGGCCGCCCCGCACGCGCTCGGCGTTGATGAGGTTTACTCGCGTCCGTGCTATCGCTAGGTTCTCGGACGGGTTTGGAGGGCAACCGCGAAGATGGTTTTGCGCCGCTGGTTTCAAGATATGAGTCTTTTCGTGCCACGAGTCGCTCTCGCCTCTTGCCTGGCCGTCCTGGTCGTGGCGCTATCGGCTTGCCAGTCTTCACGAGTTCCGCCCTGGATGCAAGACGACACGCCGACTCCCGGTCTCGTAACGCCACCGCAGCCGGCCAAGCCGTCCCCTGTGGCGCCGGCCCCATCAACACCGGCGACTTCGGCAACCTCAACGCCGGCGACTCCGGCGGCTGCCGAGAAGCGTCCCATGCCGGCTCGTGGCGTCGAGGCAGGTCCCACCGTGCCATCGCTGGTGCCCTTCCTGACGGCGCGTCCATCCCAACCGGCGGAAGAGACGCCGGCTGTCCGTGAGTTCTCGGCACCGTCGTTGGCGCCCTCTGTGGTGCGCATCGGCCTCTTGCTGCCGTTGACAGGGAATCGGGCTCGCATCGGTGCTGATCGGCTGCGGGCGGCCCAGGACATGCTCAACGCCGTGCAATTGGCATTGTTTGATTTCGCCAACGAACATTTCGAGGTCGTCATTCACGACACCGAGGGAACCGCCGACGGCGCCGCCGATGCCGTCGGCTTGGCCATCGCCGATGGCGCGTCGCTAATACTGGGGCCGCTCTTGTCGACCTCGGTGCGCGCAGTTGCGCCCGCGGCTCGGGCCGCCGGTGCCAACGTGATCGCATTTTCCAGCGACCGCTCGGTGGCCGGGAACGGCGTCTATACCATGGGCTTTTTCCCCGAAGACGAGGTCGAGCGGGTGGTCGCCTACGCGCTCGGGCGCGGCCTTCGCCGCTTCGCCGCCCTGGCCCCCGATGCCGCCTACGGCCGTACCGTTGCGGCGGCCTTGCAGGCTGCGGTCGAAGCCGGCGGCGGCATTATTGGCCGGGTTCAGTTTTATAATCCCGATTCCCGCGACTTCTCGGGCACAGTTAAGCAACTGGCCAGCTACAACGCCCGGCGCGGCGCCTTGGTCGCCCAGCGCCGGGACCTGGAAGGGCGTACCGACGAGATAGCCAAACGCGCCCTGCAACGTTTGGAGCGCCTGCAAACCATCGGGGAACTGCCTTTCGACGCCTTGTTCCTCAGCGACGGTGGAAAGCGGCTTCAGGCGATTGCCGCTTTCCTGCCCTTCTACGATGTTGATCCGGCCAAGATCCGCATGCTGGGTACCCGCCAATGGGATGTTCCGGGGATCGGCGCCGAGCCGGCCCTATCCGGCGGCTGGTACGCGGCGCCGACACCCGCCGGGCGCACTGAATTTGAGGCTCGCTATAACGTCACGTACGGCGCCAAGCCGCACCGGTTGGCGACCATCGCCTACGACGCCGCGGCCCTGGCGGCGACCTTGGCCCGGACCGAGGGCGGCGCCGATTTCAGCGCCGCCGCGCTGACCCAGCCCAGCGGATTCGCCGGCCACGATGGTATTTTCCGGTTTCTGCCCGACGGGACGGCCGAGCGCGGCCTGGCAGTGCTTGAGGTCGGACCCAGGGCGGCCGCGGTCGTCAGCCCGGCGCCCGAGACCTTCGCCGCGCCCATCAATTAGTTGGTCGTGAAAATGTCCCTCGCCTTCGGCTCGGTGTACATTTTCCCGCTATCAATACGGCCAAATCGGCCCTTGAGGCGGCTCGGCGGGCAGATTTGATATTCTGTTCCCAGCCCCGCCATTCGGCGGGGCTGGAATCTTTTGCAAGGTCTTGCGCTCTTCTTGCGCAAGACCTTGCAAAAGGGGACAAGCGAAAGGCGGGCGCCGGGCCGCCCCAAGCACGCCTTTCTCGATGCCAACGTTGAAGAAAAGTACACTGAGCACTAGCGAAGGACTTTTCTTCACTCTCAACCAATTAGGCGTCTTCGAAAGCGTATTCGGCGAGGACCTCATAATGGGGGCCATCGCGGTTGAGGTGGCTTCGCATAAGGGTGAAGGCGGCGACCGAAAACGGTGCCACGGCAAAAGTGTCGTGAGTTTCCATGTAGGCACCGACGTGTCCGAGCGGGGTTTTCTTTAGACGCGCCAGGGTAATATGGGGCTTGAATTTGCGACTTTCGGGCTCAAGACCGGCGCGCACCACGGCTGATTCCACCTTGCCTTGCACGTGCGCCAAGGGCTCTGACCGGCGTACCCCGGCCCACAGCGAACGCACCCGGCGCCGAGACTGAAAACTGCCTATACCCGAAATATCCAGATCGAAGGCCGGAGCACGGATTGCCGTCAGCGCGGCATCGATGTCCTCGGCTTGATCGGCGTCTAACTCGCCCAGGAAGCGTAGCGTCAGGTGCATGGCCTCGGGTTCTACCCAACGCGCGCCGGGCAGTCCCGAACGCAGTTCCGACAGCGCATCGCGCACCGGCTCGGGAAGAGAAATGGCGATGAAAAGGCGCATGGCGATCTCAAAGCAACCCGGTTGGGGATTGTGGTATCAGCCCCGGAGTGACGCCATTTGGGCGCCATAGCCCGCCGGGTCGACGGCGACGTCGATGACGGCCGGGCCGGTGCCGGCGAAGGCCTCGGCCAATATCGGTTCCAGGGGCGTGCCCTCGTCAACCTGCCAGGCGCGGCAGCCCAGGCCGCGGGCGGCGGCGGCCAGATCGACAGCGGGATATCGCACGCCCAGGCTTTGGCGTTGCTGGCGCTGTTGCTTGATATCGATCAGCGATAGCGCCGCGTCGTTGAAAACAACGACGACGATGCCAAGGTTGAGACGCACCGCCGTCACCAGCTCTGATAAGCACATCATCAGGCCGCCGTCGCCGGTCATGGCAACGACCGGGCGATCAGGCTCTTGAAGGGCCGAGGCGATGGCCGCGGGGAGCGCATAGCCCATGGTGGAAAGTCCGTTGGATTTAAGCATGTCATAGGGCGCCAGGGCCTTCGAAAAGGCCATGGCGGAGAACATATGCGCCCCGGAATCGACGCACAGGCGAACCCCCGGCGGCGCCGCGCGGTCGACCGCTTCGACCAGCGCCTGGGCATTGCGTCCGGCGCTCGGTTCCATGGCCAGGCGGTGGCGCAGCCCGTCGCGTAGCGCCGCCATTTCCTTGTCCGTCCAGTCGGATTTCTCAGCCCCGTCGGCCAATTGCCCAACCGACAGCGCCAAGGGACCGGCGACGGCCGCCGTGGGTTCCACCGGGTGGGGTTGGCCGGCAACCGGCGAGAGATCGAGAACCGGTGCTGGGAGGCGCCACGCCTGAGGGATCAGCTCTATCGGGTCGAGGCCGAAAAAAATGATGAGGTCAGCGCCGGAAATACAGTCGGCCTCGGCGGTGGCACCGGTGAACAGCCCGATACAACGCCGGTCATTTTCGGGAAAGACGCCCTTTGCCTTGTAGGTGGCGAGCACGGGACACTCAAGAGCTGTTACCAGTGTGGCCAAGGCCGCCGCCGCCGGGGCCTCGCGCGCTTGCAGGCCGGCCACGATCACGGGCCGGTTGGCATTCGCCAAAAGGGTCCGCGCCGCCGTCAGGTCCGCCTCGGCGGGCGGTGGCGCATCGTTGGGGCCAGGGCCGCCGTCGGCCAAGGGTGCCGCCGCCTGCTGGGTGCTGAGGTCAATGTGCACCGGTCCCTGGGGCTGATCCAGCGCCGTTTGCAATAGCTCCTTGATGGCCGAGGCACCGCCGTCGGCGGAAAGCCGTCGGTAACCCTTGACCAGAGGGGCATAGAGAGATTCCTGGTCGAAGCGCTGGTGCAGGGGGCTGAGCCCGGGCGTGTCCTCGAAGCAGTCGGTGATCAAGAGAACGGGCGCGCGTTCCAACGCCGCATAGGCGATGCCGTTGACGGCACTTGCCGCCCCTGGGCCGACGCCGGTCAATATGACGCCGGGGGCACCCGAAAGTTCCGCCGTCACCGCCGCCATGATGGCCGCCGAGGTCTCGCCTTTGGCAAGGATGAATTCCATGCCCCGGTCGCTGGCGGCCTCGATGACGTCGAGGCTCGAACCGCCGCCGGGAACCCCGAACAGGCGGCGCACGCCGTGCTCCTCAAGGGCCGCCACCAGGCCCTGGGCGACGGTCGGCCGGGGGTTCCTCTCGCTCATCATGTCGCTCCTTTAGCGGCCGATGGCGTAACCCTGCATGAAGCGCGGGTTGGCGCCGGCCTTGAGCATGGAGCCATCCTTGGCCGCCGCCGTCATGCGCCCAAGCGCCCAGTCTTCGTCGATCTGAACCCGGTGGCCGCGTCCTTCCAGTTCTTTGCGGGTGGCGTCGGGAAAGCGGCCCTCAAGGGCCAGGTGGCCGAGGTCGCATTCGCGGGGATAGAAGGAGCCCGGAAAATGCTCGGTCTGGAAACCTGGTGCGTCAATGGATTCCTGCAAATTCATGCCGAAGTGGACGTGGCGCAAAAAGAGGTGCAGGCACCATTGGTCCTGCTGATCGCCGCCCGGCGTGCCGAAAACCATGTAGGGCGTGCCGTCGCGCAGTGCCAGGCTTGGCGTGAGGGTGGTGCGCGGCCGCTTGCACGGTTCCAGGCTGGCCGGCAGGCCTTCTTCGAGCCAGAACATCTGGGCCCGGCTGGTAAGACAAAAACCGAGGCCCTCGACCACCGGGCTCGACTGCAGCCAACCGCCAGACGGCGTCGCCGAAACCATGTTGCCGTGGCGGTCGATGATGTCGAAGTGGACGGTGTCTCCGCGCACCTCTGATTCATCAAAGCGCTTGACCGTCGGCTCCCCGGCGCCAAGGGCGCCGAGGCTCTCGGTGGTGCCCTTCTCGCGTACCACTACCTTGCCGCCGTGGCCGGCGATCTCGCCCGGACGAATTTCCAAAGAGGCGTCGTCGCTTACCAATTTGCGCCGGGCGTCGTTGTAGGCGTCGCCAAGCAGGGTATCGGTCGGCACTGTGACGAAATCGGGATCGCCGTAAAAAGCCTCGCGGTCGGCGAAGGCAAGCTTGGCGCATTCGGTGACGACATGGACGAAGTCGGGGTCTTGGGCACTCATGCCACCAAGATCGAAACCCTTGAGAAGGGCCAGCTGTTGCAGACACACCGGCCCTTGGCCCCAGGGGCCCGTCTTGCACACGGTATACCCGTGATAGTCGTAGGTAAGGGGATCTTCGTAGGTCGCTTGCCAATCCGCCATGTCGGTGCCGCTCAACAGTCCCCGGTGGCGCTCGCCCGAGACGTCCATGGCCTCGGTCTCGCGGCAGAAGCGGTCGATGGTCTCGGCAATGAAGCCCTGGGACCAGACGCGGCGCGCGGCCTCGATTTCGGCCACCCGGTCGCCGCCCTTGGCCTCATCGATGATGCGCCGGTAGGTGGCCGCCAGGTCGGGATTGGAGAAGATACTGCCGGGCGCCGGAACGTCGCCGTCCTTGAGGTAGATCGCGGCAGAGGTCGGCCATTCGTCGCGGAACAGCGCACTCACCTCGGCGATGGTATTGGAGACATTGGGGACCACGGGATAGCCCGCTTGGGCGAAGGCAATGGCGGGTTCCAGAACGTCAGCCAAGCGCATGGTGCCGTAATCGCGTAACAGCAGCATCCAGGCATCGAAGGCTCCCGGCACCACGGCGGACAACAATCCCGAGCCCGGCACCAGATCGAGACCCTGGTCGCGGTAGGCGGCGATGGTTGCCGCCGCCGGCGCCGTGCCCTGGCCGCAGATCACCTTGACCGCGTCCGAACCGGCCGCCGAAAGCAAGATCGGTGTCTCGCCTGCCGGGCCGCACAAATGGGGCTCGACAACTTGTAGGGCAAAGCCGGTGGCAACGGCGGCGTCAAAGGCGTTGCCGCCCTTTTCCAAGATAGCCATGCCGGTGGCCGAGGCCAGCCAGTGAGTCGAGGTGACGACGCCGAAGGTTCCCAGAATCTCGGGGCGTGTGGTGAATCCGGACATGAATTGGTTCCTGGCCTATGTGGACAATCGGTGGGATAGCGGGCTGACTATAGCGTTGCCCGGGCGTGCCCGGCAACTGACGGCGCTGTGACTGCGGCAATAAATTAGAGGCGCTGTTACTTATGCTTTTGCCATTGACGCCAGCTGGCTTTGGTTTCGTTAACCTCAAGCTCATCCGTCAGCTCGACGATCCGCTTCCCGAGATTCAACACCAAGGCCTTCACGACGGGGTTCGCATCCTCCAGAATCCTTAGAAAATCGTCTTGGGAAACGGCGATAACTTCGGTGTTTTTGGTGGCGATCGCCGACGCCGTGCGCGGGCTGTCCAGGCATAATGCCAACTCGCCAAAGGTTCCGCCCCTTTGAATAGTCGTTAGCGCGCGTGAGGAATACCCAATGAGACCGCGGCGTATTTCGACTTCCCCTTTGGTCACCATATATGCGGCATCTCCCACGTCTCCTTTGTGGAAGACGACATCGTTCGTCGCAAACTGAATACTTTTTAGAGGTTCCGAATCTGACATTGCCTATCCTTGATTTCAAATGTCTCTTCACAATCCATCCGTGTTCATACCTTAGTAAGGACGCAAGAACACCACCTCGGTGGTTGCCGGCAGGGTGCGGCGCGAGATCAGCGGTGGCATCTCCACCCGGGTTTTTTGTGGCGAGAACGTCATGTTGTCTGTGGTCGAGGTTCCGGCCAACGCCAAAGCGGCCACGCATAGCCACCCCGAGGAGCAGCGGGGTCTTGTTCTGGAGGGCGAAGGTGCGCGCAGCACATGACTTGGTAATGTAGGAATCGCAGGTCGATTTCCTTCGCTTTTCAACCAGTGTATTAAGATGCAGCCCCATGTCGGAACACGAACAAACAAGAATTTTGGCGACCGAGACCGATGGAGCCTATTCCTGGTGGCGTCTCTTAGTATCTTTGGTAATGAGCACGATTGGGGGCATCGGACTGTGGTCCGTTGTCGTTGTCCTGCCAACGATCGAGGTTGAATTCGGGATCGATCGCGGGGGCGCCTCGTTACCCTATATGGCGACCATGCTCGGCTTTGCCCTTGGCGGCATTTTTATGGGCCGTATCGCGGACAAATACGGTGTCTTCGTGCCACTGCTGGTGGGTTCGACGATGTTGGGCACCGGTTATATTGCCGCGGCCCACGCCGTGAGTTCATGGCAATTCACGATCATCCACGCCCTGTTTATCGGCATGCTTGGAAGTTCGGCATCCTTTGCCCCGCTTGTCGCCGATGTGACCCATTGGTTCGATAGACGTCGCGGTATCGCGATCGCCGTTGTCGCCAGTGGAAATTTTCTGTCGGGAACAATCTGGCCGCCGATATTGACCTATGGCATCGAGCACCATGGATGGCGTAGCACCCATATGGGGGTCGGCGTATTCTGCCTTGTTAGCATGATCCCGCTGGCTTTCCTTTTGCGCCGGCGGCCAAGCCTCGACGTCCGTACGGGCGATGGCAATGGAAATGGAAATCGGTTCACGCTGAATGTCTCGCGGCGAACCCTGCAGACAATATTGGTGGTCGCCGCCATAGCGTGCTGTGTCGCCATGTCCATGCCGCAGGTCCACCTGGTCGCCTATAGTAGCGATCTGGGTTACGGCGCTGCACGAGGGGCGGAGATGCTATCGCTCATGCTGGGGCTCGGCATCGTCAGTCGATTGGTATCGGGGATAATCGCGGACAAAATCGGCGGCGTCGGCACTCTCATGCTGGGGTCGACGCTGCAATGCATGGCGTTGGTGTTCTACCTTCCCTTTGACGGCTTGGCCTCGCTCTACGTCGTCTCGGCTTTTTTCGGACTTTCTCAGGGCGGTATCGTGCCGAGTTATGCGTTCATCGTCCGGGAGTACTTTCCCGCCAAGGAAGCCGGTGCGCGCGTAAGCCTCGTTCTTATGGCCAATCTTGTTGGCATGGCGTTGGGCGGCTGGATATCGGGGGAGATATACGACCTGACAGGGTCCTATCAGGCCGCCTTCCTGAACGGTATAGGCTGGAATCTCCTCAATATGTCGATCGTATTTTGGCTCTTGTTGGGGCAGCCCAAGTCGCGGCGAATTTTTACCTGACGCAAGGCCGCGCATTCCTTCGGTGGTCCGTGTCATTCCGTTTCAAATGTCTCTTCACAATCCATCCGTGTTCATACCTTAGTAAGGACGCAAGAACACCACCTCGGTGGTTGCCGGCAGGGTGCGGCGCGAGATCTCCACGGTCGGGCCGTCGATGGTCTTCACCTTATAAAGTTCCTGGGCGCGGGCGGTGAAGTTGCGAAAAAGAACGTCA
>PVBE011683096.1_pt1 | contig 28913 bp, 23 predicted proteins | sample 1631181 | NCBI WGS metagenome assembly PVBE01 (sample SAMN08397723, study PRJNA350692) | Marine metagenome, whole genome shotgun sequencing project. | isolation source: water | place: Pacific Ocean | collected 2012-04
GCAGCAGTCCTTCGACGGCTACAAACAAGGTGTTTAGCCGCATTAAATGGATATCGGGTAGCGCCTGACCCGCCCATTTCTGTAACATTACAATGGCATGCATGGCATCCTCCAAGTGATCGAATTGGTGTCGCAATCGATATGATCACTGGATGCCATGTATGTTCCCGATCATTAACTATTTGTTATTGATCGCTTTTTTGTGGGGAGCTGTCAGGGTCGGAGTCAATAAAGAAGTAAACCCCAAAACGGCCCGTCGTTCCTCGCCGTTAAGTGGTTAACTGAGCAGTGTCCCCGGGTTCCCTCATCGGCGGACCCAACCACAATGGCAAGGAATGTCGCCTATAACGACAAGATCGCCGCGGCCGGCTCGCAACTGCGGCACTCGGCGTCCCACCGATGGAGCGCGCCGAACTCGGTTGCGATGTCGAGTTTGGCAAATCGCGCGAACTGTAGCACGGCTGCCATCTAAACCCGTCCCAATACTGATCCCGACCCCTTTTTCCTTTTTCCTCGGCGGGTGTCGTGAGGCTGATGAGAAGACAGTGCTGACGCTTCTCGGATCAGGACGCTGACAAATGCGGCCGCAGCCGGGGCGATATCGTTATCTGCGTTCGTAATAAAGCCAATCCGCGTCTTGACCGATTCGAGAACGGTCGGCAGGCTGGTGAGTTTGAAGGTGTCCGCGTGCGCGAGCAGCACCTGGCGTGGCAGCGCACCGACATAGTCGGATTGCGCTAACAGGCTGAGGTTGGTCGACAACGCCACGGATTCTACCGCACCGAACGGCGCCGCGACCCCGGCGTCCTTAAACGCGTTGATGAGCTCCTGGCGTAGCGAGGTTTCCCGCGGCGGCAGGATCCAGCGCTGCGCGCTCAATTCGCGCATCGTCACAGAATCCCTTTTCGCCAGCGGGTGAGCTCGGCGCGTTACGACGACAATGGGATCGGTATACAGTAGCCGTTCGCTGAAGCGCCCGTCGTCTTCGACGGATCCGGTTCGGCCGACGACGAGATCCAGGTACCCGGTGTCGAGTTTTGGCAGCAAAGTATCGTTCATCCCTTCGACGATTTCGACCGATATCTCGGGATAGAGCGCCGCACAGCTCTTCAAGGTGCGCGGTAAGAGCACCGGGCTTGCCGCGATCAAGGTTCCGACCCGGACATGACCAGCATTCCCGTCGGCCATCGTCGACAACTCGTCTAGGGAACGTTCGAGTGTGGCAAGGATCTTTTCCGTGTGAGTGAGAAAACGCTGGCCGTATCGGGTTGGGGTCAAGCCCGGCGGACGGCGGTCGAACAGTGTCGCGCCGAGGATACGCTCCAAGACTTGGATGTTCTTGGTAGCGGCCGACTGAGTGAGATGCAGAGCATCCGCCGCTCGCGCCAGGTTGCCCTGCCGCGCCACTTCGCTGACCAGCAGCAGCTGTTGAATGCGGATCCCTCGGGCCCGTGTCAGTGAGTCCACTGGTATCTTGCTATTAATTCCATAATGGAATGCATTTTGTATTAATGTTCACTTTTAGTAAATAAGTGGCCGGGGTACGCTCGTATTTGGTCGCGAACGCCGGGCAGCCGTCCGGCGAATTCGGCGGCGCGCTTTTCAGATAGGAGATTTGCCATGCTGCACCCATTCAATTTTGAGCGGTGGATTGAAGACAACCGTCAATACCTGCAGCCGCCGGTCGGTAACCGGCATCTTTTCGATAAGAACACGGACATGGTGGTGATGGTCATCGGCGGGCCGAATCAGCGGACGGACTATCACGACGATCCGGTGGGCGAGTTTTTTTATCAAATCCATGGCGACATGCTGCTCAAAGTCGTCGAGGACGGAGAGTTTCAAGACATACCGATCCGTGCGGGCGAGGTGTTTTACCTACCGCCCCACGTACGTCATTCGCCGCAGCGACCGCAAGCAGGATCCGTAGGTCTCGTGCTCGAGGGTAATCGCGGGGTGGACGTCACCGACGGGTTCGAATGGTATTGCTTTAACTGCGGGACGTTAGTACATCGCGTCGAAGTCGTGGTCAGGGATATCGTCAAGGATCTACCGCCGCTCTATGATCGGTTTTTCGCCGACGTTGATGCGCGCCGATGCGGCGCCTGCGGCGAGATCCACCCGGGTAAAGACGTGCCGGACGGATGGGTGACATTCTAGCCCCCCTTGCGATGATCGATATCCACAGTCACTTTTTTCCGCCCATGTCGCGCGCCACGGCCGAAGGTTTCGGCGAGTCCTGGCCGTGGCTGAGGAACGATGGCGGCGGTAGCGGAACCATCATGTGCGGCGACGATGGATACCGGCCGGTGGATCAAACCCTGTGGGACGGGCACGCCCGGCTTGCGGCGCTCGACGGTTTCGCTATCGACAGGCAGATCATCTGCGCGACCCCGATCCTGTTCGGGTACCTGGTAGATAGTGAACAAGCGCACGCCGTCGCGGTGGCGGTGAACGATATGGCCTTGGACCACTGCGCCGCAGACCGGTCGCGGTTGCATAGCCTGTGTCAGGTACCGTTACAGGATCTGCGCTTGGCCTGCGACGAACTCGAGCGTTCTATGCGGGCGGGGCACGTCGGCGTCCAGATCGGTAACCACGTCGGCGAGCGTGACCTAGACGACGGCCAATTGATCGAATTTCTCCAGCACTGCGCACTGGTCGATGCTCCCGTGCTCGTGCATCCGTGGGACATGTTCGGGCGTGACCGAATGAATCGCTACATGCTGCAGTGGCTTGTCGCGATGCCGGCGGAAACGCAGCTTTCGATCCTGTACCTGATCTTGTCGGGCGCATTCGAGCGGCTGCCGCGCACGCTCAAGCTTTGTTTCGCGCATGGCGGCGGTAGTTTCGCCTATTTATTGGGACGCGTTGACAATGCGTGGCGCGAGCGCGATATCGTCCACCGCGATTGTCCGCGACCGCCGTCAAGCTATTGCGATCGGTTTGCGACCGATTCGGCCGTGTTCAGCGAAGAGGCATTAACGCTGCTCGTCAATACTATGGGGGAGGAGCGCGTACTCTTTGGCACGGATTTTCCGTTTCCGTTAGGAGAAAAACACCCAGGGCGACTGATTACGGAACATGCCGGGCTGGCGGCAGCAACGCGGACACGTTTGTTATCCCAAAACGCCGTCAACTTCTTTGATCTCACATGAGGAACCGCCGATGTTTTTCGTTTTGGTCCACGGTGGATGGCATACGGGCGCGGGATGGGACGCCGTTATTGGCGCCTTACGCTCGGCCGGTCACGATGCAACAGCGCCGACTTTAGCCGGCCACGGACACGGCGTCGCGAAGCGCGACATTACCCACGCGGATTCGACCGCGAGCGTTGTCGATTTGTTCGAGCAGGAGGGTATTACCGACGCGATCTTGGTCGGGCATAGTTATGGTGGCTCGATCATCCAAAAGGCCGCCGAGCAGATTGCACATCGGATCAGACGGCTGGTCTTCTACAATGCGTTCGTACTCGAAGACGGGCAATGCCTGCTCGACGAGAACCCGCCGCATTATCGCGAACTCGCCCAGGCTCTGGCAGCCGAAAGCATCGATAATTCGTTCTCGCTGCCCTTCGAGATCTGCCGTGACGCATTCTTCAACTCGGTGGATTTGGCGACGGCACGGGCCTTGTGGGAGACCCATTTTTCGCCGCAACCGTTACGGCCGTTCCAGGATAAGCTGGATCTCAAGCGCTTCTACGAGCTGACGCTCCCGCGCAGTTATCTCAATTGCACTGAGGATGTCGCATTACCGCCGGGGCCGAAATACGGCTGGCATCCGCGCATGTCGAATCGCCTCGGGCTATATCGGTTGGTGCAGATGCCGGGTGACCACGAAGCCCTGGTAACAGATCCGAATCTGCTGGCGCAAAAGTTGGTGGCGGCCGGCCGCGACTGAATCGTGTCGCGTGCAGACACCGCGCCCCTGGGGAAAACACATAAGGTCGGAGCCAATCAAGAAAGTCGGCACCAAACGGCCTGTCGTTCCTTGCCGTTAAGTGGTTAACTGAGCAGTGTCCCCGGGCTCCTTCGTCGGCGGACCCAACCGCAACGGCAAGGAATGTCGCCTATAAAGATAAGATCGCGGCGGCCGGATCGCGACGACGGTACTCGGCGTCCCACCGATGGAGCGCGCCGAACTCGGTAGTGATATCGAGTTTGGCGAATCGCGCGAACTGTAGCGCGGCCGCGAGCGTACAATCCGCTATCGTCACCGCGTCCCCGGCGACGAACCGGCGGCCGTCGCTCAAAAAATCGTTGATAAAGTCGAGACCGATCGTAAATCTGTCGCGCGCTTGCGCCGCGACATCCTCGCTCGGCGGTAAACCAATCGGTGAATTTGTCGCATGAACGCACTGCCCGATAGGCGTCAGCACCCGTACATCGGCGATGCGTTCGAGTTCCCGAATACGGGCCCGTTCGCGAGGCGAATCACCGCTCATATTCGGCTCGGGATAGAGTTCCTCAAGATAGTCGATGATGGTGAGCGACTCGATGATGTAATCGCCCGGCCCGATCTCGAGGACCGGTAAAGAGCCGAAAGCTGTCCGTTGCCGGTGTTCCGGTTGCCGGTGCTCGCCTTTCATCAATTTAACCGTAACCTCGGTGACTTCAATCGGTGCACCGCCGGCCCGCTTTTCGGCGATATAGAGCCGGACCTTAGTCGGGTTTGGTGCGACCTCGACGCAATAGAGTTTCATGGAATACCGATCCCCGTTGCCTGCCTAACTGATCCATACAACCTGCGGGACTGCTCACCGCCGGTGCCCTCGCCTCGGACTTCCCCGACAAATTTTGCCGGCCGAACGTACCGCGACCGATCGTAACAGCACTGCCGGGCGGAACCGGCGCGCGAACCGAAATCGACCCCCTTACCGACCGTCGAGGAGATTCAGCTGCCCGCTGACCTGCTCGTGACGCAGCAACCAACGCTTTCGTTCCAGTCCTCCGGCGTAACCGGTCAGCGTACCGTCGGCGCCGATGACACGGTGACAAGGAATGACGATGCCGATCGGGTTCCTCGAATTCGCAGAACCCACCGCACGGCAAGCCGACGGTTTGCCGATCCGCGTAGCTAGCTGTTGGTAAGACAAAGTTTCGCCGACGGGGATCGTGCGCAATGCCGCCCATACTTTCTGCTGGAACTCCGTACCCCCGGGGTCCACGGCGATCCGATCGAGGGCGCCGTATTCACCGTCGAAGTAGGCCCTTAAGCGCGAAGTAACGTCGAGAGGATCGACGGCGGCTGCCAACGTAAATTCCCCGAAACGACTCCTGAGATATCCGTTCATCCGGGCCTGAAGGCCTTCGAAGTCGAGCGCCAGCAATTGTGTTTCGTCGGTAATGAAGACGATCCTGCCAACTTCCGAATCCAACTCGTCGAACATTAGTTTCATCGTCCGGATCCTCGCTTGCCTGCGACCGCGAGGTCTACGGCCGCAAGCGTCGCATCGCCATAGCGGTTCCGCGGCATCGCTCTTGCACGCAAACGCCGTTCGAGCTGCCCATGATCGCCCGAGCTTCCGTCATAGCGACGGTTCGCGCTCGATTTTACCCCTGCGCGGTCAGTATACGCGCGAATCGCTCGCCGTCGATATTGCCGCCGCTGAGCACGACGCCGACCCGTTCACCGCCGAAACGGTGAGACTCCTTGAGCAGCGCCGCGAGCGCTGCCGCGCCGGCCCCTTCGGCGACATTATGCGTATCGGAAAAATAGGCAGCGATCGCCCCCATGATCTCCTCTTCCGAGACGGTAACGATGCGATCGGCCCCGGCCAGAATGATCTCGAGCGCCGTCGCGTTGGGAACCCTTACCGCGAGTCCGTCCGCCATCGTTTCGGCTGAAGCGGTGGTGCGAACCCGTCGCTCGGCGAAAGAACGCGCATAGGCGTCTGCCTCCTTGGCAACCACGCCGACAATGTGCGTCGTAAGGCCGAGCGCGTCGCGCGCTGCGATGAGCCCGCAGATCCCGGAGCCCAAACCAATCGGTACATACACCGTGTCGAGATCCGGAACCGCACGGAAAAATTCGATGCCATAGGTTCCAACCCCCTCTATGAGCAACGGATCGAACGAAGGGAACAGAACGAGCCCGCGATCCTCACTCAGCCTCTTAGCGTGCGCCAGCGCCTCGTCGAAATCGCGCCCATACTCGTGCAACTCGGCGCCGTAAGCCTGCATCGCCCGGTTCTTGTCCCGACTGTTTCCTTCCGGGACTACGATCAGCGCACTCAGGCCGTGCTGACGGGCCGCGAACGCCACGCTCTGCCCGTGATTGCCGCGCGTGGCAGCAATCACGCCGTCGCTATCGGCCAGATTGCGTTTGAGGTGTTGCGCGTAAACCAACCCGCCTCGAACCTTGAAGGCGCCGGTAGGCAAATGATTTTCGTGTTTGACCCAGACTTCGGTACCGCAACGCTCGGCAATCAACGGCCAGACAATCTGCGGCGTCGGATCGATGGTTCGATAGATCATCTCCTGCGCCGCCTCGAATCGGGCAAGCGGAATGGAGAAACGGGGGGCACTCATCGTTGGTTCGAAAACTCATCCATTATCGGCACGGTAAGCGGGTGGCGCGGACAGGCCGGGCGCCTCCGATACACCGCCTCGCGTACCCGGAAAGTGCTCTTAGCGGCTTCGCCCACCCTGCCAGATCCTAGGGAACCTCTGATCAATTCATGGAACGTCGCCTTGCGCCCAAAATCGATCAGAAATTCCCTAGTCTTGCTGTATATACTGCAAATAGGAAACCAGTTCCAACATTCTACCGCGCACCAACGAGCGGGCGTCGACGCCGAGCGTCTCGGCTTCATGCTCGAATTCCTGACCCCAGATCGGCATATCGCGGGAGCCGTGGGCGGGCATGAGTTCGTTACCGCTGATGATTTCCAGCACCTGCTCGAATGGAAACCGACCTTCGTTGGCCTTCGACAGCGTAGTCAAATCCGACGGTGCTACAACGAGCATGGGTGCGTAAGGCCCGGCGCCTCGCGCGTCGCGGCCATGACATACGGAACACGACCGCATATAGATATGGTGCCCGGTATTCACAATCGCGTGCTCGGAAACGACCAGTTCCTCTGCCAGAACCGGAGCAACAAGTAGAGTCAGCACGGTCGCCAACACGAGGTTCCACCGACTGCGGTTGTTTTTGAAATTACTTCGCGACATCACATTGCTCCCGTATTTGCTTTGGCGAGGAACGATCGCTCAAGGGCTCACCGACTCGCTCGTCGATAGTAAACGGTTTAAAACGGTATTGCCTGTACGTAGAAAAGAATACAAACGAAGCTTTCGGTGCAAACTGACGCAGGTCAAACGCGACGCGGGCGAAGCTTGGCGAGCACGACTTCGCCCGGGTTCCCCGGTACCCTCCGCAAAGGTCCACCAGATCGTTAGGACCCCGGACGATTTTCTCGGTGAGGGGATGGAGACCGGTCTTGCCGGGGGAAGAAGGCCTTTCTACGATCCAACGGGCAAATAAGCGTCGGTCGGAAGCCAATTGCGGGTTTTGATCGGCGCCGGGAGGACGCCCAAAGGTGATTTGCGATATTTTTGATCCGCGACAAAAGGCGCCGATCGCGCGCCGTATAGGATCCCCATATGGAGTTCGTTGATTATTACGAGGTGATGGGCGTCGCGGAAGACGCCTCGGGGGACGATATCAAAAAGGCGTATCGGCGGCTTGCGCGCAAGTATCACCCCGATGTCAGTTCCGCGCCCGATGCGGAACAAAATTTCAAGGCGGTGGGAGAAGCCTACGAAGTCCTCAAAGACCCGGAAAAGCGCCAGGAATACGACCAACTCAAGAAATATGGGGCTTTTGACGGCGACCGGTTCACGCCGCCTCCCGATTGGCGATCGAGCGCCGGCTTTACCGGCGGCGGCTATACGGAGGTGGACCCGGCACATTTCAGCGAAATATTCGAGGCTATTTACGGGCGTACCGGTGGCTTCCACGGTCGTTCAGCGGGTGCGGGATCCGAATTCGCCGTCCGTGGCGAAGACGTGCACGCACGCGTTCCCATCACCCTGGCCGAGGCGTATTCGGGGACAACCCGAACCTTCTCGCTGCAGATCCGCGGCGTCGACGCTCGCGGAATGTCGGTTCCCGAAACCAAGACCCTCAAGGCGACGGTGCCTGCCGGCGTAGTCAGCGGCCAGAAGATCCGGCTCAAGGGACAGGGCCAGCCGGGGATCGGAGGTGGGAAACAAGGGGACCTGTACCTCGAAATAGAACTCGAACCCGACCGCCTCTTCGCCGTCGACGGACACGACCTCACCTTCGTGTTGCCGATCGCTCCGTGGGAAGCGATCCTTGGTGCAACCGTAGACGTACCGACCCTTGGCGGCCGAGTGAAACTCACTATTCCGGCAAACGCCGCGGGCGGCCAAAAGCTGCGCCTGAAAGGACAAGGCCTCCCGGGTCGACCGCCGGGTGACCAATATGTCGTGCTGAAAATCGTCGTACCCGAGGCGAAGTCTGAGAAAGACCGAGAGCTGATACGACAAATGGAAGAGCAGATGGCGTTCGATCCGCGCGCCGAATTGGAGGCCGGAAAATGACAGACGCCACCGCGGTAACGGAACTACTCGATGATTCGGCACCCTACAGACTGCGTGATCTGTGTGACCTCTGCGCGGTACGCGCCGAGTTCGTCACCGAGATGGTCGACGCCGGGATCCTGAAGCCAGCCGGAGCGGTCCCATCGCGCTGGCGGTTCACCGTACAAGCCGCCGTCCGGCTACGGAAAGCCCAACGCCTGCAGCGTGATCTAGACGTGAATCTCGCCGGCATTGCGTTGGCGCTGGATCTAATCGACGACCTCGACGCAGTGCGCGCACGCGTAAGAACGCTCGAGTTGCATCTTGCGCAACTGGCCGAGGACGGTTGATGAGCGCCGGTAGTCTCGGTTCATAAGGCAATCTGCAAGGAAAACCACTGGCCGCGATGCACGAGAAGAAACACCAGATCAATCTGACCTACGCGATGCTGGCCGTTCTCATGGTGCTCGCATTCCAATCTTGGTGGGCAGCGAAACGCCAGGTGGAAACGGTCCCTTACAGTCAGTTCGAAAAAATGCTGAAGCGCGGTGAACTCGAGCAAATCCAGATCCGGGATCGATTCATCGAGGGCAAACTCAAATCCGCACAACCGGATGGACGCCGTTACATCATCACGACACGAGTCGATCCGGTCTTCGCTGAGCACCTCGCACAATACGATATCAATTTTACCGGCGTTGTCGAATCTACCGTACTGCGCGATCTCCTATCGTGGATCTTGCCCATCTTCTTTTTCTTCGCGATCTGGATGTTCGTCATCCGACGCATGGCGGAAAAGCAGGGATTCGGTGGGTTGATGTCGGTCGGGAAATCGCACGCGAAAGTCTATGTCGAAACCTCCACCGGGGTAACCTTTGCCGACGTTGCGGGTGTCGACGAAGCGAAAGCCGAGCTAAAGGAAGTCGTGGATTTCTTGAAGGCGCCCCAGGAATACGGGCGACTGGGCGCCCGCATACCCAATGGCGTTCTTCTGGTCGGACCGCCCGGGACCGGCAAAACGTTATTGGCTCGCGCGGTCGCGGGACAAGCGGGGGTACCGTTTTTTTCCATTTCCGGGTCCGAATTCGTGGAGATGTTCGTTGGCGTTGGGGCGGCGAGAGTCCGTGATCTGTTCGAACAGGCGCACGGCGCGGCGCCCGCTATCGTTTTCATCGATGAACTCGACGCGCTGGGACGGGCGCGCGGGCTCGGCAACATCACCAGCGGTCACGACGAGAAGGAACAAACGCTCAACCAACTCCTGGCTGAACTCGACGGGTTCGATCCGCGCACCGGCGTCGTCCTCTTGGCGGCCACGAATCGGCCCGAGATCCTCGACCCGGCGCTGCTCAGAGCGGGTCGGTTCGATCGCCAGATCCTGGTCGACCGGCCGGACAAACTGGGACGGATCCAGATCCTCAAAGTCCATATCTCCAAGGTCAAACGCGCCGCCGACGTCGATCTCGAACACGTTGCCGCCATGACCACCGGCTTTACCGGTGCGGACCTCGCTAACCTCGTGAATGAAGCAGCCCTATTGGCAACGCGGCGGCGGGGTGACGACGTCCAGATGAGCGATTTCAATGACGCTATCGAACGCATCGTCGCGGGGATCGAAAAGCGGTCGCGCGTCATGAGCCAAAGCGAACGGCAAACCGTCGCTTATCACGAGATGGGGCATGCGCTGGTCGCCGCGTCGTTGCCGGAAATGGACCCGGTGCAGAAGATTTCGATCATTCCGCGCGGGATCGGTGTGCTCGGCTATACGATTCAACGCCCTACCGAAGATCGCTTCTTGATGTCGCGGCAAATGCTGCACGACAAGATGTCGGTGCTCATGGGTGGACGAGCCGCCGAATCCATCGTGTTCGACGAGATATCGACCGGAGCGGCCGACGACCTCGACAAGATCACGGAGATCGCGCGGCACATGGTGATGCGTTTCGGCATGGACGATGACATTGGCCAGGTCGTCTACGACCAGGCGAAAACGACTTTCCTCGGCGAAGGCCCCCTCCCGGAAATGGGCGCGCGCAAATACAGTGAAGCGACCGCTAATGCGATCGACGACGCTGTCAAAACGATGGTCGACGGGGCCTTCGAACGCGCCAAGGGGATCCTGGTCGAGCGGCGCGACGAACTCGACCAAGGAGCCGCGCTGCTATTGCAGAAAGAAACACTCACGGCCGGCGATTTGCCGTGGTTGGGGAATATGCGAGCGAAGCGTTAGCGCAAAATCGACACGACCGTATTCGACGGCCCGAAACACCCGGATAGACGCTGCCCCGTCATCGAGTGCGTGCCGGGGCCCTCGATCGATCGAGGGCAATACCTAAAGGACTGGAGGATCTATGCCGCCGCCAAACGACGGCAATGTGAAGCCCTTACGGTGGACCTTCGAGAACCGCGAACAAATCGTAGTCGTCCGCCCCTTCGACCCGAACACGGCAAAGATCGCCGACCGATAACGTACCCGCGGCATCGCCCGAAATATGAACGAGACCGTCGATTTCGGGGGCATCGGCATGGCTGCGCCCAATCGCACCTTCGGCGTCGACTTCGTCGACCAGAACCTCCAGGCGGTCCCCTACCTTCGAGGCGAGACGCGCCCGGCTGACGGCCTGCTGGCGGGACATGAATTCGTCCCATCGCGCCTGTTTTGCCGTCTCAGGCACGGCATCCGGCAGCTCATTCGCCGCCGCGCCGGCTACCGGCGAGTACTGAAAACAGCCGACCCGATCGAGTTCGGCGGCGTCGATGAAATCCAGCAGCGACTCGAAATCGTCGTCGGTTTCGCCGGGGAAGCCGACGACGAAAGTACTGCGCAATGCGATCTCCGGGCAGCTTAGACGCCATCTGGCGATGCGTTCGAGTGCGTTTTCGGCATGCACCGGGCGCCGCATTAATTTCAGGATCCGCGGGTCGGCGTGTTGCAGCGGGATGTCCAAGTACGGTAAAACCAGTCCGTCCGCCATCAAGGGCAGCAGCCGATCGACGTGCGGATAAGGATAGACATAATGAAGCCGCACCCACCTCGCCAGCCCGCCGAGTGCCTCACATAAGCCGACGAGGTCTGCCTTTAGCGGCCGTCCAGCCCAGAAACCAGTACGATATTTGATGTCACTACCGTAAGCGCTGGTATCTTGCGCGATCACGAGCAACTCGCGTACTCCACTGGCGACCAAGCGCTCGGCCTCCTCCATGACTTCGCCGATCGGGCGGCTGACGAGGCGGCCGCGCAACGACGGGATAATGCAGAAACTGCATTTGTGATTGCAGCCCTCCGAGATTTTCAGATAGGCGTAGTGCCGAGGCGTCAGCTTGATACCCTGGGGTGGAACCAGATCGACATGGGGGTCGTGCTCGCCGGTCGCCGGTAAGTACGAACGTACGGCGCTAACAACGGCCTCGTACTGATCCGGTCCGGTCACGTTAAGAACACTCGGATGCAGCGCTCGGATCTCGCTTTCCAGAACGCCCATACAGCCGGTGACAATCACCTTGCCGTTTTCGTCGAGCGCTTCGCCGATCGTTTCCAACGACTCGGCCTTGGCGCTGTCGATGAATCCGCAGGTGTTGACGACGACCAGGTCGGCTTCCTCGTAGCTCGCCACGAGCGCGTAGCCGTCGATCCGAAGCTGGGTCATTATGCGTTCGGAATCGACGAGCGCCTTGGGACACCCCAGACTGACGAAGCCTACCTTGGGCACGGGCGCACCCAGTCTTTCCCCACGATGTCGAGCCACCGGTGCAAAGGTCAACAGCCGGATGCACAGCCGTCGAAACGGGTCTCGCTGGCGCCTACATAAACACCGTCGCGCGCGTCGTAGCGAATCGCCTGGTAGCCACCGACGAATCCGGTGATCCAATCCTCGATCGGTACCATGCGATGGCCGCGCCGCCGCAGGTTCTCGATGACCGCCGCATCGATCCCAGCTTCATACTGGACCTCGCCGAGGCCGTCGAAGCGCTGTCCGTTCGGCTGGCTGCCGCCGAAATGACGCATGCGGGGCGCATCGCCCGCCGCCTGCGGATCGAGACCGAAATCGATCATATTCACCAACACCTGCACCTGCCCCTGGGGCTGCATGTCGGCGCCCATAACGCCGAAGCTCAACCACGGTTTTCCTCGCTTCAAGACAAACGCCGGAATAATCGTATGAAACGGACGCTTGCCCGGTTCATAAACGTTCGGGTGCCCGGGTTCGAGCGTAAACCCGGCCCCGCGACACTGCAGACCAAACCCCGTTCCGGGCGGTACCAGGCCGGCGCCGAACGGCGAAAAAATGCTTTGAATCAACGACACCATCATGCCGTCGCGGTCGGCGACAGTCAGATAGGTCGTGTCTCCGCCGGGGATTGCAACCTCGCCATGTGGATAATCCGTGCCCGCTGTTTGCGGTTCGATCAGGGACCGCCGCACTTCGGCGTAGGACTTGTCGATGAGGGCCGAAACCGGCACCTCTGCGAATGCCGGATCGGCGTAATAGCGGGCGCGATCTGCGAAACTCAGTTTTTTCGTTTCTATGAATGCGTGCCAGTATTCGGCGCTGTCGAGTCCGAATTCGCCGAGCGGATAGCCTTCCAAGACGTTCAACATTTGGAGGACGCACATCCCCTGTCCATTAGGTGGCATCTGGTAGACGTCGTAACCGCGGTAATTCGTCGTCACCGGCGTAACCCATTCCGAATGCGACGCCGCGAAGTCGTCGGCGCTGAGAAATCCGCCAAGCGATTGCTGATAGCTAACGATGCGCTCACCACCGGCGCCTTCATAAAAGGCCGTGCGCCCGTCACGGCCGATCGCTTCGAAGGTGTCGGCAAGCGCCGGGTTGCGGAAGGTCTGGCCGGGGCGCGGCGCCTCCCCGTCGATGAGATACGTTTCGCTGAAGGGTGCCACCATTCCTTCCAGCACCGGGTCGTCGAGGACGTTTCGCGCGGCGTGTCTCCACATTTCAGCAGTACGCGCTCCGATGGGCGTTCCGGCGCGGGCATGGCGTACCGCCGGCGCGAAGACGTCCGCGAACGGGAGTCGGCCGTAGCGTTCGTGCAGCACGCACCAGCCATCGACGGCTCCCGGTACCGACAAGGCAAGCGGTCCGCGCCCCGGAATGAGTCCCGTGCCGCCGACCTTTTTGCGCAATGCATCGCACGACAACGAACGTGGACTGCGCCCGCTCGCGTTCAAGCCCGCGAGTTCTCCCGCCCGCGGATCCCAAACCATGGCGAACAGATCGCCGCCGGGGCCGCACATGTGGGGTTCGCTCAGGCTCAACATCGCATTCGCGGCAATCGCGCTATCGACGGCACTGCCTCCTTTTCGCAAGATATCGACGCCCACTTGCGTCGCCTGCGTCTGACTCGTCGCCACCATACCGTGGCGGCCAAAACTTGGACTGCTCATCATGAATGCCATGGTCGATGTTGGAACTCAGCGCCTAATTTCGATCTTTCTACCGAGATTATCGGGGCGCGGTAAATCCTGGTGCGCCGCCGCGACCGCCGCGAGCGTCGCCTGCGTCTCGTCAGACATCTCGATACCCCTGCGATCGGAGAAAGCGACGTGCAGGAAAAGCATCTCGGCAGTCGCCGCCAGGTATTCGTCGTCGCGGTGATACAGCGCCTGGTAGGTGTGCAGGAGTTTCGGGCTCCAATCGATCAACTGCGTAGTGATTCTGAGAGGATCGTTTTCGAACAGTTCGCGGCGAAAGTCGAGGTCGCAATTGATCATGAAGATAGAATACTCGCCGAGGCGCGTATAGTCCCAGCCGATCCCGCATGCACGAAAGAACAATTCGCCGCCGTCGTCGAAAGCACGCACGTAAAACGCGACGTTCATGTGACCGTTGGCATCGAGCCATTCCGGTTTTACTACTAGCGTATCTTCATACGGAGCGGCAATCGGCGGGGTGTTCATTTAAATATGCGTTCCAAAAGATGCTTCACTTTCGTGCTTATACCCGCCCCCGTCACCCCGAGCTTGACCCGGGGCCGGTATGACGGTGACGATGCATGGCCGCCGGCCCTTATTCCGAAACTGACCGACAATTCGGAACATCTATTTAGACACCCTTTCCTTTGCGCGGCGGCCGACGGCAGCGGCGAAATAGAGTACACCGCCGCAGCCCACCCAACCGAGACAAATCAACCACTCCTGCGGCCAGCGTAGACCGGCCGGACCACCGGGTAGATAGAGCAGAAACAAAGCCGCCGAGGCAACCAAGGCAACGGCGCCGACGGGCCAACCGTAGCGAACCCGGTAGGGCCGCGCCATTGCCGGCTCACGGTACCGCAATACCAGAAAAGAGACGGCAACCATCGCGTAGGCAACGACGACGCCAAAACTGCCAGCGTTGATCAACCACACCAGGATCGGTCGGCCGAACCACGGCGCCAGGCACGTCAACGCGCCGATCGCCAACAGCGCGACATGCGGCGAACCGTAGCGCGGGTGAAGGCATCCCAGCGGCGCCGGCAACATTCCAGATTCGGCCAGCGCGTAGACTACCCGGCTACTGCCAACGAGAAATGCGTTCCAGGTCGTGATGATCCCGGCAATGCCGCCGACAATCAACAGGTTTCGGGCTACGACGGAGTTCCATACCGAGCCGCTCGCGTCTGCGGTAGTCATCGCCGAGGCGGCCCGGGCATCGGCGTCCAGTGCCAGTCCGACGCCGAGGATGATGGCCGCGTACCACAACACCGCGATGACGACCGACACCACCACCAGCGCTCCAATCTCGGCGTCGGGCAGGTCAATCTCCTCGGCGGTTTGCGGAATGATGTCAAAACCGACGAACATGATCGGAACCATCATCAGTACGCCCATTACGCCCGCGGCACCATTCTCGAACAGCGGCGTCAGCTTGTCCGGATCGCCCGTGATCGAAACGCCGGCGAGAAAAACGACGCCGCTTGCGAGGATGGCGCAGGTCACGATCCCTTGCAGCGCGGCGGCAGGTTTTATGCCGATAATGTTAATCCATGTCAGCAGGATCGAGGCGCCTATACCGACGGCGACAAAGCTCACGTGGACATCCCAGCCGTGGATTGTCCACAGATACCCGAGCTGGGTGCCAGGGACCAGATGAGACAAAGCGAACGGCAACGCGACGGCTTCGAACGCCGCGACCGAAACGTATCCCAAGACGATCGCCCATGAACACACGAACGACAGTCCGCGTCCGAGCGCGCGCAGGCTGTAGACATGTTCACCGCCGACGGCCGGCATAGCGGCCGCTAGTTCGGCGTAGGTGAGGGCAATGAACGTCACCGCAATGCCGCCGATCAGAAACGCACCGACGGCCCCGAGGGTTCCCGCCCGAACGGTCCACTCGCCAGTCAGCAGCACCCAGCTCCATCCGATCATCGCGCCGAACGCAAGCGCGATGACGTCACGCCTGCCGAGAACACGCTTCAGTTCGCTACCGCTGTGCATTGCGATCGGGCTTCTGGTTCTTAGCGAACCTCTGATCAATTCATGGAACATCGCCTTGCGCCCAAAATCGTCCCGGTCTGCGTTGCGGCGCTTGCCAATAGTCCCTGGCTATCGCCTGGGCGCCGCGCCTTGACCTGAACAATTTTAGACGGCAACTCGACTGTCCCAGAATGAATCAGAGGTTCCTTAGGTCGTTGCAGTCGAAATCTACTCAAGCGACGCCGTTGAATTCGAATATCTTGCCCGGATTCAAGATCCCGTTCGGATCGAGCGCGTGCTTCAGGCGCCGCATGAGCGCGATCTCGGTGTCGCCGCGGGATATCGATAGATAGTCCTTCTTTTCCAGACCGATTCCGTGCTCGGCGGACACGGATCCACCGTGAGGCTGCAGCGGTTCGTAGACGCAACGTTCAACCGCCCGATGAATGTTTTCGTCCGCATCGGGCACCGTGATGGCAAAGTGAATATTGCCATCCCCGATATGGCCGAAAGTAAAACAATAGTGCGCGGGCCACTGCTCACGCAGACGTTGTTTCACTTCATCGACGTACGCTCCGACATGGCGAACGGCGATGCTTACGTCGAATATCTGCGGCCGCCCGTAGCGGAAAAAGTGCTCGACATCGTCGCGTATCGCCCACATCGCGGCCCGGTCGGCTGTCGATTTTGCGACTGCGGCATCGGCGATCAAACCGTCTTCCAGCGCCGCTATCATGGTCGCCTCGAAGTTTTCATGGGCGCCCGTGGAGCCGAGCGATTCGACCAGTGCGTAGAACGGGCGCGTCGGTTCGACCGGCGGCCTATTCGTTGCCGGCGGCGTCGTGACCAGTTCGTAATAGTCGTGCCACAACACCTCAAACGCGCTGAGTGTCCCGCCAAGAGCAGCATCGACGTATTTGAGCAATCCGGTCACTTGATCGAAAGTGTCAAACGCGACGAATGCGGTGTCCTGCTCGCTAACCGCTTCGCGCAGTCGTAGCACCAGACGCGTCACCACGCCGAGCGTACCTTCGCTGCCGATAAACAACTGCTTCAGATCATAGCCGGCGTTGTTCTTGATCATCGTATTCAGCGAAGAAATGATCGTTCCGTCCGCAAGGACGGCCTCGATTCCGAGGATGTTATCGCGCATCATTCCAAATCTGATCACACGATTCCCGCCGGCGTTAGTCGACGCGTTGCCGCCTACCTGGCACGATCCGCGAGCGCCCAGGTCGACCGGGAAAAACAATCCTTTTTCTTCGGCCGCACCTTGCAGTTCCTCCAGGAGAACGCCCGCTTGAACGGTGATCGTACGGCCAATCTCATCGATTTTTTCGATTTGGTTCATACGCTCGAGAGATAGTATGACGTCGTTCGCATCCGTGACGGACGACTGGACCAGACCGGTACGCCCACCGTGCGTGACGACGGATTGGTTCGCTTCGTTGCAAATCTTCAGGATCGAGGCGACTTGTTCGGTGGTCGTCGGGCGAAGAATCATCCGCGCCTGAATGGATTCGTCGTCCCACACGTGCACGGCACGGCCCGAAACGTCCTCGCCGATCAAGATCCCGGCGTCGTCCAGGATGGCTGCAAACCGTTCGGCAATGTCGCTCATTACACCCGGCCTATTCGGCGCGCGCCGCGGCGATGGCCTGATCGAGATCCCACAGGATATCGTCGAGGGTTTCGAGACCGACCGAAATCCGGATCATGTCCGGCGTTATCCCGGCGCTCAGTTGCTGCTCCTGTGACATCTGGCGGTGCGTCGTGGAGGCGGGGTGGATCACCAGCGTCTTGGCGTCACCTACGTTCGCCAAGTGGCTCAAGAACCGGACCCCTTCGATAAATTTGACGCCGGCCGCCTGCTCGCCCTTGATCCCGAAAGACATGATCGAACTAGCTCCCCGCGGTACATATTTCTGGGCGAGTTCGTAGTAGCGGTCGCCGTTCAAACTCGGATAGCGTACCCACGCAACGTCCACGTGATCGCGCAGGAATTCGGCCACCGCGAGCGCGTTCTGGCAATGCCGATCCATGCGCAGCGGCAGGGTTTCTAAGCCTTGCAACAACAAGAATCCGTTGAAAGGGCTGAGCGCCGGACCCAAGGTTCGTAATGTCTCGACGCGCGCCTTCATGGTGAACCCGAAGTCGCCGAAGGTCTCGTGGAATTTGACCCCGTGATAACCTTCGGACGGTTCGGTCATCATCGGGAATTGACCGTTATCCCATGGAAATTTCCCCGACTCGACGAGCACGCCGCCCATGGTCGTGCCATGTCCGCCCATAAACTTGGTCGCCGAATGCACGACGATATCGGCACCGAATTCCATCGGCCGGCACAAGTATGGGGTGGGAAACGTGTTGTCCAGAATCAGGGGAAGGCCCGCGTCGTGAGCGACGGCGGCCACCGCCTCGATGTCGAGCACGTTAATGAGGGGGTTCCCGAGGGTTTCGGCGTACAGCGCCTTCGTCCGCGGCGTGATCGCGGCCGCAAACGCACCGCCGTCATCCGGATCCACAAAGGTTGTCTCGATACCGAGTCGCCGAAAGGTAACGTCGAACTGAGAGTACGTGCCGCCATAGAGGGTCTTGGCCGAAACGAGATGGTCCCCCGCTTGCAACAGCGTCAACAGGCACACCATTTGCGCGGACATGCCAGAACCAACGGCGACGGCGGCGCGTCCGCCTTCGAGCGCGGCTACGCGTTCTTCGAACACCGCGTTGGTAGGATTGCTGAGTCGCGAATAGATATTACCAAAGGTCTGCAAATTGAACAGGCTGGCAGCATGCTCGGCGTCGTCAAAGACATACGACGTCGTCTGATAGATTGGCGTCGCGCGCGCACCGGTCGCCGCATCCGGGATTTGTCCCGCGTGCAACGCCAGGGTTTCAAAACCAAATTCACGATCGGCCATGTCGAGATCTCACTAAAACAAGATAATTGGGCCCGTCACGACTAAATACGCGTTCCAAAAGATGTTCCACTTTCGTGCTCATACCCACGCTCGTCACCCCGGGCTTGACCCGGGGTCCAGTTAAACAATGTCCGCCTGCGGCGGGCTTTATCTACTGGATACCGGGTCCGTCACCCCGGACTCGATCCGGGGCCGGTATGACGGTGACGATGCACGGCCACCGGCCCATATTCCCAAACTGATCGATAATTTGGAACAGCTATTTAGATGGTTCGAGTTAATTCGCGACGAACTTGGGACGCTTGGACGAAATGACCTTCGTGTTCACGCCGACAAAATTCAACCCACCGAAAAGACGGGCGTGCTCGATCTTCATGCAGCGATCCATCACCACCGCCAGCCCGGCATCTCGCGCTGTTTTCGCCGCCTCATAGTTGACGATCCCCAGTTGCATCCAAAGCACTCTGGCGCCGATCGCGATCGCCTGTTCCGCGAGCCCCGGTATTTCCTCGGCCACGCGAAAGCAATCGACCACGTCGACGGGCTCCGGGATTTCGGCCAACGTTGCGTAACACTTCTCACCGAGCACCTCTTCATAGCCGGGATTAACGGGGAACACGCGGTAGCTGTGCTCCTGCAAATATTTGGCAGCAAAATTGCTCGGCCGATGCCAGTTGCGTGATAAACCGACGACCGCGACCGTCCGGGACTCACCGAGAATCCTGCGCAGCGACGAAATATCGATTTCAAACTCAGGGTCTACGGCGGACATATTCGGACGTTACCTCCTCGATGGTTCGGCATCCCAGAATCCCCATATCGCGCACGATCTCCTCCTTGAGCAGCCCGAGCGCACGTGCGACCCCGGCTTCGCCCCCAGCGCCTAAGCCGAACAAATAGCTCCGCCCTATGGATACCGCGCGGGCACCCAGCGCCAACGCCTTCAGGACATCGGTGCCGCGTCGGATCCCGCCGTCGAGGATGATCTCCGCCTTGTCGCCGACGGCCGCCACGATGTCGGGCAGCACATCGATAGGTGCTGGCGTGTGATCCAATTGCCGGCCCCCGTGGGTCGAGACCATGATCGCATTGGCCCCGATCTCGACGGCGCGTATGGCGTCGTGGACGGTGAGCACACCCTTGACCACAAACGGACCATCCCATTCCTCGGCCAATAATGCAGCGTCGTCCCAGGTTACGGTCCGATCAAATTGACTGGCGATATAGTCCGCCAGCGTGGTCACGTCGTTGTCGCTGCCCCCCGAGACGCGGTGCTCGACGTTTGCCAGGGAGAACGGCGGACTCGATACATAACTCAATGACCACAGCGGGTGGAGTGCAAAATCGAACCAGCCCGCGGGAGAAAATTTCGGCGGGATCGTCATACCGCTACGCAGATCGCGCTCGCGATTCCCTTGCACTACCAAATCGATAGTGAGACACATCGCGTGATAATCGGCCGCCTTGCAGCGCTCGACAAACTCGCTGACCAAGGTGCGATCCCTGAATACGTATACCTGGAACCATTTTGGTCCGGCGCACGCTGCGGCCACGTCTTCGATCGAGTAGGTACCGACCGTCGACAATGCATAGATGGTTTTGGCCCGGGCCGCGGCACGAGCGACTGCGAGTTCTCCGTCATGATGAAACAAGCGCGACATACCGGTTGGCGAACACAGCACCGGTATGTCGATCGCTTCACCCAAGACGGTCGTCGAAGGATCGATTTCGCTGACGTCACGGAGGTAGCGAGGCAAGAGTTCATAATCGTCGAAACTGCTGCAGCTGCGCTTCAGGTTGAGCTCGTCATCCGCCGCACCGTCCATGTAGTGGAATACTGGACCGGGCATTCGACGCCGCGCCGCACGGCGCAGATCGTGAATGTTATGGCAGCGTTCGAGTTGCCAGTTCGCGAAGGCGGAGTCGATCTTTTCGAGCCAGGGCCAGGGCATGAGGATCCGCCGCTTATCTTAGGTAACTTCTGATTCATTCATTGAACGTCGCCTTGCAGCCAAAACCGTCCACGCAGAACATCGCTTGCTAACCGTCCCGCGATGTCCCACACGCAACGCCATCGGCCAAACGATTCTAAACGACAATCCGACAAATCCCAGGACTAATCGGAGTGTTCTCTGGTTCGCGACGTGACAGCAGCCCGCTACCCCCGCGAAGAAAGCGCGCATTAGAAATTCGCCGCATCGAGCACCAGAACCGACTCGGAACCACTAACGATGGTCTCGCGCAACGCGCTAGTCTGCGGCATCGCCTGCACGGCGAAATAGTGCGCGGTAGCGATCTTCGTCTCCGAGAACGTCACCTCGGCTTCGCCGGCCGCAAGCTTGTCGCGACAAATCTTCGCCGACCTGGCCATCTGCCAACCACCGCAGGTGACCCCCAACAGTTTGAGGTAGTGTACGGAAGCGGCGGCCGGTAGCCGAGGTTCTTCGCGCTGCACCCGAGACATCCATTCGAGGACCGCACGAACATCTGCGGTCGCCCGTTCGAGCGCGGCGCGGATATCCTTAAACCGCGGATCGTCCGTATCGAGCGCGGCCGTGTCCGCGTCGATCTCGGCGAGCAATTCGCCCGCGGCCGCGCCGCCGTCGCGTAAGGTTTTGCGGCCCACCAGATCCGCCGCCTGGATGCCGGTGGTCCCTTCATAAATCGTGGTAATGCGCACGTCACGCAGGTATTGCGCCGCCCCGGTCTCCTCTATGAAACCCATGCCGCCGTGTATCTGCATACCGAGAGACGCCATCTCGATACCGGTTTCGCTGCTCCAACCTTTGACGATGGGCGTTAAAAGGTCACCGCGACGAGCGGCGTATGCCGCCGCATCCCGATCCGGACTCTTAGCGGCAATGTCGTAAGCGCTGGCACAGACGTATGCGAGTGCACGCATCGCCTCAACGTGCGACTTCATCTGCAGTAGCATGCGCCTGACGTCCGGGTGCTCAATAATCGGCACGCGGCATCCGCCACTCGGACCCACGGGTTGTCCCTGGATCCGCTCGCGAGCGAATTCAAGAGCCAATTGATAAGCGCGCTCGGTAATCGCAACGCCCTCGAGACCCACCGCATGCCGGGCGGCATTCATCATCGTGAACATGTACATCAAACCCCGGTTCTCCTCCCCCACCAGATAACCGATGGCGCCATCGCCGTCACCGAAGGACATGACCGCGGTCGGACTCGCGTGGATCCCGAGCTTGTGTTCCAGCGAAACGCAACGAACATCGTTACGCTCGCCGAGCGAACCGTCCTCGTTGACCAGAAACTTGGGGACGATGAACAGCGAGATTCCGCGAGTGCCCTCGGGGGCATCCGGTAGGCGGGCCAAGACCAGATGGATGATGTTCTCGGTCAAGTCGTGTTCGCCGTAGGTGATAAAAATCTTCTGGCCGGTGATACGGTAGTGGCCACCCTCGGGCACCGCCCTGGTGCGCACGGCGCTCAAATCCGACCCGGCCTGCGGCTCGGTTAGATTCATGGTGCCGGTCCACTCGCCCGAGACCATTTTCGGCACGTACAAATCCTTGTACTTGCGTTCCGCGTGGTGTTCGATCGCATCGGTCGCGCCCTGCGTAAGCATCGGGCACAAAGCAAAGGAGAGGTTCGCCGAATTCCACATCTCGCTTACGGCTGTCGCGACCAGGTTCGGCAGACCCTGGCCGCCGAACTCCGGGTTGCCCGCCAGACTCGTCCAACCCGACTCGACGAAAGTCTTATAGGCTTCGCGCCAACCCTCCGGGGTATGTACGACGTCGCCGTCGAGTTGCGAACCCTGAACGTCACCAATTCGGTTCAGCGGAGAAAGTACTTCCTCGGCAAGCTTTGCTGCTTCCGCCAGCACCGCGTCGGCGAGTTCGGCGGTCGCCTCTTCGAACGCGCTGATCGTATTCAATTGTTCGAGGCCCGCGAGTTCCTCGATCACGAATTTCATTTCGGCGATGGGGGCGACATACTCAGACATTCATCAACACTCCAAAGGGCAACCTAAACGAAAGCGGCCAACGCGAACCGGTCTGTTCAGGTGATCCTGCACGATAATGACGATCGCCCGCAACATCACGGACATCGGAGCACTTTCGAGAGGTGCGGCGACGATGGCAGCGCGCGCCTGGGCGCTGCCTTACGGCGGTCGTTTCGGCTACTCGCCGATGCGCTAGCTAGGAGCCGGTCACCGGGCGACGAACCGCCGAATCAGGTCGCAGCCAAAACCGGGATCGGCCCGAGATCGATCGGGCCGTGGTTCATGATCTCGAACTGCCGCGTCGGCAGTCCGCGCCGTAAACGTGCGTAAGAAGCGAGCGCCCACAGCGGGAAATAGCGGCTGTAGCCATGGTAGCGGAGGTAGAACACGCGCGGGAACCCGGTTCCGGTATACGCTTCCTCGTCCCAGTCCCCCGCTTCGTTCTGCGTGGCGATGAGATAATCGATCCCGCGTTTCACCTGCGGGCAACTCGCCTCGCCGACGGCCATTAAGCCCAGCAACGCCCAGGCAGTCTGCGAAGCAGTGCTCTCGCCCTTGCCGCGCAGAATGGGATCGTCGTAGCTGTTGCAGCTCTCGCCCCAACCACCGTCCGGATTCTGTATTTCCTTCAGCCACTCGATGGCTTTGCGGATGTAGGGCTTGGCGACATCCTCGCCGAGGCTCCCCACCGCGGACAGAACACTCCAGGTTCCGTAGATGTAATTGACACCCCAACGACCGTACCAAGCGCCGAACTCTTCCTGATCGCTTTCGAGGAACTCGAGGGCCTTGTGCAGGGGTGGAAAATTCTGGTCATAACCGAGCATGGCCAGCAACTCCACGCAGCGAGCTGTCAGATCGGCGGTGCCGGGATCGACCAGCGCACCATGGTCGGCAAACGGAATATTATTCAGCGCTTCATGATCGTTGCCGATATCGAATGCACCCCAACTGCCGTCCGGATTCTGCATGCCGAGCACCCAGTTGACCGCCTGATTGATGCGCTTGATCTTGTTTTCCTTGTCGTGAACACCCGCGCGGATGAGCGACATGAGCACCATACCCGTATCGTCGACGTCCGGGTATTTATCGTTCTCGAATTGAAATGCCCAACCGCCCGATTCCAGGTCGGGGGTCTGATCCGACCAGTCACCCTTGACGAATATCTGCTGGTCGAGCAGCCAGTCGACGGCTTGCTGCACCGACGGGTGATCGGGCTGGGCGCCGGCCTCGGTCAGGGCCGTCAACGACAGGCAGGTATCCCAGATCGGCGACACGCAAGGCTGGCAATAGGTCTCCTCTTCTTTTTCCAGGACCAGGTCTTCAATCGCTTGCATCGTGCGAATGAAGTCGGGATCGTCCTCCGGCGCGCCGAGTGACCGCAACGCCACCGCCGCGTTCGCCATGGCCGGATAGATAGCGCCGATACCGCCTTTTCCTTTGGTGTGTTCCCGCATCCAGTGCTCGGCACGCCTCAATGCGGGCTTCCGGATCCACCTGGGCGTCAACCGGTCGACGACCTTGAGCAGCCGATCGAAAAGGATGAAGGCGTTCTGGAGCGGTTTGCCCGGCTTGAAATGATCCATATGTCGCAATCGGGAAGGATCCGACAAAAACAATTCGGCGACGCCCTGCTCCGGGCTCAATTCCACGACAGGCCGTTTTGCGAAAATGATCAACAACGGCACGATGACACAACGAGACCAATAAGAAACCTTGCTCAGATTGAAGAACCACCACTTCGGCAGAAACATCATTTCGGCCGGCATCGCCGGCACCGTACGCCATGGGAGCTGGCCGAAGATCGCCAGCGTGATACGCGTAAAAACGTTCACCCCCTCGGCCCCACCGTTTGCGCGCACCCAGTTCCGAGTCGCCATCATATGCGGGTCATCCGGGGAATCGCCGGCAAGCTTCAAAGCAAAATACGCCTTCACCGTGGCGCTGATGTCGCCAGGGCCACCTTCGTACAGAGACCAGCTACCGTTGTCGTGCTGTCGCCGACGCAGATAATTTGCGATATTTTGCTCGCGGTCAGGATCGACGGTCCGCATGAAGTACTGCAGGAAAAGATACTCGGACGGAATGGTTGCGTCGGCCTCCAATTCGAACAGCCAATGGCCGTCACCGGCTTGGCGCGTCGATAAGGCCTGCCCTGCACGATTCATCGCGACCTGCAGGGGATCGCTCGCTGGCTCTAACGGATGGACCGCTCGTCCCGCTAAAACGTCGACGATCTCTTCGGTCTCCTGATCGATGCGGATCTCAGCAATCGGATCGTAGTGCTCGCTCATGTGGTTCTCTATTTGTCTTCCGCCGACCATGTGGTGGTCTCGGAAGCATAGAGCCCAAAGACCGCCGGTTTGTACGATTTAGTCAATTACTATCGTGTTTCCGGGCGTTGTTGTTCTAAATTCGGGTTGTTAAATCACGGCGAACACATCCTTTTCGGCTCGCCAGTTCCGAGTACCCGACTACGTCGACGGCGGGGCGGCCGCACCTCGTCGTCCCTTCAGTTGCCGGGGTCGAACTCAATACAATGTCATTTTCCGGCAGTTCGCCCGCGTCGCCAGCTGCAATACCGCGCCGTCCACGAATTCTGAACTGCTCCTGGATTCTCGAGGATTACTCATTAAAAGGGCGAAACTGTTGTCAATCTGCCTCGCGGCCATCCTCTGTGATGTTGTTCTTAGCGCAACGCTATTCTATTGATAATCAATCCGATTGCAAGACATTACGGTGCGTTTCTCGATACCTTGACACCGTCGCGTGGCATTTTTACGACAAGCCGGCAGGCATGGGATGTGACACCTCAAAGCTGAAGAGTTCCCCGAACTCTCGTGCAGGTACCCGAGGTTATCCAATTCGAGCGGGTTCTAGCGCCTTCTACAGACGATCCGTTTCGCCATTACGGCGGGAATTCACCGGCGAAAGACTGAGGGAACCTCTCACTAATTAGTGGAACGCCGACGGGACTTCGGTGGTCAGCCGCTGGCCAACGCGGATTCCAAGACGTCAACATTGCGCGCCCGTATCCACTCGACGAGACGGTCGTAGGTCAGCGGCTTGCTGAACAAGTAGCCCTGCACTTCGTCGCACCCCTCCAAATTTAGAAAGTCGAGTTGTGCCCGAGTCTCCACGCCTTCGGCAACGACTTTCAAGCGCAGTGCCTGACTCAACGCCACTATCGCACGCGTAATCGCCTCGTCATCCACATCACCCGGAATGTCGCGGATGAACGATCGGTCGATTTTCAGACCGTCAATTGGAAACTTCTTCAAGTAGGCGAGGGACGAATAACCGGTACCAAAATCATCCAGATAAATTGAGAGGCCGAATGCCTTCAGATCGTATAGGGCAACCTCGCTCGCTTCCGTGTCGTCCATCAAAAGGCTTTCGGTGATCTCCAGTTCGAGCCGATTTGGGTCGAAAGACAATTCGCAAAATATGTTATCCACGGTTTTCAGCAGATCCCCCTGCCGAAACTGGCGCGCCGACAGATTGACGGCGACGTTCACGTCTTCGACGCCCGAGCGGCTCCACCGTAGCGCATCTTCGCAGGCTTGGCGCAGAACCCACTCACCGACCGGCACGATCAATCCGGTTTCCTCGGCCACGGGTACGAATTCGTCCGGTGAAACAATGCCGCGGTGCGGGTGCTGCCAGCGCACCAAGGCCTCGACGCCGAGAACCCGACCGGTCTGGAGATTGACCTTCGGTTGGTAACAAAGAAACAGCTCTTCCCGATCGAGGGCATTGCGTAAAGCCGTTTCGATACTGAGTCGTTCGACCGCCCGCGCATTCAGATCCGCAGTGAACAAGTGATACTTATTGCGGCCGTCTTCCTTGGCCCGGTACATAGCAACGTCAGCGTTACGAATGAGGCCGGTCACTTCGGTCGCGTCCGTTGGGAAAAAGGTCACCCCGATGCTGGCGGTGGCATAAATTTCCTGACCTTCAATCTCCAGCGGGTCTTCGAGCGCCCCTACGACTTTCCGGCAAACGAGCTCTGCGTCGAAAGGGGTCGCGACATCTTCGAGCACAATCGTGAATTCATCGCCACCGAGGCGCGCAATAGTGTCGACATTGCGAACGCAAGTCTTCAAACGCTCGGCAACGGCAACGAGCAATTTGTCGGCGGCGAGGTGGCCGAGCATGTCGTTGATCGATTTGAACCTATCGAGATCGAGAAACAATAGCGCTACGAGGTTACCGCTGCGCTCGGCCCGCGCAACCGCTTGTGCGAGCCTGTCTTTGAACAACTCACGGTTGGCAAGGCCCGTCAATTTGTCGTGGTGCGATAAATACCTCAGGTGCCGATCCGAAAGCTTCCGTTCGATCGCGTAGCGGACGGTCTTCAAAATCAATGCGCCGTCGCTTTGACCTTTGATCAAATAGTCTTGTGCCCCGCACTTGACCATTTCAATCGCCACCGGGTCGTCGTCGCTATGCGTCAACACGATCACTGGAATATCGGAACCGGTCGCTACCAGCCGTTGCAAAGTACCAATACCGGAGGAGTCGGGAAGATTGAGATCGGTGATAACGGCGCTGAAACGCGCCTCCTCCAGCTTTGCCACACCCTGACCGAGCGTCTCGACGTCCGTCTCGTCGAGCAGTGCCCGAATCAAGACTGCATCCCCTGGATTGTCTTCGATAAGCAGCAAATGCAACGCTTCGTCGACGACCTCCGCTTGCGGTTTGCCGTCATCCAAGGGCGGCTCCGGTGTTGTTATCGACTCAAGATTGTCCATTACACGCGCGCGCAGCCGTATCCTTACCGAATTCTCTTGCCTGGCCGGAGCCAGATCCTAGTGCATGACCGAATACATTCGGCGACGGAAGATCCACCGTTAAGACATCTAGATCGACCCACTACACGGAACTCTTATCGACGGAAAGCCACAAAACTTTAGCCTCTCGAGCCGCCGATCAACGCTCATCCCTAGGGGTTCTTTTGTTTATTTAAAACAAAGGGTAAGCAAATCGTCCGACGACGAAACTGCTAGCCGAATCGGTCAACGCGGGAATCCTTCGAGGGTCGTGGCGGCGAGGCCACGGTTGGCGGCAAAACCACGATGGGGTTGCGAGTGCTATGGCGTCTTAAGTGGTGCCCGGAGCCGGACTCGAACCGGCACGAAGTTGCCTTCGAGGGATTTTAAGTCCCTTGTGTCTACCAATTCCACCACCCGGGCCACGCAATCCTTCAAACCGCCATAATCGACTTGGCGCCACCGACCGCCGAGGCACGCCCGATCCCGCATGCTCCGCTATCGCCGCTGCCAGTCCGCTCGACGGTATCAGTTCCGGCAAAATGGAGGCTGGAATCGGAATCGAACCGACGTACACGGCTTTGCAGGCCCAGCCATTATCCAGCCCTTTTAAGCCTTTAGGTGCCGGATTACTTTCCCAAAACGCCAGAATCGCGCCGCGCTGGACCGCATTCTACAATGCTTTCCGTACGGCAGGGGAAAGTGGCTTTCGCCCGCCTGGTAGTCAGCCGCGGGAATCCAAACGGGAAAGCCATATCCGTATTGGCAACGCATTCGTAATGCGTAGGTCCGCAGTTCGGGTCTGCGTTCCGGCACCAAAATCAAAGACATACACGCCCTTTTTTCTTGTCCTGTCCTATAGAAGGGTGATTGTCCTATTCGACGTCGAAGAATTGCCCGCCTTGCCCCGCAATGTCCCACTGTGCGTAGTGGTGTTCGACTGGTCCCCGCAAATCTCCCGCATGCAACTTTGCTGAAGAGACCGATCAAGCATTTCCGCATTCATCGATGTCGCGAGCGCCTGCTTTTAGCGATAACGGATGTTCCCTTAGACGGTGGCGCCGCCCAAATTAGCCGGGGAGGTACTGCCGAAATGTGCCCTAAGCCGCCCTACACATCAATCTGTCGGTTCTCGCCGACGCGAGCAGGGTTCAGCCACAAGGTGGGCCACACCGGTGCAGTCACGCTTATCCAACGTTTTGGCAGCGCTTTGAATTTGAACATTCACTTTTGATGTGCATGGATGCACAAATGCCGCGAGCGCAGGATGCGCAGGAGCGGCCA
>PVBE010108816.1_pt1 | contig 28912 bp, 27 predicted proteins | sample 1631181 | NCBI WGS metagenome assembly PVBE01 (sample SAMN08397723, study PRJNA350692) | Marine metagenome, whole genome shotgun sequencing project. | isolation source: water | place: Pacific Ocean | collected 2012-04
GCCACATATCGGAACTGGCTCGGTATCGCGCTCAGCGAGGAAAACGTGAGCCTGGGTCCCGACGACTTGCTGGAGTCGTGGGGAGTTGACCTCGACGCGCTCTTCGACCCCGATTCCCGGTTCCAGGATATCGACACGTGGCCCCTGCCGGATGGGCCTCCTCTGGACGATGCAGCCACGCCGTGGAGCGAGCCGGTGATCTACAGCTGGCTCAACTTCTACCCCGGCACGATAGCCTCCACCTGTGAGGATGGCGTGGCGCCTCGGGAGGGCGTCTGTATCAAGAAGGAGATGGACGACGCCTGGACTGCCTACCAGGAAGCGAGCGACGACCTGGACACCGCATGGACCCAGGCGGCGAAGGCCGTCTCCACCGCCGAGAGTGCAGCCACCGGCGCGGAGGGGGTTCTGGCTGCCGCGCGGGAGACCCTGGCCGACGTACAGGATTCCTCCGCATCGTTGGCGGTGCGGGACAAGGAAAGCGACGTCAGCCTGGCCCGAGCCGCCCTGCGGGAAGCCGAGGAAGAGATGACACAGCTCCCCACCCCCGATCCGCTGGACGTAGCAGCGAATCGGAATCTGGTGGCCGTGGCCCAGGCAACCCTGGCCGAGGCCACGGAGGACCTTGCGGGGATGCTGGGCGGCGTGGACACTCTGGAAGTTGCCCTCAGGGAAGCGGATCTCGCCTCCGCCCAACAATCTCTGGAGACGGCATCCCGGCGACTTGAGGGCTCGACCCTTCTGGCTCCCATGGCCGGGACTATCTCCTGGGTAGAGATGGAGGCCGGAAAGGAAGTCGCCGCAGGCGCCCAAGTCCTCGAAATCGTAGACCCCACGGTCGTCGAGGTGGACGGCATCGTGGATGAGATCGATGTCCTTCTCATCTATGAGGGAGCGCGAGCGGCGGTGACCATGGACGCTCTGGCAGGCCGAGTGATGGAAGGCATCGTCTCCGACATCTCCGCCGAGGCCACGAACCAGCAGGGGGTGGTCAGCTACCCCGTTCGCATCCGACTGGAGGCGCCCAAGGGAGTCACTCTCTACGAAGGCCTGAGCGCCACGGCCAGCATCATGGTACGCGAGGAGCGAAACGTCTTGCTGGTGCCTTCCCAGGCCGTCTTCGGCACCTTCCAGAAGCCCTTTGTCCGAGTGATGACCGGTGGGAACATCGAGGAACGGGGCGTGGTCCTGGGCAACAGCGACGGCCTCTGGACGGCCGTGCGGGAAGGGCTGACGGAGGGAGACCGGGTAGTCATGGAGTCGATAGGCGCCACTCCGCTCCAGTCTGGCCTTGCAACCTTGAAGACCATCATCCCTGCGGGCGGCGTCAAGAGCAGCAGCAGCTCGAAAGGGCAGAGCACGGGCAAATAGGCGACGGAAAGAGATAGAGATGGGCTGCGTTGGCAGGGCCGACGAGAGAACACGCGCGGCCCCCGCCATGTCGGGCCCACGACGACCGGAATGGCCGGCTCGAGGCGGCCGCTGCCCCTCCCGAACCCTGGTTGACCGACATCCCAGCGAGCGTCCTCGGCAACGCCCTAAACGTTCTCGCCCTGGAAGCGACCCTGGTAGCCTTCCGTCAGCGGCCGTTCCAGCCGGTAGAAGACCAGCTGCAGGACCCGGGCGTCCCGCGCCACCATGAAGCCGGCGGGGTTGTAGACCACCAGCAGCGCCTGGGACCTGCCGTGGTACCCAGCGTCCCACACAGCGTTGTGGATCGCGACCCCGGAGCGCAGAAGGCTCGAACGTGGCTTCCCCAGCGCCATCACATCCAGCGGCAGGCTCACGATCTCGTTGAGCGTGATGCGGTAGGGACCGGGTGGCAGGTGCAGCCTGCCATCGGCGGAAAAGGGCAGCTCGACCGTGCCCGCGAGGCGGCGGTCGGCGTCGGCGACACCCATCGCCCCCGACGACTCGAACGACTCGACGAGGCCCAGCGTCAGATCGAAGCCGTTGGGTTGCAGCTGCGACACCAGGTCTCGATAGTCCTCGACCAGAGGCGGCCGCTCGCGCAGCAAACCGGCGATGGTCTCCCGGTCCAGGGCGGCGCCCGTCACGACGCGTTCCCTCGCTCGCGGGGGTCGTCGCCCGGCGAGCATCGGCGAAGGGTCACGGTCGTGCGACCGGGGTAGGAACGCCTGACGGCCAATGGACCAGCCTCCTGACAGGGTGCGCCTCGTCGGAGCGAGCCAGACAATTACAGCACCCGCGCGCGGACGGGTCAAGGCCGGGGGGCCGTCCGGTCATTGCCACGCGCCCGTGAATCCCCTAGCATGGCCGGGACGTTTCTGCCATGGGAGGATCGAGCGCATGGAGGAGAAGATCGCCGAGCATCGGGTGAACGCGACCGTGGACGACTGCTACATGCTCGCCGAGCAGATTGCCGGGGCGGAGGACATCCTGGTGGAGTTCACAGGGCGCCTGGATGAGGACTCCGGCGGGTTCAGCTCCATGACGTGCGACATCCAGGTGCAGTATCCCCAAGGCATCGTCCAGGTGGGATCGCTGGACTTCCTCGAGCTGACCCAGGACACCACCATGTTTCAGGTGTACGAAAGGCTGCCCGATGGGGCACCCGAGGCGGGCGGCGGGGCGACGGACGGGACAGCCGACTCCACCGTACCCGGTGAACGAAACCTGGTCCACGCGATGATGGAGCTGGTCCTCAGCGGACTCAGGGAGCGCGGTTTCCTCGACTGAGCAGGTGGATCACCAGCCTACGGCTGCGCGTCCACCTGCTCCAGGGCCGAGATAGCCCGGTAGAGACCGTGCTGCGACTGGTTGTAGGCCTGGAGCATCCGCTCCCGCTGGCCGGGCGGCAGGCCACGTAGGAACCGGGGCTGGAGCGCCTTCTGCCGCCACATCTCCTCCGTCAGCAGCAATCTCATCTCCAGCCGGGCACGAAGCTCCCGTTCGATGGCTGCGTCAATGCGCTCGGCGAACACCTCGGGGAGGGGCACCAAAGCGGGCGGCGCCGGCTGAGCGTCCGCCGGAGGGGGGCCGACCACGGCCATGGTGCCCCCCATCAACACCACCACCTGGCGGGCGTGGCCCGCCAGGCGCTCGGCGGTGCGGTCCAGATCGTCGGCGCTCCTCCCTCTGGCCGCCAGCCGCTCCATCTCCCAGGCCCTCAGAAGCGCCAGCCGGGCTTGGAGCTTGGCCTTGCCGTGGTCCGTGGGCACGACCACCAGGAGGAAGCGCTCTTGAGCCGACTTCACTGCGTACATGGGCTCGCCCGGAATGCTGCCCGCCGCCGCGGACGACACGCCCAAGCCGCTGGACACCAGCAGCAAGACGGCCCCCAGGGCCACCGCCCACGGCCGCGCAAGCAGCCCCAGGCCCGGCCACCAGGAGCGGCCGCGAGCCGCGGCGTCCCGGCGCTCCTGAAAGAGACGGTCCAGCAGCGCGCCACGGAACCCCTGCGGCGGAAGCGGTGCGTCCGCCGCGGCCGTGGTGGCCATCGCAAGGCGCAGGAGCGGCTCTAGCTCGGACGCGTCGTCGGGATATCGAGCAAGGCACGACTCCACGGTGGCGCCCGCCTCGATCATCTCCAGGCAGAGGTGCAGCGCATCCGCGAGCCGGCGGTCGTCCTTCATGCCCCCGTCATCTCCCGATCTCGGTTCCAGCGCTGGTGGGCGTCAGCACCCGTCGCAGTGCCCTGAGCGCCGAGTACTGCAGGGCCTTGATGGCGTTCTCATTTCGGCGCATCACGGAGCCGGTCTCCGCCAGCGAGAGCCCGCCGATAAACCGCAGGAGGACCACCTGGCGCTGGAGCTCCGTCACCTGGCCGAGGGCCCTCCGAAGCTGCTCGAGGTCCAGCGCCAGCAGGGCGCTCGCCTCCACATCCGTACCGTCCTGAGCGTGGACGATGCTCTCCAGGGGGAGGGTCGGCGCCGCCGCGGTCGCCCGCCGGTACCGATCGACCACGACATTGTGGGCGATGCGGAAGAGCCATGCCGCGAACGGACGGCCCCGCAGCTCGAACCGATGGATGGACCCCACCGCCTTCAGGAAGACCTCCTGGGTCAGGTCCTCGGCGTCGGCCCCGAGTCCGACGCGGGCCGCGACGTACCGAAAGACCCTGTCGAAGAACCGCTCATATATCTGGCCGAAGGCGACCTGGTCCCCCCCTTGGGCCGCCCGCACCAGGCTCTCCATCTCCTGCACAAGGCCTCCCCGAGCGCCGCGCTCTGGCGACGCGCGTCTCCCCGTGCACATGGTATAACGCACGAGCCCCCCGTGGGGAGAGCAGCAGCAGACATGAATCGCCTTGGCCCGTGTGCTAGAATGGCGCCGAACTCTCCCTCGGACCGGAAGAAGCCCATGACCAACGGCGAATCGGCTTCCAGCCATCAGATGTCACACGCCATCCGCCCCATGGAGCTCCGAGACATCGCCGAGGTCGCGGAGATCGAGCGGGAGGCGTTTCCCACAACCTGGCCGCCAACCGCGTTCCGGAAGGAGCTCACCAACCGGCTCGCGCGCTACCTGGTCGCATTCGAGTGCCGGGAGGAGGGCGCGCCGGCGCCGCCACCACCGGAGACCACGCACGTGTCGCGGCCGGGGCTCCTGGGCCGGCTCTTTGGGGGACTTCGCGCGGGAGGCCGCGCCCGGACCGAGGGGCCGGAAAGACCTTCAGGAGAGGGCCTTCTATCGGGGTACGTGGGGATCTGGTTCATGGCCGACGAGGCCCACATCACCTCCATCGCGTCGCGCGACGTCCACCGTGGAACCGGGGTCGGCGAGCTGCTGCTGATCAGCACCGTGGAGCTCGCTCGCCTGCGAGGATCGCGCGTGGTCACCCTGGAGGTCCGGGTGAGCAACGAGCCTGCCAAGGGCCTCTATCGCAAGTATGACTTCCACGAGATGGGCGTCCGCAAGAACTACTACTCGGACAACAACGAGGACGCCTACGTGATGACCACGGACCCCATTGCGTCGCCCGGGTACAGCACTAGGTTCGACGAGCTGGTTTCGGGGCACCGGGACCGCTGGGGCCGCTCAGATCGGATTGTGACGTCCCTCAGCTCGACGCAATGAGACCCAGATAGAGTCGGCAACGACCATTTCAGCCAGGGCGGGGGTTTGTGACGCTTGACACATGCTCACCGCCACGGTACAATTCCCGCGGTGTGCCAGATGGAAATGGTGGATGCACTATAACGTAGCTCAACTACTCAAAGAGCCCACGGGCTCGACGCGGAGACACACGGTTGATGAAGGGTCCCTCCTGCTGGACGAGGTAACGGTAGACCGGCTGGAGGGGTCATTGCTGCTCACCCGCACCGACTTGGGAGTCTGGGTCAACGGAAGCCTCAGGGCGGAGACAGCGGCTACCTGTAGTCGCTGTCTCGAAGAATTCAACCAGTCCTTGGGCTTGGATCTGGACGACCAGTACTACCCCCCAGTCGACCCCGACTCGGGAGCCCCCATCGCCGACGCCCTCATGGAGGACGACTCCTTTCGCGTCAGCCCGGCGCAGGTGTTGGATGTCGGCGAGGCGGTGCGTCAGCACGTCCTCGCCCGGACGCCCATGAAGCTCCTGTGTCGGCCGGACTGCGCGGGGATCTGTCCCCAATGCGGGGCGAATCGCAACGTCACACTCTGTCTCTGCACCGAACGACACGACGACCCCCGGTGGGCACGCCTCCACCAGATCCTCGCCTCTGCGGAACCACGTTCATAAGAGAAAGGTCGCTTCGGATGCCCCCCCTTCCTAAGAAACAACTAGCGAAGTCACGACAGCGGTCCCGGGCAGCCCACTATAAGATACAGGGCCCCGCCCGCTCCACGTGCTCCCGGTGCCACAACCCCAAGCTCCCGCACCGGGTGTGCCCCACCTGCGGCTACTACCATGGCCGCCAGGTGATTAATGCGACGTCACCAGGGGAGGGACGGTAACACTCCGAAGAGACGGCCTGAACGTGGGATCGCGGGAACGATAATCCCGGAAGCCGGAAGATGCCGGCGACGAAGCGATGCCACCGGGACGTGCGATAAGGAGTTCGATATGACTAATGTCACAAGCGTCTCACCAAACTTGAATGCCAAGTCCGCGTTCGTATTCCCCGGCCAGGGCGCCCAGCGCGTGGGCATGGGGAAGGATCTGTACGTGGGGTCGCTCGCGGCCCGGCAGGTCTTTTGGGAAGCGGATTCCGCTCTTCGCACATCGCTCACTCGGACCATGTTCGAAGGTCCGGAGAATGAGCTCGCCAGGACCGTCAACACCCAGCCCGCGATCCTGACCATGAGCCTGGCATGCCTGAAGGCGGCCGAGGCTTCGGGAGCGGAGAACCTGCCGACGCCACACCTGGTGGCAGGCCACAGCCTCGGCGAGTACACCGCGCTGGCAGCGGCGGGCGTGCTGAGCACCGGCACAGCCGTGCGCCTGGTCCGCGAACGGGGACGGCTGATGCAGGAGGCTTCGGAGCTCCAGGCGTCCGGGATGGCAGCCGTCATCGGCCTGGACGAGCTGGCGCTGGAAGAGGTGTGCCGGGAGACAGGCACCTACATCTCCAACATCAACGCCGAGGACCAGATTGTGATAGCCGGCGACCGGGTTTCCCTGGCGCGGGCCATTGACCTGGCAGGGCTCCGAGGCGCCAGGCGGGTCATCGCGCTGCAAGTCAGCGGCGCTTTCCACACAACGTTCATGAAGCCAGCCGAGGCCGGAATGGCCGAGGCGATCGAGGACGCCCCCTTCGAAGACCCCACGATTCCGGTAATCTCCAACTGCACCGGCCAGCCCCTGACCACTGGCAATGCCATCAAGGAAGACCTACTGAGTCAGCTCTGCTCGCCGGTCCAGTGGAGGCGCTCGGTGCTCTACATGCGAGAGGCTGGTATCGGCCGCTTCTTCGAGATCGGCCCGGGCCGAGTCCTGGCGGGGCTGATTCGCAAGACGTATCCTGAAGCAGAGGTCATCGGCATCAACGATCTTGAGGGCGCCCGCGCGATGGCGGGGTAGTGAGCATCCGTGACGTCTCATTTGACGTCCAGCACGGAAGAGACGCCTGAAGGGATCGAGGACGACGAGGAGTGGGATCGGTCTGATCTCCCTCCCCGACGCCAAGCGCGAGCGGTGGCGCTTCAGGTGCTCTTCGAACTGGACATGACCCAGCATGACCCGGAGGTCGTCCTTGGGTGGGCCCTGGACGAAAGTGCCCTTGTGCCAAGCAGCGCGGCGTTCGCCCGGAGGCTGGTGATTGGCGTGAAGGCCCATCAGCAGGTTCTGGACGACCGGATCAGGCACCTTGCCCCGGCCTGGCCGCTCCACCAGCTCGCCGTCGTGGACCGGAACCTCCTGCGAGTAGCGACGTTCGAAATCATGATCGAAAAGCGAATCTCGCCCAAGGTCGCCATCAATGAAGCAGTGGAGCTCGCCAAGCTCTTCGGCAGCGATAGCTCCCCACGCTTCGTGAACGGCGTCCTCGGCTCGGTCGTGGAGACCGAGGACCGAGAGGGCGAGTAGAAAGGGTGAGACGGAATGCCCACCGTCTATGATCGCGTCAAGCGTGTCGTGGTGGACCGACTGGGGGTCGAAGACGAGGATGTCACGCTCGAAGCGTCCTTCACGGACAACCTGAACGCGGACTCTCTGGACCTAGTCGAGCTCATCATGGCGTTCGAGGAAGAGTTCTCCCAGGGAGGACTCCAGGTGGAGATCTCCGACGAAGAGGCGGAGGGGATCCGAACGGTCGGACAGGCCGTGGAGTTCCTCAAGGGAAAGGGCGTCGAAGAAGACTAGGCCGTCCCGTTCCCCCATCCGACCGCACTTCCTGATCAGCCCCTCCAACACCGTCAACGCCCGTTGGGGGGCCGTGCCGAGCCAAAGGGACTGGGCCATGCGCCCGGTCCTTTTGTCGTGCGAGGGCCTCGCACGCGCATAGAGGGCACGCAAAGCGTACCCCCCACCCAAACCCTCGCGACGGACGCTACTTCGGCCCCCCGATCCAGCCCACTCGCCTTGGGGCGGCAGCGGCTCGATGGGGCGCGCTTACCGCCCGCCGCCCTCGATTGCCCGCTATGCGGGTTCATGCTATGATGCGGCCTTGGGCTCGCTCCCGTTAGCCCTCTCAGCCACACTGCGGAGTCCGGCATGGGTGCCCAGACCGTCCCCTGGAGCGGCGCCAACACCTACCGAGGAGCCGCCGCCGCTATCGGCGCCGTCATCCTATTGATGGCCCTCGTTCCTGTCCTCCGAAATCTGGGTCTTCAGGAGGCGCCCTTCGCGCAGCTCGCCCTCGTCGGGGCGCTGGAAGGCGTGCTCCTGGTCATCGTGTGGGTCCTGGCTGTCCGACCGCACGGCGCCACCCTGGCCCGGCTGGGATTCCGCCGATCCAGCCTGTTCACTCTGACCGCGCTGCCGCTTCTGTTCCTGGCCGCGAGCATCGGCGCGGCCACGCTTTATACCTTGATCGTCGAGCTCGCGGGGGTCTCGTGGCTCCGACCGCCGGCTTTCCCCGAGGCGCTCCGGGGCCTCTCAGGCGCTCGGGGTATCGTTACAGCCGCCCTTGTCGTCGGGTGGGCGCCACTGGCGGAGGAAACGTTCTTCCGAGGGTTCCTCTTCCAGGGGCTGGTCTCCAGCTTCGGACCCACCCGGGCAGCCGCGGCATCGGCCCTCCTGTTCGCGACGAGCCACGGGTCCGTGGCGCTGCTCGCGCCGACCTTCGCCTCGGGGCTGCTGCTGACGTGGCTATTCACGCGGACCCGCTCGCTCTGGCCGGGCGTGCTCGCGCATGCCCTCCAGAACGGCATCGTCCTGTCCGTGGCGCGCTGAGGAGATGCCCGTGGGCTGGCAATGCATCGAAGACCGACTGAGCGAGCCCCGGGAAGCGGGAAGCCCCGCCATCATCCCATACCTCACGGTGGGGTTCCCGGACGTGGCGACGACTCTGGAGATGGCGCCGGCGCTGGAGGAGGCAGGAGCGGCGGTGATCGAGCTGGGGGTGCCTTTCAGCGACCCCCTGGCCGATGGACCCACCGTCCAACAGTGCGGCTTCCACGCCCTTCGCCAGGGCGTCACGCTACGGCGGTGCCTTGAAGCGTGTGCGACGCTCCGGGCGCGCGGATTGACCGTTCCGTTGGTCTTCATGGGCTACTACAACCCTCTCCTGGCATATGGACTGGAAGCCCTCGCCGGGGACGCGGCGTCGGCGGGCCTGGACGGGTTCATCGTCCCGGACCTCCCCGCCGAAGAGGCTGGGCCGCTGCTGGCGGCGTGCGAAGCACGGGAACTAGCGGTCGTCCCGCTGCTGGCTCCCACGAGCACGGACCAGCGTGTCGCGGCGGCGTGCGGCCGGGCGCGGGGCTTTGTCTACTGCGTGAGCCGCCTGGGCATCACGGGGGCGCGTCAGGAGCTATCGGAGGATGCGCACTCCCTGGTCCGCAGGGTACGCCAGTACACGGACCTGCCAGTGGCGGTGGGCTTCGGAGTATCGAGCCCTGAGCACGTGGCGGAGCTGGGAAAGGTGGCGGACGCCGTGGTCGTCGGAAGCGCGCTGCTGAAGGCCGTCTCAGAGGCGCCGCCCGGGCTGGAGGCAGTCCGCGCCCGGGAGTTCCTCGCGCGGCTTGGCGGCAATGGGAGTCCAACCGAAGGGAGCCACGCATGACCATGCTCTGCCGAGGGATCCGCGGGGCCACCACCGCGGATGAAAACACAAAGGAAGCGATCCTGGAGGCGACGACGGAACTGCTCCAAGAGCTCGCGGCCGCCAACGATATCGACCCGGACTACATCGCGGGGATCTGGCTCACGACGACGCCGGACCTGAACGCGGAGTTCCCGGCGGTGGCGGCCCGGATCGGCATGGGGTGGACCCACGCGGCCCTCATGAGCGGGCACGAGATGGCGGTCCCGGACGCCCAGGAGCGCTGCATCCGGGCGCTCATCCTGTTGAACACAGAGAAGAAGCCCGAGGAGATCAATTTCGTCTACCTGCGGGGAGCGGTCAACCTGCGGGGCCGCCAGGGCCGCGGGGAGACAAGCTAATCAGAACGCCCATGCGGGAATTGGAGGATGGATCCGTGATAGTCGTAATGCGGCAAGGTTGCACAGAGGAGGAGGTCCGGGGGGTCCGTGAGCATATCGAGACGAAGCCCGGAATTCGCGCCCACCTCTCCGAGGGAATGGAGCGGACCATCATCGGCGTCATCGGCCAGGCGCCGCCGGACTTTCGCAACGAGCTGGAGCAGCTCAATGGCGTGATGGAGGTGGTGCCCATCTCCCGACCCTACAAGCTGGCGGGCCGCGAGATACACCCGGCAGACACGCTGGTGAAGGTAGGGGATGTGACGGTTGGGGGCAACGAGGTCGTGGTCATGGCTGGCCCATGCTCGGTGGAGAGCGAGGAGCAGATCCTGTCCACCGCGCACGCAGTCAAGGCCGCGGGCGCGCGCATCCTGCGGGGCGGCGCTTTCAAGCCACGCTCCTCCCCCTACTCTTTTCGGGGCATGGGGGTTGCTGCCCTCAAGCTGCTCGCAAAGGCCCGTGCCGAGACGGGGCTGCCCGTAGTCACGGAAGTGATGACGACGGAAGACGTGGACGTGGTGGCCGAGTACGCGGACATCCTGCAAATCGGAGCGCGCAACGTCCAGAACTTCAACCTGCTGGACGCAGCCGGCGCGATCCGCAAGCCCGTGCTCCTCAAGCGCGGGTTCGCTACCACCTACGAAGAGTGGCTGCTGGCCGCCGAGTACATCCTCGCCGGGGGCAATAAGGACGTCATTCTGTGCGAGCGCGGGGTCCGCACATTCGAGACCTACACTCGCAACGTCCTGGATCTGGCGGCGATACCCGCCGTCAAGCGCCTCAGCCACCTGCCGGTCATCGCTGACCCGAGCCACGGCACGGGCAAGTGGCACCTGGTCGCGCCGATGGCGCTGGCATCCGTGGCCGCGGGGACGCACGGCCTCCTGATCGAGGTCCACCCAAACCCCGACCGTGCCCTCTCCGACGGCCCCCAGTCCTTGACGTTCGAGAACTTCCAGCGACTGATGGAGGGGATCCGCGGGGTCTCCGTGGCCGTGGGGAAGACGGTGGCGCCCGCGACGGACCGGGTGCCGAGCTAGAGCCGCCCCCGCCCGACGGGTCGCGGGGACCCTGGGCGCCGAGCATCGACTCCACAGGGTCGGCTCGTGCTCCACGGCGTCCTGGTAGGCCGTGTGGGAGCGTCACGGCGGAAGCATGACGGCGAGGCCGTCCGCCACGCCGACCACGGATACGTGAGGTCGTTGGTCGTTTCATGAAGGCGATCGAGGAGCTGGACAGTCTGCACCCTTCGGGGCCCACGCTGATCTCCGTCGGCGTGTTCGATGGCATCCATCGGGGCCACCAGCACCTGCTGGGCCGACTCAAGGCCGAGGCTGAGAGCAAGGGATTTCGGACCGCCGTCGTGACGTTCCGTAACCACCCTCGGGAGGTCCTGCGCCCGGGGGAGCGGGTCCCGCGCCTCACCACCATCGAGGATCGCATCCATCTGCTAGACAAGTTCGGGATCGACCTCGTAGCACCGCTCACCTTCGACATGGAGCTGTCCCAGGTCCGGGCGCGCGACTTCGTCGCTCTCCTGCAGGATAAGCTGGAGATGCAGGGCCTGGTGGTGGGCCCTGACTTTGCCTTGGGGCACAAGCGGGAAGGAACAATCCCAGTGCTCCGGGAGCTAGGCGCGGAGATGGGGTTCACGGTCACAGACGTGGAGCGTCTGGACCTGGGCGGTCTGCCAGCCCGCAGCTCCGCCATCCGCAGCGCCGCGGCGGATGGCGACATGGCCTCGGCGGCGCTCCTGCTGGGCCGTCCATTCACGCTCCCCGGGCACGTGCAGCACGGTGAAGGGCGTGGGCGCGGCCTCGGCTTCCCAACAGCAAACCTGGAGATTCACCCAGACCTGCTGCTACCCCCGGACGGGGTCTACGCCACCTGGCTGAAGATCGCCGACGTCTACCACCCATCCGCCACCAACATCGGGCTCCGGCCCACTTTCGGCCCCGGCCAGCGCACCGTGGAGACCCACGTGATGGACTTCGATGGGGACCTCTACGAGACGGACGTGCGCCTGGCCTTCGCCGTCAGGCTCAGGGACGAGCTACGCTTCGACACGCCGGACGCGCTGGCGGACCGAATGCACCAGGACGTGGTGGAGGCGCGGGCGGCCCTGGCGAGCGCCGCCGGGCTGCTCGCAGACGCGGAGCGCTGGGCCTGACGCTGGGGGCAACCCCCTACCTGCCGAAGAGCACTCCATCGGCCGACGGTCGTCTTCCGAGATCCACCGTCACCTGGTCACGCTCACCGTTTTCGCGGAGGATGTCCAGCACCACCTCGTCCCCGGGAGCGGTGTGCTCGATCAGGTAGCTAATAAGGTCGTCCATGCTCTGAATAGGCGTGCCGTCGACACCCGCGATCACATCCCCACCCACGGCCACGGGCTGGTCTCCGACGACAGCGCTTCGCTCACCGCCCCGTAGGCCGGCCTCCCAGGCCGGACCGTCTTCGACGACCTCCACGACCAATGCGCCACGGGCCCCGGCGGGGAGGTCCATGAGCCTCGCGACGCCCTCCGCAAGAGGCACTCCGCTGATCCCGAGCCACGCGTACTCGTAGCGGCCGTTGTCGATGAGCACTGGGATCACGCGCTTCGCCATGTTGATGGGCACGGCAAAGCCGATTCCGGAGAAGCTGCCGCTGCGGCTGAGAATCTGGGTGTTCACACCTATCACCCGGCCTCCGCGGTCCAGCAGGGGGCCGCCTGAGTTACCGGGGTTGATGGCGGCGTCGGTCTGGATCACACGGGGAATGGAAAACGGGCTGTTGCCGCTGCGAATGGTGCGTCCGATCGCGCTCACGATGCCCGTGGTCATCGTGAACTCCTGACCGAAGGGGTTGCCGATGGCGACTGCCATCTGGCCGGCGCGCACGCCGTCGCTGTCACCCAAGACCACCGGGGTAAGCCCCTCCGGGTCACCCTGCAGCTCCAGGACGGCCAGGTCCGAGTCTGGATCGCTCCCCAGCACCCGGGCCTCCATCCTCGTCCCATCCGCGAAGATCACGATGACGGCCTCCACGCCCTCGACGACGTGGTGGTTGGTCACAATGCGACCACGATCGTCCCAGACGAAGCCGGAGCCCTCGCCCTGAAGCTGGAGTCCCTGTGACACGCGGATCGACACCAGGCTGGGCACTGTCGTGTCGTATATGCGCCCCAGGACCTGCTCTTGCGCCGCGACGATCGCCTCGGCCTCGTCCGTCACGGCGATGGCGGGGGCGGCGGCCGGATTGGAAATCTGTTGGCCTGCAACCGCAGGCGCCGCGACCTCCTTGGCCGCGGGCCCGCAGGCCGCCGCGAGCAGTGCGAGGACGAGCAGAACGCCACCTACCATTGCACGGGATCCGCGGGATGAAGCGAAGATGCGTGCCACGGTCTTCCCCCAGTCTGTGATATGTCGGCTGAGCAGTATAACGAACGAGGCCCACGTTCTGGTATCAACCGAAGGGTTCGATGGCATGGAGGGACACCGAGATGCAAGGATCGCCTGAGGAGAGGGTCCGACACGCTCGGCTCGCCACGGCCACGGATGCCCTGCGCGGGCCTCGGCGCCCGCCCAACCCCTAGTCGTCTAGCCTGCGGCCCAGGTCGCGGAGGAACCGCTGGATGTCGGGCGCTAGGGGCGGCGGCTGTGGCTCGGAGTCTTCGCCGTTCGAGGTTTGCTCATCACGGCTGTCGTACTGGATCTCCAGCCGTGCCACCAGATCCCGCGCGGCCCGATTCTGCTCCATCTCCTCGTTCACCTGCTCGTACTGCTGCACGCCCATCTCCCCCTCGGGGAAGTCGAGCGGCATGCCGTACAGGACGCCCACGGCCTCCAGCAAGCGAGCCGCGCCAGTGAAGTCCTCGTCGAGCTGAAGGTACTGGGGAAGGTGCGTCATCAGTGACAAGTTCGCTATGCCCAGCTTCTCTTGCTCCTGGTTGAGCAACCCCATGATGCTGGTAGGCCCCTGGTAGGTGCTCTGGCGCTGGGTGACCAGATGCCCCAGGCGCTGCTGAGCCTCGCCCGCCAGCAACCCCGTCAGCATGAGCGGCCTGGTGTGCGGAACCGCATTCCACATGGCGCCGACCCGGCAGTGCCGCTTCACATTGAAGTGCTTGAACAGCTCCACAATGGAAGCGATGTAGTCTTCCGCCATGGCGTGCGGCTCCAGAAGGTGGATGAAAAGCAGGTCCGGGTAGCCCTCTTTCGAGGCATAATTCACGACGGTGTTGGGGATTTCCAGCCGCCGCTCGCCGTCCACCATTTGGGTGGTGGGGCGGTAGCGTGTGAAATCGAAGAACGTTCCCGGGGTCTCCAAGCGCGCCAGCTCTTGGGCTTCGAACCGCTCCTCCAGACGAGTCAGCGTCAGGGTGCCCGCCGCTCCGGCGTCGATCCACGGATGGAGGATCGAAATCACGTGGGGCTCGTTCAACGCCGGAACGGGCTCGTTGACCAGAAAGGCGCCGATCTTCATGACAGTGTCCTTAACGAAGCTTGGCAACTTCGCCATTATACCAGCAACAGCGCCGCGCCGCCCCTTGCACACGCCCTGGTGAGTCCACCGGACCGGACACAGGAGAGACGCCGCTCGTCGCGACGGAACGCGGCGCGAACGCGGACGACGACGACGATCCCTGGCCATGGACGGCCCTGGCTCGGGGCCGGTGGGCGGGTCTGGCGAATCCGCCCCACGATGGGGTACGATAACTCCGAATGTCTTCAGCATGAGCGAGGAGCTCCGTATGGCCCTGGACTCGGCCACTCTGCACCGGCTCACGAAACGGGCCGTCGCGGAGATCATCGACGAGGGCGAATTCCGCCGTCTGCTCGGCCGGGACAGGCCGCTCCGTCTAAAGATGGGCTTCGACCCTTCCAGCCCAGATATCCACCTGGGCCACGCTGTGGGGCTGCGAAAGATACGCCAGGTCCAGGACCTGGGGCACACCGCAGTGGTCATCGTGGGCGACTGGACGGCCCAGATCGGCGACCCGAGCGGCCGGTCCCTCACGCGGCCGATGCTCACCCACGAAGAGGTGGTCGCCAACGCCGAGACGTACCTGGCCCAGTTCTTCAAGGTGGTGGACCGGGAACGCACGAACGTGGTCTGGCAGAGCGACTGGTTCGGCGATTTCACGCTGGCTCAGGTCATCGACCTGGCCCGTCGCTTCACCGTGGCCCAGCTCCTGCAGCGCGAGGACTTCCGCCGGCGGTGGGACAGCAATCAGCCAATCGCCATCACGGAGCTGCTTTACCCGCTGCTCCAGGCGTACGACTCCGTGGTGGTCCGGTCCGACGTGGAGTTCGGCGGCACCGACCAGAAGTTCAACCTCCTCATGGGTCGTGAGCTCCAGGTGATGATGGGCCAGCTCCCCCAGCAGTGCTACATGGTCCCCATCCTGGTGGGCACCGATGGGACCCAGAAGATGAGCAAGAGCCTGGGAAACTACATCGGCATCGAAGAGCCTCCTGAGGAGCAGTACGGCAAGGTCATGTCATTGCCGGACCGCCTGATCGTCCCCTACTGCGAGCTGCTGACGGACATCCCCGAAGGGGAGATGCAGGAGATGGCGGACACCATGGAGGCCGGAGCGGTCAACCCCATGGACCTCAAGAAGCGCCTGGCCAGGGACATTGTCACCCAGTTCTGGGGCGCGCCTAGCGCGATTCAGGCCGAGCGCTACTTCGAGCAGCTCTTCCAGCGGCGAGAGGTGCCGGACTCGGTTCCCACCCGACGGTTCACCCGGGAGGTCGCCACCTCCGGCGACGTGACCTACCGCTTCCATGCCGACGGCGAACCGGACGTCGCCATCCCCGCGGACACCTCTGCGGCGGGCGTTCTCCACATGCTGGGACTCGCCTCCAGCCGGGCCGAGGCGAAGCGGCTGTTGTCACAGGGATCGACCGAGGTCAACGGCCAGCAGGTTGTCGATGTCCTTCCCATCGACGACCAGTCCGTCATCCGCGTCGGGAAACGTCGGTTCCTACGGCTGGTGGAGGACCGGGAGTAGGCAATCTGCCTCTCCTCCGGCGAAAGCTGGGAAGCCCGCTTCCGCCGCGCCGAGCCTTGGATGGGACCGCGTCTTGTAGTAGAATTCACGAATCCCCCAGTCGAAACGCCAGTAGGAGGTCCCACGGTGAATCTGCGTGTGCCTGGCCCAACCCCGTGTCCAGAAGACGTGCTCCAGGCTGGGGCGCAGCCCATGATCAACCATAGGGGCCCCGAGTTCGCGGAGCTGATCGGCCGGATTCACGGTCGCCTCCAGCAAGTGTTCCACACCGAGCGTGAGGTGGCGATCCTCACCGCGTCTGGCACTGCCGCCATGGAGGCAGCGATAGTCAACCATCTGTCGCCGGGAGACCGGATGCTGTCCATCAGCATCGGCGTCTTTGGCGACCGGTTCGCCCAGGTGGCGCAGGCCTACGGCGCGGACGTGGTCAAGCCGGATATCCCCTTCGGGACCGCGGCGGACCCAGGGATGGTCCGCGCCGCTCTGCGCGAAGACTCGAGCATCACGGCGGTGGCCGTCACCCATAACGAGACCTCCACCGGCGTCACCAACGACCTGGCGTCCATCGCGCGGGTCGTGCGGGAAGAGAACCGACTGCTGCTGGTGGACGCCATCAGCAGCCTGGGCTGCATGCCTCTGGAGACCGATGCCTGGGAATGCGACGTGGTGGTGACCGCGTCCCAGAAGGGATTCATGGTCCCGCCGGGCCTGGCGTTCGGCGCGCAGAGCGAGCGGGCCGTCGAGGCGTCCAAGCAGGCCCGAATGCCCCGCTTCTACCTGGACTTCGAACGCCACCTGACCACCTTCCGCCGGGGCCAGACGCCGTGGACCCCAGCCGTGTCCCTATTCTTCAGCCTTGACGTGGCGCTGGAGAGGATGCTTGGAGAGGGCATGCCCGCCGTGTACGAAAGGCATGCGGCCGTGGCACAACACGCACGGGACGGTGTGAAGGCCCTGGGCCTGAGGCTCTTTGCCGCCGACGAGGCAACCGCCTCCAACTCGGTGACTGCGGTCCGAGTCCCAGAGGGAGTGCAAGCCCGCGAGCTTTTGGGCATGCTCCGGACCGAGCACCAGGTGGTCCTGGCCGGCGGTCAGGCGACCCTGGAGGGACAGATCTTCCGCATCGGGCATCTGGGCCATGTGTCCACGGCCGAGATTGACGGGGTCCTTGACGCCCTCCGCGTGGTTCTGCCAAAGGTCGGCTTCGCCACGGGGGCGTAAGCACGCTGGGGCAACGCTCGTCGCAGGCTCTGCGGAGCACGACACGAGCGGAGACACAGGCGAACCGCGGCCGCATTCAGTCGCCCGCCCTGGCGAGAGGGCACGGGGCCGCCGGAGAGAGCCTTGACGCTGCAAAGGAGCACCTGTGAAGGTCCTAGTCGCTGACCCAATCCACAACGCGGGCGTGGAGCTGCTGCGTGCCCAACCGGACCTGGAGGTCACGGTCCAAACCGGCATGAGCCCCGCCGAGCTGCTGGAGGCGATCGGCGACGTTGACGGCCTGGTGGTGCGCAGCGAGACCAAGGTCACCGCCGACGTGCTCGCCGCCGCGGAGCGCCTTCAGGTGGTGGGGCGCGCGGGCGTGGGCGTGGACAACATCGACCTGGACACGGCCACCCTGCGCGGGGTGGCCGTGGTCAACGCGCCGACGGGGAACACGGTGGCGGCCGCGGAGCACACCATAGCCGTCCTTTTCTCTCTGGCGCGCAAGATACCTCAAGCCGATGCCTCCCTCAAGCGCGGCGAGTGGACCCGGGGCGCCTTCATGGGCGTGGAGATCCAGGGCAAGACCCTGGGCGTCATCGGCCTGGGTCGGGTGGGCTCGGAAGTCGTGCGGCGGGCGCGCGGCTTGGACATGCACGTCCTGGGCTATGACCCGTTCGTCGCCGCCGAGCGCGCGGGCCGGATCGGGGCGGAGCTCGCATCTCTGCAGGACCTGCTGGCCAAGAGCGACTTCGTGACCATCCACACGCCGCTCACCGACGCCTCCAAGAGCCTGTTGGGACCCCGTGAGCTCGCGCTGCTGAGGCCGGGAACCTACATCATCAACGTTGCGAGGGGCGGACTCGTCGACGAGGAGGAGCTGCTGCGGGCGCTGGACGAGGGGCGCGTGGCAGGCGCGGCCCTGGACGTCTTCAGCCAGGAGCCTCCCGCTGATTACCGACTGGCCCAGCACCCCAAGGTCGTCGGCACCCCCCACCTGGGCGCCTCCACCGTGGAGGCCCAGGCGGGCGTGGCCACGGAGGTGGCGGAGCAGGTGCTGGCGGTGCTCCGAGGGAACGCCGCCTCAAACACTGTCAACGCGCCGTTCGTTGCGCCCGAAACCCACGCCGTGATCGCCCCCTACCTCGGGGTCGCCGTGGACCTCGGCAAGATCGCCATCCAACTCGCGGAGGAGCAGCTCACGGGCATCTCCCTCCAGTACCAAGGGGAGATCGCCGATGGAGACACCGGCCCGCTCAAGGCCGCCGCTCTCATCGGCCTACTCCAGCCAGTGACCGACGAGCGGGTGAACCTTGTCAACGCCTCGCTCCTAGCGAAGCAGCGGGGGCTCGAGGTCCGCGAGGACCGGGACCCGACACCGGCGGAGCATGTGAACCAGATCACCGTGAGCCTGGCCGCCAGGGGAGGGGCCGTGGTGGCCTCCGGGGCGCACACGCGCGGGCGGACCCACATCCTGCGGGTAAACGACTACTTCATGGACACCACGGTGGACAGCCCGTACCTGCTGTTCGTCGAGAACCGAGACCAACCAGGGATCATCGGCGCGGTGGGGACCATAGCGGGAGAGCACGACATCAACATCAGCTTCATGGACGCGGGCCGGCTGGCGCCGCGGGGGCAAGCGATGATGGTCGTCGGCATGGACGAGCCTGTGCCCGATGCAGCGCTAGCCCGTTTCCGGGCCATCCCAGGTGTGGTGAGCGCCCGCCTGGTCCGCATGTAGCCACGTCGCATCGCCACCGCGTTAACTGTCGCGGAAACCCGCGACACAATCAACTCCATAACGGACCCACTGATCCGCGATCGGCGCGCCGTCCCCACTGGGAACCGGCAAGGCAGCGGCCTCGCTATCGCACCCCGGACGAGCGGCGGATGGTCACACCCAGCTTTGGCGAAGCGCCGCAGGTTCCACGAGCACATACCACGAACGCTTACGCACGCCAATATGGCGACATTGCAGCTTGCGAGAAAATCGGGTATTCTCGTAAGTGATATTTCGTACGTGGCATAGCCACACGGCAAAACCCAAGGAGGTCCAGGTGCCGGATTTCAGGCTCATTGCGACGGGAGAGGCCCAGGCTCGGACAGCGACGGGGAAGCGTGCGCAGCTCCTCCAAGAATACGTTGGGTACATTCAGCAGCTCCGAGAAGGGAGTGCGGGAACGCTCAGCCCCGCAGCTGGCGAGTCGCTCGCGGCGGTCAGGCGACGGCTGGGCAAGGCAGCGGCGGCCACGGGCCGGGATCTCGTGATAAAGCGGACCGCGGACGCCCTCTACTTCTGGGACCGCGAGGGGAGCCAGACCGCCCGCCGAAGGCCCGGTCGACCTCGGAAGAACCCCCTGGCCTAGCACCGCGCCAACGCCAGGCAACGAACGCAAAGAGCCCCCGGAGTCCGGGGGCTCTTTGCGTTCCCGCGACACGGCCACGCTGGTACAATGGACCGAGACGTCGTCCAGACCGCGCGGGAGGCCCAAACCGGTCCCTTGAGCAAGACGAGCGGACAGACTCTCTTTTTTTGCGGACACTGTGGCGCTGAGAGCCCCAGGTGGATGGGGTTCTGCCATGCGTGCGGCGCCAGGGACCCGCTGGTGGAGGCGCCCCGGCCCCGTCGCGGCGAAGGCCCGTGGGCGGCCGCCCACGGCAGCTCCGTCCCCCTGCAACTCTCCGACGTATCGCTGGACGACACCCCACGGATCCTTCTGCCGTACGCGGAGTTGAATCGTGTCCTGGGGGGCGGCCTGGTGCCGGGCTCGATCCTCCTCATGGCCGGGGACCCGGGCATCGGCAAGTCCACGCTCCTGCTGCAGATCGCAGCCGCCCTGGCCCCGAAGGGGCGCGGCCGCCAGGCCGATGCGGCGCAGCCGCAGGGCGGCGTCCTCTACGTCTCGGGGGAGGAGTCGGCGGCTCAGGTCAGGATGCGGGCCGAGCGGCTCGGGATCGACGGCCACGGCCTCTACCTGCTCGGCGAAACCGACGTCGCCGAGGCTCTCCGCTGGATGGATAATACCGCGCCCGCCGCGGTCATAGTCGACTCGATCCAGACCCTGTACACGGAGGACGCACCCTCCACCCCAGGGAGCGTCGCGCAGGTCCGCGAGTGCACGCGCCTCCTCCTGGGCTGGGCCAAGGCCAGGCAGACGCCGGTGCTTCTCTCGGGCCACGTCACCAAGGAGGGCGACGTCGCCGGCCCCCGGGTGCTGGAGCACATGGTGGATGTGGTGCTCTACCTGGAAGGCGAGAGCCTGGGTCCATACCGCGTGGTCCGCAGCGTGAAGAACCGCTTCGGCTCCACGGACGAGGTCGCCCTCTTTCAGATGCAAGGCAATGGCCTCTCCGAAGTGGAAGACCCCTCCCAGGCCCTCCTCAGCCAGCGGCAGGGGCCCCTGGTGGGCGCCATTGTATGCCCGGTGGTCCAGGGAAGTAGACCACTCCTGGTGGAGGTCCAGGCCCTCACATCGCCGGCCGTCGGGCCGGTCCCGCGCCGCGTGGCGAACGGGCTCGAAACCAACCGGCTAACCATGCTCGCCGCGGTCCTCTCCAGGCGCGCTGGACTTCCACTGGGCGGCCAGGACATCATCGTCAACGTAGCCGGGGGGCTGCGCGTCAGCGAACCCGCCACGGACCTCGCGACCGCCCTCGCCATCGCCTCCGCGTTTCGGAACCAGCCTCTGGCACCTGACCTGGTCGCCCTCGGAGAGGTCGGCCTCAGCGGAGAGATCCGCCCGGTGCCTCAGATGGGACGGCGACTGCAGGAGGCGGCGCGGCTCAGGCTGCGAAGGGCTATCGGTCCGATGGAGGCTGCCCGGGAGAGCGTCGACGGCATCGCGGTGACGCCCGTTTCGACCCTCTCGCGAGCCCTGACCGCGGCCCTCCCCAAGGAGCGTGGCCGGGCGCGGGCAGACGCGGGCTCGCCGGACGACGCGGAGGACTGAATGACCGTCGTCGAACGCAAAGCGGCCCGACTGGATGCCGTCCTGCACGAGATGGGCTCGGTGCTGGTGGCCTACTCCGGCGGCGTGGACAGCGCCTACCTGGCAGTCGCCGCACGCGATGCGCTTGGGGAGCGGACCCTTGCCGTCACGGCGGTCTCCCCATCGCTGGCGCCCTCGGAGCGCGACGACGCCATTGCGCTGGCTCGCCAGTTCGACCTTCGCCACCAACTGATCCACACCGACGAGGTCGAGGATCCCCGCTACGCGGCCAACGGCCCCCGCCGTTGCTACTTCTGCAAGACGGTGCTCAACGCTAGCCTGCGCGATTTGGCCGCCGCGGAGGGCTTCGCTTGGGTCGCAAGCGGCACTAACTCGGACGACCTCGGCGACTTCCGCCCGGGGCTGGCCGCGGGCCGAGAGTTCGGCGTCCGGAACCCCCTGGTCGAAGCTGACCTGACCAAGGGGGACGTGCGACACCTCTCTCGTAGCCGTGGCCTGCCGACGTGGGACAAGCCCGCCCAGGCATGCCTCTCTTCCCGCATCCCCTACGGCACGCCGGTCACGGTGGAGGCCCTCACCCGCATCGGCCGCGCGGAAGCCCACGTCCGCTCGCTCGGCTTCCGGCAGGTCCGGGTCCGCGACTTTGGCGCGGAGGCGCGCGTCGAGGTCGACCCGGAGGCGGTGCCCCGGTTGCTCGAAGACCATGTCCGCGATGACGTGGTGTCACACCTTCACTGGCTCGGCTACTCCACGGTGACGTTGGACCCGGACGGATACCGCATGGGCGCCCTGAACGATGCGCTCCGCCGTCGCGACGGGCGAGGAGACTGACCGGGCGCACACCCGAACCCCACGCCGGCGAAAACAGCGTCCCAGGGCGGAGGACGACACGTTGCGGACTGGCTACCTGTCGCTCATTGGGGGCGCCAGCGGCGATATGCTGCTGGCGGCCATTCTCGACGCGGGCGTCGACCCGGCGGCGCTCACAGGTGAGCTGCGAAAGCTGGACCTGCCCGAGCATCGGATCGAGGTCCGGCCGGAGCGGCGCGGGGGCGTCCAGGGAACGCACGTTTCGGTTCGGTTCGAGAACGAAAGCGGCCCGCCGAAGGGATGGGCCGAGTTCGCCGCGCTCATCGAAACGAGCAGCCTCTCCCCTAGGGTCCGCGGGCGGAGCCTGACGGTGTTACGGATGCTGGAGGAGGCGGAGCGCCGCGCCCACCGGGTCGCGGCCGATGCCCCCGCCGAGCCGCTGCACGAGCTGGGGTCATTCGATACCGTGGTGGACATCGCGGGGACCGTGGCGGGCCTGGAACTCTTGGAGATCGAGCGGCTCCATGCCTCGCCCCTGCCCCTCGGCGGCGGCGTCATCTCGACGGGACACGGCCCCCTTCCCGCGGCATCCCCGGCGACGCTCGAGTTGGTATCGATGGCCCACGCCCCCGTGACGCCCCCGCCGGCCGGGGTGACCGGCGAGCTGGTAACGCCCACCGGCGCGGCTCTCATCACCGTGCTGGCGGAGTTCGGCCAGCCTCCCCTCCGTCTGGAGCGCGTGGGCTACGGCCTGGGCACCCGGGACACGCCGGCCGTCCCCAACGTCGTCGCCCTATGGGTGGGGGAAACCGATGTCGCCCCTCGGCGCTTGACGCTCCTTGAGACCAACATCGACGACAGCTCCCCGGAAGTGATCGGGTACGCCCAGGAACAGCTTTTCGCCCTCGGCGCTCTGGATGTCTGGCTCACGCCCATCCAGATGAAGAAGAACCGTCCAGGGGTAGTCCTGAGCGCCCTGGTGCCGGGCGCGCTTGAGGCAAAGGCCACCGACCTGATCCTCCGAGAGACGACGACCCTGGGGGTCCGCCGACGCGACGTTGAGCGACACGAGGCGGAGCGAGAGACGCAGCAGGTCGAGACGAGCCTAGGATGGGTGTCCGTCAAGGTGAAACGCCTCTCCGGCCGTCCGGTGGCGCTGTCGCCGGAGTACGAAGCCTGCCGTGCCATCGCCCTGGAGCGCGGCCTGCCGCTCCAGCACGTACTGGCGGTGGTGCAGCGGGAGGCTGGGGAGCAGCTCTTGGGCGTCTCGCCGGACCCGGGGTAGCCACCGCTGCGCCGGCAATGGCAGTGCCCGATTCCGTCGCATCACCCTCTCTGGCACGCCGTGATCCGCATTGACGCCGCATTCTCGGTCCGCGATGGACGCCCCCTCCGAACCCTGCTACACTGCCGCTAGCTTGCGTTTCACTGGAGGTTGCTGGGCTTGGACACGGGGGCGACACGCACGCAAGCGCCTCGGGGACAGAAGCGTATCTTCCACGGCTGGTGGATCGTGGTGGTCGCGTTCCTGGCATCCTTCGTCTCGGCGGGCGTGGGCGGCTATGGCCTCGGAGTCTTCCTGAGACCTGCCTCCGGAATGCTCACGGAACTGGGGTGGACGCGAACCCAGTTCGCTTGGTTCTCGCCCGTCCGCGCGCTGGTCATGGGGGTAACCGGGCCCTTGGTGGGTCCCATGGTGGAGCGAAAGCACGGCGCGCGCATCCTCTTCGCGCTGGGCGGCTTGGTGGCCGGAATCGGCATATTGCTGGTGTCCGGGGTGGGCAGGTTCTTCTCGGACTATGTGAGCGATATCTGGTACTTCTACGTCGTCATGGGTCTTGTGTGGGGGTTCGGTCAGGCGCTCCTCGGCGGCCACATCATCTCAGGCCCCATCGTGTCAAAGTGGTTCGTTCGTCGCCGGGGCCGAGCGATGGCCCTCTACGCCATGGGGATCTCCGGCGGCGGCGTGGTCTTCGTCCCACTAAACGCATTCCTAATCGAGACCATAGGATGGCGGAGTACGTGGGTGGTCCTGGCACTCATCACCTGGCTCCTGCTGGTTCCCCTAGCGCTGGTAGTGATGCGGAGGCAGCCAGAGGACATAGGCCTCCTCCCCGATGGGGACCAGCCTGCGAACGACGATCCGTCGGCGACCCTGGCGCCCCCGCCCACTTCAGCAGCCGCACGGGAGGTGGCCTGGACCGTGGAGTTGGCAGCTCGGACGCCGAGCCTCTGGCTGCTGATCGTCGCGTTCAACATGATGACAATGTCCATCGGTGCGACCGTCCTCAATCAGTTCGCATATCTGGACGACAAAGGCCTCGGGATTGTGCTTACGACCGCGGCGGCCTCGGGCTTCGGCTGGGTAGCGATGGGCGCCAAGGTCCCCTGGGGCCTGATCGCGGAGCATATCGAGATCCGGTACGTTGCGTCGGTGTGCTTCGCCATCGCCGGAGCCGGATTGCTGTCGCTCGTCGTGGCAAGCGACATCCGGCTCATCGCCGTGTACGTCGCACTCTACGGCATCGGCGCGGGCGGCGCTCCGGTCCTCCAGAACGTGATGTGGGCCAACTACTACGGACGGCAGTTTCAGGGGACCATCCGCGGGGTGTTCGCTCCCCTGAATCTCGTGGGGATGGGGTTCAGTCCCGTCTTCGCCACGTGGATACGGGACACGCAGGACAGCTACGACATCGCCTTCCTGGCGCTCATGGGAGGGTGCCTGCTGGGGGCTGTCCTGATTCTGATGGCCAAGGCGCCGGTACACCCGTCCCAGCGGCGCCAGGGATCGCCGACGGCCGCTCCCCGCGACACGCCCCTCTAAGCACGAAGCCGCCGCGCCAAGCCACATCCGCCGGTCCAGTCCTCAAGTCCCCGAACCGCATCCTCGCGCCGTTCCTCCGTCCCCCGCCGGCGCCCGACGAGACATCCATGACTGCGCGTGAAGCGTCGCCAGTCTGGGGTCCGGTTCCGTGGGCTCGCCGCACGGCTGAGGAATCCTCCACGGCCACGCGCTCCCGGCGTCGGTGGTCAGGCAGGAACCGCGCGAGTGCGCAGATGCAGGAAGCCCTGTTCGGGCCTCAAGCCGCGCCTGGGCCGAACGAGTCTAGCGATCTTCGTGCAGCCGAGGTCGCGCCTTTTGACTTGAGGGTCTCCGCAACGCCGCTCACGACGCCGCGTGGAGAAACGGGGCGCGACCGCTGGGGCAGGGAGCGCCAGGGACGGCGCATGGGGGGAAGCACGTCGAGCAGCGAAAAGACGCTGGGGGCGAGCGGCCCGTTAAGGCACTCGCTCCCAGCGTCAACGAAGTCGTTTCTCTAGCGGGCCGTCTTACCCCTTGGTGGGGAGAATGACGGTGGCCTGGCCCGGGGTGGTGACCCCGTGCCGACCGTTCTCCGCCCAGATCTCGAGGTCGACGGCGTGCTCGCCCTCGTCATTGACGTACTTGCGAGCGACCTTGCCCTTCCACGAGGTGGTGTCGCCGAGTTGGTTCATTCGGCGCATTTCCATGCGGAACTTGCGCACCCAGCCCAAGTCGCCGGCGAAGCTCGTGCACAGGCGGGTGAAGTTCGCCTGGTAGAAGCCCGTGTTGATGAACATCTCCTCGTGCCCGCCGGCCCGAGCGAACTCGGGGTCGTGGTGGACCGGGTAGAAGTCCTGCGAGCCGCTGACCTGCATTGCGATGCGGGTCCAGTCGATCCCGTGGCTGAAGCCGGGGACCTCGTCGCCTTCGTTGACGTCCTCCCAGAAGCGCTGCGGCCCCAGGATGTTCTCTCCGCTGCCGCGGTTCGCGTCCCCTCGACCGGTCCAGACATCTACGTGTGCCGGATCTCCAAAAGGCATCCTATCCTCCCTTGGTCCTGTCCTCTGCTGCTCGGCTCAGGCACCCTGCCTAGTTACCCGCCGCCTCCGCCTCCGCCTTGACCTCTTCCGGCGGACGGTGAGAGAGGCCGATGTTGCGGTGGATGGCTACGGTCTCGCCATCCTGGTTGCGGTAGACGTTCTCACTGACCTTCCAGAAGGCCTTGGGGTCCAAGCGAATCGGCTTGATGTAAATGTCGGCGATCCTCTGGGACGTGGAGATGTGGTCGCCTACCTTGACGGGCTTGTAGAACTCCCACTCCGTGGTGAGGTTGATAGCGCGATCACCGAGGGTCGGGGTAGTGGGAAGCTGGTCCGGGTCCGGGGGGGCCGGAGGCCAGATGCCGTTCCCGGCCATGAGCCCGATGGCGGTCATCGGGGCGGTGATAGTGCCGTGTCGGCTCTTCGCCGCGTAGTCAGGGTCCAAGTAGAGAGGGTTGTCGTCGTTGGTCATGTGGCAGAAGCGGCGAATCGGGTCACTCTCCACGGGATATCGAGCCTTGCGAGGCTTCGTCTCGGCCCCGATGAACTTTCGGGCCTCTTCTAGGATCTCCTCGGCTGACTTCTGTGTCGCCATACACGTTCCTCCCTCTGGTCTTGTCTCCGCTATGCGGAACGCCGTGACCTGGGCCACCAACCCCTCAGTGGCACAGGCGCACCCCACAGTCCGCCTCCACCTTGTACCGTGTTTCACCGGGAAAGTCAAGCCCGCCGAGCGGTCGCGCCCGTGAGGGGCCACCGCCAGTACGTCGTCCGGCCCTCCCGCGACACCCGGAGCCGCCAGTAGGCGGCTCGGCCAACGGCTCGGGTCGAGGCGGGGTTATGTCGCCCGTGCGCACGGGTTAGCCCACGTGAGCAAAGGGTGCGCCCGCGACCGCGACGGAGTAAGCTCACGCCCACACGGTCAGGAAAGGAGACGGCATGGAAGAGCACGATTACATCAGCACGGAGGAATCGGACGGCGTGTTCGTGGTGACCATGGACGACCCGAGGACCCGCAACTCCCTGGGTCCCGAGATGAGCGCGGGGCTTCACCGGGCCCTCGACCGGTTCGAGAGCGATCCGGACCTCCGGGTGCTGGTCCTCACCGGGCGCGATCCCGCGTTCTGCTCCGGCGCCAACGTCCGAGGATTCCAACGCTCCAATGAGGAGCGCGAGCAGCCTGGGGCCACGGAGCCCCCTCCGGTCACCCCCTGGCAGGTCATGGACCCCCGGCAGGCCCTCCAGCATCGCAGCGCGGACGCGCAGGCCGCCCGCGGCCAGTTCCTCCCCTGGCGTCTCTGGCAGGTCCAGAAGCCGACCATCGCCGCGGTCAACGGCTTCGCCTTCGGCATCGGCGCCGGGTTGGCGCTGTGCTGCGACATCCGCATTGCCTCCGACCAGGGAGTCTTCTCCGAGGCCTTCGTCCGCATGGGACTGGTGCCCGGAGACGGAAGCTCCTGGCAGCTTCCCAGGCTCATTGGCATGAGCAACGCCCTGCTCCTCCAGTACACGGGGGACCGCGTTGGCGCGTCTGAGGCGGCACGCATGGGGCTGGTAAGCCGCGAGGTTCCCCACGACGACCTGATGCCCACCGTGATGGAGCTGGCCACCCGGATTGCCCACGGACCCACCTTCTCCCACGGTCTCATCAAGTACCTAGTCCACTCTGGGCTGGAGTCGGACTTCCGCACCAACCTGGAACTGTCCACCGCCGCTCTGGCGCTGGCCAGGCAGACGGAGGACCACGGCGAAGGCGCACGCGCCTTCGTGGAGAAGCGTCGGCCCGTCTTTCGGGGTCGGTAGCAGGGCGCGGGCGGCCGTGGGCGGGGGCCGGAGGCTGCAATGTCGCCCGTTGCCGACGCCAATCGCCGCACTCACGCTCATTCGAGACGATACTCGTTAAGAACGGTTGACATGGGGCCACGCGTGTGTACAGTAGAGGCAGCTTCGTACAGCAGGTTTCCAGAAACAACGAGGGGGAGCGACATGAGGACGGGGATATCCATAGGACGAAGGAGCGGGTTGGCGCTCCTGGCAGCGGCCATTGCGCTGCTGCTCGCGGCCGCGGCCTGCGGCGGCGCTGACGAAGAGGACACTCCCGCAGCACAGGCCACGCAGGCCCCCGCGGCCCAGCCTACACAGGCCCCCGCAGCCCAGGTCACGCAAGCGCCGTCGGTGAGCCCAGAGGTCGCCGCCGTCATGGCGCTGCCCGGCTACCGTGCGGAGTGGGGCGAGCCCCAGTACGGCGGCCAGTACTTCCACGGCCAGCCTTGGCCTTACCTACAAAACGACGACCCGCAGTTGGTCCGTCTCTACAACCGCCACACGACCTTCCGGTTCAACCAGCTCATTCGGGTGTCCCCGTGGGGCGATGTCTCCAAGATCGAGGGCGACTTGGCCAAGAGTTGGGAGCTGTCAGGCGATGGCCTCACCCTCTCCTTTGATCTCCACGACGGCGTGAAGTTCCAGGACGGCTCATCCTTCGATTGCGCCGATGTCCAAGTGTCCATGGATCGGTACTTGAACCCGCCAGGAGCCGTCAACCCGGCAGCCACTAGCCTCCTCCAGCACATCACCGAAGTGGCATGCCCTGACCCGCTCACGGTCGTGATGACCATGGACAAGGTCATCGGCTCCACGATCCCAAGCATAGCGAGCGGCACGGTGTTCATGTTCTCCGAGGAGTTCGCACAGCGTCTGGTCGACCTTGAGGTTGTGGGCCGAAGCGGAGTCCAGACCGATCAGACGGCCGACGACCCCATCCTCCAGGGCGGGGGCACCGGCCCGTTCATGTTCGAGAGCTACGAACCCAGCGTGAAGGTAGTCACTACGAAGAACCCCAACTACTTCAAGCCTGGCCTGCCTCTCCTTGACGAGGTTCACGACGTACAGATGCTGGACTCCACGGCCCGGTTCGCCGCCCTGACCGCTGGCAAGATTCACCAGGCCGGCGAGGGCAGCAGCAGCCTCCTGCCTGCCCAGGTGCAGCAGGTCCGGGCGCGGTTCGGCGACAAGGTAGTCCTGAGTTGGACCGGCTCCCCGGGCCAGCAGGGCTTCAGCTACAATCAGACC
>PVBE010228130.1_pt1 | contig 28910 bp, 28 predicted proteins | sample 1631181 | NCBI WGS metagenome assembly PVBE01 (sample SAMN08397723, study PRJNA350692) | Marine metagenome, whole genome shotgun sequencing project. | isolation source: water | place: Pacific Ocean | collected 2012-04
CGCATTCCCGGCATTCACCGGGTCCGCGCCGAGCGCCGGGTCCCCGGGCGTGGCGTGGTTTATGCCATACACCTGGCCTCGACACTGGATTAATGTAGCGCCCATGCTCAACTGCATCGCAATGTCCGCTTATGGCTATTAACGGACTCTTTGAGCCGTAGTAAAAAAGGTCCGCTTTACCCCCGAAAGCAGACATTCGTGCCCACCATGCGCTTTCTGAGCATCAAGTTTAAAACCCAGGCACGACTACTGTCGTAGCCCCTTGAAACCCCGATTGCGCGTGACTATGTTCGATGTCTGTTCTTTGACATTGTAAATAAGATTCATGCGCGTTCATGGTCGAATTTTGTGAATGCATGGGAATGACGGCAAATGTTTTGGTTTCACCGCCAGACGGCGGCGCTCGGCCAATTCCCTGGAAAACGTCCTTATTAACCCCTTGAAATATCTACCCGATGCCTACCAAATGACTACCTTATCTCCACCCGATGCCTACCTAAATGTCCACCAATGTCCACCGAATGCCGACCAATGCCCACCAATGCCTACCTTTTATTTTCACGGGCTTATTTATTGACCCAGTTAGGCCTGATTACGGCCCGGTTATTTCCGAAAGCGATTCCATCACCTCATCCGGCTTGGCGTTTCGGGGCGCCGTGGCGACGGAGACCCCGCCCAGGTGCCTCTGTAGCGTTTCCACGGTTTCCGATACCGGCACCGGGCTTTGTTCGGATTCACTGACCACCACCCCGGCGATATCGATATCCCGGCCCCGCAGGGCGGCGACGGTGGTCAGGGTGTGGCTGAGGGTGCCTAAGTACGAGCCGCAGACGACCAGGGCCGGCGCTTGCAATTCCGCCATCCAGTCGAGAACGGTAAGGGTGGCGTCCAATGGCACCATGGCGCCGCCGATGCCTTCGATCAGCAGGAAATCCTCGTCACCGGTTTGCGCTTCCCGGCAGAACCGGATCAGCGCATTAAAGTCGATGGCGCGGCCCTCGCGCTTGGCCGCCATGTCCGGCGACAAGGGTTCCTTGAACCGCCACGGCGAACAGGCCTCGACGGCTTCCTTGCCGGCGGCTTGGCCTGCGGCATCCAACAGCAGGGCGGTGTCGGTGTTGTTAAAATCCGTCTCATCAAATCCGCTGATGACCGGTTTCAGGACCCGAACGGATTTCCCCTTGGCGGTGAGTGCCGAGGCCAGGGCGGCGGTTACATAGGTCTTGCCGACCTCTGTGCCGGTGGCGGTGATGAACAGCGTTTTCACGGCGGATCGGCCATCAGCGGTTTTATGCGTTCCGCCAGCCGGGCGATGTCATCGTCGTCATGGGCGGCGGTGAAGGTGATGCGCAGCCGGGCGGTGCCGTCGGGCACCGTCGGCGGGCGAATGGCGATGACCAAAAAACCTTCTTCCTCCAGCACCTTTGAGGCGTCCAAGGTGCGCTGGGCATCGCCCAGCACAATGGGCACGATAGGGCTTTCGGCGTCGGCAAGGCCCAGCATGGCGGTAAAGTCTTGGGCCTTTTTCAGCGGCAAGGCGGCGTAATCGGGATCGTCCTGGATCAGGTCCAGGGCCGCGATCGCTGCCGCCACGGTGCCCGGCGGCAGGGCGGTGGAATAGATCAGGGTCCGACACCGGGTACGGATCAGATCGATCACCGGCTTGCTGGCACACAGATAGCCGCCGTAGGCGCCGATCGCCTTCGACAGGGTGCCCATCTGCAACGGCACCGAATACTCGCCGCCGTTGGTGAAGCCAGATCCGCGGCCGCCGCCGACGACGCCGATGCCGTGGGCATCATCGGTCATCAGCCAGGCATCAAATTCGGCGGCAACGTCCGTCAGGGCCGCCAGCGGCGCCAGGTCGCCGTCCATGGAAAATACCCCGTCGGTGACGATCAACGCCCGGGGATGGTCGGTGCGGTGGGCTTTAAAGATTTCGGCCAGGTGGCCGGCGTCGTTGTGGCGGAACACGTGCACCGCGCTGGCGGTCAGCCTGCCGCCGGCGTAAATGCAGGCGTGGCTGAGTTCATCGATGCAGACCAAGTCGTCGGCGCCGATCAACGCCGGGATAATGCCGGTATTGGCAAGATAGCCGGACCCGAACACGCACGCCGCTTCGGCCCCCTTCAGCGCCGCCAGTTTTTCCTCCAGCACCGCGTACAGCGGGTGATTGCCGGTGACCAGCCGCGACGCGCCGGAACCGGCGCCGTGTTTCTGCGTCGCCTCGATGGCGGCGGCCTTGATCTTGGGGTGCTGGCTGAGGTTGAGGTAATCGTTACAGGAAAAGGAAATCAGCCGCTTGTCCCCGCGCCGGACCTCGACGGGGCCCAGGCGTTCGGTCTCGGCCAGGGTGCGCAGCAGGTTCCGCTGTTTGAGGGCAGCCAGTTTATTTTCCGCGAAGGCGTTCAGGGACTCGGAAATATCAATGCTCCCCAACCACCCGAACCACCGTTTCGCACAATCGCGCAAGATCGTCCTCGCCGATGGTAAAGGCAGGCATCAGGTAGACGATGTTGCCGAACGGCCTGATCCAGCAGCCGGCGTCGATAAAGCGCGCCCTGAGGCCGTTCATGTCGGCAATGGTTTCCATTTCAACGACGCCGATGGCGCCGCGAACCCGAACATCGACGACGCCGTTGATTTTCCGGCAGGGTTCCAGGGCCGGGCCAAGCTGGGCCTCGATGGCCTTCACCTGCTCAAGCCGGGGTTCGGTCTCAAACAGGTCCAGCGACGCGTTGGCCGCCGCGCAGGCCAGCGCGTTGCCGGTGAAGGTGGGGCCGTGCATCAGCGCCTGATCCAGTTCAGGCGACAGGAAACCCTCGAAAACCTTGGTGCCGGCGATGGTCGCGGCCAGGGGCAGGGTGCCGCCGGTCAGCGATTTCGACAACGTCATGATGTCGGGCACAACATCGGCCTGCTGACAGGCGAACAGGGTGCCCAAGCGGCCGAGGCCGGTCATGATTTCGTCCAGGATCAGCAACAGCCCGTGGCGGTCACAGGCCTCGCGGACGGCGCGCAGGACCTCGGTGTCATGGAAGATCATGCCGCCGGCACCCTGCACCAACGGTTCCAGTATTATCGCGGCGCAGCCGTCGGCCTGCTCGGCGACGAACGTCTCGAAGGCATCGAGCGAGGCCGGGTCGCGGGGCAGCGGGATGCGGGGCTGATCCGGCACCAAGCCTGCAAAGCGTCCGTGGATGCCGTCCTCAGGATCGCCGACGGACATGGCGGTGATGGTATCGCCGTGATAGGCGCCCTTGAAGCAGATGAACTTGGTTTTCTCAGGTCGGCCTTGGTTGAGCCAGAACTGGGCCGCCATTTTCATGGCGATCTCGACCGAAACGGAACCGGATTCGGAAAAGAAAACCCTCTCAAGCCCGCTAGGCGCCAGCGCCGCCAGCCGCCGGGCCAGGGTGAAGGCGGGCTCGTTGGCCAAACCGGCCAGCATCACGTGCGGCATTTGCCGGGCTTGGGCGATCACGGCGTCCTGAATATGGGGGTGGTTGTAGCCGTGACACGCCGACCACCACGACGCCACCCCGTCAATCAATTGGCTGCCGTCGGCAAGCGTGATCCGGGTGCCCTGGGTGGCGACGGCGGCCTGAGGCAGCGGTGCCGTTTCCATCTGGGTATAGGGCATCCAGATATTGGCGTAGCCTTCATTCAGCCATGCCGTTGGCCGCGTGCCAGTTACCTTGGGAAGGGGCTGGGGGGTCATGATCAGCGATCCTTGGTATTACGCCGGCTTTCCTTCCGCCGGCGCCGGGCTAAGGCCCAGACGTTCGAACAGCTTGTCGTCCGCGTCGCCGTCGGGATTGGCGGTGGTCAGCAGTTTGTCGCCGACAAAAATGGACCCGGCGCCGGCCAGGAAGCACAGCGCCTGCATCTCATCGGTCATGTCCTGGCGGCCGGCCGAAAGCCGGATCACCGAGGCCGGCATCATGATTTTGGCTGCGGCCACGGTGCGCACGAACTCGATCCCGTCCAGGTCAGGGAAGGTTTCCAAGGGCGTGCCTTCGACGCGTACCAGCATGTTGATCGGCACGCTTTCGGGATGTGGGGTCATGTTGGCCAGCCTGACCAGCAACCCGGCCCGGTCGTGGCGGCTTTCGCCGAGGCCGACAATGCCGCCACAGCAGACATTGATCCCGGCTTGGCGGACGTTCTCCAAGGTGTCGAGGCGGTCCTGATAGGTTCGGGTGGTGATGATTTCGCCGTAGAATTCTTCCGATGTGTCGAGGTTGTGATTGTAGTAATCGAGCCCGGCTTGCTTCAGCTTCCTGGCTTGCGGCCCGCTCAGCATGCCGAGGGTGGCGCAGGTTTCCAGCCCCAGCGCCCGCACCCCTTCAATCATGGCGCAGACATGATCGAGGTCGGATTCCTTCGGATTGCGCCAGGCCGCGCCCATGCAATAGCGAGTCGCCCCGCCATCGCGGGCGTTGCGCGCGGCGGCCACCACATGGTCCACTTGCATCAGCTTTTCGGCTTTAACATCGGTGTCATGGCCGGCCGATTGCGGGCAGTAGGCGCAGTCTTCGGGGCAGCCGCCGGACTTGATCGATATTAGCCGCGACATCTGCACCTGATTGGCGTCGAAATAGCGTCGGTGAAGGGTTTGGGCGTCGAAAAGAAGGTCGTTAAAGGGCCGCTGAAACAGGGCTTCGGCCTTACCCATGGTCCAATCGTGACGGACGGCGGTTTCGGTGTCTAAGGGCATTTGGTCGAACCAAAAATGTTCAGGGAATAGGAACGCCAAGTCTAGGCGAGTTCAAGCATGGGAACAAGGTTTCGGCCCCGGCTATTCTCCCGGCCAATCATCCGGCTAAAGCCTTGACTGTTGGCGGGGTGTGGCCTAAAAAACCGCCTCTTGAGGCCGCCGTTGTAGCCTCCGGCTTTATCCGCGAAGGATTGTTAAGAATGTCCAGACGTTGCCAGCTTACCGGCCGCGGTGTGCAGACGGGAAATAACGTCAGCCACGCCCACAACAAAACCCGCCGCCGTTTCCTGCCAAACCTGCAGAAAACGTCCCTTTTCAGCGATTCGTTGGGGCAATCGGTGCGTCTCAAGGTTTCCGCCTATGCGCTTCGCACGGTGGAACAGAAGGGAGGCCTGGACGCCTTCTTGTTGGATACCCGCGATGCGGACCTTCCGGTTGAAATCCTGCGGCTTAAAAAGCGGATTAAAAAGGCGAAAGCACAGGCGAGCGCCTAGAAAATCCCATATTTCGATGGAAAAGAGCCCGCCTAGAGGGCTTTTTTTGTGCGTAGGATTCGGGCAGGAATCGCTCAACCTATAAAATTTCGACCCATTAATCGGGTTTTGAGGTAATTTATATCCAAATGAGTTGTCCCCGTTAAGAAGGGTCACTTATCTACAGTTTGGGATGGATACAGCATCTAGGAGCTTCCGCATGACCGGCGTTAAAAAACGTCGTAATAGCCGTTCGCGCCAGACCAAGGCCCAGCTCATCGAAGAGTTGGAGGGCCTGGAATCCGAGTTGGCTGAAACCAGGCTTGCCAAGGGCGCCAGGAACGATGCGGTGGCGGGTACCGCTTGGGAAAGCGAAGCCTTGGTGCAGGCCGTTTTTGAAAATTCACCGGCCGCGATCCTACTCAAGGACCCCGATGGCATTTATCTGAAGGCGAACCGGACATGGTATGAATGGTTCAATCCCGACGGCGAAGATATCCTCGGCAAGACGGTTTACGACTTCTATGACAAGGATCACGCGGACGAAGTGACCGCCCTTGACCGCGAGGTCGTGAAAACCGGCGAGGGGGTATCAAATGAGCTAAAAATTCCTTTGACCGACGGCAGGGTATTGGATGGTACCCTTCACAAGTTCCCAATTCACGGCGCCGACGGCAAGGTCATCGCCGTTGGCGGTATTCATTTCGATGTTTCCGAAGTAAAGCAAGCGGAAGAGGCGCTAAAGCAAAGCCAGAACCGCCTCAATGAGGCTCTGCAAAGTCTGCAGCAAGGCTTTGCGCTGTATGACGCCGACGACAGGCTTATCGCCTTCAACGATGAATACGAACATCTCAGGCCCGGCGCCAAGGAAATTATGGAAAAAGGCGGAACCTTTGAAGATGTGATCCGTAAAAACATCGAATATGAAATTATCCCCGAAGCCTACGGCCGCGAGGAAGAATTTATCAAGGAACGAATTAAGGAGCATCAAAACCCGGAGGGAACGATCATCCGCCGGTTTAGGGATGGCAGTTGGAGCCAGATCGAAGAAGTTCGCACGCCGTCCGGCGGCATCGCGATTTTATTTACCGACATCACCGACCTTAAACGGGCCGAGGAAGCGCTTGTAAAAAGCGAAGCCTTATTCCGGGCCGTGGTCAACCACGCACCGGCCAAGATCCACATCAAGGACGTTGAGGGCCGCTATACCTTGATCAATAAGGAAGCGGCAAGCCTGTTTGGCATCACCGATGAGGAAGGCCGGGGCAAGACATCTTTTGATCTTTTCCCCAAGGAGGTAGCTGAAGCATTCACCGCCCACGACAAGGGGGTTATTGAATCCGGCCAAGCCTTGGAAGAAGAAGAGGAATTCACCAAAGAAGACGGTATCCACACCTACCTGACTGTTAAATTTCCCATTTACGACCTGGATGGTGTTTCGGGCGTCGGCGCCGTCGGCACCGACATCACCGAACGTAAAAAGGCGGAGAAAAGCAACGCCAGGCTGAATACCGCGATCAGCGCACTTTCGGAAGGAATTTCTCTTTATGATGCCGATAACAGGCTGGTTTTCTTCAACGAACAGTCACGAAAATTCAATGAAAGGATCATCGACATCCTGGCTCCGGGCCTCCACCACGAAGATTTATTGAGGGCCCATATCAAAAAAGGGTCGCTGCCTGAAGCGATCGGACGGGAAGAAGAGTGGATCAAGGAACGTCTTGAGCGACGCCGTAATCCCGGGGCACCCTTTGAAATGCAAATTCACGACGGTATATGGCTGCGTGTCCGTGAACAACGGTTGCCGGACGGCGGCACGTTGACGATGACTTCGGATATCACCGAGCGCGTCAAGGGCGAGGCGGCCCTGCGCGAGGCCATGGAAATGGCCGATTACGCCAATCGCGCCAAGACCGAATTCCTGGCCAATATGAGCCATGAACTCAGGACGCCACTGAATTTGATCCTAGGTTTTTCCGAAGTTATGATGATGGGCGACCTGGGGAATCATGGGGATTCCAAATACAGGGAATATGCGAAGGATATTCACTATTCGGGTAGTCATCTTTTGAGCCTGATCAATGAAGTCCTTGACCTGTCCAAGTTGGAAGTCGGCGAGGTCGCGAACGACGAAGATGACATCGACGTCACCGAAGTCATTAAAACTTGCATCAAGATGGTTAAAATGCGGTCCAGCGAAAAAGAAACATCCATCAGCACCAATCTTAACGCCGGGCTTCCCCATTTGCGTGTTGATGAGCTTCGATTCAAACAAATCCTGATTAACCTGTTGGGCAATGCCATAAAGTTTACACCGCCGGACGGTGATGTCTCGGTGTCGGCCCGTGTGAACGGAATTGGTGAATATATAATCGAGGTCGAGGACACCGGCGTCGGTATCGCCGCTGTGGATATCCCCAAGGTGCTGGAACCCTTCGGCCAAGTTCACGATATCCTGACCCGCCACCATGAAGGCTCGGGGTTGGGTCTTCATTTGGCTAAATCGTTTACAGAATTGCATGGGGGCACACTAAACATTGAAAGCACCCCCGGTGAAGGGACGACCGTGATTTTGATGTTTCCCAAGGAACGGACCGTCCAGGCTGTTATAAAGACAGCATAACCGGCGCTCGGCTTCCCGGGGATTCTATGTGCCAGTATTGTCGCCGACGTGGTTCAGTTAAGCACCTACAATTTTTCCAGCATCGCTTCGGCGCCGGTTAATTCTGCTTTCGGCGGGTCTTCGGTGGCGATGTCCTTAACGACGCCGTTTTCGACAATCATCGAAAACCGCTGACTACGCATCCCTAAACCGCGCTCCGTCAGGTCCAGTTCCAGACCCGTGGCCTTGGCGAAATTGGCGCTGCCATCCGCCACCATTCTCACCCGGCCTTCAACGTTTTGGTCCATGCCCCAGGCGGTCATCACGAAGGCGTCGTTGACCGAAACGCAGATAATATCATCGACCCCTTTTTCACGTAGCGCGTCGGCGTTTTGGACATAGCCGGGAAGGTGGCTGGCCGAACACGTCGGCGTGAAGGCGCCGGGCAGCCCGAACAGGGCCACAACCTTGTCTTTGAATAATTCGTCAGTGGAGATCGCCTCAGGTCCCCCGCCTTCACCCATGACGAAAAGGTCCAAGGTCGGAATGGTGTCGCCGATTTTAATGGTCATGTGTCTCTCCCTTTTAAAGTGCGTCCCTGTGGTTTCTGGTAATATGGGAACTGGGAAAGGAAAGCTCAAGACCGGATGCAGGGTTTGGGCTAGGTTTTAGGCCCTGCGCCTAAGCGGGGGGGGCGGTGTCTTCATCGAACAGTTCCGTTAATTTGCTCATCATGGTGCCGCCCAGCTCTTCGGCGTCGATCAACGTCACTGCGCGGCGGTAATAACGGGTCACGTCGTGGCCGATTCCGATGGCCGTCAATTCCACGTCGGAACGGTTTTCGATCCAATGGATGACTTCCCGTAGATGACGTTCCAGGTAATTGCCGGGATTGGCGCTCAGCGTCGCGTCATCGACTGGGGCGCCGTCGGATATCACCATCAGGATGCGCCGCTGTTCGGGCCGGCTGAGCAGCCTTTGATGAGCCCATAACAACGCCTCGCCGTCGATGTTTTCCTTCAATAATCCTTCGCGCAGCATCAGCCCCAGTTTTTTGCGGGCGCGGCGCCAAGGGGTATCGGCACTTTTGTAGATGATATGGCGAAGGTCGTTAATCCGACCGGGATTTTTGGGCTTTTCATCATTGACCCATTGTTCTCGCGACTGGCCGCCTTTCCATGACCGGGTGGTAAAGCCGAGGATTTCAACTTTGACGCCGCAGCGTTCCAGGGTGCGTGCCAGGATATCGGCACTCATCGCCGCGACCGTGATTGGCCGCCCGCGCATGGAGCCGGAATTATCAATCAGCAGCGTTACCACCGTGTCCCGAAATTCGGTGTCGCGTTCAAGTTTGAAACTCAATGGGTGAACAGGGTTGGCGATGACCCGCGCCAGCCGTCCGGAATCCAGCAGTCCTTCTTCAAGATCGAAGTCCCAGGACCGGGTCTGCAGGGCCATCAAACGGCGTTGCAGGCGGTTGGCCAGGCGCGGCACCACGCCCTGCAAGTGAGAGAGCTGTTGGTCAAGTTGATGGCGCAGTCTTTCCAATTCATCCGGCTCACAAAGGCTTTCGGCTTCAATGACTTCATCGAAGGCGGAGGTATAGGCCCGGTAGGCGCTCCCTGGGGATAAATCGTTGATCATCCAGGGCTTATCCCATTGCGAGGGGCCGGCCGGTTCCTCGTCGCCTTCGCCGGCCATGAAATCTTCGGCGTCGCTGTCGCCGCCTTCGCCATCGTCGATCAATTCGCCTTCGCCGCGTTCCCCGGCCATGCTGCCGTCCGCTTCCATCTCGGACTCGCCGCTGTCGTCTTGTTCTTCACTGGCATCCTCGGCGTCGTCGTCCCGGGTATCATCGTCAGAATCAGCGGGGGCATCCATATCATCAACCAAGTCCAGGGCCTCAATCACCCCTTCCACCTGGGTGGCGAAAGCTTCCTGGTTATCGGCAATTTTCACCAGTTTGCTCATTTCCCGACCGAGCCGTTTGTCCAGCCATTGGCGCCAGGTTTCGACCATGGTTTCGGCAGCTTGCGGTGGCGCCTTGCCGGTTAGGTGCTGGCGCACCATCAACCCTAGAACGTCGGCCAGATCGGCCTCCTTGCGCTCGGTAACGCCGGCATAGCCTTTCGCCCGGCACTTCTCATCCAGGAGTGCATCCAGATTGTCAGAGACACCGCTAAAGCGCTGGGCGCCCAGGCTTTCGCAACGGACCTGTTCTATGGTCTCAAAGATGGCACTGGCCTCCTTGCCTTGCGGGGCATGGCGTTTATGTACGGCTTCGTCATGATATCGGAGCCTCAGGGCCAAGGCGTCGGAAATCCCGCGCAACTTGGTGATCGCCGCCCTGTTGACTTGTGGCGGCGGCGCCGGAAGGTGGACTGTATCCCCGCCGAGAGAGGCGCCCGCGTGGCCGAATTGAATGGCGGTGTCCTTGTGCCTGGCGATTGCCTTACAGGCAGCGGCGGTCACTCGTTTTAAAAGATCGGAAGTGGGTTCTGCCGATGCCAAAACTGATTCCTAATTGGCTTCTTGGATAACGGATTCCGGCAGCTCTTGGCCCATGCAGCGCTGATAATATTCGGCGACCACGGAACGCTCGACCTCATCGCATTTGTTGAGGAAGGTTAACCGGAAGGCGAAGGCCGAATCCCCGAAAATTTCAGTGTTTTCGGCCCAGGTCATGACCGTTCGGGGCGACATGACGGTAGAAATATCGCCGGCCATGAATCCGGCACGGGTCAGATCGGCGACCTCGACCATGGCGCTGGCCTTTTCGCGGCCTTCCTTGGAATTATAGGACGGCACCTTGGCCAGAATGATTTCAAGTTCCTCCTCATGGGGAAGATAATTCAGCGTCGCCACCACGTTCCAACGGTCCATCTGGCCCTGGTTAATTTGCTGGGTACCGTGATACAGCCCCGTGGTGTCTCCCAGCCCGATCGTGTTGGTCGTGGAAAATAGGCGAAAATAATCATTCGGGCGCATCACCTTGTTTTGGTCCAGCAACGTCAGTTTGCCGTCGACCTCCAGTACCCGCTGGATAACGAACATCACATCGGGGCGCCCGGCGTCATATTCATCGAACACCAAAGCGGTTGGATTTTGCAGCGCCCAGGGAAGGATGCCTTCACGGAACTCGGTTACTTGTTGGCCGTCACGTAAAATGATGGCGTCTTTACCGACAAGATCAATGCGGCTGATGTGGCTGTCCAGGTTGACGCGGATGCAAGGCCAATTGAGACGGGCCGCCACCTGTTCAATGTGGGTGGATTTGCCGGTGCCGTGATAGCCCTGAATCATGACTCGCCGGTTGAAGGCGAATCCGGCCAGAATGGCCAAGGTCGTGTCATGGTCGAAACGGTAGGCGTCATCAATGTCAGGAACATGATCTTCGGGCTCGCTGAAAGCCGGAACCTCCATATCGGTGTCGATTCCGAATATTTGGCGGACGGAAACTGTTAAATCCGGAGCCTGTTGGGAAAAATGGCTGTCCGTTTCTATGGTCGCGGATGAGGTCATGTCTTCATTATTCCAAGGTGTGCCGAATCGATAACGGCTGTTGGCTTTAATATGGGAAAAACGGTGTGGAGAAATAAGGACGTAAGTTAAACGAGCCGGCCCGTCAAGGGGCCAGCATTTCCATTATAATCTGGTAGGCTTCGTTGATTTCCTTAATTTTCTCTTCCGCTTCCTTATCGCCGCCGTTGGTGTCGGGGTGATACTGTTTGACCAATTCCTTATAGCGCGATTTGGCGGCCTCACTATTGACCGGGCCTGAGAGGCTGAAAACCGCAACTGCCCAGGCTTGGCGGGTTCCCGGCTTGGCGTGCCTGTCGGGGGGGCGGGTGGCGCCACCAGCCGGATTCCATTCGGGGCCGAAATCCCCTAAGTTGTTGATCACATCGTCGGGCGTGACATATCCTCCAAGCGGCCAGGACGGACGGTGCCAAACGGTGTCATAGCGAACATCGGCTTCGACTTCGGCGTCACTCATGCCGGCGTAGTAATTCCAACCCTTGTTGTATTGACGGACATGGTCGAGGCAGAACCAGTGATAGGTCTCAATTTCTATTCTGGATTTCGGCGCCCTGTGCTGACCCTCGTCACGGCAACCCGGCCAGTCGCAGCAACGGATATCGGGATCCTGGGCTCCGAAAATTTCCGGAGTATGTAAGTTCAAAGAGCTTCCCATAACCCCGAAACTATGGGCGATCGATAGGATTGTGACAAGCGGTGAGGTGAAAATTTCGGCCTTGACCCCTTTGTTTTCAATAACTTAGTGAATCTTCAATGACCTTGAGCAAAGTTGAAATCAACCGAATTCTCCGGATTTTGGTTTCGTCAGAATATTATCGAAACCCAAAAATAATAAAATAATGGCGGTCTTTGTGACCTATGCCCATCTACCTACTTGCCATACGATTGTATTTTTACGAAAATGGGGCTTGATCGCGAACGTAGCCCGGTTTTTATAAAAACAAACAACCATAAATGGCAAAAAGGGAAATCTTGAGGCGTAGGAGAGGTTAGCTAAATCCATCGTGATTTTAACATTGCCGGTTGATAACCGGCTGGGGATAAAGGGGGTTTGTGCCAAAACCGAATATCGGAAAAGCGTGTCTTTATACGAATCCTCTTTCGGGACAGCATGAAAGCTAAATTGATCAGTAAAAATGTAACGATTAATGGCCGTAGGACATCTCTCCGCCTGGAGAAGACCAGTTGGGAGGCTATGGTCGATATCTGTCAATGTGAAGGCATGACTATTCACGAACTGTGTTCATTGATCGATGACCGGCGCGAAGGCTCCAGCCGGACTTCGGCGGTTCGGGCGTTCATTGTCTCTTATTACCGTGCCGCCGTCGCAGAGTATGGTGCTCTTCAAAAGGGTATTGTCTCGACGATTTTGCCGGAACTTGCCGCCCGCGGCTAGAGACGGGTTGGAGTAGGCAAGCGGGTCGTTCAGGCTTCGTCGTAGAAATCAGGCCATTGCCTGCGGACGATGGCGCTGTTTTGGGCATAGGCGTGGCAGGTGTTGATTTGCGGTGGCTTTTGACCGGATTTGTCCGATTTACGGCGTTCCCTGGCCGCGAATATGGTTTGATGAGCGGTCACCGCGACCGGTCCGCACAAAAGATCTGTGATGTGCGTGCAGCCCTTGGTTCCCCCTAAACATTTAATCACGCGACGGCGCCATCCCGGCAAGATGGCTAACCCTTCCAAGGCCTCCAGGGCAGGAACAATGTCGCCGCAAATACTGTAGGGCGAAGCATCGGTGGAGGCCTCGGCCTTTTGGACCACCATAGCTTCGTCCAGCGTAATCCGGACCCACATGTGGTGAACCGGTTCACCGGCGGCAACGCCACCCCGGTCGACGTTATCGAAGGAATAGGTTTTGGTGTCGACGAGTTCTGCTTCGATATCCCATAACCCGTCTTCCCGTTGATACCCCTTGCATTGGATATTGCGGGTGTGAAGATGGTTGCGGGGTTGGGGTTTACTCAGCGCCATGGCGGCTAGTCCTTTTTATCATTTTGGCCGAAGCAGCAGGCCCCGCCTTTCAGCGGGTGCCACTAGAGGAATACCGCTAAAACCGTATCAGGCGCCGTAACGGTCGCCGAAAACGAAGGCTTCTGTTTCGCGGATGCTTTCCTCGAGCGAGGATTTTGCCGCAATATAGAGATCGCGTATGGAAACCATGCCGACGCATTTTTCTCCGTCGACCACCGGTAGATGACGGAAATGACGCGACTGCATCAATTCCAGGGCGTCGCCGGCAGAGTCCTCGGGCGATAGGGTCTCAGGGTTTTCAGTCATGACGGCGGAAATCGGCGTTTCCTTGGGGTCAAGCCCCTTGGCGACGACGCGCCGGGTCAAGTCGCGTTCGGTTATGATTCCCGAAACTTTATTTTTGTCATCAACAATGACGATAGCGGCGATATTAGCACTGGTCATTAGCGATGCAGCCTCATATACGGTGCTGTCTTGTTTAAGTGAGCTGATGACCTGTTGCTTGATAATGTCGGGCATTATCTTGCGTTGCATGGTCTCATTCCCTTCGACATTTCCATCCCAAGAACAAATTTTTTACGATTTTAGGACTAGCAAGGGGGGGGCACGCAAGAGGGTTTGGGAAAGGCACGAGATTACAACGCCTAAGCAGGTCCCTTTTCTAAATCTGGTTATTGGGAATCAGCCGTTTCCTTGTGCGGCGTCATCCTTATGCAGGTTATCTGGTGATGATGACGGCGGACGATTTCGAAGCGAAAACCGTAGAATAGAAACCGTTGGCCGACTTCCGGAATCCGGCGCGATTCATGCAACACCAAACCGGCAATGGTGGCGGCTTCCTCATCGGGAAGGTCCCATTCGAATTCACGGTTAAGGTCGCGGATCGTCACCGCGCCGTCGATGAGAAAACTGCCGTCCGGCTTAGGCGTGACGCCGGTTGGTGAAACGTCGTGTTCGTCGTCAATATTGCCAACAATCTCCTCGATAATGTCCTCCAGAGTCACCACGCCCATAAGGCTTCCGTATTCGTCGATCACAAGGGCGAAATGCTCGCGGCGCTCTTTGAAGGTTTCCAATTGGTCAAGAAGCAGGGTCTGTTCGGGGATGAACCAGGGCGGGGTCGCCAAGGCCGTCACGTCCAGGCCGCTCAGGTCGGCGCCGCGGGTCCTTACCTCCCGCAACAACGCCTTGGCGTGAAGGACGCCGATGATGTTATCCGAATCGTATTGCCATAACGGCAAGCGGGTGTAGGGACTTTCCAGGACTTCTGAGATGACCTGTTCGGGCGGAAGGCTGGCATCGATGGCGGTCACACTCTTACGGTGGATCATGATCTCGCCGACCTGGACTTCGCCAAGATCGAGGACGCTTCGGAGCATGGCGCGTTCTTGTTTGACGCTTTCGGTTTTGCCGGCGTGAAGTTCAATGGCACCCCTCAATTCCTCGGCGCCGGTACCGAAGACCTGTTCGGCATGATAATCAACGTCGAAGATCTTGAGGATGCCCCGGACAACGGCATTGATCGTCACCGTCACCGGAGTCAGTGCCCAGACCAGGATCTTGACGGCGTGGGCGACGGCGAGGGCCGCCTGATTGGCGTTTCTGATGGCATAGGTTTTCGGCAGGATTTCGGCGAAGATTAGAATCAACAGGGTCATGGCGATGGTTGCATAGGCAACTCCGGTGTCGCCGAAGGTGGCGATCAACAGACTGGTTGCCAGTGCCGAAGCGAGGATGTTTACCAGGTTATTGCCAAGCAAGATGGCGCCGATCAGCCGTTCCTTATGATCGTGAAGGCGATTAACGATTTCGGCGCGATGATTGCCGTTTCGGGCCAATTGGTGCATCACCGGCTTCGAAGCGCCGGTGAGGGCGGTTTCCGAGCCAGAAAAGAAAGCCGACAGGACCAACAGCGAGACGATTACAATAAGTGTTGCTAACATGATTTTACTCAATAGTTACAATAAGTTGTTTAATTTTTCGAGGCCCGGCGACGAGCCTTTTCAGAGCCGCCGTCACGACCAGGGTGCTGGTGCTCAGGCCTTGAGATAATCTTCAAGGACGGCGGCGACGTCGGTCACATCGACTTCATCGGTGATGAAGCTGTTTCCGATGCCGCGGGCCAGAACGAACGTCAGTTCCCCGGCAGTAACTTTCTTGTCCTGACCCATCAGATCGATCAGTTCCGACGCTGACCAGCCGTTATCGACCAGGCCCCGAAGGCTGATCGGCAGGCCGGCGTTTTCCAGGTGGTCACGCACACGGTCACGGTCTTCGGCCGGGCATATTCCCATCCGAACCGACAGATCAAAGGCCATGACCAAACCGATGGCGATGGCCTCGCCATGATTGAGGGCGTCGCCATAACCGGTTTTGGCCTCAAGGGAATGACCGAACGTATGACCAAGGTTGAGCAGCGCCCGGGCGCCTTGTTCGGTCTCATCCTCTGATACGATGGCCGCCTTGGCCTTGCAGCTGGTGACAACGGCGTGTTGGCGGGCATCCGCACCGTCTTCGTCTTTGCCGTCAATGATCTGTTGGCTATTGGAATCCAGCCAGGCGAAGAATTCGGCATCATTGATAAGACCGTATTTAACGACTTCGGCGTAACCGGAGCGAATTTCGCGCGGCGGCAGGGTGTCTAGGGCGTCGACGTCGGCTAAAACCAGGCGGGGTTGGTGAAATGCGCCGATCAGGTTCTTGCCCTGCGGCATGTTGATTCCGGTCTTGCCGCCGACGGAACTATCGACCTGGGACAGCAGGGTCGTCGGTATCTGAATAAAGCCCAGTCCACGCAACGTTATTGCTGCGGCAAAGCCGACAAGGTCACCGACGACACCGCCGCCAAGCGCGATCAGCATTGTCGAACGCTCGACACGAGCATCCAAAAGCCTTCCCGTCAGCTCCTCGGCGTGGGCGTAGTCTTTGGTTTGCTCGCCGGCATCCAGGACGATGCTTTGATGGTTGATCCCGGCAGCGTCAAGGCTGGCCTGCAAGGGAGTAAGCCAATGCTTCTCAACATTTTTATCGGTAATGACAACCGCACGGGGGTGCGTCATGAGCGGGCGAATAAGCTCGCCGGCCTTGACCAGCAATCCTGTACCCACGTGGATGTCGTAGCTGCGCCGGCCGAGGTCCAAGCTTAACAGTGATTGTTCGGAACTCATGAACTGCTTTTCTGACCGGGTTGGATTTTATCCGCTAGGGCGATCATAACAAGCTTGGCCGTGGCGTTAGGGCCTTCATCGGTGGAGTCGACGACGATATCCGATTTGGCGTACACGGGACCGCGTTCAATGATCAACTCCTCCAGGGTGGCCCTGTGGTTTTTATTTTTCAACAATGGCCTTCCGCCCCGGCGCCGGGTGCGCCTGACCAATACGTCCAGATCGGCGCGTAACCATACCGAAATGCCGTTGCTGGAGATTAAGGCCTGGATTCGGGGATTCATAAAAGCGCCGCCGCCGGTGGCAAGAACCCGTGGGCCTTCCTGCAATAGGCGCGAGATCACCCGTTCCTCGACGTCGCGAAAGGCGTCTTCACCGTATTTATCGAATATATCCCCGATTGAGCATCCGGCAGCCTTGCAGATTTCTTCATCGGCATCGGTAAAGGAATAATCCATGATTTCCGCCAGTTTTTGCCCGACACTGGTCTTGCCGGCCCCCATGAGACCGACAAGTACGATGGATTTATCCGAGGGCCATGATGGTTCTGGCGTCATTTCGGACAAGGGTTGAATCTCCAGACGCAGGGTCGTTGAAAGCAAGAGCCCAAGCCGATAGACTCGAAGCTAGTGTGTTGCCGAAAAATTGCCATAGTCGAAACTTAGCATATACAAAATCGGCTGTCGTTAAACCACCAACGACGCCGTTTGGGTCAAACGATTAAAAAGCCGGAGCCTAAGTGATGAAAAATATATCCAGGGCAGTGTTTATTCTTGTTGTCCTGAGTCTCGCCGGTGGCGCGACGTTCCTGGTGACATGGGATATCCCAGCCCCCGTTAAAAAAGTCGAAAGAGTCCTTCCTGATGACCGCTTCCCGCGCTAGTCAACCTGGCCGCTGGGCGGTCCTGGCGGCCCCGGTTGTTGCCCTAGCGGTTTGGGGCGCCTCCGCCCAAGCCCAGCAAACCCCACCCATTCAACTGACGCCGCAAAAGCTGGCACCACCAACGGCACCAGCGTCTGAAGCTGTTGCCGCACCCGTCGCCGCCTCGGCCCCGGCACCGGCGGCTGAAAAAACCACCCTCCCGGCCGGGACAGGGGGCGTGCAAGTCGGTAACCTACAAAATATTGATCCTGATTCAACGGGCATCCTGTCGAAAGCCCAAGGCGGTTTCGGCGCCGAAATGTGGTTGGGGACCGACCGCGCCATCGTCGAAACGTTGCTTCCTCAATTGCCCGTAAGCTCTTCCTCGGCGACCATGCGCAACCTCATGCGCCGGTTACTGTTGAGCATCGCCCGGGTGCCGGAAGGAAAATCCAGCGGTCTCAGTCTGGTGGCGACCCGGATAAAATTGTTGGTCGCCATGGGCGACCTGGTTGGCGTTAATACTCTTCTCAATGCGACGCCGGGGCGCGCTACCAATGCGGAACTGGCGCGGATAGGAACCGAAATACGATTCCTGTCCAACGACAATGCCCGCGCTTGTGCCCTGGCCGGCGGACAGATTAGAAATCAAGACGTTGATTTTTGGCAAAAGGCGTTCTTTTTCTGTCAGGCATTGGCGGGTGAGCACGATAAGGCGGCATTGGGCGTCTCCGTGATGCGTGAGAGCGGTGATCAGGACGAGGTTTTCTTTTCCTTGATCGAATCGCTGGCATCGGGGACGCCGCCGACTTTGACCACTCTGGCCAACCCAACGCCCCTTCACTTGGCGCTGGCGCGGGTGGCGAAGGCGAAATTGCCCAGCGATGTCATTTCGTCAAACCGGCCGGGCATTCTCCGGACCATCGCCATCAGTCCCAATGCGCCGGTTGAGTTGCGCCTTGAAGCCGCCGAACGGGCAGAGTCGGCCGGGGCCATTCCTGTCGATTCGCTCCGGCAGCTCTATTCCAGCGTGTCATTTACCGGAGAAGACTTGGCCAACCCGCTTTCGCGGGCCGAAACCGAGGGCGGCCCCATGACCCGCGCGCTTCTCTACCATTCATCGCTGACACAGACCGTTCCTACGGCGCAAGCCGAAGTCATGGCCAAGGCGTTATCCTCGGGACGCGACGAGGGGCGCTATGCGTCCGTGGTCAGGGTATTTCTGCCGGTATTAAAGAGCATCCCGCCATCGGCGGAACTGTTGTGGTTCGCGCCGGAAGCGGTTCGCGGGCTGTTGTTGGTCGGCGATACCCTTGCCGCCGATGCCTGGTTCGCGTTGATACGGGCTAGCGCCCTGTTCAACAAGGAAGCCAGCCAAGCGATTGTTCAATTGATGCCGGTTGTTCGTCTGATGGGTTCTTCGGAAGCGGCTGGATGGAACACGACACAGCTTTCGTCCTGGTGGGAAAGCGTGAAAGACCGGAAAGACGCCGCCGCCGATGCGGCATTGTTGTATTCCCTGTTTGATGCCCTGGGTGAGCCGGTTCCGTCCGAGTCCTGGGAAAAACTGGTCTCCGGAAACACTCAGAAGATGGTTTCCATGCCGAACCCGGCGCTCTGGTTCCGACTCATTGAGGCAACCGAAGCGGCCCGGCAGGGGGCGCCCAAATTGAAAATTGCCTCGTCTTCACAAACTGCCATGTCTTCTGAAACCGCGTCCGATGCAGCTCCCGACAAGACCGTGGTGGCACCGCCGCCCAAGGTCCAGAGCCGGGTTGCCGAGACGATTTTACTGTCGCTATTGGCCCTCAGTGATAAGGGGCCCGCCGGGGCAAGTCCGTTTTTGCTTCGCCAAGTTATCCTCAGCATTCGCGCCGCCGGGTTCGATCAAGAGGCCCGGGCGATAGCGGTGGAAGCGGCGTTGGCCGCGGGTTTATGAGCCAAAAGGCCCAATCGCGAGGGTCCGCCGGGGCGCCGGTCTCGGTTCACTTGGAAATTTTTCTGGATAAGCTGGCGGCGGAGGGGGCGGCCAGAAACACCATCGAGTCCTATGGCCGTGATCTGCGCCATTTTTCCGCTTTTACCGGGGCCCGCCAGCGCGCCGTCGAAGACGCCACGCAGGCAATTATCCGAAAATATCTAAAGTCCCTTTCAGAGGCCGGCATGGCGGCGGGAACCAGCGCCAGGCGGCTGTCTACATTGAAACAGTTTTTCCGGTTTCTGTACGCCGAACGGGTTCGCGGTGACGATCCCACCGCCGGTTTGGACAGCCCGCGTCTGGGCAAACGGATTCCTAAGTATCTGAGCGAGGCCGAGGTCGAAAGCCTGATGGCGGCGGCCAAGGCACGGCCGGGGCGCGACGGGCTGAGGCTGGTGGCGTTGCTGGAAATTCTTTACGCGACGGGACTCAGGGTGTCCGAATTGGTCAGCCTGCCGGTTTACGCGCTCAGCCGCGATGGGCAAATGCTGGTGGTCCGCGGCAAGGGAGATAAGGAACGGATGGTGCCTTTGAGCGAACCGGCGAAGGACGCCGTTGAAGATTATTTGGCGGTTCGTGAGATGTATTTCCCTAAGGCCAAGCCTTCAGCCACCAATACCTGGTTGTTTCCCTCCAGGTCCAAAGACGGCCACCTGACCCGGGCGCGTCTGGCGCAGTTACTGAAAGAAGTCGCCGTGGAGGCCGGTCTGGCGCCGAACCGGGTGTCCCCCCATGTGCTTCGCCATTCTTTTGCCAGCCATCTTCTCGCTCACGGCGCCGACCTCAGGTCGTTGCAGCAGATGTTGGGCCATGCCGATATCGCGACGACGCAAATCTATACCCATGTCCTGGATGAACGCCTGAAGGCGTTGGTCAACGAAGCCCATCCCTTGACGGAAATGCCGATCAAACGCTGAATGGGGCGGGGTGTTTTGGACTTACCCGTTCTCGCCGGTGACGCGCCCAGTCAACCAATTGGCCGTCCGCAGCAACCTGGCGTCATCACCGCGCCGACTGACCAGTTGCACGCCCAGGGGAAGGCCATTGGGGCCTTCCATCAGGGGCAACGTCACCGCCGGGGTGCCCAGGTAGGTCCAAAGGGTGTTGAAAATGGGGTTTCCGGTTGCGTCCAGTCCGGCTGGGGCCTCGCCGGGGGAGGCCGGGGTGATGATCGCATCGAAACGGTCGAATACACCGTCGAGCCCTGTATTCAGGGTTTCACGCATATCCACGGCATTGTTGTAATCGACGGCGGTGACCGTTTGGCCGTCCTCGATCATGCTTTTAAGAACATCGGTCAGCTTGTCCTTGCCGTGTTCGTAATAGCCGTCGAGGTTTTTAGCCAGGTCCGCGTTCATAATGTTGCGGTGCATATCAACAACGTGGTCGAAAGGTTCCGGCAGGACCAATTCGTCGCATTCATCGCCTAAAAGATCGGTTAACTCGGCGAATGCCTCTTGCGCCTCGTTGTCCGCATGATCCCAGACCGGGGTCTTGGCGAAAGTCAGGGCCGGCGGCACGGGGGGCTCCTCGATGGTAACGCTGCTCAGCGGAGGGCGCGCGCGGGGGGCAGTGACGGGATCGCCGGAATCGTAGGCGACAAGCACTTCGGCAATCCTGGCGGCGTCCTCGATGGTGCGCGCAAAGGTCCCGATGGTGTCCAGGAAGCTTGATAGGGCCAGGACGCCGTTTCTGGGGATCAAGCCATGGGTGGGTTTAAAACCGACAACGCCGCAATAAGATGCCGGCCGGATCATCGATCCATTGGTCTGTGTGCCGATGGCCAACGGCACCATAAAAGATGCTACCGCCGCCGCCGAACCGCTGGATGACCCGCCGGGCGTGTGTTCCGGGTTGTGGGGATTCTTGGTCTTGCCCGGCCCGAACACCGCCAATTCGGTGGAGACTGTTTTCCCCATGATGACGGCGCCGGCTTCTTTCAAAAGACTGACCACCTTGCAGTCTTTCTCAGGCTGGCGGCCGGCATTGAGAACGGTGCCGTTTTCCGTCGGCAAGTCCAAGGTATCGAAAATATCCTTAACCCCGACGGGGATCCCATGCAGCGGTCCTTGGGCTTCGCCGGTCTGCCTTTGAATGTCGCGGGTGCGGGCTTGTTCTAGGGCATATTCAGGATTTAGGTGCGTCCAGGCTTCGATCTCGCCGTCGACTTGGTCAATCCGGTCAAGGCAGGCCTGGACCAATTCCTCGGAAGTGATCTCACCATCGCGTATTTTTTTAAGTGCCTCGGTGGCGGAAAGCTCAATCATTGAAATGCGCCTAGAGTCCTTGACGCCGGTGACGGATAAGGCGCCGGGGGGTCAGAACACGGCCTTATTTCTTATACTTCCGGAAGCACGTATCCCAGTAGTCATAGAAAACCAGCGGCAGAACGATGAAGCAAATTACCCAAAACGGAAGGCCGCCCCAAAATCCCGCGAACCCGGAAGAAATGCCTTCCGCCAGACCGAGGACAAAAATGGCAACCGATAAGGAACCGATCAATCCGAAAATTTTTTCTTGGAGTTCCTGTGACATTGTCTTTTCTCTTTCTAAACCTATCTACATTTTATCAGGGAATATATTTGCCAAAGAAATAATCAGGCAGCCACAGCGCGATCCCCGGGAACTGATACATCATGACCATAACGGCAATAACGATGGCGAGATAGGGCATGATGCCTCTAAAAATATCCATCAATTCGATGGCTTTCCCCAATACCCCTTTAAGGTAATAGGCGGACATGGCCATGGGCGGGGTCAGGAACGATGTTTGCAGGTTGAGGGCCACCAGCATCGCGAAGAAATAGGGGTTAACGCCGAACGTGGGCAACATGGGCAGGAAGATCGGCACGAAAATGATCAGAATTTCAGACCATTCCAGGGGCCAGCCGAGAAGGAAGATGATGACTTGCACCAGGATCAGGAACTGCCAGGGGGCCAGGTTAAATCCGACAATGAAATGCTCGATGATTTCATGCCCGCCCAGGTATGAGAATACCGACGCAAAGGTCCATGACCCGACAAACAGCCAGCACACCATCGCCGTTGCCTTCGCCGTCAGATAGACGGACTCTTTAAGCATCACCCAGCTGAAAGAGCCATACACCGCCGCCAGCAATAGCCCGCCGAATGCGCCCATGGCGGCGGCTTCCGCCGGCGTCGCCAAGCCGCCCAGAATGGAGCCCAGCACCAGCATAATAAGGACGGTCAATGGAACGAAAGAGGTCAAAAGCTGCATGTAAACGACGCGCCGGGGCGGAACATCCTCTTCGCGGGGCTTCGGCGCGATCGACGGATTAATCCAGACCCGGATAATGACGTAAACAATATAGGACCCGGCCAGGATGAGCCCCGGGAACATGGCGGCGGCATAAAGGCGCAGTGGTGAAAGTTCCGCAATGGCCGCATAGACGATCAGCATGATCGACGGCGGGATCAGAATACCAAGGGTGCCGCCGGCGCAGATGACGCCGGAGGCGAAGCTCTTGTCATAGTTGGCTTCGGCCATCGCCGGAAACGCCAATAGTCCCATCAGGGTGACAACGGCGCCAACGATACCGCTTGCGGTGGAGAACACGGCGCAGGTAATCAACGCCGCGATCGCCATGGATCCCGGCAAATTCCGGGCCGCCATTTGCAGGGCGTAGAACAGCTTGTTGACGATGTTGGCGCGCTCAACCACATAGCCCATGAACAGGAACAGCGGAACAGCAACAAGCGTGTCGTTTTCCATCACCGAATAGGTGTTCTGGTTCAGCAAATAAAAGATTTTATTGTTGAAGACATCGGCGATGACATTAATGCTGCCGGGCTCGTAATAGGCGTAATAACCGAAACCAACGCCCATGGCGAGCAGGGTGAAGGCGACGGGGAATCCGAGCAATACCAAAACGATAAACGTGGAAAGCATCAGAATTGCTACTTCGGGGTTCGTCATCCTGCAGAGGACTCCATCTTAAAAGAATAGGTAAAAAAAGAGTTATTAGGCATCAAGCTCAGTTGCCTGGCCTTGCAAAAGTTCTTCTGTTTCCCGGGCATCCTCCAAACGCTCCAGCCATTTATTGTTCTTGATCGCCAGATAGCACCGCATGCATTCGGCGACGCCTTGGATAATGAATAATCCACCGACAATCGGGATCAGTGTTTTAAAGAAATAAATTTGAATACGGGCCGGGCTGTTCCAGCTGACCTCTTTATAGCGCCAGGAATCCATGGCGATTTCCCAGCCGTACCACATCAGGGCGGCCATGCCGGGGAAAAAGAAAAGAATATATAACGTTAGATCCAACCGGGCCTGCCAACGGGGCGACATGAAGCGGTAAATCACATCGGCGCGGACGTGGGTGTCCTGGGCGAGGGCATAAGGCCCGGCCATCACGAACAGCGCGCCGTACATCTGCACCATCATGTCGAAAACCCACACCGTGGGTGCGTTGAGGACATAACGGACGAAAACTTCATAAGCGACAGAAAGGGTCAAAATAAGAATACACCAGCCAAAGGCGCGCCCAATCCAGATACTGAGCTCTTCAATGGCATGAATAAAAGATGTCACGGCTGGATTTCCTGTAATTGGTTTTTATCTTCTAGGGTAGATATTAGAGGGACAGCCTTTCGGCTGTCCCTCCATAACTGGTCAATCTTGCGCGGTAGTTACGCGAAGATAGAGATTTGATCAACCGAAGTGATGCTTGTAAGCAATGCCGTAATCCGGCTGGTTCAGAAGCAGGTAGTTCATCACCTTCTTGGCATAGGCTTTTTGCGACTTGACCACCTTGGCGAAGAACGGATCTTCCTTATTGAGCCTGTCAATAACGATGTCCCATGCCTTCAACTGATCCTTCATGACCGAATCCGGCGTCCGGTAGACGTTGACGCCATGCTTTTCCTTGAGCTTGATCAGGTCGTCGGCATAACGAAGGGTGTTGTGCCAATAGAAGTTCGAGTTTTCGGCTTCGGAAGCATATTCCAGGATCGCCTGGAGCTCTTTCGAAAGGGCGTTGAACTTCTTCTTGTTGAAGGTGACTTCGAAGGCTTCCTGGGATTGGTGGAAGCTGGCCAGGTGATAGTGCTTGGAAACGTCCTGCATGCCGAAGTCACTGTCGGAGGTCGGGTTGTTGAACTCGGCAGCGTCGATCAGGCCGCTCTTCATGGCCGGCTGAATTTCGCCACCCGGCAACTGAACAACAGACATCCCCATTTCGAGAAGAACGTCAGCAGCCAGACCAACGGTCCGGTACTTCAGGCCCTTCATCTGGGCAGAGGACTTAATCTGTTCCTTGAACCAACCCAGCGGCTGTGCCGGCATCGGGCTGTTGAAGAAGCTGATCAGGTTGAGGCCGAGGGAGCCCATCAACTCGTTAAAGAGTTGCATGCCGCCGCCATATTGGATCCAGCCGAGCAGTTCCTGGGCTGACCAGCCGAAGCAGGGGCCAGTTCCGAACAGTGACGCGGCTTTGGACTTGGAATACCAATACGCAGGCACGTAGTGGGCGCCATCGAGAACGCCACGGTGAACGGCGTCCTGCATCTGGCTGGTTTTAACAACCGAGTTAACCGACAGCAGGTCGATCTTCAGACCCTTACCGGCCATTTTGTTGACGCGATCGACATAGCTTTTGGCGTTTTCGAGGAAAATGCCGCCGCCCCACGCCGCCTGAACCTTTAGGGTCGTCGTTTGAGCCATGGAAACGTTCGGCATCGCCAATGTGGCGGCGCCGGCACCGGCAGCAACAGTGCCGGTTTTAAGGAACTTACGCCGAGGTACTTTTGATTTCTCAATCGCCATACTAAATCCTCCCTATGGCTTGGTTTTATTAAAGATCGAACCGTTCGACCCCATGGGACGCCAAAAAAACACCTTCATGGTTTAAAGATTTGCGGGAAACTCGCGATATTCTTTGCCAGTTTTCCGGTCACGCTAGCCGCTTTCAAAAAAGTTAGGAAAGTGACTAATGTTGCCAGTACTTTTCCGCATTCTTTGCTGGATGGCAAGGTATTTCACGGGACCAATTCAATTTTGCAAGCATGCACAATCGATTGGCATTTCTCCCCCTAGAGTCCTCCCTTTTTTATTGCCTTGGCCGAAAGAAGCCTCTGACAATTGTCCCCGGAACTCCCCGCTCCAGGATTAAGAAATTGTGGCATGCCACATACCAAATCGCAACAGGCGATTAAGCGACCCGGTCGACCGGTTCACGACCGGCGAAAAAGGCATCCAGGTTGTCCAACGCCCGAAACCCCATGCCATCGCGGGTTTCCGCCGTGGCACTGCCGATATGGGGTAACAGAAAAGTGTTGGGAAGTTCGGCAAATCGGTCATCGATATTCGGCTCGTTGTTATAGGCGTCGATGCCGGCGGCGTTGAGCTTGCCGGATTGCAGCGCCTCTATCAGCGCGTCATCATCGTGAATAGCCCCCCGCGCTGCATTCACGTAAACGGCCCCGTCGGGAAGCAGGTTGAAGCGTTCGGCGTTCATCATCCCCGTCGTTTCCGGGGTCGCATTGCAATGAATGGAAATAAAATCGCAAAGCGGCAGCATGTCTTCCAGGGAATCGTGAAAAATGGCGCCTTCTTCCAACTCCGGCGGCAACCGGCGGATGTCGTAATAATGGATTTCCATGTCGAAGCCCCGGGCGCGTTTTGCAGCAACTTGACCGACCCGGCCCATGCCAATAATTCCCAAACGCTTGCCCGTCACCTCGACGCCGACCATGAACGACGGGCTCCAATCCTTCCAGGTCCTAGTTCTGACCAGTTTTTCCCCTTCGCTGGCCCGGCGGGCGGCGCCAATCATCAGCATCATGGTTAATTCGGCGGTGGCGTTCGACAGAACCTCAGGCGTGTTTGTCACCACAAGGCCGCGTTTCTTGGCCGCCTCGATGTCCACATGGTCAAAGCCGACAGAATAATTTGCGATGATTTTCACGCCGTCGGGAAGCTGGGCGATCATGTCGGCATCAAACAATTCCGTGTGACAAGTGAGTATTCCATGGGCCCCTTGGACGCGTTCGATCAGTTCGTCCCTGGAATAACGGGCGTCATCGGGGTTGAGACGGGCTTCATAGTCACTCTTGAGTCTGGCCTCCACCGCATCAGGAAGTTTGCGGGTGACCAGGATGACGGACTTATCGCTCATGGCTGGGAAGTTCCTTGAATCTAAACATTTTGCATTGGTTTCGGGGGTTTTAGCACATCGTTCCGCAGAATCGAGTCACGGTTTTCAGAACCCTGGTAAAAAGGTGAAAGAGTCCCTTGTACTCTAGGGTTAACTAAATCATCTTCGCAGTTGCACAATCGATTTTTAAATTCTAAAAAGAGACAAAATTTCACCCACCCAAGGAGATTTTAATGAGTTTTACCATCGTTGAGCAGTGTCAGGCTCGGCTCAATCGTTCCGAACTTGCAGTCCCAGGATCCAATCCGACCTTTATGGAGAAGGCAGCGACAAGCGCCGCCGACGTGATCTTCCTCGATCTTGAGGATGCCGTCGCCCCAGATGACAAGGTTCAAGCCCGCAAGAATATTATCGAGGCGCTTAATGATCTCGATTGGGGCGGTCGGACTTTATCTGTTAGAATTAATGGGTTAGACACCCATTATATGTACCGCGATGTTGTCGATATCATTGAGCAAGCACCGGGCAAGCTAGACCTGATTATGATCCCCAAGGCCGGCACGGCGGCCGACATCTACGCCCTGGATATGCTGGTCACCCAGGCCGAAGACAACATGAAGGTGGAAAAGCGCATCGGTTTCGAGATGATCATCGAAACGGCGCTCGGCATGGCCAATGTCTTTGAAATTGCCGGCGCGTCAAAACGGAACGAGTCGCTCCACTTCGGGGTTGCCGACTATGCCGCTTCGACCAAGGCCCGCACCACGGTGATCGGCGGCCCCAACAAAGACTACCACGTGCTGACCGATGCCGATGGGGACGGAAACCGCGATGTCCATTGGGGCGATATGTGGCATTACCCGGTTGCCAAGATGATCGTCGCCGCCCGTGCTTTTGGGCTTCGACCCATCGACGGGCCGTTCGGCGACTTTTCCGACCCCGACGGGTACGCCGCGAATGCGAGGCGGTCAGCCACCCTGGGCTGTGAGGGCAAGTGGGCGATCCACCCGAGCCAGGTCGAATTGGCCAATGACCAGTTCAGCCCCAGCGAGGAAGATGTGACCAAGGCCCAGCGCATTATCGAGGCCATGGAACAAGCCCAGAAAGAAGGCAAGGGCGCCGTCGCGCTTGATGGCCGGCTAATCGATATCGCCTCGATCAAACAAGCCGAGGTGATGGTTCAGAAGGCCGAGCAAATTAAAGCCGCCGGTTAAACATGGCTTTTTGAAGCGGCAAATAGGGCGGCGGGTTTTCCCTGCCGCCCTTTGCTTTTGCGCCTGACGATTGTGTGTTAGAGACATCTCCATGCATACCTATCTGGATTTCGAAAAGCCCATTGCCGAGCTGGAAGGCAAGATCGAAGAGCTGCGTCATTTGACCGGTTCCGCAGAGGTCAATATTGCCGAGGAAGTCTCGAAGCTGCAGGCCAAAATCGATAAGCTTCTCGTTCAGGCCTATTCAAAGTTGACACCGTGGCAGAAGACCCAAGTCGCGCGCCACCATGACCGCCCCCATGCACTCGATTATGTCGCGGCGCTGATAGACGATTTTACGCCGCTTGCCGGTGATCGGCAGTTTGCCGAAGACTCTGCGGTGATCGGCGGACTGGGCCGTTTCAAAGGCAACTCCGTCGTTGTCCTCGGCAATGAAAAAGGCTCCGGCACCGATGGCCGGTTGAAGCATAACTTCGGCATGGCCCGGCCAGAGGGCTATCGCAAGGCACAGCGCCTGATGATGCTGGCCGACCGTTTTGGATTGCCGGTCATTACCCTGGTTGATACGCCGGGGGCCTATCCGGGTGTGGATGCCGAGGCCCGCGGACAGGCGGAGGCCATTGCCCGCAGTATCGAGACTTGTATCGGCCTTCGGGTGCCGATCGTCAGCGCCATCATCGGTGAGGGCGGATCCGGCGGGGCGATGGCATTGGCCGCCGCCAACACCATCTTGATGCAGGAACACGCCATTTATTCGGTGATCTCTCCGGAAGGCTGTGCGTCGATCCTGTGGCGCGACAGCGAAAAGAATGAAGACGCGGCCGATGCCTTGAAACTGACCGCGGAAGATCTTTTAGAACTCGGCGTCATCGATTCAATCATCAACGAGCCCATCGGTGGCGCCCATCGCAACAAACAGGCCGCCATCGCGACCGTCGGCACCTCCATCGAGAATGCGCTTGTGGACCTTTCAGGAATCGATGGCGGTATCCTGAAGACGCGCCGCCGCGAAAAGTTCCTGGCAATGGGGAGCAAGGGGTTAAGCTAGAATCTGGTCTTTGACGGGAGCAATCATGTCTGACGACGGCAGCCAAAACTATTCACTGACCGGCAAGCGGGTTTGGATCAACGGCTTTCGCGGTATGGTCGGCCAAGCCTTGGTTCGTCGTCTAGAGACCATCGATTGTGAAATTCTCAAGACCACCAGTGACGATCTAGACTTGCGCAGGCAAGCCGTTGCGGAAGACTGGATGAATGACTCC
>PVBE010852218.1_pt1 | contig 28910 bp, 21 predicted proteins | sample 1631181 | NCBI WGS metagenome assembly PVBE01 (sample SAMN08397723, study PRJNA350692) | Marine metagenome, whole genome shotgun sequencing project. | isolation source: water | place: Pacific Ocean | collected 2012-04
CGACCGAGGACCGGGTCATCCGCCGCCGCGTGAAGCTCTTCCCCGGCGATCTGATGGACGTGACGAAACTCGATCGCTCACGCGCCCTGCTCGACCGCACCCGGTACTTCGTCGACCCCGACACGTTGGCGTTGACGCGGTTCGAACTCTCGCCCGTGGAGGGCGAGGACGACCTCGTCGATCTCGACATCTTCGTGAAGGAAGGGGAGACGGGACAGTTCACGTGGGGGGTCGGGGTGAGTTCCGGCACCGGTGTGCGCGGCAACTTCGAGTTCCAGAAGCGCAACTTCGACATCACGAAGCTGCCGTCGTCGTGGAACCCGGGGACCTGGATCTCCGAGATCGCCGATGGCAAGGCGTTCCACGGCGCCGACCAGAACCTCGACCTGCTGTTGGCTCCGGGAACGGAGTTCAGCTACTACCGCATTTCGCTGTTCGATCCGGACGTGTTCCGCCAGCACATGGACACGATCGGCATGCGGGTCGACCTCTACAAGTCGATCCGCATCCTCGATTCGTTCAACGTCGATCGCCTCGGTGGAGCGGTGACGCTGTCGCGGATCTTCGACGAGACGAATCGCGTGAACCTCACGATCCGCGATGAGAAGGTCAAGCTGCGCAACATCGAGGCCAACGCACCGACGATCGTGTGGGAGAGCGAGGGCAAGACCGAGATCCGCGGGTTGATGCTCAGCCTGGCGCTGTCGGACCTCGACGACAACCTGCACCCGCGGGAGGGCTACCTCTTCACGACGTACGGTGAGCTCGTCGGCGGGCCGATCGGCGGCGGCCAGGACTTCTACAAGTTCGGAGCGGCTGCCGAGTTCTACCAGTCGATCCGCACCGACTCGCTGGATCGCAAGCACGTGTTCTACACTCGTCTGCGGCTCGACCACGCGGAGGCGTTCGGCAGCAGTCCGTTCGTGTATCCCAGCGAGAGGCTCTACATGGGTGGCAGTGATCTCCGCGGCTTCGATCAGCGGCACGCCGGGCCGTCCCAGTTTGGTCAGCCGGTCGGTGGCGAGTCACGGTTGTTGTCGACGATGGAGTACCAGTTCCCGCTCGTGTCGACGCAGATGCAGGGGACGACCCGGCACACCGAGATCATCCGCGGCGTGATATTCGCGGACTACGGGATGCTCGGATTGGATTTCGACGATTCACTCTATCGGGAGCCGAGGTTGACGGTCGGGTTCGGTATCCAGATCCGGGTCCCCGTGCTGCAGGTGCCGATCCAACTCGACCTGGGTTGGCCAATATTCGCGCAGGAGACGGACCGCGAAGAGCAACTGTTCTTCTCGTTCCGACGGTTCTAGAACCGTCCTGGTGGCCGGACTCGCGACCGTCTTCATCAGCACGCGCCCCGACGAAGCCGCGTTCGAGCGGCGCGCTGCGTACGAGGCGACCGTCGGTGGTGCGCGGGTCACGCGACGTCGGCGAGCGCCGACTTCCAGCTGAGGCTTGTGATCAGGCGGCAATAGCGGAAGAACTGTCGGGTGGAAGATGCGTTTCCTCTTGCCCGTGCTGGTGTCGGTCTGTGCCCTGACCGTGTGCGTTCAGGCCCAAGCGCCGGGTGATCCGAGTGCCCAGGATCTGGCGCGGCGCATTCTCGCGTTGCTCGCCGGTGGGGATGACCTGAAATACTCGTTGATCGTCTGGCACTTCCTGCAGGATCCGGCTCTCGGGGTCTCCGCCGCCGCCGCGAAGTGGCTGGTCGAGAACTGTCCCGAGCAGAAGCCCGCCGGTTTCGTGGTAGCCCGTGGCAGGGTCGGCGAACGCGACCGGAAATCGTGGCGGACCGATCTCGAAGAGTTCTGGGGCTGGTGAAAGCTTGCAAATCCCGCCGGTGATCAAACACTGGCGGCATGAAGACGACTTCCATCGGCACGGCGGACCTGACCCTCGACGACGCCATCGCCCTGTCTCGTCACGGGGCGCGCGTGTGTCTCTCGAAGGCCACGCTCGCAGCGGTCCGCCGTTCGCGCGCTGTGGTGGAGGCGAGCCTCGAAACCGGCGAGTCGGTCTACGGTGTCAATACGGGTTTCGGCAAGCTCTCGAACGTCTCGATCGAGCCCTCGCGACTGGGCGCGTTGCAGCGCAACTTGATCCTGAGTCACGCGACCGGTGTCGGTGACTCGTTGCCGGTGGACGTGTCCCGCCTCGCATTCGCGCTGCGCATCCACAATCTTGCGCGGGGATACTCGGGCGTGCGTCGAGAACTCCTGAAGACGATGGTCACGCTCTTCAACGCGTCGTACGTCCCGGTCATCCCGAGTCAGGGATCCGTGGGAGCCAGCGGCGACCTCGCGCCTTTGGCGCACATGGCCCTCCCGCTCCTCGGGTACGGGGAAGTCCACGTCGGGGGGAGTGCGAAACCGCGGCGCATCAAGGCCAAGAAAGCCCTCGCCGAACTCGGTCTCGCGCCCGTCGAGCTCGCGGCGAAGGAGGGCCTCGCCCTGATCAACGGAACCCAGATCATGACCGCGATCGGCCTGAAGGTCGTGCACCGCGCTCGCGGCCTGAACCTCGTGGCCGACATCGCGTGCGCGATGACAGTCGAGGCGTTGGGAGGATCCGAGCGACCGTTCGCAAAGAGAGTGCAGGATCTGCGGCCACACCGCGGCCAACGTCAGACAGCCGCGAACCTCCGGAGCTTGCTGCGCAACTCGAAGGTGATGGGAGACCACGTCGATTGTGACAAGGTGCAGGATGCCTACTCGATGCGGTGCGCTCCGCAGGTGCACGGCGCGGCCAAGGACGCGTGGCGTTTTGCTGAGCAGGTGCTGGTCACCGAGGCATCGTCCGTCACGGACAACCCGTTGGTGTTTCCGGACGGCGACGTGATCTCCGCCGGCAACTTTCACGGCCAACCGGTCAGTCAGGCTCTCGACTTCCTCGCGATCGCGCTCAGCACCCTCGCGAACATCAGCGAGCGCCGCATCGAGAACCTCGTCAATCCCGATATTTCCGGCCTGCCGCCGTTCCTCGCCCACGAGCCCGGTGTCGAGAGCGGACTGATGATTCCGCAGGTCGTCGCCGCAGCTCTCGCATCCGAGAACAAGACGCTTGCACACCCCGCGAGCGTCGACACGGTCCCGACCTCCGCGAACCGTGAGGACCACGTGTCGATGGGTGTGATCGCGGCGCGGCACGCCTCGCAGGGGCTCGAGAATAGCGAGAACGTGCTCGCCATCGAGTTGATGAGCGCGGCGCAGGGTCTCGACTGTGGGAAGGGGCTGACTCCCGGGCGCGGGGTGGAGTTCGCGTATGACTGCATTCGCCGCGATGTGCCGCCGCTGCACGAGGACCGGTTCCTCGCACCGGACATCGAGTCGATCGCGAAGTTGGTGCGCTCGGGGCGGCTCGTTGATTCGGTCCAGGCGTCGTGTGGTCTGAAACTGTGAAAGGAGCAAGTGCGAGCGGGACGCACGGAGTTGTGCCATCGCAGCAGAGATCTGGTGAAAGGGGGGGCTAGACTCCACGTATGACCAGACCCCCGACCTTCCGGGCTCCCCGGGGCAACACCCTGACCTGCAAGAACTGGCAGATCGAAGCGGCCTATCGGATGATCCAGAACAATCTCGACCCGGAGGTCGCGGAGGATCCAGACTAGCTGATCGTCTACGGGGGGTCGGGAAAGGCGGCGCGCAATCACGAGGCGCTCGAGGGGATTCTCAACACGCTTCGGCGGCTCGATCCCGACGAGACGATGCTGGTGCAGTCGGGCAAGTGCGTCGCCGTGTTCCGGACCCACCCCGATGCACCTCGTGTCCTGATCGCGAACAGCAACCTGGTGGGTGACTGGGCCAACTGGGACGAGTTCCGCCGCTTGGAGGAGCTCGGCCTGATGATGTACGGCCAGATGACGGCGGGTTCGTGGATCTACATCGCGAGCCAGGGGATCGTGCAGGGGACGTACGAGACGTTTATCGCGGCGGGTCGCAGGCACTTCGACTCCGATCTCAAGAGTCGGCTCGTCGTCACCTCCGGGCTCGGCGGGATGGGGGGGGCGCAGCCCCTCGCCGTGACGCTGGCGGGCGGAGTATGTCTCGCGGCGGACGTGGACGAGTCCCGCATCCGGAAGCGGCTCGACTCAAAGTACGTGGACCAGCTCGTGGGGACCGTGGACGAGGCCATCGAAGTGGCGCTCGCCCGGTGCGGGGAAGGCGTTCCGTGGTCGGTTGCGGTGACGTGCAATGCGACCGAACTCCTCGGCACGCTCGCCGAACGCAACTTGACGCCGGATATCCTGACCGATCAGACCAGCTCGCACGACATGCTGAACGGGTACGTGCCCGACGGGATGACCCTCGACGCCGCGGTGGCCCTGCGCGCATCGAACCCGGACGCGTACCTTCTCGAGTCCCGCGAGACCTGTGCCCGGCACGTGGGGCTGATGCTTCTGCTCAAGCGCCGTGGCGCGATCACGTTCGACTACGGCAACAACATCCGCACCGAGGCGAGAGATGCGGGCGAGGCGGACGCGTTCGAGATCCCGGGATTCGTTCCCGAGTACGTGCGACCCCTGTTTTGCGAAGGTCGCGGCCCGTTCCGCTGGGTGGCCCTGAGCGGCAAACCCGAGGACATCTTCCGCACGGATGAGTTGGTCTTCGAGATGTTCTGCGACAATGAGGATCTCACGACGTGGATCGAGAAGGCCCACGAGAAGATCCAGTTCCAGGGGTTGCCGGCGCGGATCTGCTGGCTCGGCTACGGCGAGCGCGCCGACTTCGCCCAGCGCGTGAACGCGCTCGTCGCCAACGGCGAAATCTCCGCGCCGATCGTCTTCGGGCGGGACCACCTGGACTGCGGTTCGGTGGCTTCCCCGTATCGCGAGACCGAGGGAATGCTCGACGGCAGCGATGCCATCGCGGATTGGCCGCTTCTCAATGCGCTGTTGAGCACAGCCAGCGGTGCGACGTGGGTTTCCATTCACCACGGCGGCGGCGTCGGCATCGGTCGTTCGATCCACGCCGGGCAGGTCATCGTCGCGGACGGCACCGTCGAGGCGGGCCAGCGGCTCGCTCGGGTACTCACGAACGATCCTGGCATCGGCGTTGCGCGACACGCCGACGCCGGCTACCCGGAGGCGGTGGAATTCGCCAGGCGGGCCGGCGTCGACCTCGGCAGCTGAAGGAGTTGCGACGAATCACCGGAATTCGTCGGCCGCCACGAAACCGCTGGCAAAAACGATGATACTCGGGGCTCCAGCAGTCGATATGTTGAATGGACCTTCGCTGACTTGCCTTCTACGACCCCGCAGCAACGTGCTTCGACCCGCAACGCCCTTTGGCGTGGGCCTCCGCGCCTCGTGCCCAGGTCCTCGCGTCGATCCTACTGTTGCGGCGAACCGTGTAGTATGCTTACCAGACGGTCCCGACCTCGACCGCCAACCTCGTTGAACCCCGCCTGATGTTCCGTTTGGACAAGAAGACGAAGAAAAATCGCGCCGAGCCGGCGATGGATGACGACACCGTCGTCCTCGTCGAGAAGAGCGTCAGCCCCTACCTCGTGCTCTTCCACGAGCCGACGGGTTATCGGGCGGAGCAGATGCGAGGGCTCCGCAACAAGCTGATCGCGATGAATCCGGACGACGCGGCGAAGACATTGGTCATCACGTCTGCGCAAAAGAGCGACGGCAAGACGACGACGGCGATCAACCTGGCGATGGCATTCGCCGAACGGGAGCGCACTCCGGTCATCCTCGTCGACGCGGACATGCGGGCGCCGTCGGTGGAGCGAAACCTGCAGACCAACCGTTCGACCGGCTTGTCCGAGGTGTTGCTCGGAAGCGCGCAGCTCGAACAGGCCATCCATCCCTCGGGCGTGCGCAACCTCGACATCCTGGGTGCCGGCAGCCCGCTCGCCGTGCCGTCGGAGATCCTCACGAGCCACCGCATCGAGGAGCTCTACCACCGGCTGAAAGAGCGCTACCAATACGTGATCGTCGACACTCCGGCGGTCAAACCCGTCACCGACGCGAGCGTGCTCAGCTCCTGTGCGGACGGCACGATCCTCGTCATTCGCATGCTGCACTCGACGAAGGGACAGAGCAAGGACGCGATCCGCACCCTGCGGGAGCTCGGCGCGAACATCCTCGGGACGTTCGTCACGGCGGTGCGCGGGGAGAAGATGGAAACCTACGGGCCCTCGAACTGGGATGGTGATTAGCTCTTGGCTGGCCTTGTTCGCAATCTGAAAGACGTCGTCATGAAGCTGGCGTACTCCACTTCGGTGGACCAGCTCAAGAAGCAGGGCGTCAACAAGGTCAATGTCCTAGGCGTGGATCGCATCGCGATGCTGATCCAGGAGGCGGTCAAGAAGAGCCTGCGGTTCAGGCTGCTCGCTCTCGATCGCGAGGAGGTCGCGAGCGCGACGAAGGAGGAGTTTCTTCGGTTGCTCAAGAGCAATGAAGACCTCGAGAAGCAGCACGATGAGCTGAAGTCGCTCAAGGACCAGGCGGAGGCGCAGATCGACGAACTGCGGCTGGAACTGTCGAAGCAGCAGTCGCGCCTCGAGGAGAAACTGGCCTCGGCAGCGAGCGCAGAGCGCTTCGAGGGCGAGGACCGGGACATCGCCGAACGCATCACCCAGCTCATCCGGGGGCTCACGGAGAGCGGGAAGACCGAGGAGGTCCCGTCGCGGGTCCTGGAGTTCGTCATGTCCATCGTGGGCGATGAGCGTCGGGCGACCCGCGAGGCGCGCGAAGCGGTCCGTGACAAGGAGGTTGCGGTCCTCCAACGGCGGATCGAGAAACTCAGCGCTTCCCTCGAGCAGACGGAGCACCGCCTCAGCGAGGTGACGGCCATCAAGCACCTGGACCAGGGGATCTCGTCCGTCTACCGGAAGGTTCAGGGCCTCGACCTCGAAGACCGGGCCTACGAAGCCAAAACTGCTTTGATGTCGAGTATCTTCGAGGCGAATGTACGGCTTCAGGGCAAGTAGCCTTCTCACCGATAGATAGAGTCGGAGAGTGAAACGATGACAGACAACGCGAACGACCCCGGCGTTGGCCAGGGCGAGTCCTCCGCCGAAGACGCAAGTGCACCACAAGTGACCGAGAGTGGGACCGGACCGGTGAAGGACCACGGGGTCCTCTACATCGGCCTGGACCTCGGTACTTCGCGAACCTCGGTTTCGTCGAGCAACGGCGTGCGCGAGTGCATCTTCAGTGTCGTCGGCTATCCGAAGGATCATGTCGCGCAGAAACTGTTGAACCGTGACGTTCTCGTCGGCAAGGAAGCGGTCGAGAAGCGCCTGTCGCTTGACTTCTACCGCCCTCTCCAGCACGGCGTGCTCCGCAACGGCGATCCCAAGTCATCGAAGGCCGCCGCCGATCTGATCCGGGCCGCGATCGACCTCGCGCGACCGCGCAAGGACGAGTTGATCTACTGCGTGATCGGTGCGCCGGCGCAGGCGTCGATCAACAACAAGGAAGCGATCATCGAGGCGGCGCGCGAGAGCGTCGACTCCGTGATGCTGTGCAGCGAGCCGTTCTCCGTCGCCTACGGACTGGACATGCTCGAAGACGTGCTCGTCATCGACATCGGCGCTGGCACGGTAGATCTCTGCCGGATGCACGGCACGATGCCGGAAGATGCGGACCAGATCACGCTGCAGATCGCCGGCGACGCGGTCGACCTGGAACTCACCCGTCTGATCACCGAGACTTGCCCAGGTGCGCAGTTCACGGTGCAGATGGTGAAGGACATCAAGGAGCGCCACTCGTTCCTCGGTGACACCATGGAGCGTGTGACGGTCAACCTGCCCGTCGACGGCAAGCCCACGCAGTTCGACTTGACCGACCAGATCCAAGCGTCCTGTAGCATCATCGTGGACCCGATCGTCGAAGGACTGCACCAACTGGTGTCGTCGTTCGATCCGGAGTTTCAGGACAAGCTGCGCAGCCGCGTCCTGCTAGCGGGTGGCGGTTCCCAGATCCGCGGTCTCGATACCGCCATCGAGCACCGCATGGTCCAGCACCTCGGTGGTGGCAAGGTCATCCGCGTCGAGGAACCGATCTACGGTGGTTCGAACGGCGCGTTGAAGATCGCCCACGACATGCCCACGAAGTTCTGGGAAGATCTGCGCTAGATCCTGCTCTCGATCCCGAACTCCTGTTGGAGGATGGTGCGGAGCTCGTAGAAGTCGCGGATCTCGAAGTCGGGTTTGGTCTGTCCGTCGGTGATGGCGTAGCGACCCGAGCGGCGGTTGCGGACGCTTATCATCCCGACTTCGTTGCACGGGTCGATGTCGTTGATCGGGTTATCGCCGACGTACATCACCTTGCTGGCATGGAGGTCCAGGTCACTCAGGACCCGCTGGTAGAGTTTGGGGTTGGGCTTGTTGATGCCGATCTGGTCCGTGAAGCAGATCGCCCCCGGCGTTAGGAACTCGTAGATTTGCAACCGCATGATCTTCTCGGCCTGCTTCACGGTCACGCCCAGGGAGATGATGCCACGGATCAGGTCGGTGCCGCTCAACCAGCGCAAGACCTCGTAGACGTCGTCGTAGACCTTCAACTCCTTCCACTTCGTCTCGTGGTAGGCGACCACTCCGGCGGCGACGAGCATCGCTGGATTGAGACCCTCGCTGGCAGCCTGTGGCAGGCGGTGGATGACCTTGTCGAAGTGCGATCCATAGTTGCTCGAGAACTCGCCGATGACCTCCTCGAGCTCCTTCATGCAGGTCAGGCGGTCTGCGCGCAGTCCTGCGTTGATCATGGCGTCGACCGCGGCACGCCGCGCCTTGTCCGCGAACACGGACGTGGAGAAGAGCGTGTCGTCGATGTCGAAGAAGAGGGCTTCGAGTGGCTTGGCCATCGCAGCGGAGGTCCGTTTGAAAAAGCGGGGTTAAACGAAACAACCCCGCGGCGTGCCACGGGGTTGTCGTGCCCGCGGCTGCGGGGGAGGAGTGGGGGGGGGGTTACTTGCCCTCGAAGGCGTTCATCTTGTCGACCACGTCCGTGATCTGTGCCTTCACCATCACCATCAGCGAGGAGCTCTCGTCGATCACGCCTTCCTGCTTGAAGAAGAACGAGATGATCGGGATCTTCGCGAGGATCGGGATCTCGGCGCGGCGTTCGCGGCTCAGGATCGTGCGCAAGCCTCCGATCAGGACCGTGCCGCCGTCCGGCACCTGTGCGGTGGTCGCGAACGAGCGCACCGTCAGGACGGGCAGCTGTAGGGTGACCGGCAGGGTGGAGCCAGCGAGGGAGGTCGTGAACTGCGGGATGGGACGCTGCAGCTCAGCGACTGTGGGCTGGAGTACGAGGGTCACGCTCCGGCGGTCGTGGCGGATGATCGGGCGGACGTCGAGGACGACGCCGTCGTGGATCACGTCGATCTTCGGGTCGGCGATGAAGGATGCCTGCGCCACTTCCACGTCGAAGTCACGCACGTAGGACGTCTGGTTGATCACCGAGACGTTCGCGCGGTTGTTGTTCAGCACGGTCACAGTCTGCGCGTTGACCATCTGGGCGTGCTCGTTCTTCTCGACGGCGCGGAAGATCATGTTCATCTGGAGGTCGTTCAGGAAGGTGAACGCCGCCGTCAGGCCACCGGTTGGGGTGAGGATCTTGCCGAGGTTGTCCTGGAAGAAGTTCTCGGAACGACCGCGGAAGTCGCCGTCGCCACCGTCGTCGTAGAAGAAGCCAGAGTTCGGGCTGGCGGCCGGGTCGGCCGTTCCCGAGTTGTCGAGGCCGCGAGACGCGTTGTCGTCGGCACCATTCGTGATGTCGTCGAGCTTCGCGACGGTGCCCTTGTTGCCGGCGCCGCCCGTGCCGCGGAAGTCGATGCCGACTTCCTGCAGGAAGTTCTCGTTGAGCGTCAGGAACTTGGTCTCGATCGTGACAACCGCCGTGGAGAACCGGTCCATGTCGTCGAGGAACGCGGCGACGGCGTGTTGCATCTCCGGGTTCGCCTTGACGAGCAGGTAGCCGCCTTCGACGGGGTCGATGACTGCGCCGCTCTCACCGTCCCAGTAGGTCGGGTCGGTCGAGGACTTGAGGTTGTTGACCAGCGCATCGAGCTCGATGTATGCGACCCTCTCGTCGGACTCGCCGCCGGTGCGCGGGCTTGACGGCTCGGCCTCAGCGGTGGGGATGTCCTTGATGCTCGGCGGGAGGAACTCGGTGATCGGGAAGATCAGGTTACGGATGTCGTGGGTGACCAGGACGTTGTTGCCGCCAGCCTTCGCCTTCGTCGTGATGACGACCACGCCGTTGCGGATCGTCCAGGCGAGGTTCTCGCTTCTGCCGGCCATGTGGTCGAGCAGGTTCTTCAGGCTCGTCGGCGAGACCAGGTTCATCTCGAGATTGAGATCTTCGTCGGTGATGATCGTGTTGCCGTCGGGGCTGACGATGATCGGCACCTTGGTCATGTTGTCGAGCAGCTTGTAGGCGTCGAGGTAGGGGCCGTTGCCGTCTGGCGTGAAGGAGATCGGGCCGACCGTCGCCTCGCGGATCCGCTTGGCGAGCGCCGCGTCTTCCGGCAGGGCGCCGGTGCCTGGCAGCTTGCGACCGCCGCGTTCTAGCGCGAGGCGCCACTGCGCGGGGTCGACGCGCATCAACTCGGTCTGTGGGCTGAGCAGGTGCTCGCGCGCCTCGGCCAGCTTCAGGTACTCGAGGGACTTCTCCTGGTAGTAGCGGTCCTGGTAGGCGGAGCGCATCGCCTTCGTGGCGGCGTTGTAGAGGTCCTTCGCGAGGATGTTGTTCGCGTCCTCTTCCAGCGCCATCGAGGCGAGCCGCTGTGATTCCTTGAAGAACTTCCGGATGAAGGCCTTCTGGGAGAGCTCGAGCTTGCGGTTGACGCTCGCGACCATGCGGGCGTGCTCACGAGCCTCGGCTTCGCGCAGGCGCAGGCGAGCCTCGTTGTCCTGCGCGTTCGCCATCTCGACTTCGTGCGCGGTGCGCCGGCTGTACGCGTCTTCCAACAGGTTGCGAACCTGGGACTCGGTGTCTCCCCAATCCATTGCGGACAGCGCGTCGATCCGGAGCAAGGCGGAGCGGTACTGCTGGATCGCCATGTCGAAGTTCAACTCGTCGGTCAGCTGGCGACCCTTCTGGATCATCTGCGTGACGATGGCGAGCGCTTGCTGGTGCCGCATGGCGACCAGCCTTTCCATCGCCGGGCCGAACACCCCGGCGGTGCCGGGGGCCAATCCCATCTCGGCGCGCAAGTTGACGAGCCGGCGTTGGACCTCGCGGTTGCCCGGATCTTCCTTGTAGGCTTCCAGCAGCAGGACCTGCGCGAGTTCGAGGTTGCCGTTCTTGCGCTCCTGTTCCGCGTCTCGCAGCAACTTGCCGACGAGGAATGTCCGGCGCTGTGCGCGGATGTCCTGTGGCTTGTCCTGGGGCGCGTTGGTCACGGTGCCGGTGCCGGCGTCGACGCCTTGGACTGAGGTCGTGTCCGTGGTGGAGCAGGATGAAATGGCGAAGAGGAGAGCGATCGGGGCTGCGCGGAGCAGGGTACGTTGCTGGATCATCTTGCGCGGGTCTCGTTCGAAGGGAGGGATCGGAAGCGGGGGGGCGACCTCGCGGTCGGCCTTCCGAGCTTTGGGGAGGGTTGTGCGAGAGGTACGGCGTGGCAACGCCGCGAAGAGGGGTCGAAGTGGACGAAAATTAGCGGTGCCAAGATGCCCTTGCCAGCCCCATTTCCCGGTCTTTTCGGGTTTTAGGTGCCGTCCGCCCGCCCCTCGCACGTCCCCGCCCGGGCGCGAGTCCGCGTCGGGTCCGGCAGGTCCGGGACAGCCCAGGCTCAGCCACGGGCAGGCGTCTTCGTCGAGGCGTCGAGAGCGGCGATGACGCGACCCTGGCCCCCCTGAGAGGCCCTCTATCGCCGTTTCTCGCCCACACCGAAGTTGATGTCCGTGAATCCGCTCTCGGTCACGGAATCCACACAGCGCGCCACGTCGGCGTACACGACTCCTGGGCCGGGGAGGACCACCACGTCTATCGGCTTCATCTGGCCGGGTTTGGCGGGGTCGGGCACCATCGTGTTGGGATCTTGGCTGATGGCTTTCAACTCTGCGGTCAGCTCCCCGATCGTCGCGAGGTTCCGCCTCGGGCCGACTTCGTAATGGACGCGGTGCCCCTCGAGGCGAAACGAAGTCGCGGACGGACGCAAGACCTTCGCGCCGAACGCGTCGCAGACGATGCGCACTTTCATGGACTCGACCGGCTCGCCGCCGTTGCTGCCCCGGTCCTTCGGCAAGTAGGCGGGAAGCTTCGCCTCGAGCAATTTGAAGTCGATGCACAAGAAGAAGATGATCAGCAGGAAGACGACGTCGATCATCGGTGTCATGTCCACCGACGCGTCTTTCGAACTCTCGTCTCGCTGCGTCTCCCGACGGGATGGGCGCAGGTTTGTCATGTGCCCCTGAACGAGAACAGCCCCGCCGCGGTTCATGCCGCGGTGGGGCTGTTCGTCGACGCTCCGAGAGCTACTACTTCTTGCCCTTACGTGCCTGCTTTGCGTAGGCGCCACTCTTTGAGCTACCCAGACCGCCACCGAAGTTGATGTCGGTGAAGTCCAAGGCCGCGATGACGTCGACGCAGGGCGCCACGTCGCCGTAGACGACGTTCACGCCTGGCTCGATCACGACGCCGACCAACTTGGTCTTGTCCGGATTCTTCGGGTCGGGGACGCGGCGGTTGTCGTCGTCACGGATGATCGTGAGTTCATCCTTGAGCTCGGCGAGGGTCTCGACCTTCTTCGGACCGACGGTGTAGTGCACCTTGTGGCCGACGAGACGGTACGACTTGCGTTTCGGTCGGAGCTGCTCCTTGCCGCGGTCCTCGCACACGATCTTGATTCGCAGTTGTTCCTGCGGCTCGACTTCGAAGTCCTGGCTACCCTTGTCCTTCGGCAGGTACGCCGGCAGCTTGGCTTCGAGGATTTTGAAGTCGATGCAGAGGAAGAAGATGATGAGGAGGAACACGACGTCGATCATCGGCGTCATGTCCATCTCGGCTTCCTTCTGGACTTCCTCCCGCATCTTCTCGCGGCGTGTTTGTCTTAGACCGGCCATGGTTATTTGAGCCCCGCTGCTTTGAACATTTTGCCTTCCTTGTCCTCTTCACTCATCGCGAGTTCGAGTTTCCAGAACGCCGCGTAGGGTTGACTGCACGCAGTCATGAACTTGCCGATGTAGTGCCACTCGGTCCACTTGTCCGCGCGAATGAGAACGGGATCGTCGGGGATCAGGGGGTTCTTGGGCCCCGTCTTCTTGCCTTCGAACAAGGGCTTCATCGAGAGCTTGAGTTCCTTGCGCCACTCTCGCAGCAACTTCTCGATGCCCTTGTAGTTCTCGCCGTCCTTGGTCGCGTGGTAGTACCTGGTCTTCTTGTAGTACAGGTCACCATTCTGCAGGATGTTCGCGATGGGGCGGACCTCCGGCGGTGCGTCATCCGGCTCCATGTAGACGGCCTTCGGAAGGATCAGGTCTTCCATGTCCTGCTGGCTCAAGTCGATGACCAGCACGAAGAAGATCAGCAGCAGGAACACGCAGTCGATCATGGGCGTCATGTCCATCTTCGCGTCTTCCTGGACTACTCGCATGTTCGCCATGTCGTTTACCTCTCTATGGTGTTGGGGGGCCGCAACGCATGCGGCGCCCTAAGGTTCAGATTGGTTACTTGTTGGAAGCACGGAACCGCTCGAAGAGGTCTTCGGCGATGGCGTTGACTTCGATCGTCGTGCGGAGCACGCGATTCCGGAACATGAAGAAGAACGCGCCGACCGGGATGGCCACGATCAGACCGAAGATGGTCGTCACGAGCGCGAGCTTGATACCACCTGCGAGCTGAGCAGGGCTCACCGAGCCGCCGGCGTCGGCGATGTCGCCGAACGTCACGAACATGCCGGTCACCGTGCCGAGCAGACCCATCATGGGCGCCGTCGCGGCGATCAGTGAGAGGTAGCCGACCTTCTGGAACAGCTTGACCGACTCTTCGTCCTCCATCTCACGAACCGAGATCTGGATCGTGTCGAAGGAGTGGCCAAGGCGACCGAGGCCGGCGGCGACCACGTTGGTCAGGTAGTTGCGCTCGTTCTCGCAGAGTTCGAGTGCTTCCTGGAAGTTCTCCTCGTCGAACAGCGCCTCGAGCTCATCGATGAGGTCCGGCGGCGCGATCTTGTCTCGCTTCAGGGTCATGAAGTTCTCGATGATCAGCGCGAGCGACAGCACGGAGACACCGACGATGCACCAACCGATGATGCCGGCGTGCGCGAACGCGTCAGCAACGGGGTTGCCGCTCTTCTTCGCTGGCGCGGGTGTCTGCGCCGCCAGTTCGGTGGACAACAGGAGAAGGGCAGGGATAATCGCGTAGAGCTTGCTGGGAATAGTCATGGCAAACGGAGGAGCCGGATCGAGCCGGTCCGCGGGGTCATCGTACTGCGGATCGCGATCTCGCAGACGGGGTAAGAGGGGGACAATCGGGGCGCAAAGTGTGCTTCAGTCGAGGCTCGTGGAAAAGCCCCTGTCGCGCGCAATCTGCAAGAATTTCGGTGGCCGGGAACAGGGTGCATGGATCAGCCCTCGAGTTCCTTGCGGGCACGGGCCGCCCACTCGGTTGCTCCGTAGTTCTTCCTGACGGCGGTGTAGTAGGTCTTGGCGCGGCCCAGCGAGCCCTTCTCCTTGTCGCCCAGGGCGGAGAGGACCTTGCCCATGTAGAACAGGGCCTTGGCGCTGGTGGGATCGCTGGTGTCGGGCTCGATGCTGGCCTTCGCCAGTTCGTTCTGGGCCTGGCGGAGCTTCGTCTCGTCGTTCTTGTCGACGCCCTGGATGTACAGGATCTGGCCCTGGCCGGCCAAGGCCGCCGCGCGGACGCCGCGGGTGTTGTTGCCCGCGAGTGTCTGGTAGTAGCCGAGAGCGTCGTCGTACATCTTCTCGCCGATGTAGGTCTCGCCCTGACGGACGAGCGCTTCGGTCTTCAGGGTCGCCAGCTGGGAGTTGTACTTCGTCCCCTGGCCGAGTGCGGTCGCGACGACGCCGTCGACGGCCTGGAAGCTGAAGCGGGCGTCGCTGAACTTCTTCTGCTCGTACTGTGCCCGCGCCAGCGTGTACTTGATCAACACGGGCCAGAACAGTTCCCAGTTGCCGCTCACGGCCTCGGTCTCGATCGCTTTCAGCATCGTCTCCGCTCCGGTGGCGTCGCCACCAGCGAGGCTGGTTTGGGCGAGGCGCACCTTGGCTTCCGGCATGTAGTAGCCGTTCGGCGTGGCGGTGAGGTAGGCCTGCAGGTTGGCGACTGCGTTGTTCGAGTGAGTCGCGTCCTTGAGTGACGCGAGCGCGAACGATCGACCGGCGAAGAAAATCGCGGCTTGCTTGACGACGTCGACCTTCGTGGCTTTCGAAGCCTCGTCGAAGAGCTTCGCCGCCGCGACGTGGTTTTCGCGGCTCGATGCGGAGAGGCCTCGTGTGTAGGCGTCTGGCGCCGATCCGAACCGGTAGCCCGAGACCAGATCCGACTTGATCGTGAAGTCCTTGCCGCGGCTCTTGTACGAGATCATGTCGCGGTCGAGCTTGACGATCAGCACCTTGGTCTTGTGCTTGCCGTCCTTCTTCAGAATCGTGTCGCGGTCTTGGGCGGCGAGACCGAGCGGCAACGCCAGAACTGCAGTCGACCAGAGGATGAGACGTGCCGAGTGGAGGAGTGTTGTGGAGAGCATGGTTTCGATCACTTCTGGATGAAGTTGAACAGGTTCGCGACCTTGGTGCCTTCCGGGCCGAGGTTCTTTAGCGTCGCGAAGTTGTCGGTGGCTTTGGCGATGTTGAAGAACGTCTCCGCGCGGGCCTTGAAGATGCTGTCGATGCGCTGAGCTTGACGGCAGAAGAAGTAGAGTTCGAGGTGGTACTTGTACCAGCCGATCGAGTACTTCGGATTCCGCTGCGAGTGCTTCATGAACTTACGGAATTCCTTGTTGTGCCAGTAGATGTTGTAGGCCTCGTCGGGCTTGCCCATGCCCCGGTTGGGCTGGTAGTTGATGCCGCTCGAGTCGAACATCGGCCAACCGCCCAGCGCGAGAGCCTTGTACTTGAGCACCATGTAGTACGCGCTCGTCCTCTTCGTGCCCGCGCCGAGTTTCTTCTCGGCCTCGTTCAGGACATCGAGAGCTTCCTGCATGCGACCGGGCTGCTGCAGTTTCGCGTAGCCGAGCAACGGCTCGATCTGGCGGAGGCTCTCGTACCCGGCCTTGCCGTAGAGCTTGAGGATCTTCTCCGCGGCCCACTCGCACTTGGGCCAGGCGCGCAGGCCCTGCGCGATGCGCATCGTGTTGTACAGGATTCCGTAGGCCGGCTTGCCGACGGTCTTGGCGTAGTCCAGGCCGACGTCCATCGCGCGGTTTCGTGCCGCGGTCAGCTTCGATTCGAGGACCTTCATGTCCGCGGGTTTGGTTCCCTTGGCCTCGGTCTCGAGCGCCTTCACCTGCTTGCGGTAGGTCTCGAACATCAACACGCCGAGAGCCTTGTGTGCGTCGGGGTAGGTCTCGCCGAGCGCCTTGAGCTTGGTGTAGCGCGCGGATGCCTTGCCCTGGTCGCCCATCTCGAGGTACGCGTGGCCGAGCATCTCGTGGACCTTCCCCATCTGGGTCGTGGCGTTGGCCTTGTGCACGGTCTCGAACACGAGGAAGTGCCGTTCGACCTCGCGGAACTTCGTGAGGTCCGGCTTGCCGTCCTTGCCGCCCTTCGCTTCCTCGTAGAGCATGCGGCCTTCGGTGTAGTGTACCCACGCCATCGCCTGTGGGCGGAACGTGCGCCTCTCGCGGTCGTTCTCGGCGATCTCCGTCGCCTTCACGTGTGCGCGCAACTCCTTGATCTTCGCGCGCGCCTCGTTGTACTTGCCGTCGCGGAACAGGCACTCGATGCCGTGGCCGCGGGCGAGTTCGTACTTCGCCAGATCTTTGGAGACCTTGAAGAAGAACCTCGTTGCCTCGGCGAATTTCTTGGCGTACTTGGCCTTGAGGCCCTCGCGGTAGTCGCCTTTCTCCGCCTGCGTCGGGTCGAATTCAGCGAGCTGCCGTTTGATCGTTCCCGCCAGCCCATTGAAGATCGGGGCCTTGCTGGACGCCGTCATGACCTTGTTCATGCAGGACGTGGCCTTGTTCGCCGCCCGCTTGAGCGCGCTCTTCATGTCCTGGTCGCTCGCCGCCTCGGCGTCTGACTTCATCTGGGGGCCGTGCTCCGCGAGGGCGCGGCTGTAGGCCATGCTCGCCTCGAGGAAGCGCTGCATCCGTTCGTTGCAGCGGGCGACGTAGATCCAGGTGTCGAACCCGAGCTTCTTCTTGGTCTCGGCATCCATGCCGTTGATGGCGCGCTTGAACCCGGCGATCGCCGCTTCGTATTCCTTCGCCTGGTAGTCACCGATCGCGACCTCGAGCAGCAGCTCGCCGGTCACGAGGCCCGACGAGTGGCGGAGGATGTCGCGGATCAGGTTCTTGGCCTTGAGGCCGACGAAGTCAGCGGGGTGGTTCTTGTTGATCTCTTTCGCGGTCTTCAGCGCATCGCTGACCGCGGACTGCGTCGGGGATCCGGCCTGGACCTGTGCCTGCGTGAGCAGCAGGGAGTCCCAGTACAGCGGGTTGGCTTCCGTGCGGAACTCCTTCACCCGCTTGTCGAACTCCAGGACGAGCTTCTCGATCTCGGAGGTGCGACCGCCCTTGAAGGTCACCGTCGCCAGTCGATCGTAGATCTCCTGCATCATTTGGAACATGAGGCGCTGAGCGGACTCGCCGATGTTGAGATTGTCGTCGGTCAGGGATGCGTAGATCGCATCGATCGCGTCGCGATAGCTCTGGATCGCCGCGTCGAGGTCGCCCTTGACCTCTTCGATCTTCGACATCTCGAACAGAGCCTTCTGGCCGAGGAGCGTCTCCTCACCGACTTCGAAGATCAGGTCTTCCAACGTCGAACCCGCCTGGTCGCAGAGGTATCCCCTGTCCTTGGGCACGGCGCGGGCGTGTTCGCGGAGCAGGATGCCGCGGCGCATCCACGCGACGAACGCCTCGGTCTTCTTGCCCGCGGCCTTGAACGCCGCTTCGCACTTGTTTGAAGCGGCGACGCCCTGACGGAAGACCGCCGCGGCCTTCTCTTCGAGATCGGCGACGCGGTCTGGATCTTCTTCACGGGCGACTTCGAGTTCCTCGTTCAGGAAGAACCCGAACTCGATGCACGCATCGGAGTGCGTGACCTGTGCGTCGCGTGCCACGGACTCGCCCTCGTACCTCTCGGTGAACTCCGTCGACTTGTCGATCGCCTCGCGGTAGAGCACGATGCGCCGGATGCGATCCGGGTCGCGCTTGGCGCCCTCGAGGGAGACTTCGATCGCCAGTTGGGCGATCAGCTTGAAGTCGCTGCTGTCCTTGTGGATCTTCTTGAGCTGTTCGACTTCGTACTGGGCGAGGTCGATGAAACGCAGTTCCTTGACCAACCCTCGGATGAAGTTGACGTCCGCTTCGAGCTTGGCGGACTGGGCCGAGAGGTTTGACAGGAGAAGGAGAGCGACGGTGGCGAAGGTGCCAGGGAGTCTCGATTTCATGTGTCTTGGAGCACTGCAAACTGCGGTGCCATGGTTGTTTGATCCGCGGGATCATCGCGGTCGCGAGGACCGTGAACCGGGGATCTTGGCTTTGGAACCGTGAGTCGTGAACAGTCGCCGGCGAGGGGGTATGCCGTCGGCTGGGTCCGCTGTGAAGGACGCGATCACATTGGCGGACCGGCGGGGGAACGGGGAGTATAGCGACCGGTTCAGTCCGCGCAAAAACAACAAGCCAGCAAAGCGGGGCTGGACCCGGCGTGCCGCGGGAATCATTCTGGTCACGCCGGGCCCAGCCCAGCGGGGTCTGACCGCGGGAGCCGCGATCGAGCGACGCTATTTGTCGCCGCCGATGAGGTCCTCGAGCGGGTTCGGGACGTAGGCAGGTTCGTGCTCCGCCGGGATCACGATGCTCGCCCGGATCAGGATCAGCAGGTTGCTGTTCGTGACCGAGGTGCCCTTGCGTCCGAAGAGGAAGCTGATGATCGGGAGCTTGCTGAGGATCGGAATGCCCGAGTCAAGGCGTTTCTTGTTCGAGATCTTCATTCCGCCGAGCAGCACAGTGCCGCCATCGGGCAGCGTTACCGTCGTGCGCACCATCTTTAGCGTCGTTTGGGGCAGCTGGATCTTGATGGGCTGGCCGACACCGAGCGTCGTGGTGAAGGTCGGGATCGGCAGGGCCAGGTCGAGGACCGTGGGGCGCAATTCCATAGTGATGAACTTGCGGTCGGCGCTGACAACCGGACGGACATCCAGGGACACGCCGTCGCGGACCACGCCGATCACCGGGTTCGCCACTGCGGCGGCCTGGGCGATTTCCACGTCGAAGTCCTTGATGTAGGTGGTCTGTCGGGCGACCGACATGTTCGCGCGGGTGTTGTTGTAGACCAACAGGCGCGGCGCGGTGATCTCCTGGCTGCGGTCGTTCTTCGTGACCGCACGGAAGATCATCTCGACCTCGGCGTCGTCGAGGTAGGCATACTGCAGCGAGAAGCCGCCGCCGGAGTCCAGGCCGTTCCTGTCGCCGAGGGTGTTGTCGAAGAGGTGCTCGGTGCGACCGAAGAGGTCGCCGTCGCCGCCGTCATCGTAGAAGATGCCAGGCTCGCTGCCGGTGCCGATCTCGCCCGGGGACGCCGGGTTGATGTTCTCGCGGCGGCCGAAGTCGTCGAAGCCTACGTTTGGGCGGTTCGTGAGGCCGCGGCCAGGAATGCCTTCCGACGCGTTGTTGCCGAGGCCGCGGAAGTCGACGCCGATGTCCTCGAGGAAGTTGTCGGTCACCTTCAGGAAGCGACTCTCGACGTCGATCTGGATGCCGACCGATTCGCGCAGGTCGGTGAGGAGCTCGTGGATCTCGGCGTGGACGCTCTTGGCGTGGCGCACGAGGAGGGTGCCCTTCAGCTCGGCGATGCTCGCCTTGCCGTCGTCCCAGCTCTCGCCGCCGATGTTGTCGCGGATCAGGTCGACGAGCTTGCCAGCGTCGACGACGGTGGGCTTCACTTCCTCGTCGGGATCGATGATCGGCTCTTCTTCACCGGGGACGGTCAGCTTGGGCTCGATGCCCGGCTTGTCGGGCACACCCTCGACGATGTCGCGGACATCGTACTGCTTCAGATACATCCGACCACCCGCGAACTCGGGGGTCACCAGCTGCACGATGCCGTGCATGACTCTCCACTTGACGCCGGTCTGCTCGCCGATGATGTCGAGAGCCTGGGCCGCGGTCATGGGCGGCAGTTCGAATGCCTTGAGGGTCGTCGTGTCGCTGTCGAGTTCCGCAGCGCCCTTGGTGACGACGAAGTTGACCTCGGTGCGGTCGCTGAAGTACTTGGCCCAGTCCTGCAGGGTCGCTTCGGAGAAGTTGAACTCCTGCGTGACGCTGCTGAGCTTGGCGAGGATTGCGGCCTCTTCCGGGCTCTCCGAGGATTCCTCGGACTTGAATTCGAGCGGCTGCCGCTGGCTCGTGATCAACCAACGTTCGAGGTTGTACCGATAGATGTCAGTCATCGGCACGTCCTCCATGTTGAGGTCGTCGAAGGTCTTGGCCCACGTGGCCTTCCACTCGCGGCGCAGGCGGTCCATCTGCGTGTCGTGACGGGCCCGGCTGGCGAGGTCGCTGAGGGCGAGCGCGTTCCGGTGGAACGGGTCCTCGCGGAGGACCATCTTGAGCGAGCGCAGGCACGACTCGTACTGGCCCCGTTGGAACGAGCGGTTCGCGTCCTCGAACAGTCGCTTGACCCGCGTCGCGCGGGCGAGTGCCTGGATGCGTTCCTGGCGCTTCTGCTCTGCTTCCGACGCGATCTGGTCGCGCGTGATCTTGGCGGCGCTTGCGCGCTTGCGCGCGCCCTGCGCCTGGCCGAGTTTCGCGTTGAGGCTCGCGTAGAGTGCGCTGCCCTCCGAGAAGAACGGCGAGTAGCGGAGGACCGTGACGGCGCGCTGGAAGCTCTCGACAGCCTTGCTGAACTGGCCGGCTGCCATGTGCGCGTCACCCTGTTGGGCTTCGCGGATCGCGCGGGCCTCATCGCGCTGCTGCTCGATGCGGAACCGCACGAAGCCTTGGACTTCGCGGGCCTTGGTGCTCGGCGGCGTTTCGCCGAGGAGTTCGCGGGCGCGGTTGGCGATGTCGGTGGCCTCGGCGTTGTTCGGGTCGACTCGCAGGGCGAAGACCGCCTCCTGCAGAGCGCCGATCCAGTTGCCGGTCTCGAGGTTGCGCCGCGCCTTCCGGATCGCGTCGGCGAGCAGCGCCTTCTCCTGCTGCTCCTGCGGTGTCCCCTTGTCCTGAGGGTTCGCTGCCTTCGGTGTTTTGGCAGAAGTGGGGGTCTCCGTGTTCGCGCCAGCGCCGGTCTCGGCGGGGGCGGGAGTCGTGCCGCTACAGGCGCTGAGTCCTGCGAGCACGGGGAGAACAAGTCCGGCGAGGGAGAGGGTATGGGACTTCTTCATGTCGTCTTCCCTGAGGGGTCAGGAATTCGAAGAGGGAGGGGCGATTCGTGGGAGGAGGCCTCGAGCTTGGTGATTGGGGGAATCACCGTAACGCCCATGAGGACGCAAGCCCCGGCGAGGGGGTCGGCGGACCGTAGCGCTCCGCAGAGGGATGGTCAAGCCGGAGATGCTCGGAACTCAAGGGCGCATACGGGGATGGATCTTCTGCGGACGTCGGGTCGGAAACCCAGGCGGTGAGCCGGCCGGAACTCCGGACGCGGGGCGGGTTCGTCGCCGGTCACAGGACACAACTCGTGGCGCCTGCTCCGGTTGTCGTGGTATCTAGCCCGATTTTCTCATCCGACCTCTACTGCGATGGCAAAACTACCGGCGCCTTCTGCGTCGAACCCGGTCGACCGTCCTCCTTGTACAGACAGGCACTTGCACCATCCCGCTACAAGGCTGGTGAGAGCAGCGGGCTAGACTGGTGGCGGCACGTCGGGATTGCCCAGCATGCGGTTCACCCGCTTGATGTCTTCCCATGTGTCGGCCTTGGCCGATGGGGTGCGCAGCAGGTAGGCGGGGTGCCAGGTGGGCACGACGGGCGTCCCCTCGTAGTCGAACTCCCTGCCGCGCATGCGTCGCATCGATTCGGACACGCCCAGAAGATTCCAGAGCGCTACTCTACCAAGGGTTACGATCACTTCGGGCTGGATGATCGCGATCTGGGCGCGAAGCCAGGGCATGCACGCCGCGATCTCGTCCGGCTCGGGATCCCGGTTGCCCGGCGGGCGGCACTTGTTGATGTTCGCGATGAACACGTCCTCCCGGTGCATGCCCATCGCCTTCTCGATGATCTTGTCCAGTTGTTGGCCGGAGCGGCCGACGAACGGTCTACCGGTGTTGTCCTCGACCTGGCCAGGCGCCTCGCCGACGAACATCACCCGTGCGGTGGGGCTGCCCTCGCCGAACACGACGTTCTTGCGCCCCGTGTGCAACTTGCACTTGGTGCACGGGGCGACCTCGGCGGCGAGGTCCTCGAGCGGCGAGGCGGGGGTCGCCGCCTCGGGTTGTCCCCCGGCGGTCGCGTCGGGTGTCGGCGCGAGGTCTGCCGTGGGGGTGCGCGGCGGCGGCGCGTCGGCGACCGCCGAGAGCCTCGCTGGATCACACGACAGCGGGAAGTCCTCGCCGTAGCACGCGGCGGCGTGCTTCAGGAGAGCCGAAACCGCGTCCCGATGAGGCATGGCCACAGACTAGCCCGCCGGGTTCGCGAACCCGAGAGGCGTTTCTAGAACGCCCAGCCGATCGACAGGAGAAAGAGGTGATCGACGCTGTCGTTGCGGGTGCCGTTGGCGTTGCGGGACGGCGTGTTGTCCCACTGCAGGATCCACTGGGCCTGGGCGAACAGGCCCTCGCCCATGGATACACGCAGGCGGGCGTCCGACTCGCCGTACATCTCGTCGCCGTCCTCGAGGCTGAAGAAAAACTTCAGCGCGTGGAGTAGTTGCCAGTCCTCGTTCATGTCCCAGGCGAGGTCGGTGCCGGCGCGGCCGGTGGTGAACTCCGCGTCCTTGACCCCGACGGTGCGCGACTGTTCGACGAAGTCACCGGCGCCGAGTTCGACGGAGAACTTCAGGTCCTCTTCCTTGATGAACTGGCGACCGACGCCGAGGGTCGCGGTGAGTCGAAGGTCGATCGCCTGATTGAGATTGTTCTCGGCGTCGACGGCCACGAATCCGTACGTGCGTTCCTCGTCCGAGAAGTAGTACTTTTGCTTTGCGCCGCCGGACGTGCGTCGTTGGTCGAGGCCCCACTTACGCGTGGTGTTGTCCTTCTGTTCGGCGTAGTTCCACGCGGCGTTGAGAGTCGTCTCGTGACGCCCGCTCTTCCGCGTGGCGTCGGTCGCCATGTTCGCGGTGCGGAGCGTCGTGTTGCCGGTCGCGTAGGTCGCGCCGAGGTTCAAGGAGCTTTTCCAGTTGCCCTTGCTTTCGGCGGCTTGCAGGACCGGGAGGCTCGCCTCGACAAGGCCCTCATCCACGCTCGGGAGCGGTGCCGCGAACCGGGCCTGGGCGGGGAGAAGGGTGGTCAGGCCACCCACGAGCCAGCTTGCTGGCAGGAGGGTTCGGATCATGGGGTTGGGATCTCGAGGTGGTCGCCGGAGTTGTCGAACATTCCGACGGGGGAGGCGGGCAAGGTCCATCGCGGTATACTCCCCGCCCCCTCAAGGTCGCAACCAAAATGACCGAAGCTCAACACCGCCCCGGTCCGATGGCGGTACTGGCACTCCTGCTTCTCGGCGCCGCCGCGTACGTTGTGCCCCAGCTGTTCCAACAGCCGGGGTTCGTTGACTACGTCGACGCGCCACTACGCGAAGGATCTGTGGCCGGCACCGCATCCCTCGTCGACATCTTCGCGGGGCGTGTCGGCGATGCGTACGCCCCGGTTGCGTGGTTGTCGTTCCAGTTCGATCACGCGATCGTCGGTGACACCGCGGAACTCGCGGGCGTGATGCACCTGCACTCCGCGCTACTGCATCTTTGCGTCTCTGTGATCTTGCTGGTGCTCCTCTGTCGGTTGCGTGTCGAATCGCTTCGCGCGATGTTCGGTGCGGGCTTGTTTGCCGTGCATCCGGCGGTGTTCGAGACCGCGTCGGTCGTCGCATTCCGTCCCGCGATCCTGGCTGCGCTCTTCTTGCTTCTCGCGGTTTTCTTCGCCGTGCGATGGCTGCAGACCGGCGGCCGGGTCCAGAGTTGGGCGACAGCATCGTGCGCCGTGTTGGCCGTCGGTTCGTTTCCCCCCGTTGCGTTTGCGTTACCCGTCGCTGGCTACGCTGTCGGATGGTGGGGCGAACGTCGCGGCGCGGCGACGGCGGTCCGACTGGGTGTGCCCGCGGCCGTGATGTTCGGTATCGGCGCGTGGCTTCAAGGCTTGCCCGTGCACACGTTCACGCCGGGGGCCACCCTCGATCCTTTTTTCGCGTTGTTCTGGCCCCGCTCGCCCGCGATGGTCCTCGACCCGGTCCTCGGCTCGAGCGCGACCGCCGGTGTTGTTGCGGTCGCGGTGGTGCTCACGATTGCAGGCCTCGCGCTGGCGATCGCCAGGCGTGAGGCGGGGGTCGCGACTGGTCTGACGTGGGTCGCTGTGGCCTGTGTGCTCGGCGGTCTGACCAGCGCGCCGCAGCCCGATCTGGCGGGCTACCTCGCCGTGGCCGGAGCCGCGTTCGTCGTGGCGAGCATTCCCGTTCCGCGAGGAGCAGCGGTCGCGATCGGCACCGTCGCGCTCCTCGGTCTGGCGGTCTTCGATCTGACACTCACGCCGCGGTACGACGATGGGGTCGACCTGTGGCGTGACGTCGCCGACCGCAGCCCGGTTGCGGCGATCCTGCTCGCCCAGTGCCTGGCCGATAGCCCCCTCGACGATCAGCGCAGGGAGGCGTTCGCGCACGTGCTGAGGGTTATGCCGATTCTGCCAGAGAACGCGACGCGACTGCGGGCTCTCGAGACCCAGGTGCAGCTCTACGCCAATCTCGGCCAGACTGCCGAGGCGTCGCGAACCGCGGAGGCTCTCTGCGCCCTGGCCGAACGACGGCGCGCCGACGTCTCCGACGAATGCCTCCTCCAGTATTACCTGCGCACGGCCGAGTGCTTCAGCGTCGAGAACAGCCGCACGATGGTCGACGTGTACTTCGCCAAGGCGCGCGAACTCGCGCCGACTCACGCTTCCGTGGTCGCCGCGGACGCGGAGCAGATGTACGTCAAGCTCGTCCATGCGGTCCGTAAGGAGCGAAACGATCCGAACGTCGACGTCAAGCCCGGATGGCTCGCTTCGGATGAAGCGCGGTTGGCCCCGATTTCGAGTCGGATCGACGCGGCGCTCGGGAAGGACCCGCGTTGTTATCGCGCGCTGATCCTGAAGGGCCGCATCGCCGAGGCGATGGGCGGCGTGCTCAGTGCGGTGCCGCTGTACGAGAGCGCGATCGAGGCCGGACCGAAGCGCGCCGAAGCACGCATCCTGCTGGCGAGGCTCTACGTCGCGAACGACTTGCCGGAGGACGCCGAGGAGTGCGTGAAGAAAGCGTTGCTCGCGGGCGTGGACGATCCTTCGCTGCACTACTTGCTCGGCAACATCTACGCGGTGCAGGGGCGTCGCGATGATGCCCGGCGCTACCTGGAGGCCTACCTCGGCAACCGACCCGGCAACCGGGACGCGATGATCCTCCTGGCGAACCTCCTGAGCGCCGAAGCCCTGTCGAAGCGGGATCGGATTCCGGTCGGAGAGCTGAAGGACTACGCGGATCGCATCCGCTTGCTGAACGTCGACGACCCGAAAGGCTGGATGGTGCAGGCGGCGGTGCTCTGCAAGAGCCGGCCGCGGAAGTTCATCGAAGCGATCGTGCTGCTCGAGAAAGCGATGCGGAAGATGCCCGAGAACCCCGACGTCAAGCGACAGCTCGCCTGTGCGCACCGGGACTACGGATGGATGCTCACGATGACGCATCGGGACACGGCGATGGACCACTTCAAGACGTTCCTCGAGATCGCGCCAAGAGACGTGGCTGTCGATGCGGTGCGGAAGGCCGTGCGTTCCCACTGCGAGACCTTGGAGCGCAGCGGTCGCGAGCGGCTCCGCGCGGGAGAAGCCGCGGTCGCCGAGGCTTCCTTTGGTCGCTCGGCGTTCCTGTCACCGGATCGACCCGACGCGTTCTTCCAGCTGGGTCTCGCGCGGATGAACCAGGAGAAGCTGGTCGAGGCCCTCGATGCCTTCGAGAACGCGCTCCGGTTGGGCCGCAAGAGGAAGCAGGACGTGAGCCACTTCCTCCTCCCGCTGCTCGACATCCTGCAGAGGATGGGTCGGGCCGACGACGCGAAGCGCCGTGGGGAGGAGTTCCTTGCGAACCCCGGCGACGCGGATCAGGTCACCGTGGACAAGATCCGCGCGCTGCTGAAGTAGGTCGGGCAACCCGCTCGCTGCGGTTGCAAGTTCTTGCAACGGCACCGCGTAACCGATACGGTCGGTGCGTGGGCGTGCGCTGTCCGGTCAGACCGCGCGCGGTCTGTGACAGGCGGTCAACTCAATCATCCCCAGGGAGGGAGCATGGCACGTAAAGCCAAGGATCTCTTCGCCTTGCTAGCGGAGCGTCATCAGCGCAGCACGACGAAGAGCAAGAACGTGACGTCCAAGGGCAAGAACCCGGCGTCGAAGGGCAAGAACCCGGCGTCGAAGGGCAAGGACGCGGCGGCGACGGTCAAGGAAGCCGGCGGCACCCTCGGTCGGTGGGTCCAGGGCGCCGTGCGCTCGATGCGCAGCGACGACGGGAAGCCGGCCCGCCGACGAGCCACGCCCGCCAGCCGGCGGAACCCGCCGCGGCAGGTGCCCCGCGGGCTGCTCATCCCCGGTTGGCTCCTCGTGGGCATGATCACCGTCGCGCTCGGCGGCGGCTTCCTCATCGGCAAGTTCACCAGGGGGCTCGACGCGGACTCGGGCCTGCAGAACCGCCAGGCGCAGCGGCCCGGGGAGTTCCGGCAGACGGCCCCCGATCTGACTGCCGTCGAGGAGATCGCCACCCTGTCCGGCAAGTTCTACGTCGTCGGAGTTTACTATCCTGGGGAACGGGACAAGGCCGCCGACCTGGCCCGACGGCTCCGGAGCCGGGGCATCGAAAAAGCGCGAATCCTCTTCCGGAAGAACGGCTCGATTTCCAGATGGGCAACCGTATGCTACGTCGCCCCCTCGGACGACAAGTACGAGGCCTTGGCCGATCTCCAGGAGCTGGAAGGCGAATTGGGCTTCGAGGCCGTGCCGAGGTTGTACAAGAGAGAGTGATCCCAACAGATCCATGTCCATCCACACGAGTTTGAAGATGTCCGGCGCCCTCGCCGGAGTGCGCAACGTCTGGACCCGCGTCGAACGGTTGAACGCCCTGAAGAAGGTCGGTCGCTGGGAGGAGGGTGACGCTGTCACCGGTCTGCCCAAGGTGCGCACGGTCTACAAGACCAAGTCGAAGAAGCAGGCGAAGACCGAAGAAGCCACGGCGGCTGGTGAAGACGGCGCCGTATCAGCGGAAGTCGCGGAAGTCGCGGCAGGCGCGGCGGGCGAAAAGAGCGGGTCCTGACCCTGCTTTTCGGTCCCTCCTTGGGACCGCCTGACGGATTTGCAGTTATCCTGAGATCCGACGGTGCCGGTATGCCCACAAGAAACGACCAGGAGAAACAATGCTCGCCGACCGGATGAGCAAGATCGAGCCGAGTGGCATTCGTCGCATCTTCGAGTTGATGGCGACGATGGACGACCCGATCAACTTATCCATCGGGCAAGCGCACTACGATCCCCCCGAGGAGCTCATCGAGGCGGCGTGCAAGGCGATACGCGAGGGCCACAACCGCTACACGATGACCGAGGGCGTCGCCGGTCTGGCTGATCGCATCCTCGACAGCGTCGCCACCCGCTACGGTCGACGTCCGGAGAGTTGCTTCGTCACGTCGGGCGTGTCCGGCGGCATCATGTTGTCATTCCTGGCGCTGCTCGACGCGGGCGACGAGATCCTGCTGCCGGATCCGAACTTCATGATGTACCGGCACCTCGCCAACATCACCGGAGCGACGATTCGGTGCTACGGCCTCTATCCGAAGTTCCACCTCGATCTCGCGGAGATCGAGTCTCTCGTCACCGACAAGACGAAGATCATCTTCCTCAACTCGCCGAGCAACCCCACGGGCGGCGTGCTCTCCCGCGAGGAGATCGAAGGGGTCGTACGCGCGGCGGAACGGGTGGGGGCGTTCATCATCTCCGACGAGATCTACGACGCCTTCGTCTACGAGGACCACTACGCCTCGCCGGTGGCGATGTACGACCGCACGATTCAGCTGAGCGGCTTCTCCAAGACCTATGGTATCCCCGGTTGGCGGCTTGGATACGCGACCGGACCGACCGAGGTGCTCGAGGCGATGAAGACGCTGCAGCAGTTCTCCTTCGTCTGCGCGCCCGCGCCGATGCAACACGCGTTGCTCGAAGTCGCGTTCGATCTCGACATGAGTTCATACACCGAGGATTACCGCAACAAGCGCAACCGTCTCGTCGCCGATCTCGACCCCGCGTTCCGCCTGGTGCCTCCCGGTGGATCCTTCTACGCGTTTCCCGAGATTCCAAACGGCGCGAGCGAAGAGGCCTTCATGGAGGCCTGTTTCGAACACAAACTCCTCGTCGTTCCGGGCAGCGCGTTCTCGACCCGCGCGACCCACTTCCGGCTTTCGTTCGCGGTTTCAGACGAAGACCTCTCTCGTGGCATCCACGCCCTGAATGACGTCGCCGCGACCTTCGCGGGGCGACTGGAACATCGGAGGCGCCGCTCGTCGAGATCTTCTCGTCCGTGCAGGGCGAGGGGCGCCACGTGGGTCTACCCATGAGTTTCGTCCGCGTCGCGAAGTGTCCTATCCGGTGCGCGTACTGCGACACGACCAAC
>PVBE012321073.1_pt1 | contig 28902 bp, 25 predicted proteins | sample 1631181 | NCBI WGS metagenome assembly PVBE01 (sample SAMN08397723, study PRJNA350692) | Marine metagenome, whole genome shotgun sequencing project. | isolation source: water | place: Pacific Ocean | collected 2012-04
CGCCATTGGTGCGTGGCGTGTAATATGCAATCGCGTTGTATTCATGGTTCCCCATTACTGCACGTGCCGCGGCGCTTTCGATCATTGAGCGAACGAGTTCGACAACCCTCCGCTGGTGCGGCCCTCGATCGATAAAATCGCCAATGAAGATGACTTGCCGACTGTCGTGCCGATAACTGTCGCCGACGCGGCTATTGAGGCCAGGCTTTGTACCCCTGTCGAAGAGCTATAAGACTGGGTGAAACAGGGTAGTTTAGCCGTCGTTTAGTGGGGATTTAGTGGGGATAAAAATAAGGACCTAGCTGAATTAACAGCTAAGCCCTTGTAATATTTGGTGGAGCCGAGGGGAATCGAACCCCTGACCTCTACAATGCCATTGTAGCGCTCTCCCAACTGAGCTACGGCCCCTTATTTAATTCGGTTTTAAATCGTCTTAGTTTTTGTCTTCGACGCCGCTGTCGATGTGTTCCTTGACCTCGGACACGTCGTCGTCGTCACGGCTGAGATCGGAAGTGTCTTCGATCAGGGCATCGTCCTTTTCATCGTCTTTGCTGTCGCCGGCATCGACCAAATCGTCACCGTCCAGATTAGGGTCGGTGGCATCCGCTCCTTTGCCGGCTCCGGCGACTGTTGCGGCATCGTCATTGGCGGGCGCAGCCGCCGCCGGCGCCGCCGCCGGGACTTCCACCTGGCTGACATCCTGTTCAATCGCCTTCGCCGCGGGGGCCGGACGTTTCGGTCTGGCCGGCGGGTTCGGATTGAAGGCGGCGCCGCACTTCGGGCACTCGATATTTTTTTTCTTCAGGTCATAGAAAGGCTCGCCGCAACTACGGCAAGTCCGCTTCGTTCCCCATTCAGATTTAGCCAACCGTGTCCTCCTTGGGCTTGCGATATCTATTCTGGAGTGCCAATTGCCATTTTCCACGGGTTCTGTCAAAAACAAAAATGACCTTCTTCGCAAAAAAATTTCCGGGCGCATTCATTTAACGGAACCCTACCACCGTCCCTTGGAATTATGGTAGAGACAGCCTCTTATAAAGATGTCGTTATTCATGCCTAAATATATAAGGATTTTCTGACGTGCCCGCCCCGAAATCAGCCTCGAAATTATCCTTGCAATCCAGCCCGGCCGGTCCTCTTTCGGGTACCGCAACGGTCCCCGGCGATAAGTCGATCTCGCACCGGGCCCTGATCCTGGGCGCCCTTAGCGTCGGCGAGACCCGGATCACCGGCTTGTTGGAATCCGAAGACGTGTTGGCGACCGCCGCCGCCTTGAAGGCCTTGGGCGCCCAGATCAAACGCGAAGACGACGGCGATTGGCACGTCTTCGGGCGCGGCGTCGGCGGCCTGAGCGAGCCCTCGGGGGTGTCGAATATGGGCAATTCAGGGACCGCGGCCAGGCTGCTGATGGGGGTCTCGGCGACGCATCCCTTCAAGACCACGTTTTCCGGCGATGCGTCGTTGTCGAAGCGCCCCATGGAGCGCGTGATGTTGCCGTTGCGGCAGATGGGCGCCCAATTCACGGCGCGTGACGGCGGATGCCTGCCGATAACCGTTAGCGGCGCCGCCTCGCCCATCCCCATCACCTATGAGTCGCCGGTGGCGTCGGCCCAGGTGAAAACGGCGGTATTGCTGGCGGGGCTGAATACGCCGGGCCTGACCACCGTAATCGAGCCCCAGCCGACCCGCGACCATTCGGAACGGATGCTTAGCTTTTTCGGCGCCGAGGTGGCGGTCGAGGATACGCCCGAGGGTGGCCGGCGGATTACCTTGACCGGACAGCCGGAACTGACGGGTCACGCAGTCACCGTTCCCGGCGATTTTTCGTCGGCCGCCTTTCCCATGGTGGCGGCGCTGTTGGCGCCAAATTCCCGGATGACGCTTACCGGTGTCGGCATCAACCCATTGCGTACCGGGCTGCTGGAAACGCTGCTGGAGATGGGGGCATCCGTCGGCGTCGAAAACCGGCGCAACTTAAGCGGCGAGGAAGTCGCTGATTTAGTGGTCGAAAGTAGTGCGTTGAAAGGAATTACGGTTCCGGCATCGCGGGCGCCGTCGATGATCGACGAATACCCGGCGTTGGCCGTCGCCGCGGCGCTTGCGGACGGGGAAACGCGGCTTGAAGGGCTGGCCGAGCTTCGGGTTAAGGAAAGCGACCGTCTCGGCGCCATGGCCAAGGGACTGGCGGCGGCCGGGGTTGACGTCACCGAGACCGAGGATTCTCTCACCATTCGCGGCGCCGGCAGCACCAAAACAGCGAAACCAAGCGGCGGTGTGCGCATTGAGGCGAATTTGGACCATCGCATCGCCATGGCATTTCTGGTTTTGGGGTTGGCCACGGAACGGCCGATCACCATCGACGACACGGCGACCATCGTAACCAGCTTTCCGGGCTTTGCGGCGCTGATGAACGGCCTCGGTGCCGATATGAAGGAAAGTCCATGATTATCGCCATCGACGGGCCGGCGGCGGCCGGCAAGGGCACCTTGGCGCGGCGGTTGGCGGAGCATTTCGGCCTGGCGATCCTGGACACCGGGCTTTTGTACCGGGCCGTCGGCATGAACCTGGTGCGGATAAGCGGCAACCCGGATGACGCCGACGCCGCCGCCGACGCCGCCAGGGCGTTGACACCAGAAGATCTGCAAGCAGACGACCTGCGCACCGATGCCGCCGCCGATGCGGCGTCCCGGGTTTCCGCGGTGCCGGCGGTGCGCCAGGCGTTGTTGGAATTTCAGCGGGCCTTCGCTGAAAACCCGCCCGAAATTGCCTCCGGGGACGCAAATGGGGCGATTCTCGATGGTCGTGATATCGGCACCGTTGTTTGTCCCGAGGCGGACTGCAAATTGTTCGTCACCGCCAATGTCGAGGTTCGTGCAAAAAGGCGTTTTTTAGAGTTGCGGGAACGGGGTCTCGACGCTATACATGGCCGCGTTCTCGCCGATATGAAGGAACGGGATGGGCGCGATAGTGATCGTGCCGTATCTCCGCTGGAGCCGGCCAAAGACGCTCTTCAATTGGATACCAGCGAAATGGACGCCGATCAGGCTTTTGCCGCGGCCCTCAGTTTCATCAATTCCGGGAACAAATAGTTCGTGACGTCCTTGATCGCCCGGCAGGAAAGGCCGGCCCGGTTTAAATTGTGGGCGTTGTTTTTAACCGAAGACCGCCGGATTCAACCGGTTGGCCAGCAAAGCGCGATTAATCGCGATTGATAAGGAAATAAGGACCCCATGGCTCCTGAAACAGAAACTGCTCAAGACGCATCCGCCCCCGTCGTAAAAGAGAATTTTGCCGACCTGCTTGAGGAATCCCTAAGAGAGGACAGCCGCTTCGAAGGCCGTGTCGTCAAGGGAACGGTCATTGCCGTCGAAAATGACGATGTGTTGATCGACGTCGGCCTCAAATCCGAAGGCCGGGTGCCGCTGAAGGAATTCGGCAACGTCGGCGAGGAAATCAACATCAAAGACGGTGACACCGTCGATGTTTTTGTCGAACGCTACGAAGACCGCGACGGCATTGTCCGGCTCAGCCGTGAAAAGGCCCGGCGCGAGGAAGCGTGGACCGATCTGGAAAAATCCTTCAAGGCGACCGAGCGCGTCAACGGCGTTATTTTCGGCCGCGTCAAGGGCGGTTTTATCGTCGATCTTTCCGGCGCCGTGGCGTTCCTGCCCGGATCCCAAGTGGATATCCGCCCGGTGCGTGATATCACGCCGCTCATGAACACGCCGCAACCGTTCCAGATTTTGAAAATGGACGCGCAACGCAACAACATCGTTGTCTCCAGGCGTGCGGTGCTTGAGGAAACCCGTTCCGAAGCCCGTTCCGAACTGATTTCCAACCTCACCGAAGGACAGGTCCTCGAGGGCGTGGTCAAGAACATCACCGATTACGGCGCCTTTGTCGATTTGGGCGGCGTCGATGGCCTGCTTCACGTCACCGACATCGCCTGGCGCCGCGTCAATCACCCGTCGGAAGTGTTGCAGATCGGCCAAACCATGAATGTTCAGGTGATCCGCTTCAACGCCGAAACCCAGCGCATCTCGCTCGGCCTGAAACAGCTGGAAACAGACCCCTGGGAAGGCGTGGAAGCCAAGTATCCGCCCGAAGCCAAGTTTACCGGCCGGGTCACCAACATTACCGATTACGGCGCCTTCGTGGAGCTGGAGCCGGGTGTCGAAGGGCTGGTTCATGTTTCGGAAATGAGCTGGACCAAAAAGAACGTGCATCCCGGAAAGATCGTCTCCACCAGCCAGGAAGTCGAGGTTATGGTGCTCGACGCGGATCCCGAAAAACGCCGCATCTCGCTGGGCCTCAAGCAGTGCCAATCCAATCCGTGGGAAGGCTTCCAGACCAAATTCACGGTCGGCTCCGAGGTTGAGGGCGAAATCAAAAATATTACCGAATTCGGTCTGTTTATCGGGCTGGACGGTAAAATCGACGGCATGGCCCATCTTTCCGACCTGAGCTGGAACAAATCCGGCGAAGAGGCGCTCGCCGATTATAAGAAGGGCGATATGGTCAAGGCCAAAGTGCTGGATGTGGACGTGGACAAAGAACGCATCAGTCTCGGCATTAAGCAATTGACCGAGGACACCGTCGGCGAGGAGCTTGAGCAACTCAAGAAAGGCGCCGTGGTCACCTGTACCATTTCCAAGATCGTCAACACCGGCATCGAAGTCACGGTCAACGAGATGTCTGGGTTTATCCGCAAGGGTGTTCTCAGCCGCGACCGTTCCGAACAACGGCCCGACCGTTTTGCCACCGGCGAAAAGATCGACGCCAAAATCACCCAGATCGATAAAGCGTCTCGCAACCTGACTCTTTCCATCAAGGCCCTTGAGGTCGAAGAGGAAAAGAAAGCCATGAAGAATTATGGCTCGTCGGATGCGGGTGCGTCCTTGGGCGATATTCTTGGCGCCGCGATCCAGAAAAAGGCCGATGACAACAAAGGCGCGGATGACGATAAAGCCGGGGCCGAAGCCAAAGAAACCAAGAAAAAGGCGCCCGCCAAAGCCAAGGCCCCCGCCAAGGCCAAAGCCAAGGCCAAAGCCGGGGACAAGGACGCGGATAAGGCGGAAAAGAAAGAGACCAAGAAAAAGGCTCCCGCCAAGGCCCCGGCAAAAGATAAGGCGGCGGATAAAAAATAATCCGCAGCATTTTTTAAGGATTAATGCCAGATGTCTCTCGACGCGGATCAAGTTGTTGAAAGACGCCGCCTGAAAAGGCGCCTTGTCTTTTGGCGGGTGCTGGGCATTGCCGCTGTCGTTGCCGCCGTCATCGCGGCGGTCGGACGGTTTGATTTGGTCGGCTCGAAAGACCACATCGCACGGATCACCATCGCCGGTATCATCATCGACGACCAAACCCGTGACGAAGCCCTTAAAGGCGTCGCCAAAGACGATAAGGTCAAGGCGCTGGTCGTCAAAATCGACAGCCCCGGTGGCACCTATGTCGGTGGCGAGGCGGTATACCAGTCGCTTCGCAAGGTTGCCGAGAAAAAGCCGGTGGTCGTCATGATGGGGACAACGGCGGCGTCGGCGGGCTATATGTCGGCGTTAGCCGGCGATCACATCGTCGCCAGGGCATCGACGTTGACGGGTTCTATCGGTGTTCTATTACAAACCGCCAATATCAACGATTTGATGGATAAAGTCGGCGTTAAGCCGATCATCATCAAAAGTGCGCCGTTGAAGGCGCAGCCCAATCCCATGGAACATTTTTCGCCGGAAGCCCGCAAGGTGACGGAGGAACTGGTCGCCGACTTCTTTGATATGTTTGTCTCCTTGGTGTCGGAACGCCGCTCCATGTCCAAGGAAAAGGTGCTAAAATTGGCAGACGGCCGGGCTTTTAGTGGCCGCCAGGCGTTGGCGAACGGGCTTGTCGATGCCATCGGCGCCGAGGCGGAAGTGCGCAAATGGCTGGCTGAAACCCATAAAATCGCCGATGACCTGCCGATTAAGGACGTTAAAGTGGTCGATGACATCAAAACTTGGCGTGATTTGCTCGATTCCAAGATCGGAAAAGTTCTGTTTTCTGAAAGACTTAGTCTTGACGGCGTGATCTCCCTTTGGCAACCTAACCTCTGGTAGCGTAGTCCGACCATGCTCTTTAGGGGGTACGGTGGTGATTTCGGCCCCGCCGAAGATGTCGCGGCGGCGAAACAGGCGAAACATTCGTATACCCATCGCAAAGGGGGGAAAGGTGGCATGACCAAGTCTGAATTGATAGCACGGCTTGCCGCGTCGAATCCGCATCTTTATCAGCGGGACGTCGAGCGCATCGTAACCACAATTTTTGACGAAATTACCAATGCGCTGGCCGTCGGCGACCGTGTTGAATTGCGCGGATTTGGCGCGTTTTCGGTAAAACAGCGCGGCGCCCGGATCGGACGCAACCCGCGGACCGGTGAATCGGTGCAGGTTTCTGAGAAGTTCATCCCGTATTTTAAGACCGGCAAGCAACTCCGCGATAAATTGAACAGCGGAAGTTAGGCGTTTTTCACCGGCCCCCTGCTTGTAAGGCGGGATCGATAAGGCCGGGCTGGTAAGGCTCAACAAGGATCGACCTCCGTGGCCAAGGTTTTCTACTGGATCATCGTTGTCCCTCTGGCGGCGGCAATCATCATTTTTTCCGTCAATAACCGAACCGACGTAGGCTTGGACCTGTGGCCCTTTGATGTCGTGTCGGCGTCGGTGCCGGTGTATTTGATTGCCCTTGTCTGCATGCTTGCCGGGTTCATCGCCGGCGGGGTGATCGCCTGGTTTTCGGCCGGCCGGACCCGGTCCCGGGCGCGTGCCGAAGCGCGGCGCGCCGACCAGGCCGAACGGGACCTCGCCGCCGCCGAGAACCGCATCGAAAGCTTGCTGTCGGAGACCGAAGACGCCGACCGTAATATTCCTTCCTTGCCGCCCGCGGCTTGATATCTTTTCTTTGCCGCTCTGCTGGCGTTCCTGCGGCCTTAGGGCTATAACCCGCCCGATTGCTGGAAAGGGGTGAAAGCCGGTGAAACCGTCCGATAGAATTTTTGTCGCTCTCGATACCACCGATCTTGAGGGCGCGTTAACCCTGGGCCGAAACCTGAAAGGGCTGATCGGCGGGGTTAAGGTGGGCAAGGAATTCTTTACAGCCCTCGGGCCTGACGGCGTTAAGGCCGTTAGTGAATTGGGCCTGCCGGTGTTCCTGGACCTCAAGTTTCATGATATCCCGGCGACCGTTGCCGGCGCGGTCAAGGCGGCAACGGCGTTGAAACCGTTCATGTTGAACGTTCATGCGTCGGGCGGCGGGGCGATGATGCGGGCCGCCGTTGATGCGGCCGGAAACGCCCCCGAAAGGCCGCTGGTGTTGGCGGTGACGGTGTTGACGTCGATGGGAGACGATGACTTGGCCGCCGCCGGTATCCCGGACACGGCGGGGACCCAAGTCCAGCGCTTAGCCAACCTGGCGAAGGACAGTGGTATCGACGGTGTCGTTTGCTCCGCCCTGGAGGCCGAAACCCTGCGCGCGGACTTAGGCGATGATTTCAAGCTGGTGGTGCCGGGTATACGCCCCGAATGGGCCGCCGCCAACGACCAAAAACGCATCGTTACACCGTCGCAAGCGGTTGCTTTGGGCGCCGATTACCTGGTCATCGGCCGCCCCATTACCGGCGCCGATGACCCGGCGATTGCGGCCCGGCGCATCGCCGATGAACTATGACCATCTCCGTTAAAATCTGCGGGTTGTCGGACCCCGCCGCCGTGGCCTGCGCCGTTGACGGTGGCGCGGCGATGGTGGGGTTTGTCTTTTTCCCGGCTTCGCCCCGCCATCTTACCCCCGAGGAGGCCGCCCTGTTGACCGGCAGCGTGCCCGACGGCGTACTTCGCGTCGGCCTGACCGTGGACGCCGATGATGCGCTGCTGGCCGATATCGCCGCCACCGCCGGCATCGACATGCTTCAGCTGCACGGCCAGGAAACACCCGAACGGGTGCAGGACATCCGCGAACGCTTCGGTCTGCCGGTGATGAAGATGCTGCCCATAGCCGCCGCCGATGATGTGATCGCCGCCGCCGATTATGAAGACGTCGCCGACCGCTTCCTGTTCGACGCCAAGCCGCCTGCAGACGCCACCCGGCCCGGCGGCAACGCCGAGGCATTTGACTGGAGCCTCTTGAAAGACAATTCGGCCCAAAAACCGTGGATGCTGGCCGGCGGCTTGACGGCGGAAAACCTGGCCATTGCTGTAAAAACCAGCGGCGCCATGGCGGTCGATGTCTCGTCCGGGGTCGAAGATGCGCCGGGGGTCAAGAGCCTCGACAAAATCCGCGCCTTCCTGGCTGCGGCGAACAGCCTCTAAGGGCGGAAATAGCCGACAAAAAACCTGTTTTTAAGGGCGCTTTTAAGGTTAATTAGGCGGCGGGCAATTCACCAGGTCAAACCCAGAGAAGATAATGACGAAATTGAACACCTATCGCGCCGGTCCCGATGAAGCCGGACATTTCGGCATTTTTGGCGGGCGCTTCGTCGCCGAAACGCTGATGCCGTTGATTTTGGCGGTGGAAAAGGCATGGGATGGCGCGCGCGACGATCCGGCGTTCTGGGATGAATTCCATCACCTGATGAAACATTACGTCGGCCGGCCGTCGCCGCTGTATTTCGCCAAGCGCCTGACCGAGCATTTCGGCGGCGGCAAGCTGTATTTCAAGCGCGACGAGCTCAACCACACCGGCGCCCATAAGATCAACAACACCATCGGCCAGATCCTGATGGCCCGGCGCATGGGCAAGACCCGCATTATCGCCGAAACCGGCGCCGGCCAGCACGGCGTCGCCGCCGCCACCGTGGCCGCGTTGTACGGGCTGCCCTGCGTCGTCTACATGGGCGAGACCGATATCGAACGCCAGGCGCCGAACGTCTTCCGCATGAAGCTGCTGGGCGCCGAGGTCGTGCCCGTCACCACCGGCACCGGAACCCTCAAGGATGCCATGAACGAGGCGTTGCGCGATTGGGTGACGAATGTGGATGACACCTTCTACATCATCGGCACCGTCGCCGGACCGCACCCCTATCCGGCCATGGTCCGCGATTTCCAGGCCGTCATCGGCAATGAAGTGCGCGAGCAAATCCAAGAGTTTGAGGGCAAAGACCGGACGCCTGACAGCCTGATTGCCTGCATCGGCGGCGGCTCTAACGCCATGGGCCTGTTTCACCCCTTCCTAGACGACGAAGACGTCCGCATCATCGGCGTCGAGGCCGCCGGCCACGGCATCGAGACCGGCGAGCATTGCGCGTCGTTGACCGGCGGCAAGCCCGGTGTGCTGCATGGCAACAGGACCTACCTGTTGCAGACCGAAGACGGCCAAATTCTGGACGGCCATTCGATCTCCGCCGGGCTCGACTATCCCGGCATCGGGCCGGAACATTCGTGGCTGTTTGACAACGGCCGGGTCGAATACGTATCGGTGACCGACAATGAGGCGCTGGATGCCTTTCAGCTGTGCACCAAAATGGAAGGCATTATCCCGGCCCTGGAACCCAGCCATGCGCTCGCCCATGTCGGGAAAATCCTCGGCGATCTGCCGCCGGACCACGTGATGGTAATGAACATGTGCGGCCGCGGCGACAAGGATGTGTTCACGGTCGCCAAGATGCTCGGCGTCGAGGTGTCGGAATGAGCCGCATCGAATCTCGTATCGCGGGGCGCTTCGAAGCGCTCAAAGCCGAAGGCCGGGGCGGCCTGGTTACCTTCCTCACCGCCGGTGATCCGGACCTGGACACATCCCGCGACATCCTTTTCGGCCTGGCCGAGGCCGGCGCCGATTTGATCGAATTGGGGATGCCGTTTTCCGACCCCATGGCCGATGGCCCGGCGATCCAGGCGAGCTCGCTCAGGGCGCTGAAAGGCGGCATGACGCTGAAAAAGACCCTGGCCCTGGTCACCGAGTTCCGGAAACGGGACTTTGAGACGCCGGTGGTGCTGATGGGTTATTACAACCCCATTTACATTCACGGCACCGACGCCTTCATTGCCGACGCCAAGGCCGCTGGCATCGATGGTCTGATCATCGTCGATCTGCCGCCGGAAGAAGTCGATGAGCTTTGGAAACCGGCCCGCGCCGCCGGGATTGATTTTATCTTCCTGACCGCGCCGACATCCGACGACGCCCGCCTGCCGGTGGTGGTGGAACGCGCCTCCGGCTTTGTTTATTACGTATCCATCACCGGCATCACCGGTACCCGTTCGGCCGACATCGCCGATATTGAGTCCGCCGTCGAACGAATTCGCCGGCATACCGATCTGCCCATCGGCGTCGGCTTCGGGATCAAGACTCCGGATCAGGCCGCCGAGATTGCATCCGTCGCCAACGCCGCCGTCGTCGGATCGGCCTTGGTGGATATTATCGCCGCCAACCTGGACGCCGAGGGAAGCCCTAAGCCGGGCCTGGCGGCGAAGCTGCTGGAGCTGGTGGCGGACCTCGCCGCGGGCGTGCGCGGAACCGGGAAAAAGGTGGCTTAGGTCCTATTGGCCGTTAGCTTATGGGACCTGGTATGAGCGAAATTCGTTCGGTTTTAGGAGTGAGGACGAAGGACATGCTGAGCATATTCGAGGACGAAGGACGCGAAAACGGGCGAATTTCGCCATATCCCGCCGGGACGGGACGCATTTGGCCCAGGATCGTCGTCGGCAATGGCTTGTGGTGGTCGGCACCACGGCGCCCCCGCCTTCTAGCCCTGGACCAAAGCCGCTCCCGCCAGGACCATAACCTAACGGCTAATAGGACCCACCGATGAACTGGCTCAAGAATTTTGTTCGACCCAAACTGCAGAAATTGGTCGGCGGCGGCAAGGATATCCCCGAAAACCTGTGGCATAAGTGCCCCGAATGCACGCAGATGATCTTTCATCGGGATCTCGATAAAAACCTTCACGTTTGCCAGCATTGCGGCCACCACATGCGCGTTAGCGCGCTGAAGCGCCTGCAGATGCTGTTCGACGACAGCGCCTTTCAGAAGGTTGAAACGGCGCCGACGGTTGAGGACCCGTTGAAGTTCCGCGACCGGCGTAAATACACCGACCGCCTCAAGGAATCCCGCGATAAAACCGGTAGCGACGATGCCTTGGTCGTCGCGCACGGCAAAATAGGCGGCATCGGCGTCGTCGTGGCGGCGCTGGACTTTTCCTTCATGGGCGGTTCCATGGGGGTCGCCGTCGGCGAGGGATTATTGACGGCGGCGCGCCTGGCCGTGGTTCAGGACTCCGCCCTGATCGTGGTGCCGTCGTCCGGCGGCGCGCGCATGCAGGAAGGCATCCACTCGTTGATGCAATTGCCGCGTACCATCATCGCCGTCGAAGAAGTCCGCGACGCCGGGCTGCCGTATATCGTCGTCCTCGCCGATCCCACCACCGGCGGTGTGTCGGCGTCTTTCGCCATGCTCGGCGATATCGCCATTGCCGAACCGGGCGCGGTGATCGGATTCGCCGGCGCCCGGGTGATCGAACAAACCATCCGCGAGACGCTGCCGGAAGGGTTCCAGCGCTCGGAATACCTGCTTGAACACGGCATGGTCGACATGGTCGTGCCCAGGGCCGAGCTTCGCGACGCCCTGAGCCGGGTGCTGTCGCTGCTCAAGAACCAGACCCCGCCGGCGCATGTCCTGCCGATGCTGGATGCCGACGGTAATGTCCCTGGGGGCGTTCCCAACATCCATAACCCCGGCAAGCCCGAAAAGGGCTGAGCCCTTCAGGCAGACTGCTGATCCGTGGGTAAAACTCCTGATACCGACCCCATCCTCAATCGATTAACGCGGCTGCATCCGAAGCTGATTGACCTCAGCCTGGACCGGGTGTTCAGGCTGTTGGCCAGGCTCGGTAAACCGCACCAGGCGCTGCCCCCGGTCGTTCACGTCTCAGGCACCAATGCCAAGGGTTCGGTGATTGCGATGATGCGCGCCGCTTTGGAGGCGGCGGATTACACGGTCCATGTTCACACCTCGCCGCACCTGATCCGGTTCAACGAACGCATTCGCTTAGGCGGTGCGCTGATCGGTGACGCGGCACTGCAAGAGCTTCTGGAAGAATGCGAAGCGGCCAACGCCGGTGAGGAAATTACTTTTTTTGAGATCACCACGGTGGCGGCGATATTGGCGTTTTCCAGAATGCCGGCGGATGTGGTGCTGCTGGAATCGGGGCTCGGCGGGCGGCTCGACGCCACCAACGTGATTGCCGCCCCGGCGCTGACCATCATCACGCCGGTATCCATGGACCACCAGCAGTTCCTGGGCGATACACTTGCCGCCATCGCCGCGGAAAAAGCGGGCATCCTCAAACCCGGCGTGGCTTGCGTGCTCGGCCAACAACAACCCGACGCCCTGGCGGTGATCGAACAGAAAGCCGCCGACGTCGGCGCGCCGCTTCTCGTCCAAGGCCGCGATTGGGGCGGGCGCGATCTGCCCCGGACTAACTTGGCCGGACCACACCAGGTCCGCAACGCCGGCATTGCGGCGGCGGCGCTGGAAAACCTGCAAGGGGTCACGGTCTCCGATGACGCGCTCACCGAAGGGTTTGCCAACATCGACTGGCCGGCGCGGCTTCAACATTTGCAAACCGGGGAATTGGTAGGGATTCTGAGGCCGGACCAGGAACTGTGGCTCGACGGCGGCCACAACCAAGCCGCCGGTGAGGCCATTGGCGATTGGCTTGCTGGGGAAGAAGAAGCCCCGCTGCATCTGGTCATGGGCATGCTGGGCAGCAAAGACCCGGCCGCCTTCCTGACGCCGTTCAAGGACCGCATTACATCGCTTCGCACCGTCACCATCCCCGGCGAGCCCAATAGCCTGAGCGCTGAAGCCCTGGCCGCCCGGGCGACAAGCCTAGGCGTGGCGGCGAAACCTTTGGACGGCGTCGGCTCGGCGTTGGCGGAAATCGTCCGGGACCAGCCCGGCCCCGGCCGCATCCTGATCACCGGCTCGCTGTATCTGGCCGGAAAGGTGCTGGCGGAAAACGGCTAGACCGGTTTAGACTCCAGATTATAACAACAGGAGACGGCGATGATCGTTGAGCAAGTCTGGACCGGCAACGCGTACCGGAACTTCAATTACCTGATTGTCTGCCCCGACACCGGCGAAGCCATGGCCATCGATCCCCTGGACCATGAAAAGTGCCTGGGCGCGGCCAAGGATAAGGGCTGGGAAATCACCCAGGTACTCAACACCCATGAACACCACGACCACACCGGCGGCAACGGCGCCGTCATCCAGGCGACCGGGGCCAAGTTGTTGGCCCATGCCGGCGCCAAGGGAAGCATAACGGGCATCGACAGGGGCTTGGCTGCCGGCGACGTCATCACCGTCGGCAACACCGTCGAATTGGAATGCCTGGACACCCCCGGCCACACCATGAGCCATATCTGCATCCTGTCGCACACCGAGCAGCCGGCGTTGTTTTGCGGCGATACCCTGTTTAACGCCGGCGCCGGCAACTGCACGGGCGGCGGCCACCCGGAAGAACTGTTCGACACCTTCGCCAGCCAATTGGCGGGCTTGGGCGATGACACCCTGATTTATCCGGGCCACGACTACCTCTCCAACAACCTGGAATTTACCCTCGACCGCGAACCCGATAACGCGCGCGCCAAAACCTTGCTTAACGAAACCGCCGCCCAGGACCCGGCCGACGCCATGGTCACCACCCTCGGCCTGGAAAAAGAGATCAACACCTTCTTCCGGCTGCATAGCCCGTCGGTGATAAGTGCGCTGCGCGACGTTTTCCCCGATATTGGCGACGCGCCGGACCCGAAGACGGTGTTCCTGAAGCTGAGGCAACTTCGCAACGATTGGTAAGGCGGCTAAGGCCATGACGGTCAAAAACGATTGCTGCGCCGACCTCGGTCCCGCCACCGGCCCCTTCCGGCGGGTGTTGTGGGCGGTGCTGGTGATCAACGCATCCATGTTCGTGATCGAAATGACCGCCGGCGTGTGGGGAAAATCGGTGGCCTTACAGGCCGACGCGCTGGATTTCCTGGGCGATTCCGCGACCTACGCCATCACCCTGATCGTGCTCGGCATGAGCATCCGTTGGCGGGCCGCAGCCGCGATGGTCAAGGGGCTGACCATGGGCGGTTTCGGCATCTGGGTGCTCGGGAATACGGTGTATCACATGGCCCGGGGGACGCTGCCGGATTTCGCCATCATGGGAAGTATCGGGGCAATGGCGTTGCTGGCCAACGTGATCTCGGCGGGGCTGTTATATGGTTACCGCCAGGGCGACAGCAACATGCGCTCGGTGTGGCTGTGCTCGCGCAATGACGCCATCGCCAACATCGCCGTGATCCTCGCCGCCAGTGGTGTTTGGGCTATGAGCACCGGATGGCCGGATTTGGCCGTCGGCATGGTAATCGCGGGATTGGCGCTGACAAGCTCGGTCGCCGTCATTCGACAGGCCCTGGGCGAATTGAAGTTGGAAACGGCTTAACAGCAAATCCCGAGCGGATGGAACCATCCGCGACGACGCATTTGCTTGAAAATAACGCTTAGAGGACTTCTTCGAGCCACGCCTCCAGCGAGCTTTTGGGAATCGCCCCGATCTTGGTTGCCGCGACCTCGCCGTCTTTGAACAGGATCAAGGTGGGGATGCCCCGGACACCGTATTTGGAAGGCGTCGAGGGGTTTTCATCGATATTGAGCTTGGCCACGGTCATCCGGTCGCCCATTTCCCCCGCCAGTTCTTCAAGCGCCGGCGCGATCTGTTTGCACGGTCCGCACCATTCCGCCCAAAAATCGACAAGCACCGGGCCTTCCGACTTCAGGACATCGGCATCGAAGCTATCATCGCTGACGTGTTTTTGCATTTTTGGTCCCATCAAAGGATTTTTGGTAAGCGGTAGCGTTGAAAATAGGGACGGCCCGGTTCCCCGTCAAGGTGCGTGGGCCGCTAAAATTTCGTCGCTCAAGGGCATCAGCCGGGGGCCCAATGTCCACAACAAGACGGCGCGCACCGGCCTCCCCGGATAGACTTGGCGAAGCGCCGCCTGATAGGCCGCCATCTGGCGCAGGTAGGCAGGGGCGACCTCCGATTCGGTTTCCGGCGGCGGCCGGTTGGTCTTGAAATCGATAACGGTGACGGCGTCTTTGGTGACCAAAAGGCGGTCGACCTGGCCGGACAATACATGTCTGGTATCCCCTGGCCCGGTCTCAGCATCGCCGACGATGCCGGTGATCGGCACTTCGGCGATGCTGCCGGGGCCGAACAGCCCGGCAAAGTCCGGGTCGTCCAAGACGCCCAGGGTCTCCGCCAACAGTTCCTGTTGTTGCTTGGGCTCCAGTTGCAGCGACGGGCGGGCCAAAAACGCCTTTGCCCGGGCCTCACGGTCCACGGCGGCAAGGCCGGGCAGGCTTTGTAATAGACGGTGCACCAACAGCCCGCGTTTGAACCGCGCCCCGTCATCATCGCTAAGGGGTGATATCACCGCGGGCTCGTCCCCTGAAGGACGGCTGGGGGCCAGCGGTCGGGCCGGTTCCGGTTCCGGCGGCGGCGGGCTTAGTGCCCAATCGGGGGCGGGTTCCAGGGCCGGTGCCAGTTCCGCCACCGCGCCGGTGCCATCGTGCCCGGTTTCCTGGGGATTCGATAAACGCCACACCACCTCGCCCGTCGGCAGCTCAATTTCCTCGGCAATTTCCTGGATGGCCGGTTCCATAAGATCATACCAGCACCCTTCGGGGCGGCCGTTCTTGCCTTCCCAGCCGCCGATATACAGGCGGTCGCGGGCGCGGGTCATGGCGACGTACAGAAGCCGCCGGTATTCCCGCCGCGCTTCTTCCTTGGCGTCTTCGTGCAGCTGTTTGGTGACGGCTTCTTCTTCATCCTTGGAGGTCCGCCAGATCACCGCGCCGGGGCTGTCGTCGCTATCGTCCGGCCAATGCAGGCGGGGGGCCAGTTGCGCGCCCTGCATGGAACATGTGTCGGGAAGAAACACGATTTCCGATTCAAGCCCCTTGGCGCCGTGGACGGTCAGCACCCGGACTTCGTTCAGCCCGCGTTCCATCTCGCGTTTGACGTCGGTTTCGCCGCGTTCCAGCCAATACAGGAAACCTTCCAGGGAGCCGACGTGGTCACGCTCGAAATCGAGCGCCAGGCCCAGGAACACATCGACGGGTTCTCCCGCTTCCGGGCCTAAGTGGGCGAGCAGGTCACGCCGTCCGCCGCCGGCTTCCAACAAGCGGGCATAGAATTCATAGGGCGGGGTGCTGTCGGCGGCGGCCAGCAGCGAAGACAGTTTCTGTTCGGCTTGGGCAAATTCCGATCTTTCGTCGCGGCGGTCGCGCAACGCCTGCCACAGCGTCCCCGGGCGCCGGTGGGCGAGAACGAACAGCATCTGGTCATCGAATTCGAAAAACGGCCCCTTCAGCACGCTGGCCAGGGTCAGGTCGTCGCCGGGCAGCAGCGCGAAATGGCCGACCGCCATCAGGTCCATGACCGCCAGATGGTCCATCAGCTTCAGCCGGTCGCGTCCGGCGACGGGAATGCCCCGGCGTTCCAGGGCGCGCACCATGATGTCGGCGAAGGCGCCGCGGGTGCGCACCAAGATCATAATATCGCCGGGTACAATAGGCCGTGCGGCGGACTCCAGGATCTCCTTGCCCCGCCACATCGCCTCGATGGTTTCGGCGATTCTTTCGGCCAGCCGCGCCGGCGGGCTTTGCTGGCCGATTTGGTCCAGGGGCGCGTCCCAGGGACGGGTGTCCGGCGCTTCTTCCGGGCTCAGCGTCGGCCACAATTCGACCAGCCCGCCCTGGCCTTGGCGGTTGGAATGGTGGTGAATGGGCTTGCCTTCCCAGGTCAGGCCATCGGCGGCGGCCTCAAAGCCGAACACGGCATCGACGGTGCTTAAGATCGCCGCCGTAGAGCGGTAGGACACCGCCAATTCGACCTCCGGCAGACCCGAGTCCACCGAAAACGCCTGCGCGCGGAAGTGATCACGCATTGCGCCGAACCGTGCCGGCTCGGCGCCCTGGAAGCTGTAAATGGACTGCTTTTCGTCGCCGACGGCGAACACCGTTCGCTCCAGCGGCCTGTCTTGGTCTCCGGCGCCGAGGCCGGTGAAGAATTCCCCGGTTAGGCCCGCGATGATCTGCCATTGCTCGGGGCTGGTGTCCTGGGCTTCATCGACCAGGATATGGTCGATGCCGCCGTCGAGTTTGTAATGCACCCAGGAGACACCGCCGCCGCGCGACAGCAGGGCTTGCGCTTTTTCGATCAGGTCGTCGTAATCCAACAGCGCACGGGTGCGTTTGATGCGCTCATAGGCCGCCAACAGGGCTTCGCCGACGATCAGCAGCGATTCCGTCGCCTGCGCCATGGCGCAAGCGCGCAAGCGTTGGACCACGGCCAGCAAGCGTTCCTGTTCTACCTTAAGGATATCTTCCGCGCCGGCGTCGGCTTTCTTCGCGGCGGCGGTAATGATCGTTTTTCGGGGCGTCTGGTCCTTGGTGATAAAGACATCGGCATAAGGGCCCGCCAGTTCCCCTGCGCGGCTTTCCGGGGTCATGGCAAGCCAGTCCCGGATGATTTCGGCCCGGTCCTTGTCGCCCTGGGTTCCCTCGGAAAGGGCGTCGAGCACGTTGGTAAGTCCGGGATGGTCGAAGGCGTTATCGCCGGCGGCGGCATCAAGGACGCTAACCGCAGTTTCTTCCGCGTCGAGGCCGAGGGTCCGGCGAACGGCGGCCATCAGGCCCTGATGCCCGCCCCGGTCAGCAACCAGGCGCTTGAACTGGGCGCGCTTGTCGTCCAGTTCCCGCATGACATCGGCGAATTGGTCCTGGTTGATCAGCCCGGCCAGATGGTTGAGCGCGGCGCGGACGCTTTTTCCTTCGACACCGCCGCCGGTCAACAGCCGGTCACGGGCCTCGGCGCGAAGCTCAGAGGCACGGCGTTCATCAATGACGGAAAAGTGCGGCGCCAGTCCGGCCTCCACCGGGAAGCGGCTCAACAGGGATTCGGCGAACGAATGCAGGTTGCGGACCCGGATTCCTTCCGGTGTTTCCAGCACCCGGGCGAACAAGGAACGCGCCCGCGCCGTTTCCTCTTCCAATGGTGCCTTGTTCAACAACGCCTTTAGGTTTGCCTCCAGGGTGTTACCGTCCATGGCCGCCCAATGGCCGAGCCGGGTGCTCAGCCGGGTCGCGACTTCCGCGGCCGCCGCCTTGGTGAAGGTCAGGCACAAAATACGGTTGGACGGGGTTCCGGCGACCAGCAACCGCAGAATTCTCTCGATCAGGACATGGGTCTTGCCGGTGCCGGCGTTGGCCGACACCCAGACCGATTGCGTCGGGTCGGCGGCAGTGACCTGGGCACCGGTGTGGCCAGGGGGCTGGGTGGGGGGCCCAGGGGGCTGGGTGGGGGGCAGAGTAGGCTGTTTGCTCATGAGCCGTCTTCCGTCCGCCCGCGCCATTCCAGAATCCGGGCCAGATGGTCGTAATCGCCGGTGTACTTTAAAAGCATCGGCCGGGGTTGCGACAAGTAGGGCATGTCGGGGTCGTCGTATTGGGCGATCAGGTCGCCAAGGCCTTTGAGGGTGTTGTCAATGGTTTCGGCGATATCGAGCTTGAGCACCTTTTCCTCGCCGGGCTTTTTGCCCCCGGAAAGCGACAGGTAGACCAGTTGCGCGACCCCGTCTGCGGACAGTTTTTCGAACCCGCCGGCCTGGGCGATGGCCGCTTCCAGCGGTAGTTGCGGCGAGAACTGTGTTTCCACCTGGGCCGCCGAGGGCGGCTGCCCGGTCTTGTAATCCATCACCGCCAGCCCGATGTCGGCGCGGTGGTCGATGCGGTCGGCCCTCGCCGTCAGGGTGAACGGTCCTGCGGGGGCCTCCAACTTCAAGCGGCCCTTGATTTCCCCGGCCAGGTTGCGGAAACCGGCCTCGCGCCGGTCTTTTTCGTAGCCAATAAACCATGCGGCGATGCGCTCGAACCGGGGCCACCAGAAGGCCTCGACGCCGGGCGGTACCTGGGCTTGTTTGAAAACCTCGCGGCCGATTTCAAGCAGCCGCTTTTCGGCATCGGCGGGAAGGGCGTCGCGGGTGCGTTCGAGAAATTCGTGCAGGACGTCGTGAATGATGATGCCCCGGTCCGCCGCCCCCGGCTCAGAATCGATGGGTTGTAAGGGTTTTAGGCCCAGAATATGGCGGGCGTAAATGGCGTAGGGATCGCGGAACCAGTGTTCGACCTGGGTGACGGACAATTGCCGGGGCCGGGCATCGAGCGGCGGTGCCGGCCTCGGCTCGGATACCGCGCGGCTTCGGTCCGGCTTATCCAGCGCCTGGACCCACGCCAACCAGGGCGCCGGCGCGGCGAAGCCGGCCTCGAACCCGTTTTTCTCGAGCACGCTGTCGATCCGCAATAACCAGCGCGACGCCACCTGGGGCGTGCCGTCGACCCGAACGGATCGGGTCAGCACCACATCGGGGGCGGCAAAGGCTTGGGCGAAGTCGTGCGCCGTCTGGCCGATGTGGCGTTCCGGTGCGGGCAGGCCGAATTTGGCCATCATCGGGCGGCTCATCCACGGGCTGGCTTTGGCCTCGGGCGGCCAGGTGTCGTCGTTGAGGCCGCCTAAAATCATCACGTCGGCCTGTTGCAGCCGCGCCTCCAACAGGCCCCAGATATGCAAGCGCGGATGACGGCCGAAGCGCGGCCGCACCATCTTTCCCGCCATCAGGGTTTCCAGCAATGCCGGGTAATCGGCGCCGGTGACGGCGTCAAGGGTGCCGCCGGCGTTGTTCAAATCGGCGACGAAGTTGGCCGCCGCTTCACCGGCGTCTCCGGCCCACAGCCTGGATGCGCCATCAATGCTATCGTCTTCGGCCATCGCTTCGGCCATGTGGATGTGGGCGGTCAGGATATCGGTGAAATTTTTGGCGCTTGCGTCCATTACTTTGGCAAACGGTTCGATCAGGGTGTGCAGACGATCAAGAAATTCTCTCAGTTCCGGCCCGGCTTTGTTGTCGACCTTGGCGGCCGCCTGCAATCCCTTGATCCCCGGCGCCGGGCGCGGGCCGCGAAGAAGTTCGACCTCCAGCAATCTCGTCAAGGCGCGAAAAGCGCCCGTCGCCATCCCGCCAGCCGCCAGCGGATGCTTTAAGGCCGCCAGCAGCGATACCGGCGCCAGATCGTCGGCGAGCATCCGCGCCGTCAGCATCAGAAATGCACCGGGTAGGGTCTGGGCCAGGGGCAGCCCTGCGGAATCATCGACCTCCACATCCCACCGCGCCAATTCCGCCGCCACCCGCCTGGCCAGTCCCCGGTCCGGCGTTACCAAGGCGCAGGTCCTCGAAGGCGTCTCAAGGGTTTGGCGCATGATCAGGGCGATCACGGCGGCTTCCTCGCGCGGCGTCGGGCAATCGATGCGGGCGATGCCGTCGAGCGCCTCCTTCATTTCCTTTTTGCCGGGCAAGGTTGCGTCCTCTGCCCCGGCGGGAACAAGGGCGGCATGAATAAGCCGCGCCCGCGCCGATTGTTCGGCTTCGAAGCCCGGCGCTTGCCAAGGTTTTACCTCTTCACGCACTGCGCCCAGATGCGCCAACAGCCGCGCCATCAGGAATTGCGGGTGATGCTCTTTCAAGGCGGCCCAGGCGTCGGCGCCGGTGTCGAAATCAAGCCCGGGCAGGACCACGGCGGCGTTGTCAAGATTGGCGACGACGGCCAGCAAATCGGCGGTGGCGGGGATCGAACCGGTCGATCCGGCGGCGATGACGGGGCCGGGGGGCGGGTTGTCGGTCCAGGCCCGGCCAAGCGCCTCGAACAAGCGATTGCGGCGCTCGGCGGCGTCAATGGCGTCTTCTTCTTTCAGCACCTTGGGCCAGGCGTCGGTCAGAATGTTCAGGAAGGTGAGGGTTTCCTGCCAGTGGTCGGCGAATTCACCGGGGACCAGGTCCGCCATCCCATCGAAGGCAAGACGTTCGGTGTGAATCTGGTCCAGCAGCCGGGCCAGTTCCAGGCCCAGATTAGCGGCCTGGTCGGGACTGGTTTCGGCGTCACGGGCCAAGACCATGCGGGTCAGGATCAGCTGGCGTTGCAGGCCCGACAGGGCCTCTGGCACGGTTAGGTCGTGGCCGCCTGTATCGACGTCTTCGCCAATAAGCCCGCCGGAAAACAGAATCTCGTCCTCGTCCAATTCGCCGAGCGCGATCATTCGCGGCAACAGCAGCGCCTGGCCGCCGGATTGGCGAAGGAAGGCCTCGGTGAGGCTGCGCCGGGCGCGTTTGGTCGGCACCAGCACCGTGACCTCGGCCAACGCCAGCGGTTCGTTGCCGACGCGGTCCCGGATACCGGCAGCGAGCACATCGACAAAGGGCAGCCCCGCCGGAATGCTATAGACCCGGGGCGCGTCTTTCGCGGTCTTCATGGCAGGTTGCGGAGCCATGTTGACTTCCCTCAGCGCCGTTCTTTGCCGGCGTAACGGAGATGCATATAGGTTTCCGCCTCTTCCAAACCTTGAGGCGTGCCGACATGGAACCATTCGCCGTCGTGGACGACGCCGTTGAGCCGCCCGGCTTCGATGGCCCGGTCATAGAGAACATTCAGGGAAAAAGCCTCGTCCGGCGCACCCTTGAACAGCCGTGGGTGCAACATCTGGATGCCGGTGTACAGCCATGGCGAGACTTCACCTTCCTGACGCCGGGTCACGACGCCGTCCCCGAAGGGGGCGCAGAAATCGCCCAGGCCGGTATAGCCATAGGCCTCAACGGTGGAATGCAGCAGCAGCAAGCCGTCCATGGCGTCATCGTCCCAGGTGTCGGCGATGCGCTGGAGCGCATCATAGGGACCGTTTAGCCAGAAGGCGTCCGCATTGACGGCGAAAAAGGGGTCATCGCCCAGAAGCGGCAGCGCCTTGGCGATGCCGCCGCCGGTATCGAGCAGGCCGTCTTCATGGGAAATTTGTATGGCCGGAGATTTTCGTCCCTTCAGATGTCCTTCCATCTGTTCGGCCAGGTAGTGGGTGTTGACGACAACCTCGCCGACGCCGACCGCCTCCAGGCGATCGAGGGCGTGATCGATCAGGGTTTTTTCATCGACCTTGACCAGCGGTTTGGGCAGCGTGTCGGTGACCGGTTTTAGCCGCGTGCCGAGACCGGCGGCCAAAACCATGGCTGTCTTCGGGATTGTGTGGGTTTTTTTGGGTGTCATACCGTGGGTTCCGGGTGTGAGGGGATGCCTCGTTTATCGGGCGTGAAGTGCGTGTCGAACCAGGCCGCTACGGGGGCCAGAACCGGATGGGTGAGGGCGTTTTCCAACAGCCGCCACACCCTCGGGAGGTGAACAAGGTAGGCGGGTTTGGCGTCGCGGCGGCTGAGCCGGGTGAAAATGCCGATGACCTTGGCGTGGCGTTGGGCGGCGAGGATGGCGAAGGCGGCCTCGAACCCTGGCCGCCCGAGGTCGGGGAAGGCGTCAAGGTAACGGTCCAGCATGGCGTCCTTAAGGTCATCGCCGACTTCGCGGCGGGCGTCTTCCAGCAACGACATCAGATCGTACGCCCGGGGCCCGCGGACGGCGTCCTGGAAATCCAGCAACCCGCACCGGGCGATGCCCTGACGGCCGTCCAGGATCATCAGGTTATCGACGTGATAATCGCGAAGCACCAGGGTTGGCGGTTGGCCGTGGAGCCCTTTGAGGACCGCAAGCCAGGCGTTCCGGTAGGCGTCCCGCACGTCGTCGGGGGCGGCGTCATCTTCGAACACCGCCGGCCATGTCCAATCGACCAGCAACAGGGCTTCGTCGAGAAGCTTGTCATCATCGTAATCCTCGAGCCCCGGCGGCATCACCCCGGGGGTTTCAATTCTGTGCAGTTCGATCAATACATCGACGCCGAGTTGGTACAGTTCCGCTTCGATGGTGTCATTGGATGATGCCAGCAGCCGGGCAAAGGTCTCGTCGCCCAGGTCTTCGATGATCAGAAAACCGTTGGCCTTATCCTTGGCGAAGATGTCCGGTGCGCTGAACCCCAGTGATTTCAGATGCCGGGCGACGGCGACGAAGGCATCAACGTTTTCTTGTGGCGGTGGGGCGTCCATCAGCATGGCGTTGCGGCCGCCCAGGGTCAGGCGTAGATAGCGGCGGAACGAGGCGTCACCGGGCAACGGGCTGCGCTTGGCGCCGTCCCATCCATTGCCGGCAAGGAAAGTGTCGATGACGGCGTCCCGCTCAGTCATCGCCGATCCTCTCCATCAGTTCCTCGAGGCGGGCCGTCCATGAGCCAAATCCTTTCAGGGCGGCTTGGCGTCGCCCGGCCCCCTCGTTGGTGCGCTGGCTCAGCGAAAGGTCGAGCCGGTCGGCCGGCAACAGGTTCTGCATCCGGTCCGGCCATTCGATCAACGAGATGCCGCTTGAGAAGGCTTCCTCCATGCCCAGTTCCTCCAATTCGCCGGTATCTTCTATCCGATACAGGTCGAAATGATAAATTACCCCGCCACCGGCGTCGTCATAGGTCTGCACCAGGGTGTAGGTCGGGCTCGGAACCTCTTCCGGGGTTCGGACGCGGGCATTGATGAAGGCGCGGGCGAAGACGGTCTTGCCGGCCCCCAGCGCGCCCCACAGCGCGATCACGTCTCCGGGCTTGGAAACACCCGCCACCGTGACGGCAAGGCCGGTGGTGGCGGCCTCGTCGGTGAGATCAACGACTACCGGGGCATCACCGCTTGCGGTCCTGTCAGGCATCGTCATCGGCGGTGTTTCCCGGTTCAGAGTCACTATCCGGTCTTTTGGTCGGCAACCGGCAGGTGATGGTGGTGCCGCGGCCGGGCGGCGATTTCACATCGACATCGCCGCCGTGTAGGGCAATAAAGTTGCGAACCAGGCTGAGGCCCAGTCCGGCACCGCTTTTATCGGCCCCCGTGCTGCCATGGAGGTTGCTTCCCTGTTCAAACGGCTGGAACACCCGTTCGCGGTCGGCCTGGGGAATGCCGATGCCGGTGTCGGCAACGGTGAGGATTAAGTCGTCGTCTTCGCGCCGGGCTTCCAGGCGAACGGTGCCGCGCTCCGGCGTGAAGGTGGCGGCGTTGGTGAGCAGATTGAAGATCACTTGTTTCAGCCGTTTTGCATCGGCGTCGATCCAGCCGATATCGGGCGGGCAGTCGAATTCCAGCTTCAAATCTTTTTTTCGCGCCCGGTCGCGGATCAGGTTCAGGGCCGACACCAGAAGCTCATGCACGTCCAGCGTATCGCGGTCCAGTTGCAAGCGTCCGGCCTCAATGGAGGCGAGGTCGAGGATATCGCCGACCACCGACATCAGGCCGTTGGTGGTCTCAAGAATGCCTTTGGCGTATTCGGCCTGGCGGCGGTTGAGCTTGCCGAAATATTCCTGGCCGAGCATATCGGCGAAGCCGATGACGGTGGTCAGCGGCGTGCGCACTTCATAAGACACGCTGGCGATGAATTCGTTTTTCAGCTTGTCGGCCTCGCTTAAGGCCTCGGCGCGCTGGCGCAGCGCGGTTTCGACCTGGGCGGTATCGGTGACGTCCAGATAACTCAACAGCATGGCGCCGTCCGGCAACGGCAGGTTGGCGTAATCGATGACCGTGCCATTGGCCAGCTCCAGCTTTCCGGTGGTCGCCTCGCGCTTCATCAGTCGGTTGACCACCTTGTCCTTGTGCACGCCCCAGCTTAAATCGTCCCAGCCGCCTTCGACGGTAAGGTGCTGGCGACTGTGGTCGACGAAGTCGGTGACATGAAAGGCATCATCCAGCACCGCTTCGTCCAGGTCCCAAAGGCCCATGAACACCGGATTGAAAAGCCGCAGTCGGCCATCGGCGCCGAACACGGCAATGCCTTCATGCAGGTTATCAAGGGTTTCCTTCTGCACCGCATTGAGGGATTTAAATGACCGTTCCAGGTCGAGACGGTCGGAAACATCGTCGAAAACAAACACCAGCCCGCCCTTGCCCTGGCGGTTGACCAGCGCCCTGATGGCGCGCCCGTCGGGAAGATGCATGAGGTCTTCGGAAGGCTTCGACAGGGTTTCGAATTGTTCCAGCTGGCGCATCTTGTAATCCCGGAAATCGGCCAGTTCCGGCAATTTTCTGTGTTCACGCAGCCGTTCCAGGATTTCACCCAAATCCGGTTCACCGGCCAGCCAATCGGGCTCCAGGTCCCAAAGCGTGGCGTAGGCGGCATTGAAAAACCGGAGCTTGGCGTCGGCGTCGAATATGGCGATGCCGGTGTCCAGGGTTTCCAGAACGGCGTTGCGTTCGGCGTTTAAACGCGCGAACTCATCTTCCTTGACTTCGGATTCGGTGCGGTCGATGGCAAAACCGATGGTGCCGCCGGTGGCCTCGCCGCCGCCGTCCCCGTCTTTCGCGTCGCCGCCGCCCAAGATGCCGAGCGGCGTTTCCGTAACCTCTAACAATCGGTCCTCGCCGCTTGCGTTGACGTGCATCCGTTCGGTGACGGTGCCCCGTTGTTGGCGGGCGCGGGCCGCCATGCCGGCGTCGGCGGAAACGACATTGCGGGCGGCGTGGTTGATGAAGGCGAGCGATAGTTTTGAATCCCTGAGCCACACCGGCAAGGGCATGGCGTCCAGCAACGCCGTCAGGTGGCGGTCTTCCAGGCCCGAGGTGTTGATCGAGGAAACCCGGCGCCCGACACCGGCGTCCCCGGTGCTGGTGATATCGCGCATCCACACCATGTCGGCCAGCACGTTGCCGTCATCGGTCTCAGCCCGTCCGCCAATCGCCTGGATTCGGCGGCGGCCCGAGGTCAACAACACATCGAACGGCGTGCCCGCACCGCGCAGCAGCGACACGCATTGTTCCAGCGTCTTCAGGGATTCGCCCTCGAAACGCTCGCGCAGGTCGTCATAGTGCGACAGGATGCCGTCCTTGAGATTGAGCAGCACCGCCAACCGCCGGGAACAGGTAAAGCCGCCATTGGCGTGATCCCAGAGAAACAGGCCGTCCGGCGCCGCCGCCAGCATTTCCTTGGCCTTCAGGGCCAGCGCCTCAAGCCGTTGGCGTTCGGTTTCAATGGTATTCAGTTTTTGGCGTTGCAGGGCGATCACCACGAACGCCACCAAGCCCGCCACGGCGGCGCCGGCTACGAAGGCTTGAAGCGGATCAATGTCGGTCAGCACCGAAAGAGATTAAACGGACGCCGGAACGCTGACAACAAGAAGGCCATCACGAGAGGCATCTGAACGCCCAAGGCCAGCGCACTGGTGGAAATAGGTATGGGGGTTCTCGTTCAGGAAATCACCCAAGCAAATCCGCCTTCCCCCCGAAAGCGGACCTTCGAAGCACGCATTCCTTGAGCCGATATTTTACCCCGAAAACGCATCCCCCGTTCAACCCTCAAGCCCCAGGCGCTGGTGCCATTGGGCCAGGCTTTCCTCCGGGTATTCATCGAAGGTCTGGTCGTCGGGGCCGCTCTGCGCGTCGACCCAGGACGCCTTCGAGCCGAGCATGATATGCACGCGCTCGGGCGGTTCCGGCAAGTCGCTGTCGATGGCGGATGCAAACGGATGCACCAAGTCCGCCCAGCGCGGATCCCACACCCACAACGCCGAGCCGCAATGGCGGCAGAAATGCCGCTCGGCCGGGCTTTCGGCGCCATCGATATGGGCGTGATACACCGAAACATGCTGGCGCCCCGAAACCTCCAAACTCTCGGCATCGGCGCCGATGTTAATCGCATAGCCGCCGCCACCGCCGGTCTTGCGGCAGATCGAGCAATAGCACTGGTTAAAGGGATAGGGATGCGGCGCGTTGACGCGGAACGTCACCTTTTGGCAATGGCAGGAGCCTTCCAATTGCATAGGGGACCTCCTTTATCCGATATTTCCTTCGTCGCCTGATGTTTCATCGTCACCATAGTCAAATTGCATCGTCTTTTAAATCATTCCACCCCCACAACCGCCGGGTTGATTTTGGTCTAGGTCACGGACTCATAAATGGCGACGACTGTGACGTGTGTTATTTTGTTTGCTGGCAAGGAGTTAGGAGGGATTGATGCCAAAGCATCATGACCGACGACGGGACGACGTCCAGTGGGTAAAAGAACCGCGCCCCGAAGGGGTCGGCGGATGGCCCGTTTCGGTACGTCAGGCACGCTCACCGGGGCTAGGCCCCGCTTTCGCGCGCCTTCCTTCCGTAACGAGCCATCCGCCGATCACAGCTCGCCGCCATTTATGAGTCCGTGACCTAGGCAAAAAAATAAACCCCGGCAACCTGCGGGGGAAGGACAGGGCCGGGGTTTTTTTATTTTGGAAACAGGCCCGCCTTACCTGTTTTTATCGTCCCGTCGGACGCCCATTTCGCGGATCAAGGGAACCAAAACTGTGTTCTTAGGGTTATTTGAACAGATGTCTGTTTCAGAAAGATGTCTGGGATATTTTCAAATGTTTCAAACGATGGCAAATGCCCGTTTAAGTCCCCCGAAAGCGGACATTCCACCCGATCCTTCATGCTAACATTTCACCGGCGCGGCTTGGGTCGCTCCCGAATACCGGTCCATCTGCCGCAACCGACGATCAGACCGTCTTGAGGTATTACAAGGAAATACCCAACCAGGAGAAAAAAATGCCCGAACCCGTGGTCCTAACCGAGATGGATGCCCGAGGCGTCGCCACCGTCACCCTCAACCGGCCGGAAGTGAATAACGCCTATAACGGTGAAATGATCCAGGCGTTGTTGGACGGTGGGGCGCAGCTGGCCGCCGATGACAGCGTGCGCATTATCGTGCTGCGCGGCAATGGGCGGCATTTCCAAGCCGGCGCCGACCTCAACTGGATCAACGAAGTGTCGGCCCAATCCGAAGAAGACAATCTCGCCGTTTCGCAGCGGACCGCCGATGCCGTGCGGTTCTTGGACATCTGCCCGAAACCGACGATCGCCCTTGTGCATGGCGGTTGTTTCGGTGGCGGTACCGGCATCATCGCCGCCTGCGATATCGTCATCGCCTCCATGGACGCTATATTCTCCATCGCCGAAGTGCGTTGGGGCCTGCATGCGGGGCCAATCCTGCCGCAATTGAGCGCCGCCATGGGGGTCCGCAATCTTCGCCGTTTCGCCATCACCGGGGAGCGGTTTGACGCAATGCAGGCCAGGGAACTGGGGCTGGTGCATGAGGTTTGTGAAGAAGGCAAGTTGGATGAGACCGCCGAGCCGATCATCGACGCCATCTTGAAGAACGGCCCCAACGGCATCGCCGACACCAAACGCATCATCTTCGAGTCTGCGGGGTTGGCCATTGACGATGAAAAGGCGGCGGAACTGGCGCGCGACCACGCCCGCAAGCGCCTGACCGACGAAGCCGCCGAGGGATTGGCCAGTTTCCGCGAAAAACGCGAAGCCTCCTGGTATCCCGGTGAGGGATGACCTTTGCCATGACCATCCCTCAATCGTCATGGGACAATGGACCCTCGGGGGTCTTTTCGGAGAGTTTTTCAACTACCAACCTACTTGCAGGAGACCCACCATGACCATCGAACACCACGATTCCGGTGAGATTTTGAGTCGCGCCGTTGTTCACGGCGATACTGTCTACCTCTGCGGCCTCACCCCGACGGACCGCGAACTCGACGTTGCCGGTCAAACCGAAGAAGTCCTAGCCAAGATAGACGACCGATTGGCCGAGTGCGGCAGTGACAAGTCTCGACTGCTGAGCGCCACCATTTATCTCACGGAAATAAAATTGAAACCCGCGATGAACGAGGTTTGGAAGGCCTGGCTCGGTGATCTAAACCGCCCGGCCCGGGCGTGTATAGGTGGCGTCGAGTTGGAGCCGGAGGTTTTGGTGGAAATCGTCGTTAGCGCGGCCAAGTCGTCTTGATGCTTTTTCAGACCGGCGGTGTTTGACGGAGGGAAGGCTTGGCCCATGTTCGCGTATGGCTATTGGCGGACTCGTTGCCACACCCTGAATAATGTCCGCTTTTGACTGCCACCTCAA
>PVBE011677211.1_pt1 | contig 28877 bp, 24 predicted proteins | sample 1631181 | NCBI WGS metagenome assembly PVBE01 (sample SAMN08397723, study PRJNA350692) | Marine metagenome, whole genome shotgun sequencing project. | isolation source: water | place: Pacific Ocean | collected 2012-04
CGATCTGGTGCCCGCCGGCGCGATGCGGATCTATGCCGGCAAGGCGACCGGCGCGCATCACTTGCCGCAGGACGAGATCAACGCCCTGCTGGTCCGCCTGGCCCGGACCGGGCGCAACGTCGTGCGCCTGAAGGGTGGCGATCCTTTCGTTTTCGGCCGCGGTTCCGAGGAAGCTGCGTATTTGGCCAAGGCCGGTATCTCCTTCACCGTGGTGCCGGGAATCACGGCGGCGGCCGGCTGCGCCGCGGCGGCCGAAATCCCGCTCAGCCATCGCGGCGTGGCGACCGGGGTGCGCTTCGTCACCGGCCATTGCCGCGAGAACAAGGACCTCGATCTCAATTGGCAAAGCCTCGCCGATCCGGACACCACCCTGGTGGTCTATATGGGGCTCGCCAACATCGAGTTGATGAGCACCGAGTTGATCCGGGCCGGGCTCGACGCCCGGACCCCCGCCATCGCCATCTCCCGGGGGACCACGGCGAACGAACGCCGCTGCCGGACCTCGCTCAGCCAGCTGGCCGAAGCGGTTCGGGTGGCCGGGTTGGAGGCGCCCTTGTTGTTGATCGTCGGTCGCGTGGTCCAGCTCGCCGAGCAGTGGAGCGCCCTCGCCCCGGACGATGGCGCCCAAGACGATGGCGCTATCGATTTCTGGCCGCGCGCCGTCGGGGGCGCCGGCGATGACTAGGCTGGCGTTGCTCGCGACCCTGGCGATGCTGGCCACCCCGGCAACCGGGGAGCCATTGCAAGAGCGCCAGGACGAGCTGATCTATCGGCTGCGTCAGGACTGCGGCTCCTGCCATGGCCTGACCTTGAAAGGCGGGCTCGGACCGCCTCTGTTGCCGAGCCATGTGGCCAAACGCGAGGACGAGCATCTGGTCGAGGTCATTCTCGACGGCATTCCCGGCACGCCGATGCCGCCTTGGGCCTTCGAGATCAGCCGTGGCGAGGCGGAATGGCTGGTGCGCCGGTTAAAAGCGGGGCTCGACGATGGCTCGTAAATTACCTCTCGTGGCCGTGGCCATCGTTCTGGCCGCGAGCTTGCTGACCGGCTGCGTCGGCCAGTTGCGGGGCACCGGCGATCTGGGTCTGGTGGTGGCGCGGGCCAGCGGCGAAATCGAAATCATCGAGACCACGGGCCGAACTGCACTGGCCCGTGTCTCCGGCCTCGGCGACCTGTCGCACGCTTCGGCCGTCTTTTCCCGAGACGGGCGCCATGCCTTTCTTTTCGGCCGCGACGGCGGTCTCAGCAAGGTCGACCTGTTGGCTGGCCGGATCGTCGGCCGGGTCGTGCAGGCCGGCAACAGCATCGGCGGCGCCATCAGCCAAGACGGCCGGCTGGTCGCGGTCTCCAACTACAAGCCGGGCGGGGTCAAGGTGTTCGACGCCGAGACGCTGGCGCCCGTCGCCGATATCGCCGCCATCTACGAGGACGACGGCACTCGCTCCAAGGTGGTCGGCCTGGTCGACGCACCGGGGCAGCGTTTCGTCTTCAGCCTTTGGGATGCCGGCGAGATCTGGGTCGCCGACTTCTCCGCCCCCGGGGCACCGGTATTGACCAAGTTCGAGGATATCGGCCTGCGCCCCTACGACGGCTTGATCACACCGGACGGGCGGTATTACATCGCCGGCCTTTTCGGCGAGGACGGCTTGGTGGTGCTCGACCTCTGGAATCTCGAGGCCGGACCCAGACGGATCCTGGACGGCTATGGCCGGGGCGAGGCACCGCTGCCGGTCTACAAGATGCCGCATCTCGAAGGCTGGGCCAGTGCCGGCAAATTGCTCTTCCTGCCCGCCGTCGGCCGTCACGAGCTGCTGGTGGTCGAGCCCGGCAGCTGGCGCGAGGTCGACCGTATCAAGGTCCACGGCCAGCCGGTTTTCGCCGTCGCCCAGCCCGACGGTCGCCAGGTCTGGGTCAATTACGCCCACCCCAAGAACGACGTCGTGCAGGTGATCGACGTCGCGACGCGGCGGATCGTCGAGACCCTGCGCCCCGGCAAGGCGGTGCTGCACATGGAATTCACGCCGCGGGGCGAGCAGGTTTGGATCTCGGTTCGGGACGAGGACCGGGTCGACATTTACGACACGGCGAGCTTTCACCGCCTCGGCTTGCTGCCCGTGGCCAAGCCGAGCGGCATCTTCCTGACCGCCCGGGCCAATCGGATCGGGCTCTAAACGTGGCCGGCCCGGCGGATACCTTGGTGCTGGAGGCGGACTCGGACCGAGGCCTGAACTTGAACGACTTCGAGCGTCGGTTGCTGAATGATTTCCAGCACGATTTCCCCTTGAGCCCGAAACCCTACGCCGAGCTGGCACGCCGTCTCGACAGTGACGAAGGAACGGTTATCGCGACCCTGGAGCGGTTTCAGGGCCAGGGCTTGATCTCCCGTATCGGCGCCGTGTTGGCGCCGCACCAGGCCGGCTGGAGCACCCTCGCCGCCATCGCCGTGCCGGCGGAGCGGCTCGGGGCCGTCGCCGACATCGTCAGCGGCTATCCGGAGGTCAACCACAACTACGAGCGCGAGCACGCCTTCAACCTCTGGTTCGTGGTCGCCGCCCCGGACCAAGCGCGGGTCGAGGCTGTGCTGGCCGAAGTCGAGGCGAGAACCGGATTAGAGGTGCTGTCGTTGCCGCTGGAAGAGGCCTTTCGTCTCGATCTGGGATTTCCCCTGGAATGGCATTGAGCGAACAAGACAGGCGGCTGTTGGCCGCGATTCAGGACGGCTTGCCGTTCGAGCCGGCGCCCTATGCCGCCATCGCGCGGCGTCTCGGCAGCTCCGAGACGGCGGTGATCGACCGGCTGGCGGAAATGCGCGCGGACGGCTTGATCGCCGCTTCGGCGTCGTCGTCCGCCATCACGAGCTCGGCTACCGGGCCAATGCGATGGTGGTCTGGGATTTGGCCGACGATGTCGTTCGCGACGCCGGCCGGCGGCTCGCCCGGCTGCCCTTCGTCACGCTCTGCTATCGCCGCCCGCGCCGTTTGCCCGATTGGCCTTATAACCTCTTCACCATGATCCACGGCCGCGACCGGACCTCGGTCGAGGCACTGGTGGTGGAGGCGGCGGAAACGGCGGACTTGGACACGGTGCCACGCGCGATCCTCTTCAGCCGGCGCCGCTTCAAACAGCGCGGCGCCTGCTACGCCGCGCCGCTGGCCGAAGGGCGAGGCTGATGGACCGGCTGGACCGCGCCCTCGTCAACCGCCTGCACGGCGACTTCCCCTTGACCGAGCATCCCTATGCCGAGGTCGGCGCCGAGGTCGGCCTCTCGGAGGGCGCGGTGATCGAACGGCTGGAGCGGATGTTGGCGGCCCGCACCTTGAGCCGTTTCGGGCCGCTCTACGACGCGGAGGCGATGGGCGGGGCGATCACGCTCGCCGCCCTGGCGGTGCCGGCGGCGCGTTTCGACGCGGTCGCGGATATCGTCAACGGCATCGACGAGGTGGCACACAACTACGCCCGCGAGCACAGGCTCAACATGTGGTTCGTGGTCGCCGCCGAAACCGCCTCGCGACTGGCCGAGGTGTTGGCCGAGATCGAGGCGGCGACGGGGCTCGCGGTCGTCGACTTGCCGAAGGAGGCGGAATACTTCCTCGAGGTAAGGCTGCCGGCATGAGCGAGACGGCCCGCATTTTCGAGGAAACGGCACTCGACGCCATCGACCGGCGGCTGGTCCAGGCGACCCAAGCGGGTCTGCCTCTGGTGCCCAGGCCTTACCAGCAACTCGGCCGCGATCTCGGCGTTTCCGGGGACGAAATCAGGCGGCGACTTCGACGCTTGCTGGCGGCGGGCGTAATCCGCCGGATCGGTGCCGTACCGAACCATTACGCCCTCGGCTTCAAGGCCAACGGCATGTCGGTCTGGGACGTGGTGGACGATCGCGTCGACGAATTGGGTGTTGCCGTCGGTGGCCTCGACTTCGTCAGCCACTGCTATCGCCGGCCACGGCGCCGGCCCGACTGGCCCTACAACCTCTTCGCCATGCTGCACGGCAGGGACCGGGACGAAGTAGAGGAAAAGGCAGCCCGGATCGTAGGCCTGCTGGGCGAGGCCTGCCGCGCCCGCGACATCATTTACAGCACCCGGATCTTGAAGAAGACCGGCCTCAGACTCGGCCGCTGACGCGGAGAGGAGAAGAGATGTTTCGGATCAGCCAATTCATGCAGGAGATCGCGGCACCGACGCCGATCCGGCCGACCCGCCAACCGCCGGGCCCGGTGGTGATCTGGAACCTGATCCGGCGCTGCAATCTGACCTGCAAGCACTGCTACGCGATCTCGGCCGACCGCGATTTCCCGGGCGAGCTGACGACGGCGGAAGTGCAAACGGTAATGGACGACCTGAAACGCTTCGGCGTGCCGGTGCTGATCCTCTCCGGCGGTGAGCCGCTGCTCCGCCCCGACATCTTCGAGGTTTCCGCCCGCGCCAAGGCGATGGGGTTCTACGTCGGGCTGTCGACCAACGGCACCTTGATCGACGACGACAACATCGCTTCGATCGCCCGGGCCGGTTACGACTACGTCGGCATCAGCATCGACGGGATCGGCGCCACGCACGACCGCTTCCGCCGCCTCGACGGTGCTTTCGATGCCGCCCTCGGCGGTGTCCGGCGGTGTCGGGACGCCGGTATCAAAGTCGGGCTCCGTTTCACCATGACGCTCGACAACGCACACGAGCTACCCGATCTGGTGGCGCTGGCCGATCGCGAAGGCGTCGACAAGTTCTACCTCTCGCACCTCAACTACGCCGGTCGCGGCAACAAGAACCGGGGCGACGATGCCCATTTCGAGGCAACACGTCGGGCCATGGATTTCCTCTTCGATACCGCCTGGGACTATGCCGCCCGCGGCATCGAGAAGGAGTTCGTCTCCGGCAACAATGATGCCGACGGCGTCTATCTGCTGTTCTGGGCACGCCAGCACTTCCCCGAGCTGGAGGACCATGTCAGGGCCAAACTCGAAGCCTGGGGCGGCAACGCCTCGGGCCTGAACGTCGCCAACATCGACAATCTGGGCGCCGTTCATCCCGACACCATGTGGTGGGACCACGACCTCGGCAATGTCCGCGACCGGCCCTTTTCCGAGATCTGGCCGGACACCTCGGACCCGATCATGGCGGGTCTGAAGCGCCGGCCACGCCAGATCGGAGGGCGATGCGGCGCTTGCGATTACCGCGAAATCTGCGGCGGCAACACACGGATCCGGGCCCTGCAAGTAACGGGCGACGCCTGGGCGGAAGATCCCGGCTGCTACCTCGACGACGAGGAGATCGGCGTCGCGGATACGGGCGGGCGCGTCCAAGTGACGCCCTATCGACGAAGGCGGGCGATTGCGGGCAGTTAGCATCATCGCACTCGGACTTTTGCTCGCCGGCACGGCAAACGCACAAACCAGCGGCGCCTCGCCGCCGCCCGGCTGGGGCGAGAGCGAGATCCGAGAGAGTCGCACCGTCCATTTGCTCACCTCCGTATTGCCAGCGGAGCGGGTGCACGACGCCGACCCGATGAACCTGTTCGTCGTGATCGAAGACGGCGGCAAGCAGGTCACCATACTGGACGGCGACCGATTCGAGCCGTTGGCCCGACTCCCGAGGCGCTTCCCACCGCAAGGGACACCCGAATTCTCCCCCGACGGCCGCTTCGTCTATTTCGCCTCTCGGGAAGGTTGGATCGCCAAGTACGACCTGCACGGCCTCGCCCTGGTGGCCGAGGTCCGGGCCGGCATCGACAGCACCGACCTCGCGATCTCGGGCGACGGTCGGGTCCTGGCGGTCGCCAACCATCTGCCGCGCACCCTGGTGCTGTTGGACGCGGCGGAGCTGTCACTCCTCAAAGTCATCGAGATCCGAGACATGCACGCCAAGAAGACAAGCCGTGTCAGCGCCGTCTATCTGGCCGCGCCCCGGCAAAGCTTTGTCGTTGCCCTGGGGGACGTGCCCGAGATCTGGGAGATCCCCTATGGCGAAAATCCGCCGACGATCTTCTCCGGCCTGGTCCATTCGCACGAAGAGGGCAAGGAGGAAGGCCTGGCGGCGAAGCAACGGTTTCCGATCCGCCGCATCGAGCTGAAGCAGCCCTTGGACGATTTCTTTTTCACCCCCGACCATCGCCGCCTGATCGGCGCGACCCCGGACGGCCGCCAGGGCGTGGTGGTGCATCTGGACGTGCGGCGCGAGATCGCCCGATTGGCGCTCCCTGGCCTACCGCATTTTGGTGCCAGTATCAGCTGGCTCCGCCGGGGCCATCGGATGATGGCGGTGCCGCACCTGAAGGCGGGGGCGGTCAGCATCGTCGATATGACCGATTGGCGGCTGGAGAAACGGATCGAGACGCCGGGTCCGGGCGCCTTCATAGCGAGCCATGCGAATACGCCCTATATCTGGAGCGGGGCCCTCTCCGGCCCCGACCGGGACACCATCTACGTCATCGACAAAAAGACGCTGGAGATCGAGGCGACGCTCCGGCCGGCACCGGGCAAGGCGGCCGCGCATGTGGCATTTACCCGCGACGGCCGCCACGCCCTGGTCAGCGTCCGCGACAAGGACGGCGCCATCGTCGTCTACGACGTGGGGACGCTCGCGGAGGTGAAACGCATCCCCTTCGTCGAGCCCTCGCGCATGTACAACGTCCAGAACCGAATCCACCGCTCCGATGGCACCAGCGACTGAAGCTCCCAATTCCATGGCCGGGATTGCCAGGGTCGGAATTTCGCGTAGTCTCTCGCCCCATCGGGAGAGAAAAAAATGTCCGACACCACCGAGCACGGCCACAACCAGCCCTTCACGCTACGACCGCTCGGACATGCCCTCGGCGCCGAGTTGATCGGGATCGACCCGACGACGACGCCATCGCCGGCCGTCGTCGAGGCCGTCGCCGCAGCCTGGCAAGCACATCACCTGCTGCTGATCCGCGGCCATCGTCTGAACGCCGATGCCCTGGTCGCGTTCGCCGGCTGCTTCGGCGCGCTGGACCAACACGACGCCACGCCCTTCTATCGCCTGGAAAGCCATCCGGAGATCTTGCAGATCACCAACCGGGAGATCGACGGCAAGCCTTCCGAGACCCGCAACACGGGCCGCAACTGGCATTCCGACTATTCCTACACTGGCCGGCCGGCGGCGGCCTCGATGCTGCATTGCGAGGAAAAGCCGCCGGTCGGTGGCGATACCATGTTCGCCAACATGGCCCGCGCCTACGAAACCCTGTCGGGGAAGATGCGCGGCATCGTCGACGGCCTGGACGCGGTCTACGACATCGCGCTCACCGCCGGGATCGGCGAGCGCAACCCCGAGAAAGTGGCGGCGCTTCGCGAGATGAACCCACCGATCGCCCACCCGGCGGTGTGCCGCCATCCGACCAGCGGCACCAAGGCCCTCTATGTCAGCGAGCGGGTTTCCCACTTCGACGGCATGACGATCCCTGAGAGCCGACCGCTGATCGATTTCCTGTGTGCCCACGCGACCCGGCCCGAAAACGTCTACCGCCATCAATGGCAGGTCGGCGATCTGGTGATCTGGGACAACCGGACCACCATGCACGTGGCGTTGGCCGACTTCGATCCGCAAGCGACCCGCCACATGCTGCGGACGACACTGTTGGGCGAACCCTCCGGCTTCCTCGTCGAGGTTTGAGCGGTCTACTCCGCCGCCTTGTCGAAGGCCACGTCGGGGGACTTCTCGATCTCGCGCAGTTCGCGGTCGAGGCGGATGCCGGCATGGGCCCGGGGCCGCCGGAAGGGGGCCAGCAGGCTGTAGATCACTGGGATCAGCACCAATGTGAAGATCGTCGCGATACCGAGCCCGCCGAACACCACCCAGCCGATGGCGCTGCGCGCTTCGGCGCCGGGCCCGCTGCCGAGAATGAGCGGCAACGCCCCCAGTACGGTGGACAGCATCGTCATCACCACGGGCCTGAGCCGCGTCGTCGCGGCGGTTCGGACGGCACTTAGCACGCTGTGCCCCCGATCGCGCAGCTGATCGGCGAACTCGACCACCAGAATACCGTTCTTCGCCATCAGGCCGACCAGTAGGACGAGGCCGATCTGGCTGTAGATGTTGAGGCTCGATCCGGTCAGCTTCAGGGCGAAGACGGCGGCGGCGAGGCCGAAGGGCACCGTCAGCACGATGACAAGGGCGCTGAAGAAGCTCTCGAACTGTGCCGCCAGCACCAGCAAGACGACCAGCACGGCGATTGCGAAAGTGATCGCGACTTGGTTGGAGGTGTCCCGCAGAGTCCGGGCCTCGTTGATGAAGCGAAGCCCGATACCGGCCGGCGGCACCTCGTCGGCCAAGGCCTCGATATCTCCGATCGCCCGCTGCAGCGTGTAGCCGGGCTGGAAAGGCGCGTCGATCTCGACCGCGCGCTTCTGGCCGGCCCGATCCAGTTCAGCGGCCACCCCCACCTCTTCCAGCGTTATGAACGAAGATAGCGGCACCAACCGCCCCGCCGCCGTGGCGACGAAGAGATTGCTGAGATCGCTCGGGTCGTCGATCACGCCCGCCGCCGATTCCAGCCGGACCGGGATCGAGCGGTCGTCGACGTTGAGCTCCGCCACCTCCAGCCCGTCGACCATGGCCCGCAGCGTGCTGGCGATGGCGTCGACCGAAACGCCGAGGTCCTCGGCGCGGCGTCGGTCCACCTTGACCGAGATCTGCGGCTGGGTCTGCTGGTACTCGATTTCCGGATCCTCGAGTTCGGGGATCCGCTCGTGCATGGCGACCAGAAAATCGTCCGCCGCGGCGGCAATCTTGGCGTAGTTGGAACCGGTGAGGGTGAATTCGATCCGCCCGCCGGTGCGCCAGAGATTGAGGCTGTTGGGCGCGCGTAGGCGCACCGTGGCACCTGGAATGGCCTTCAGCGGCTGGCGCAACCCATCGGCGATCTCGGCTTGGCTGCGCCGGCGCTCCGACCAGGGCGCCAGCGGCGCGATGATGTAGACCCGATTGAGGTCCCAGCGGCCGACGATCGAGAACACGTTGTCGACCTCGCCCCGTTGCCTGAGGGGCGCAAGCAGGGCCTCGGCCTGGGCCGACTGCCGGTCCATATAGTCGAGGCCGACACCGTCGGGGCCTTGCATGTAGATCAGAATGGCGCCCCGATCTTCCGCCGGCAGCAGCTCTTGCTCGATCGTCGGGAAGACGGCGACGGCGACGAGGGCGACGGCGATGGTGGTGCCGAGGACCAGGGCCGGCGCCGCCAGCGTGAAGTCGAGTAGCCGGCGATAGGCGTCGGCGAGGATGCCTCCGAGCTTGGCCACCGGGCCCGGTGCCGCCGCCTCGCCCTCCGCCGCCCCGTCCACGGCAAGCCGCGAGGCCAGCATCGGGCAGAGCGTCAGAGCGACGAAGGACGAGATCGCGACGGCGATGGCGAGCACGAAGCCGAATTCGGTGAAGAGCCGGCCGGCTGCACTCGGCAGAAAGGCGATCGGCAGAAAGACCGAGATCAAGGTCGCCGTCGTCGCCAGCACCGCGAAAAAGACCTGCCGCGTGCCCAGAACCGCCGCGGCCAGCGGCTTCATGCCCAGGGAGCGCTGTCGCTGGATGTTCTCGACCACGACGATGGCGTCGTCGACGATCATGCCCGTCGCCAGCACCAGCGCCAGCAGCGTCAGGATGTTGATCGAGAAGCCGAGCAACCAGATCGCGGCGAGAGTGCCGACCAAGGCGATCGGAATGGCGAGGGCCGGAATCAGCGTCGGCCGCAGCGCCCCCATGAAGAGGTAAATCACCCCGACGACGATCAGGACGGCGATGGCGAGGCTGCCGATCACCTCGCGGATCGAGCCCCGAATAAAGCGCGCATCGTCCGAGATCTTGACGATTTCGGCCTCGTCGAGACGGCGGTTCAAGCGCGCAATCGTCTTCTCGACGGCGTCCGAGATGGCGATGGTGTTCGACTGCGCCCGGCGGATCAGGCCGAAACCGACGACTTTACGGCCGTTCAGGAGGCTGTGGTTCATCGGCTCGGCGGGGCCGTAGATCGCCTGCGCCACGTCGCCCAGCCGAACGTCGTCGCGGAGCGCCAGCCGCTCGATATCGGCGGGGCGCCAGACCGAGGCGTCGGCCCGGACCAAAAGCAATTGATCGTCCGACTTGAAGCTGCCGGCCGGGACGTCCAGGTCGGTGCCGCGAAGGACACGGGCGACGTCGTCGACCGAGAGGCCGTAGCGGGCCAGCCGCATCGGATCGACGACGACGCGCAGCACCCGTTCGCGGTCGCCGAAGAGATTGACCGCCGCGACGCCCGGTATCGCCGCGAGCTCCGGCGCCACATCCTCCTCGGCCAGCTCGGTCAGGGCCTCCTGCGACAGCCGGTTGCTCAAGAGGGCGAGGCGGATGATCGGCGAGGCGTCGTTGTCGGCCTTGACGACGATGACGTCCTCCACGCCCGCCGGCAGTTGGCGTTCGATCGCGGCGACGGCCTCGCGCACGTCGTTCGCCGCCACGTCCAGGTCGATATTGGCGAAAAACTCGGCCCGGACGCGGGCGTTGTCTTCTTCGCTGGCGGATTTGATCGACTTGACGCCGGAGACCCGGGCCACCGCGCCCTCGATCACGCTGGTCACTTCCGCGTCCATGGTCTCGGGCGAAGCCCCGTCGAAGAAGGCCCGGACGGTGACCACCGGCCTGTCGACGTCCGGCAGCTCTCGGATCTCGACGCCGAAGAGGGCGCCGAGGCCGGCGACGATGATCAACAGGTTCAAGACGACGATCAGGGTCGGCCGACGGACCGCGAGGGACGGCAGATCGCTGAAGCGCGCCATCAGGAATCGTCAGCCTTCTCGGGCCGCGCCGGCGCCGCCGTGGTCCGCGCCACGAAGGCCTCCGCCCGCACCGCTCGACCCGGCCGGAGGCCCTGTACGCCCTCCACCACGATCAGGTCGCCCGCCACCAGCGGCCCGTCAACCAACAGGCGGCCCCGGTCGCGACGGACCAGCTTGACCGATACTTTCTCCGCCTTGCCGTCCCCGACCCGCCAGAGATAGGCGCCGTCCCGGCTCCACGAGACCGCCACCTCGCGTACCCTCGGAAAGGCCCGGCCGATGAAGTCGAGGCGCGCCTCGAAGGAACTGCCGGGGCGAATGGTATCCCCAGGGTTGGCGATTTCGGCCTGCACCTTGAGCGAGCGGGTCGCCTCGTCGATCCGGCTGGCAACGGCGATCAGGAGGCCGGTCAGCTCTCGCTCGGGGTTCGACCAGGGTTTCATCGAGACCGGATCACCGACTTGCACTTTGCCGGCATGGTCTTCCGGCACGTAGAACTCGACCAGGATCGACGATCGATCGTCGAGGGTGGTGATGCGGCTATCGACGGTGACCCGGTCGCCTTCGTCGAGATCGGTCAACCCGACGACGCCGGCGAAGGGCGCGTAGACGGTGCGATCGTCCAAATCTGCCTTGGCCTGACCGAGGCGGAGCCGGGCGCTCTCCAGTGCGGCGCCCGCGGTCTCCAGCCGCGCCCGCGAGGCGGCACCCGACGTCGCTAACCGTTGCAGACGGTCGAGCTGTCTTTGGGCCTCGCCGACGGCGACCTCGGCCAGCTTATAGGCCAGCCGCTGGTGCTTGGCGTCGAGCCGGAGGAGCGGTTGGCCTTTCCGCACCCGCTGTTCCGCCTTGAAGGCGACCTCGATTACCTCGCCCGCTACCGCCGGGTGAATCGAGGCGGAACGGATCGCCTTGCCGGTGCCGACGGCGCGCACGGTGACGCGGTCGCGGGCGAGCACGACCGCCTCGACCAAGACCAGGGTTGCCACCGCCGGCTTAGCCCCGGGTTCGCCATTACCCTCGCTAGCGCCCTGGCCGACGAGCCACCACCAACCGGCCGCCAGCAAGGCGGCGAGCAGGGCGGCGACGACGAGTTGCAGGCGCAAGGACATCACGATGGCTCGGCAAACGTGAAAAGCGGGATACTCTGCCCAAACCGGTCAGGCCGCAATATGTCATAGCGAGGGCTGGAAAGCAGGCGATTTCGCCCTTCTCGATAATGCTGTAGACCATAACCGGACCGACCACGGGAGGAGTGATGCCATGGCGCCGGGAACGAAAAGGCCGAAAGTAGCGATCATCGGGACAGGTGGGACGATCTCGTTCACTGGCCGGGACAGCCTCGATGTGTGGGAATACATGGATTTTGGACGCCGTCAGACGGTGGCCGAAATCCTCGCCCGCTTCCCCGAGGTCGGCGAGGCGGCCGAGATCGTCGCCATCGACTATGCCCAGATCTCCAGCTCCGGCGTCCGGCCGGAGGATTGGCTGGCCCTGAACGAGCGAATTCACGAAATCGCGGAAAATGACGCCACTCTTGACGGCATTGTCGTCACCCACGGCACCGCCACCCTGGAGGAAACCGCCTATTTCCTGAACCTCACGCTGAAGGTGGCGCTGCCGGTGGTGGTGGTCGGGGCGCAACGACCCTCGACGGCGATGGCGACGGATGCCGGCGTCAATTTGTTGCGCGCGGTCCAGGTCGCGGGCTCGGAGGAAGCCCGAGGCCTCGGCGTCCTGGTCCTGCTGAACGAGGAGATCCAGGCCGCGCGAGAGGTCACCAAAACCTCGACTTTCCGCCTGGAGACCTTCCGCAGTCCCGATCTCGGCATGCTCGGCTATGCCGACGCCGACGGCAGGGTGGCGATCTATCGCCGGCCGGCACGCCGCCACGCCCCGGACACCGAGTTCGACGTCCGGAGTACCGCCTCGCTGCCCCGGGTCGATATCGTCTATAGCTATGCCGGCGCCGACGGTGTCGCGATCGAGGCCTTTGCCGCCGCCGGCGCGGAAGCGATCGTCGTGGCGGCGGTGGCGCCCGGCCTGCCGACCCCGGCGCAAGCCGAGGCCCTGGCGGCGGCGCGCGACGCCGGTATCCTTCAGGTGATCAGCACCCGCGCCGGCAGCGGCCGGGTCCTCAGGCGCCAAGCGATGGCGGCGGAAGGCTCGATCGCGGCCGACAACCTGAACCCGCAGAAAGCCCGCGTCCTCACCATGCTGGCGCTGACCCGAAGCCGCGACCCGGACGAGATCCAGCGCTTCTTCGACACCTATTGACCGGACTCCGACCGATTGCATCCAGGCCCGAGACGGCGTTCACTAGAGCCTGGTTCGGACGGTCATCGAAAGCGCGGGAGAGAGCAATGGCGGACAAGGTTGGATTCATCGGGCTCGGCATCATGGGGGCGAGTTTCGCCACCAACCTGCAGAAGGCCGGCTTCGATTTGGTGGTGCACGACCTGCATCGCCAGGTCGCGGAGCGGCATCTCGCCGCCGGCGCGGAATGGGCGGAGAGCCCACGTGCCGTCGCCGAGCAGGCCCGGGTGGTGCTGACCTCGCTGCCGGGGCCGCCCGAGTTCGAGGCGGTGGCGTTGGACGCGGAAGACGGCCTGATCCAGGGGATGCAACCAGGCGCGGTCCTGTTCGACCTCTCGACCAACTCGCCGACGCTGGTCCGGCGAATCGAAGCGACCTACGCCGAGAAGGGCCTGCACCTCCTCGACGCACCGGTCAGCGGCGGCCCGAAGGGTGCCGCCTCGGGCAAGTTGGCGATCTGGGTCGGTGGCGACGAGGCGGTCTTCGAGCAGCATCGCGGCGTGCTGGACGCGCTCGGCGACCAGGTCCGCTATATCGGCCCGGTCGGCGCCGGCTCGGTCGCCAAACTGGTCCACAACAGCGCCGGCTACGCCATGCAGTGCGCGCTGGCCGAGGTCTTCACCGTCGGCGTCAAGGCCGGCGTCGAGCCGTTGGCGCTCTGGGAGGCGATCCGCCAGGGCGCGCGCGGCCGGCAACGGAGCTTCGACAGCCTGGCCGACCACTTCCTGATCAACCAGTACGACCCACCCGACTTCGCGCTGAAACTGGCGCACAAGGACGTGACCTTGGCGACCCAGCTCGGCCGCGACGTCGGCGTGCCGACGCGCCTCGTCAGTATGGCCCATGCGGAGATGACGGAAGCCTTGGGCCGGGGCTGGGAGGGGCGGGATTCCCGCGCCTTCCTGCTGCTCCAGCTGGAGCGCGCCGGGGTCGAGATCGAGGTCGAGCCGGAGCGCATCCGCGCCCTGCTGGAGGCCGAGGCCGAGGCCGAGGCGGCGAAGTAGGATTGAGGCGCGGCGTGATCGGGAGCATCGAGAACCAGACGCTGGCGAGGCTTCGCGACGGCGGCTTGGCGCTCGGCATGATCGTCCGTATCGGCACGGGGATAGAAATCGCCCGGATCGCGGCGAGCACCGACCACGACTTCCTTTTCGTCGATATGCAACACGGCGCGATCTCCATCGAAAGCGCGGCCGCGATCAGCCAAGCCGCGCTGGGAATCGGCGTCACCCCGTTGGTCCGGGTCTCCTCGCCCGAGGTTCTGGAGGCCTCCCGCCTGCTCAACAACGGCGCCATGGGCATCGTCGCGCCCGACATCGAGACGGCCGAGGCAGCCCGGCGGCTGGTCGCCGCCTGCCGTTTCCCGCCCGAAGGTGCGCGCTCGGTCGGTGCCGGCTATCCCCAGCTCGGCTATCGCCCGGTGCCGATTCAAGAGGCGACCCGACAGATGAACAACAACATCCTGGTCGTCGCGATGATCGAGTCCGCGGCGGGTGTGGCGAATGCCGAGGCAATCGCCGAGGTCGACGGCATCGACGTCCTGCATATCGGCTCGAACGATCTGATGACGGCGGTGGGGCGGCCGGGGGAGATCGGATCTGCGCATCATGTCGAACTCTCGGAGCAGGTCGCCGCCGCCTGTCGGCGGCACGGCAAGTTCTTCGGCATCGGCGGCGTTCGCGAGCCGGAGCAACAGGCCCGGTTCCTGACCATGGGTGCGCGCTTCATGACCACCAACTCGGACCTGGCCTTCCTGATGTCGGCGGCGGGAGAACGGACCCGACAACTGCGCGGCCTCGCCGACGCCTGAGAGGCGCTCAAGCGGTATCGCGGATGCCGGTGCCCTTGCCGATGGCGGCTTGCGCGGCGGCCAGGCGGGCGATCGGGACCCGGAAGGGCGAGCAGGAGACGTAGTCGAGGCCGACCTCCTCGCAGAACCGGATCGAGGCCGGATCGCCGCCGTGCTCGCCACAGATCCCGAGCTTGAGATCGGGTCGGCGCTCGCGGCCGCGAACCGTGGCGATCTCCACCAGCTCGCCGACGCCGGCCACGTCCAGGGTCTGGAAGGGGTCCAGGTCGAGAAGGCCCGCTTTCCTATAATCGTCCAGGAAGCGCGCTGAATCGTCCCGGCTGATGCCGTAGGTGGTCTGCGTCAGATCGTTGGTGCCGAAGGAGAAGAACTCGGCCGCGACCGCGATCTCGCCGGCCCGAAGTGCCGCCCGGGGCAGCTCGATCATGGTACCGACCAGATAGTCGAGGCCACCGTCCGCCGCGCCGATGATCTCCGCCGCGACCCGGTCGACCAATGCCTTCAGGAACTCGAATTCGCCCGGTGTCGCGATCAACGGCACCATCACCTCCGGCAGCACCCGACCGACGCCCTCTTCGCGAACCTCCAGCGCCGCCTCGAAGATGGCGCGGGCCTGCATCTCGTAGATCTCGGGGTAGCTGATGCCGAGCCGGCAGCCGCGATGGCCGAGCATGGGGTTGGTCTCGCGAAGCTGTGCGATGCGGTGGCGAACCGTGGCGACATCGACCCCCATGGCGCCGGCCAGCTCCGCCAGCTCGTCTTCACCGTCGGGTAGGAACTCGTGCAGCGGCGGGTCGAGCAGGCGGATGGTCACCGGCTGACCGGCCATGATCCGAAAGAGCTCGACGAAATCGCGGCGCTGCATCGGTAGGATCTTGGCCAAGGCGGCGCGCCGGCCCTCGCTGTCCTCGGCCAGGATCATCTCGCGCACGGCGGCGATCCGGTCGACGTCGAAGAACATGTGCTCGGTGCGACAAAGACCGATACCCTCGGCGCCGAAACTCCGCGCCGTCTCGGCGTCCGCCGGGGTCTCCGCGTTAGCCCTAACGCCGAGCCGGCGGAACTCGTCCGCCCAGCCCATCAGGACCGAGAATTCGGCCGATAGCTCCGGCTCCACCGTCGCCACCCGGCCCAGCATGACCTCGCCCGAGCTGCCGTCCAGGGTCACCACCTCGCCCGCGGCCACCGTGACGCCACCCGCCGTCATGGTGCGGCTTGCGTAATCGATCCGGATCGCACCGGCGCCCGAGACGCAGGGCCGGCCCATGCCTCGGGCGACCACGGCGGCATGGCTGGTCATGCCGCCACGACTAGTCAGAATGCCCTGGGCGGCGTGCATGCCGTGGATGTCCTCGGGGCTGGTCTCGACCCGGACCAGGATCACCTGCTGCTCCTGTGCCGCCAGTGCCTCGGCTTCGTCGGCGCTAAAGACCATCCGGCCCGAGGCGGCACCCGGGCTCGCCGGCAGGCCGGCGGCGATAACCTGGCGCTCGGCGTCCGGATCGAGGGTGGGATGGAGCAGCTGGTCCAGTGTCGACGGGTCGACACGGGCCACGGCCTCGGCCCTGTCGATCAGGCCCTCCTCGGCCATCTCGACGGCGATCCTGAGCGCCGCCTTGGCGGTGCGCTTGCCGGCCCGGGTCTGCAGCACGTAGAGGCGGCCCTGCTGGATCGTGAACTCGATGTCCTGCATGTCGCGGTAATGCGACTCGAGCCACTGGTAGAGCTCGACCAGCTCGCCATAGACCTCGGGCAGCGCCTCTTCCAACGAGGCCTTGTCGTCGCCGGCCCGCTCGCGCGCGGCCTTGGTCAGATGTTGTGGCGTGCGGATGCCGGCGACCACGTCCTCGCCCTGGGCGTTGGCCAGATATTCGCCGTAAAAGAGCTTCTCGCCGGTGGCGGGGTCGCGGGTGAAGGCGACGCCGGTGGCGGAGCCCTCGCCCATGTTGCCGAAGACCATGGCTTGCACGTTGACGGCAGTGCCCCAGCCGGCGGGGATATTGTGCAACCGGCGATAGGTCGCCGCCCGCTCGTTCATCCAGGAGCCGAAGACGGCGCCGATCGCGCCCCAAAGCTGGTCCAGCGGGTCCTGCGGGAAGGGCGCGCCCAGCTCGGCCGCCACCAGGTCCCGGTACTCGGCGACCAGCGTCTCCAGATCTTCGCTGCCCAGATCGGTGTCGAGGACGACGTCGAGGTCGAGCTTGCGCTGCTCCAGCAAGTCCTCGAAATGGTAGTACTCCACCCCCAGCACCACGTCGGCATACATCTGGATGAAGCGGCGGTAGCTGTCGAAGGCGAAGCGCCGGTCGCCGGAACGGGCGGCGAGGCCGAGCACGGTCTCGTCGTTCAGGCCAAGGTTCAGGACGGTGTCCATCATTCCCGGCATCGAGGCCCGGGCACCGGAGCGGACCGAGACCAACAGCGGATTCCCGGCATCGCCGAATCCGGCCCCGACCGCCGCCTCGACCTCGGCCAGCGCCGCCCCGACGCTGGCCTTCAGGCCGTCGGGGTAGGTACTGCCGTTCTGGTAATAGTGGGTGCAGAGCTCGGTCGTGAGCGTGAAGCCGGGCGGCACCGGTAGCGCCAGGCGGCTCATCTCGGCCAGGTTCGCCCCCTTGCCGCCCAACAGGTCGCGCATCTCCGCGCCACCCTCGGCGGCGCCGTTGCCGAAACCGTAGACCCACTTCGTCATGCTCTCGACCTATCCCTCGATCTGGCTGAAGTCGGCGACCCGATGCAGCGTCGCGCGGATCCGCGACAGAAGCGCCAACCTGTTCCCGCGCAGGGCGCCATCCTCGGCGTTGACGGTGACCGCGTCGAAGAAGGCGTCGACCGACGCCCGCAGCTTCGCCAGCGCCGCCATTACGGCGGTAAAGTCCTCGGCTTTCAGAAACCCGTCGCTCGCAGCCGTCGCCACGTCGAGCTCGTCGGCAAGCGTCTTTTCCTCGGCCTCGATCAGCAACGCCGGATCGACCGCGCCGTCGTGGACGCGACCGTCGCGTTTCTCCTCGATGCGGACGATGTTGACGGCGCGGCGGTAGGCGGCCAGCAAGTTGGCACCGTCGTCGCTGTCGAGGAAGCCCCGCAGCGCCTCGACCCGGGCCATCAGGCGCACCAGATCGTCCTCGCCGCCAAGCACGAAAACGGCCTGGATCAGATCGTGGCCGACGCCGGATGCACGTAAATGCACCTTCAGCCGGTCGGCAAAGAAGCCGAGCAACTCCTCCCCAGATGTAGGGACCGCGCCGCCCGAGGTCTTCGCGTAGCCCTCGCTCGCCTGCTTGAACGCAACCGAAAGGGGTAGGCGCAGCCTGTTTTCCAGCACGATCCGGATGACGCCCAAGGCGGCGCGGCGGAGGGCGAAAGGGTCGCGGGAGCCGGTCGGCGTCTCCTGAATCGCGAAAAAGCCGACCAGGGTGTCGATCTTGTCGGCCAGCGCCACCGCGATCGAGGTCGGTGCCGTCGGCGCGCCATCGCCCGGCCCTTGCGGCGCATAATGTTCGCGAATCGCTGTCGCGACCTCCGGCGGCGCGCCTTCGGCCAGGGCGTAATAGCCGCCCATAAGGCCCTGCAGCTCGGGAAATTCGCCCACCATCTCGGAGACCAGGTCGGCCTTGGCCAGCCTTGCCGCAGCCCGGCAATGCTCGGCCTCGGCGCCGGGGACGTAGGCCGCCAGCTCTGCCGCCAGCACCGCGATCCGCGCCACCTTGTCGCCGAGACTGCCGAGCTTGGCGTGGAAGACCATCTGGTCGAGGGCCGGCAGGCGGTCTTCCAGGCGGGTCTTCAGGTCGGTCAGCCAGAAGAACTCGGCGTCGGCCAGGCGGGCGGTCAGGACCCGCTCGTTGCCCGCCGTGACGGCGACGCCGCCGTCGCTCGCTTCCAGGTTGGCGATGGTGACGAAGGCCGGCGCCAGCCTGCCGTCGTCGTTGTTCAACGCCAGATAGCGCTGGTGCGTTCGCATGGCGCTGACCAGAACCTCGCGCGGCAGCGCCAGAAATCGCTCGTCCATCCGCCCGATCAGCGCCACCGGCCATTCGACCAGGCCGGCCAGCTCGTCCAGCAGGCCTGTGTCCGGGACCAGCGCCAAACCCTCGCTCGCCGCCAGCTCGGCCGCGTCGGCCTCGATTTTCGCCCGCCGCTCGGCCGCGTCCAGCATGACGTAGGCCGCATCCAACTTGGCCCGGTAATCGGCGAAATCGCGGACCTCGAAAACCTCGGGCGCGTGAAAGCGATGGCCCCGCGTCGCCGCCCCGGCGGAGATGCCGGCATATTCGATGTCGATCACCTCGCCATCGAAGAGGCAGAGGATCGAATGCAGCGGCCGGACCCAACGGGCCGCGCCGTCACCCCAGCGCATGCTCTTCGGCCAGGGAAGCTCGGCGATCGCCTGGCCAAGCAGTTCCACCAGCACCTCGGCCGTCGGCCGGCCCTTGCGCTCGATCACGGCGAACAGGAAACGGCCCTTCTCGGTCTCCCGCTCCTCGCACTCGGCCAGCGTCAGGCCGTTGCCGCGCAGAAAGCCTTGAATGGCCTTCTCGGGCGCGTCGGCGCGGGGGCCGCGGCGTTCCTCGCGGAGGTCCGGTTGCGCGTCAGCGAGGCCCCGCAGCACCAGTACCAGCCGTCGCGGCGTCGTCAGCGCCTCGGCCGCCTCGAAATCGAGCCCGGCCTCCTTCAGTCCCGCCGTCACTCGGCGTTGCAGCTCGACCGCGGCCGGCGCCTGCATGCGGGCCGGGATTTCCTCCGACAGCAGCTCGAGTAAGAGTTCCGCCATCTCAGGGCCCCTCGGGCGCGAGTTCGCCTTGGGAGATCAGCCAGGCCCGCGCCGAGGCCAGGGCGAGCGTCCGGACCCGGCCGATATAGGCCTGGCGCTCGGTCACCGAGACGACGCCGCGCGCGTCCAGCAGGTTGAAGAGGTGGCTCGCCTTGATGCACTGGTCATAGGCCGGCAGCGCCAACCCGGCCTCGACCAAACTGGCACTTTCGGCCTCCGCGTCCTCGAAGTGGCGCAACAGGCGCGCGGTGTCCGCATGCTCGAAATTGTAGGCGGAGAACTCCTGCTCGGCCTGGAGATAGACGTCGCCATAGCTGACGCCGGCGCCGTTCCAGTCCAGCTTGTAGACGTTGTCGACGCCCTGGACGTACATCGCCAGGCGTTCCAAGCCGTAGGTCAACTCGCCCGTCACCGGCCGGCAATCGAAGCCGCCGACCTGTTGGAAATAGGTAAACTGGCTGACCTCCATGCCATCGCACCAAACCTCCCAGCCGAGGCCCCAGGCGCCCAGCGTCGGACTTTCCCAGTCGTCCTCGACGAATCGGATGTCGTGCAGCGCCGAATCGATGCCAATCGCCCGGAGCGAGCCGAGGTAACGCTCCTGGAAGTCGTCCGGCGAGGGCTTCATGACGACCTGGAACTGGTAGTAGTGCTGCAGCCGGTTCGGGTTCTCGCCGTAGCGGCCGTCGGTCGGCCGGCGCGAGGGCTGTACATAGGCCGCGTTCCAGGGTTTCGAGCCGAGCGCGCGAAGCGTCGTCGCCCAGTGAAAGGTGCCGGCCCCCACTTCCATGTCGTAGGGCTGCAGGATGACGCAGCCCGCCGCCGCCCAATAATGCTGCAGGGTCAGGATCAGGTCCTGGAAACTGGTGGGCGCCTCGGCGCGCGTCGCCGCCATCACACGGGGAACCACTTCGATCGGGAATTTGTGCGCCGCAACTTAGCGACGCCCCCCCGGAGGGTCAAGCAGCCACGCCTCAACTGGGGTAGGGGCAGTCGGGACGCTCGCAGGGTCTGGAATCGGTGCCGACGAAGATCTCGCAGACGGGGCATTTGTCGAGCTCGACCGAGCCTCGCTTCTCCGCCTTGGCGGCGGCCTTTCGCTCGGACTTCCGGACCAGATTGTCGCCCCGCCGGCGCAACAGCTTGGCGCCATAGATCACCACCACGATGATCGCAATCGTCAACAGGATCTTCGGCAAGCTCAACATCCGATTCGCCTCAAAGCCCGTAGCGCGCCCAGAGCGCGCGCGCGCCCAAGGCATCGATGATGCCGTCGACGAACGAGGCCGGCAACGCCTCGCCGGCCTGGCCGAGGCCGAGGCGGCGGCGCAGCAGGCCCGGGCGCCGTTCCACCAGCTTCAGGCGGACCTTGTCGCCATAGCGTTCCCGCAGCACGGCGCGCATGTTGCCGACGCCGTCGGCGAGGCCCAGCTCCACCGCCTTCCGCCCGGTCCAGAACTCGCCCGAAAAGAGGCTCCGCTCGGTGCCGGCGAGCTTGCCCTCGCGGCGTTTGCGGACTTGTTCCTTGAAGGCCTCGTGGATCTCTTTCTGGATCGCGGTCAACCGTTTCACGTCGGCCGCCCGCTCGTCGACGAAGGGGTCGAGAAAGCTCTTCTTGTCGCCCGAGGCATGCAAGCGGCGCTCGACGCCGATCTTGGCCAACAGGTCCTGGAAGCCGAAGCCGGCGGTGACGACGCCGATCGAGCCCAGGATCGAGCTTTCGTCGACGTAGATTTCGTCGCCCGCGAGCGCCAGCCAATAACCGCCGGAGGCCGCCACGTCCTCGACGAAGCTGAAGACCGGCAACTCCTTCTCGGCCGCCAGGTCCCGGATCCGGTCGTGTATCAAGGCCGACTGCACCGGCGAGCCGCCGGGCGAGTTGATCGAGAGCGCCACCGCCCGCAGGCCTCTCTGCTTGAAAGCCTGCTCGATCGGGCCGGCGAGGCCGGCGAGACCGAGAGCGGGGCGCAGCTGCGAGCCATGCGCGGCGATGATGCCGTGCAAGCGCAGGACGGCGACCACCGGCGTCGGGCGGCGAAACCGCTCGATGGGAATGAGGGCGCGAAGTCGATGCAAGACCATCGCCGCCTACATAGCCTCCACCGCCCGCGACCTCAAGCCTCGCCAGGGCGAAGCCGAAGTGCGGCGCCCCGACGTAGGATCGCTTCGGCGGCTTCGCTATGGCGGCCGTCGGCCCGGTGCAGGATCAGGCCGGGCGCCACCGTCAACGGCACCCGGCTGGCCTTGACGGTCTGCACGATGACGCGTTTCGCCGCTCGCCCCCGGCCTGGCCAGAGTGGATAGACGATGGTGCCACCGGTGCCCTCGCCGAGCCCGCCCAAGACCTCGTCCAACCGGTCGGCGCGGTGGATCAGGGTCAACGTGCCGCCAGGACGGAGCCGCGCGAGGCAGAAGGCCAGCCATTCCGCCAGCGCCACATGGCTCTCGCTGCGGGCCAGCGCGCGTGACCGCTCCGGCGCCGCTCGGCTTCCCGCGCCATCGTGATAGGGCGGGTTGGTGACGACTTGATCGTAGGTTTTCGCCAGAATCGCCGAGGGCGCCGCCGCCAAATCGCCCTGGTGCAACACGACGCGGGCCTGGAGCCGGTTCACTCGCGCGTTCTCGGCGCCGAGCCGAACCAGCTCCGCTTGCAGCTCGATACCGTCGACCCGAAGCTCCCGGACCCGATGCGCCAACGCCAGAGCGACCGCGCCGATGCCCGCACCGACGTCGAGGACACTCTCGCCCGCCACCGCCGGTACCGCCGCCGCCAGCAGCACGGCATCGCCGCCGGCGCGGTAGCCGTGGGCGGGCTGCAGGAGCGTCAGGGCACCGTCCAGAAACCCGTCTCGGGTAACATCGGGCCGGGCGGCGTCGAACCCGTCAGCCGCCTCATTCTCGTTTTTCGGCAACGCCGGCCTCCACCAAGATGCGACGGGCCGGAACCGCGTCCGCCTCCGCCACCATGAGACGGCGCGGCAAGGCGCCGACCGAACCCTCCAGCACGCTCATATGCCCGTCCAGCACCACCGCCTCGATCGCCGCGTCATTCAGCAGCGCGAGCGACCAGGAAAGCAGAACCGGGTTGTTGCTTCTGAGCAGCTCGACCATGTCCGATCTCGCGACGGCGATGAGTTCCGTGGGCTGCCTGCGCCAATTTGCGCACTTTCCTTCGTCTCTTCGGCACCTTATGCTCCCGCCGGCGAACGATCGGGTCAAGACGGAGGGGAAACCCGTGGCCGACGTAGTAGAGTTCGGCGGCGAGCGCAAGGCTCCGGCGCGGGACCAGATGGCATCGCTCGCCGCTCTCGTCGAAGACGACCTGCTCAAGGTCAATCAGGTCATCGTTCGGCGGATGGAAAGCAGCGTCGCCCTGATCCCGCAGCTCGCCGGCCATATCGTCGCCTCGGGCGGCAAGCGGCTCCGGCCGATGCTGACGCTGGCCTCGGCGGTGCTTTGCGGCTATTCGGGCGAGCGGCACTTGAACCTGGCCGCCTGCGTCGAGTTCATCCACACCGCTACCCTGCTGCACGACGACGTCGTCGACGAAAGCGGCCTTCGCCGCGGCCATGCCACCGCGAATGCGCTCTGGGGCAACCAGGCGAGCGTGCTGGTCGGCGATTTTCTCTTCAGCCGTGCCTTCCAGGTCATGGTCGAGGACGGCAACCTCGAAGTGCTGCGCATCCTGGCCAACGCCTCCGCCGTGATCGCCGAGGGCGAGGTCCTGCAACTCGGCACCGCCAACAACACCGAGACCACGGAAGACGCCTATCTCGAGGTGATCTCGGCCAAGACCGCGGCCCTGTTCGCCGCCGCCTGTCGGATCGGAGCCGTCGTCGCCGGGCGACCGCAAGCCGAGGAGACGGCGCTCGAAAGCTATGGCAAGAACCTCGGTATCGCCTTCCAGATGATCGACGACGGGCTCGACTATTCGGCCCGGGAGGCGACCCTCGGCAAAGCCATCGGCGACGATTTCCGACAAGGCAAGGTAACGCTGCCGGTGGTCCTGGCCTTTCGGCGCGGCTCCGAGGTCGAGCGCGAATTCTGGCACCGCTGCATCGTCGAGGGCGAGCAGCGCGACGACGACCTGGAACGCGCACTCGGCATGATCCGCCGGCATGGCGCCCTCGACGACACCGTGGAGCGGGCCCGCCACTACGGCGCCATGGCCCGCGACGCGCTCGGCATCTTCCCGGAGAGCGAAGTTAAGACCGCTCTCGTCGACGTCATCGACTTCTGCATCGAGCGGGCGCACTAGCGATTTCCGATACTAGCCGGGCCACCCGCTAGGCGAACCACCGATCCGCGCTTGCGGCCAGGTCCCACCGGGTCTATAAGCGTCGCCGGTCGTGGCGGGGTGTAGCTCAGCCTGGTAGAGCACTGTCTTCGGGAGGCAGGGGCCGGAGGTTCAAATCCTCTCACCCCGACCAGTTTTTTCTCACAATTCAGAACGTTCCTGCGCTTCCTAGAGGGACGCCAGTCGTCGTTCTTTCGGCAACTCCCGGAAATTTCCGGATTATCCCGCGACTTCTCCGGCGCCGGACCAGTCTGGGCCGGTGGATAGATCAGGGCGCCGTCAGGTTTGCTCGATCTCTTCCGTCGCGGCACGGATCTCGGCTTCCGGGATATCGTCGAAAGAGGCGTAGTTCATCGCGTAGAGGCGGCTGTACAGACCGCCGTTCGCCATCAGCTGCCCATGCGTGCCGGTCTCGATGATTCGGCCATCTTGCAGCACCAGGATGCGATCGGCGCCCCGAACCGTGGCCAGCCGGTGGGCGATAACCATGGCGGTGCGGTTTTCCAGAAGCCTGGCCAAGGACCGCTGGATCTCGAGCTCGGTGTAGCTGTCGACGCTGGCCGTGGCCTCGTCCAGCACCAGAATGGGGGCGTCCGCGACCAATGCCCGAGCAAAGCTCAAGAGCTGCCGCTGGCCCAACGACAGATTGACGCCGCCCTGGTCGAGCACGGTCTCGTAACCGTCCTCGAGCCGCATGATGAAATCGTGCGCGCCGACGGTGCGGGCCGCCTCGATCACGTCGTCCGCCGTCGCCTCGGCCCGGGCGTAACGGATGTTCTCGACGATGCTGCCAGAGAAGAGGAACGGCTCCTGCAGGACCATCGCGATTTGGCGCCCGAGAGAGGCCTGGGTGACGTCGCGGACATCGTGGCCGCCGACCATCACCCGGCCCTCCCAGACGTCGTAGAAGCGGTGCGCCAAGGCCATGATGCTGGTCTTGCCGGAACCGGTCGGCCCGACCAGCGCTACCGTCTCGCCCGGCGCCACCTGGAAATTGATATCGCGCAATATCGGTTGCCCGGCGACGTAGCCGAAGCTGACGCCGGAGAATTCGATGCTGCCGTCGCTGCCGTCGAGCGCCACCGCATCCGGCAGATCCTGGACTTCAACCTCGACATCCATGACCTCGAAGATCCGCTGCCCGGCGGCCATCGCCCGCTGCATGATGGAGTATTGGATCGTCAGCGAGCGAATCGGATCGAAAAAGCGCTGCACGTAGAACAGAAACGCGACCATGACGCCGATATCGAGGGCGTCGTCGAGGACCAGCCCGCCGCCGACGACGACGATGATCGCCATCGCGGCACCGGTCAGCAGGTCGACGATCGGGATCAGCACGTTGGTGAACTTGGAGGCGGTGTGATGGGCGCGCAGGTTGTCCGTCGCCTTTTCGTCGAAAAGCCCGAAGTTGACGTCCTCGCGGCCGAGTTCCTGGACGACGCGAACACCGTGGACGCATTCCGCCAGCGCCGCGTTGGCGGCGCTACTGGTCTCCCGCGCCCTCAGAAAGGCACGCCGGGCGAGCGGCAACCAGACGATCCGGACCAGGAACAGCACCGGCACCACGGATAGCGTCATCGCGCCGAGCCTCGGATCCAGGCTCATCAGTACGACGACGATCCCGAACAAAAGGACGAAGTCGCCGATCGCGAAGATCGAGGATTCCAGAAATTCCTGTAAGGCGTTGACGTCGCCCTGCAGGCGCGACATCAGCCGGCCGGTCTCGGTCTTGTCCATGAAACCGAGCGAGACCGTCTGCAGGTGCGCATACATGGCCCGGCGCAAGTCGAACAGCAGGTGGGCGGCGACCCGGCCGACCACCGATTCCTGCAAGTGATTGGCAATATAGTTGACCACGATGACTGCCAGGAAGATGACGATCGCCAGGTTGAGCAGGCCCCTTCCTTCCGGGCCCGCCGCCAAGGCGTCGTCGATCGCGCTCCGAATGACCAGCGGTATCGCCAGTTGGGTCAAGGTGAATACCAAAACCGCGACAATCGCGACCAGGATCCGCCGCCGGTAGGGCTGTAGGTAGGAGAGCAGCCGGCGCACCACCCACTTGTCGAAAACCCGCCCGAAAAGGTCCTCGTCCTGCGAGATCTGCGAGCCGACCACGGCGAGCGGCGGTCGCTCGGTGGCCGGCCTGGTGGTGGCGTCATCGTCGGCCATGCTCAACCCGCCTCCCCGCGCCCGGCCTCGACCGCGACCGCATCATCGGTCGGCCGCGTCTGTAGCCGATAGAGGTCGGCATAGCGACCGCCGGCGGCGACCAGCTCGTCGTGGCTGCCGCGCTCGACGATCCGTCCCGCCTCCAGAAAGACGATCTCGTCGGCATGCATCAGCGAGCTCAACCGGTGCGCGATGATGATGACCGCGCGTTTCTCGACGATGTCGCGCAGCGTCAGCTTGATCCGCTGCTCGGTGGCGGCATCGATCGCCGCGGTGGAATCGTCGAAGACCAGGACCACGCTCTCCGGGAGGATGCTGCGGGCAATCGACATCCGCTGCCGCTGGCCGCCCGAGAGGGAAACCCCGCGCTCGCCCACCAACGTCGCATAGCTGGTCGGCAACGCCCTGATGTAGTTGTGCAACTGCGCCGTCTGGGCCGAGCGTTCGATGTTGCCACGCACTGCCCAAGGGTCGCCGTAGGCAACGTTGTGGTCGATGCTGGCGGTGAAGAGGAACGGCTCTTGCTGCACGATGCTGACGGCGCGGCGCAACGAAGTCAGCGTCACTTCGCGAATATCCTGGCCGTCGATGGTGATGCGGCCGCCGCCGACGTCGTGGTAGCGCCCGATCAGATGCGCGATCGTCGATTTGCCGCTACCTGGCGGGCCGACGATACCGATGGTTTTGCCCGGCCGCGCCTCCAGCGAGATATCGCTCAGCGTACGCTCGTCGGCGGCCCAGGCGGGGTAGCGGAAATCGACATTCTCGAAACGCAGCACGCCTTCGGTGATCCGGAGATCCGTCGCCCCCGGCGCGTCCGCGATCGAGGGCACCAGGTCGAGAACGCCGAACAGACGCCCACCGCAAGTCGAGGCCCGGGCGATCGAGTTGATCATCCAGCCGATCTGACGCACCGGCATCTGCAGGATCGTCATGAAGGCCAGGAACTCCGCCAGCTGACCCAAGGTGATCTCGCCGTCGATGGTCTTCTGGCCGCCGACCCAGAGCACCAGGCCCATGGCCAGGAAGTAGAGAAAGGTCATCTGCGTGGTATTGGCGACGAAGAGCGCGATCCGCTGCTGCGAGACGGCGAGCGCCCGCGCTGAAATGCGGTCGTAGCGGGCCAGTTCATGCAGCTGCGCCGCGAAGGCCCGAACGACACGGATGCCGCCCAGATTCTCCTCCATTACCTTGGTCAGTGTCGAGAGCTCGTCCTGCAGCCGAAGCCAGGTCTCGCGCAGCCGCAGGCGGGCGATCGATGCACGCACCCCGACGACGGGTACGAAGCTCAAGGCGACGAGGCAGAGCACGGGGTCGATGCGAAACAGGATCACCGCGCCGGCACCGATCAGGATCGTCAACAGCACCAGCCTGAGGATTCCCGTGCTCACCCAGAGCCGAACGCCTTCGATATCGAGGATGCCGCGGGTCATCAGGTCGCCGCTGTGGACCTTGTCGTGCCACGAGAAGCTGAGTTGCTGGAGCTTACGGTAGTAGGCCAACCTGAGGTCGTAACCGATCAGCTGGCCGACCGCCTCGCCCTGATAGTTCTGCAACATGGTGAAGAGGCCGCGCAGCAGGCTGGCGCCGATCAACAACAGCGCGGTGGTCGCCAAGGCCTCCTCGGCGAGCGCCCGGGCGCCGACGGCGCCGGTACCGTCCAACAAACCCTGAGCCTGGTCGACGGCGCGGCCCAAGAACTGCGGCACGAAGAGTTGGAAGGTCGCGGCCAGCACCGTCGCGACGATCGCCAGCGCCATCCGGCCACGATGGCGGAAGGCCATGCCCGTGATCCGCCGCAGAACCCGTGCGTCGACGCTCGAGACCGCGACCTGATAGGTCGCCGGTGCCGTATCGTCGCGTCCACCGCTTGGAGCCTGCATTACCGCCTTCTTCTCGACTTACGACAATCCTAGTTCTTCAAGTCCGGCGAAGCGCGGCCCGAACCGCCGCCTCGAGGGCTTGCAGGAACCGCGAACGGTCCTGCTTCGCGAAGCCGGGGGCATGGCCCGAGATGTCGCCCGTATCTCTTAGAGTCTGACTCGAAACTCTATGTTTGATAACAATATCTTGCGAGACGCCGCGTGACGAGCCTGATGTGGGCGACGAGGAGCCATGCCTCGGCGGAGGCGATTGTTTTCTCCCAGTCCTTGGCCAATCTCCGACAGCGGCCGAGCCAGGCGAAGGTGCGTTCGACGACCCAGCGGCGCGGCAAGACCTCGAAGCCCTCGGCGGTATCGGAACGTTTGATGATCTCCACCGTCCAATCACCGATGTCCTCCAGGGCAGCGCGTAATTTGGGCCCGCCATAAGCCGCATCGGCGAAGAGGTGACGCAGCCAGGGAAAGCCGTGACGGATCGACACGAGCAGGTCCGGCGCACCGTCGCGGTCCTGAACGTCGGCGCCATGGACCAGCAAGCCGACCAGCAGGCCAAGCGTGTCGGTGACGATGTGGCGCTTGCGCCCCTTGATCTTCTTGGCCGCGTCATAGCCCGAAAGACCGCCGCTTTCCGTGCTTTTCACGCTCTGGCTATCGATCACGCCAGCCGACGGGCTGGCCTCCCGTCCCTCCAACTCACGGGCTTCCATGACCAGGTGATGGTTGATGGTGCGGAGCAAACCACTGTCCCGCCAATCGTAGAAATAGCGTTGCACCGTCGAGGCCGGCGGAAAGTCGTTCGGCAGCATCGCCCATTGGCAGCCCGTCGAGGCCATGTAGAGGATCGCATCCATGACGTCGCGCATCGCCGTCGTC
>PVBE011686135.1_pt1 | contig 28852 bp, 32 predicted proteins | sample 1631181 | NCBI WGS metagenome assembly PVBE01 (sample SAMN08397723, study PRJNA350692) | Marine metagenome, whole genome shotgun sequencing project. | isolation source: water | place: Pacific Ocean | collected 2012-04
AAGGCCAGACGGTTGGCCAGGTTTGCCGCGTGCTGGGTGTTTCCGAGCAAAGTTATTACCGTTGGCGTCGTGAATATGGTGGTTTGAAGATAGACCAAGCGAAGCGCCTGAAGGACAGACGGGAGCAGGGTTGGCTCTCACTGAACCCTCTCCTCATAGAGATATTTCTGGAAGCCAACAAAGCTATCTGTGATGGCAGTCACATCCCCGAGTTCTGAAACGGCATCACTGGTGGACCCGTATTTCAGTTCCAGAAGAGTGGGCAGTTTGGACTGATCCAACTCTCCCTTATGAAAACCCCTCAATATGTCCCATAGACGCTGACGTCAGACACTCAACAAAACATGCCATCCACTGTCAGCATCGCCACGCTGCCTGCCATCACAGGCTGATAGGACCTTCGTGCATATTTTTATGCACGACGCCGCTGGCTCGGATCAATATCTTGGCGGCCCGGAAATGCCTTGGTTTAGCTTTTAAGGCCGAAGTCCTTGAACCGTTTGTTGAACTTCGCCAATTGTCCACCGCTGTCGATCAAACGGTGCACACCCGTCCAGGCAGGATGGGTCTTGGAATCAATGTCCAGTTGCAGGGTATCACCAGCTTTACCCCAAGTGGAACGGGTAGTGAAAGTGGTGCCGTCCGTCATCTTGACGGTGATTTCATGGTAGTCGGGGTGGATTTTTGGTTTCATGGTTCTGTTCCAGGCAAGTCCTAGCGCCCCTATATACCATATGGGCATGCCGGTTCAAGGACGGGTGGCATCTTCTCTCCCCTTTGCCTTTCTTGTTGGCTGGCGGGGCGGTTGCCATATACTTTTCAGGTTGGCACACTTTTGGATTTGAAACAAAACCATGAACTTGGATCAAAGCACTTTTGAAACTGTTGCCGATGAAACCCTCGCCAGATTGCTAGATAACATCGAGGAAACGTTTGGCGACAGTCTGGATGTGGATATCGAGGACGGCATCCTTACCATCGAGCTTCTCTCTGGCGGCAAATACGTCATCAACAAACATTTTCACCAGCGTCAAATCTGGGTCTCGTCGCCAGTCAGCGGCGCCTCCCATTTCGCTTATGACACAAAGGCACAACAATGGCTGTCGACGCGTGGCGAAGGGTCCTTGTCCGCTTTGTTGGCCCGGGAACTTAGCACTGCCTCCGGGACGCCCATCGATCTATCCTAGAACCTAACTGTCGCTATCCGGTGGCTTCGCCGAATCTCCATCCGGCGTGGCGGTCTTGGATTCCGATAGCCGTAAGCTCAGGTAGATAGCCACGGTCATGACCAGGGCGCCGCCGAAAAAGGGCCAGTCCTTGCCGAGGATGAAAAACAACAGCCCAGCCCAGGCAGGGCCGACGACACGCGCCAAAATGGATGCCGATCGGGTGATGCCCAGGATTTCGCCTTGTTCCTCTTCGCCAACTTGCAGCGAAATCAGGCTGTTCAGGGATGGCATCACGATGCTGAAGCCGTAGGCAAGGATCAGCATCGCCGTCAGCAACATGGGAAGGCCGTCGGAAAAAGGAATCAGCGCGATCCCGCAAGCTAAAGCAACAGCCCCCTGCCGGATCAGGCGCGCTTCACCGAACCGTTGCGCCAAGCGGCCGATCAGACCTCCCTGAATCATCGCGCTCAACAAGCCGATAAAAGCAAAAAGATAGCCATTTTGCTCTGGTCCCCACCCAAACTGGCGCCGCGACCACATGGCGAAAGTGGCTTCCATGCCAGCAAAAACGAAGGTGACGAGGAAGATAAGAAAAATCATCAACCCGACCCGCGGGCGGCGGAGGGTGGCGATGAATTTCCCCCGTTTTTTGCCGGGCAGGTTGGAAGCCGCGTTGGCGCGGATCTCAGGCGACAGGGATTCCTTGAGACGAGCGAGGGCTAAAATCAGGGCCAGGGAGGACAGGCCAGCGGCGGCGAAGGCTGGAGTCTGGAAGTCGGCATTGACGGGATCGGAGCCGGCGAGAATTCCGCCGATGGCGGGGCCGGCAATAAAACCAAGACCGAAAGCGGCGCCGATCAGTCCCATGCCTTTGGCCCGATTGGCCGGGGTCGTGATGTCGGCCATGTAGGCGAAAGCCGCCGAGATGTTTCCAGCCATGGCACCGCTCGCCGCCCGCGCTGCGAACAGGGTCAAAAGACTTTCGGCAAATCCGAGCCAGATATAGGCCAAAGCGGTTCCGGCGAGGCTGACGAGCAATACCGGCCGCCGCCCAATCCGGTCGCTAAGTCGCCCCCAAGAGGGGGCCGCCAGGAACTGCGTGAACGAGTAAGTCGCCATCAACAATCCGACCACTGCCGGACTTGCTTCGAAATACTCGGCGTAAAAAGGGAGCAGTGGAATGATCATCCCAAAACCGATTAAGTCGATTGCAACGACCAGAAAAATGATCAGCATGCGACCATTGGAAGGGCATTAACGGCAGGGTGGAGGCGCGGCTTACTCATCGCTGGGTCAGCTTCAATTCGATGCGGCGATTGCGACGGTTGGCGATTTCGTCGTCGCGTGGATCGAGTGGGTGATGTTCGCCGAATCCCGCGGCGGCCAAACGGTCTGCGGGAATTCCTTGGTTTATCAAATGCTTTACCACGGAAGTGGCGCGTCCCGTGGACAGCTCCCAGTTGGATGGAAAATGCCAGTTCATGATGGGAACTTTGTCGGTATGCCCGTCGACACGGAGAACCCAATTAAGGTCATGGGGGATCTTGGCGGTGCTTTCACGCAGGCTTTGCGCCAGTTGGTCAAGCTGTTGCTTGCCCTCTTTGCCCAAATCCGCCGAACCAGTTTCAAATAGCACTTCCGATTGGAAAACAAAACGGTCGCCGACGATGCTCACGCCCGGGTGGCTGCCCAATAATTCGCGTAGGCGGCCGAAAAATTCCGAGCGGTAGCGGGATAATTCCTGCACCTTGCCGGCTAGGGCGGAGTTGAGGCGCTTGCCGAGCGAAGTGATCTGTACTGCCTGCTCTTTGTCTTTTTTCTTGGCTTCATTCAGTACCGCCGACAAGCTGGCCAGCTGTTCGCGAAGTGCCGTGATTTGTTTGTTAAGCAAGGCAACCTGGGCGCGGGCGCTTTCCGAAACCCTGCGTTCCTTAAAAACGGTGGCTTTGGAGTCTTTCAGGTTGGCGGACAGATTGGTGACTTTGTTCTCCATTTCCTCCCTCAACGCCATCAACGCCGCCACGTCCTCGCTCAGGGCCTTTGCCTTGGCGGCTTGCAGTTGGAAATTCTCCTCGTCTGCTTCAATGGTCTTGAAAGCCGCCGCCAGCGTGGCGTCCAATTGCTCGATCTTTTCCTCGGCGGTCTCGGCGCGGATGGTCAGGTTCCGCGCCGTGGCGTTGAGGTCGTCGCGTTTGACGATTGAAGCTTGTAGTTCTTCCGTCAATTGCGCCACGTTCAGGCGCATACTTTCATTCGCCTTGCGTTCCATGGCTAAAAGGTCGGCTAGTTCGCCGATCTGGCTCTGCGCTTTTTGCAGTTCCGTGTCCTTTCCCGTGATCTTCTCTTTGAGAAAGGCCTGGGCCAGAACGAAGACCATGAGAAGGAAAACCAGCACCAACAATAAAGTCGCAAGGGCGTCGACAAACCCAGGCCAGATATTGGTGCTTCGTGGCGCACGACGGGCGAGAATAGGCATGCTCGTCGGTCAGTTTTTGGGGTCTTCGGCTATGGCGGCGAGGGTGCGGGCCAGCAGTTTGATCTCGCTTCGCATCTGCTGGATGATCTCGTCACGGCCTGTATTCAGATCCTCGAGCATCCGGGCCATGTAAATGTCGAGATTGCGTATATGATTGCGCGTTGATTCATCCAGGCCATGGGTGGCCTGGGCGCTCTTGTCGACGGCGCTTTCAGAAAGCTGGACAAGGATGGGTTTGATCTCCATTTGACTTTCCGCCAGCTTTATCATCAGCTCCTGCTCGGTGCACATGTGGTCAGTGAGCACCCCTACTTTTTCGCTCAGCGCCATCAGGTTGTTATTGGCGGAAATGCGGCTTTCCTCGCTGCGGGCAAGGACCCGTTGCAGGTTTTCCAGGCTTTCCGCCGTCTGCTCCAGGAGAGCCTGGACATAGACCGGTATCGGTTGGTCGCCGTCACTGGAGAAGGCACCAGAGGAAAGGCGGGTGAGGCTTGACAGCCAATCCTCGAGGTCGTTGTAAAAACGGTTCTGGGCTTGCCCCGCCTGCAGATCCAAAAAACCGAGAACCAGGGATCCCGCCAGCCCAAAAAGCGACGATGAGAAGGCTGTTCCCATGCCGCCAAGCGGCCTTTCCAGACCGCTTAGGAGGTCACCGAAGACGTCCGCCACGTCGCCGCTGCCGACCGCCAGTCCGCCTATGACGTCGCGGATGGAGGCCACCGTTGCGAGAAGCCCCCAGAAGGTTCCCAACAGGCCCAGGAAAATCAGCAATCCGATGGTGTAGCGCGACAGGTCGCGGGATTCATCCAGCCGTGAGTAAATACTGTCGAGGAGCGAGCGCATGGAAAGGGCTGAAAGACTGAGGCGGCCCTTGCGTTCGCCCAGCATGGTCGCCATCGGCGCCAGCAGCTTGGGTGTTGCTTGTTGGGAGAGCACCGCATGGTCCTTGCGAAATCCCTCGATCCACGCCACTTCGGGGTAAAGCATAATGACCTGACGGAAATTGTAGAGGATGCCGAGTAGGAAAACGCCCAGAATCGGGCCGTTGAGGTAGGCGTTGGCCAGGAAGGCCGTCCATAACTGCTGGTACAAAATGCTGGCCACGCTCACAACCGCGGCCAAAAAAAGGATCATCCGGACGAGAAAGCGCCGCGGCTGATTCATGATATGGGAAGTCTCCAATAAATGGGTTCTACCGCTTAACGGAACGGGCCTTACCTTTCGGTGATATTCACGTCGACTCGGTTGACGGGTTTCTCAGCCGTTTTATTTCCGAGCGCGCGCACGTCAATGCGGGTGCTTCGGATGCCGTTTTCGATCAAGAAGGAGCGCACCGACAGGGCGCGCGAAAGCGACAACCGCCTGGCCTGGATGGGAGAAACAGACTTTCCACCAGCGTGAGCCCTCAGCTGTAAACGCAGATTCTTATTTTTTGTTAACCCATCCGCTAAAACTTTAAGTTGTTCCTTCGCCTTCGTCGGTAGCTTCGATGCCGTCGGCTTGAATTCCACATGCAAGAACTTGCCTAGCTTCAGAAGCAAACCAGCATCCGGCAACGAAGCCTGTTGTTGAATGCTTGGCGGCGCTTTGGTGGTCTTAGGCGTCACCGCTGGCGCCAGCGGTGGCGGCGGTGGTGGCGGCAAGATTTTTTTAGGTTCTTCTATTTTCTTTACCACAACCGGTTTCTTTGTGACAGCTGGTTTCTTTACCACGGCCGGTTTGGCTATTTTCAGTGGTTCGGCGCGGACCTTCTCGACCGGAATGGCTGGTGGTTGCGGTTTCCTGGCGGCCTGGGCTGGTGGGGCTGTTGTCTTTATCAAACGGCGTTTCCCGGCTTTTTTGCTGGTGCCGGGGGAAACCGTTCCAGGAGCGGACGGGATGTGCAATGTCGAAACCGGAAACTTCAATCCCGGCACCAATAAGCCGCGGAATTCGGCAGTTGGTGGCAACCCCCTGGGTTCGGCCACGGAACCGCCGCCTTCGAGGACGCTGAGATCCACCGTGACATTATCGTCGCTGAGTATCATCTGGGCTCGCGCCCCGGTCATGAAGGCCGTGGCAATCAAGGCTGGCGCAATACCCACGAAAGCCAAAAGGATGAGATTTCGCAGGGTTCTCATGGAAGTCTCCGGTTCCTTAAAAGCGATTCACAAAACCCTTTTGTGGATTGCTTGATTCACCATAGCCAAGCGGGGGGGGGGCGCACAACTGGTTTCCGGTTGCCGTTAGTCCCGTCCCTTAGAATTTTTCGGCCGCCGCTTGGCGCAGGACTTTTCCCAGGATCGCATGCAATTGGCTGTTGGTAGCGAGAATGTCACCGTTTGCCATCATTTCTTTGCCGCCGCCGATTTCGCTGACGAAACCGCCGGCTTCCCGGACCAGGGCAATGCCCGCCGCCATGTCCCAGGCATTGAGTCCGGTTTCCCAGTAGCCATCATAGCGCCCAGCCGCGGTATAGGCCAGGTCGAGCGCCGCCGATCCGAAACGCCTGACGCCGGCCGATACCGCCATGACCGTCTCCAATTGCCGTAAAAACCGGGCATGATTGCCAGCCTCTTTAAAAGGAATGCCGGTGGCGAAAAGCGATTCGTCCGGACGGTGGCGCGACGACACCCTGATCCGGCGACCGTTTAAATGGGCGCCTTGTCCCTTTTCCGCCCAAAACATTTCATCGTGCACGGGCTCGTAAATAACGCCGGCAAAGGGTTCTCCATCCCGTTCCAAAGCAATGGAAATGGCAAAGTGGGGAATGCCGTGAAGGAAATTGCTTGTTCCGTCCAGTGGATCGATAATCCAGCGGTTCGACGTATCGGTGCCGGCAACAGCGCCGCCCTCCTCGGCAAGAAACCCGTAGCCCGGCCGGGCCTTGCCGAGTTCGCGCAGCAAGGTTTTCTCGGCGGTCTTATCGGCGGTGCTGACGAAATCGGCGGGGCCCTTTTTCGATACCTGCAGATGTTCCACTTCGCCGAAGTCGCGGACCAGCTTACGCGCCGCCTTTTGCGCCGCGCCGCACATTACGTTGATCAAGGCGGAACGGAGATGGGTCATGAGGATCTGTTGTCAATTTTTGGCTCGTTCCACATAGGAGCCATCGGTGGTGTTGACGACAATCTGCGTGCCGGCGGCAATGTGGGGCGGCACCATGGTCTTGGCGCCGTTTTCAAGGACGGCGGGCTTAAAAGATGAGGATGCCGTTTGCCCTTTGACCACGGCGTCGGCCTCGACGACTTCCAGGACCACCGTATCGGGTAACTGCACGCCGATGGCGGCATCTTCGTAAAATTCGATAGTCACCGTCATGTTTTCCTTCATGAAACTGGCCTGATCATTGCCGATCATATCTCCACCCAGCGTCACTTGCTCATAAGTTTCGTTATCCATGAAAGTGTGCATGTCAGCGTCTGAATAGAGGTACTGGAAAGGTTTCTGGTCCAGATGTGCTCGCTCCACCGTTGCCGAGGAGCGGAAACGCTCGTTGAGCTTGGTTCCGTCACGAATGTCCTTGAGCTCCGCCTGCAAGTAGGCACCGCCTTTGCCAGGTTGGGTATGCTGGATCTTGGCGACTCGCCAAAGGCGATTCTGATGTTCGATAACCATCCCGGGACGGACGGCGTTTCCGTTGATTTTCATGATCTTAACCGTGCTCGGAACGTATCTTGTTGGGTCGAGGCGCGGAACCTAACAGGTTGGATTGCGAGAAGCAACGAGGAGATGGGATCAACTTCCCGCCTCTTCCGAAAACATCCTGTTGAACGTTTTCACCGCTTGCGCCGGGCCGTCCGGGTGGTCCCAAACGCCGGCGATAACGGCAAGGAAATCGGCGCCGGCCTTGATCAGCGGCGCGCAGTTGCCGGGGGTAATCCCGCCGATGGCTACCGAGGGCACGGTCATCAATTCGTCCCACCATTCGAGAATAGCCGGATCGGCCCGGGCTTTCGGCTCCTTGGTCGCGGTCGGAAAGAAAGCGCCGAAAGCCACGTAATCAGCGCCTTTCTCGGCCGCTTCGATGGCGAGATGGCGGGAGGCGTGACAGGTGACGCCTACGATGGCATCCTCGTCGAGAGCTTGGTGGGCGGCGGCGAAAGCACCGTCCTTTTGGCCGATGTGGACGCCGTCGCAGCCCAATTCGGCGGCCAGGCTGGGAAAATCGTTGAGGATGAAGACGATGTCGCGTTCATTGACGACTGGGCGGAGGATGTCGGCGGCGTAGCGGACGGCATCGGCGTCCACTCCCTTGAGGCGCAATTGAACGCAGGCCACGTCACCGGCGTCCAGGGCCGAAGCCAGGATATCAACGAAGCCCGCCGGGTCCATGTTGGGCGGCGTAATCAGATAGAGTCGGCACCTTCCGGAAGTCAATTTTTCGGCCTTTTCCCTGACTTCGACGAATCCGGGCTCTGATCGGCAGCCGCCAACCAAGCGCGGCAGGCGGCCAAGGGATCGGAACTGTCGATAAGATCGAGCGCCGGCGTCTCGTCCGTCAAGATAATCGCGCCTTGCTGGGCGGCGATATCGGCAAGGCGGGTTTCGACATCGGCGCCGACATCGACCCGCGCCGCCTTGATGCCGTGGCGCAGGGCCCCCAGAACCAAACCTGGGTCATCGCCGCAATCGAGGACCGCCTCATGGCGGGCACAAGGGTGATAGCGGGATGCCTCGTCGATCATGTCGCGAAAAACAGTGGCGCCCAGATAAGCGGCGGCGCCAGGGGCGCTGATCAAGGTGACAGCGACGGCCAACTCGTCGGCTACCTTCAGTGCCGCTTTGGCTTGCTCTAGATTGTGAACGACAATCCGGGGTGCACCCATGCGATTAACTTGAAAGCGGGTTTACCAATGGCGAAGCAAGGTCCGTGACCCCATTCGCACCCAGGTCCTTACCGATATCTTCCCGGCAGATGAGAGTGTCGCCGTGTTTCCGGTGGCGGCTGGCGTCAGCCGGCGCTGCCCATGGCGACGGCCACATCGGCCATGCGGTTGGAAAAGCCCCATTCATTGTCGTACCACGACAGGATGCGTACAAAATTATCCTCCATAACTTGCGTCTGGGGAAGGTCAACCGTGGAACTAGAGGGATTGTGATTGAAATCTATGGATACCATCGGCAGCTCGTTGGTGGCCAGAATTCCTTTTAGGCGGCGGGTCCTGGAGGCTTTTTTGATGATCTTATTGACTTCTTCCGGAGAAGTGGCTTTGGTGGCGATGAAGGTGAGGTCAACGAGGGAAACGTTCAGGGTCGGCACCCGGATCGCATGGCCGTCCAGCTTGCCCGCGAGTTCCGGCAGCACATCGCCGATGGCTTTTGCGGCGCCGGTGGAGGCGGGGATTAAGGATGCCGAGGCGGCGCGCGCGCGCTGCAAGTCGCTATGCAGATTGTCGACCATCCTCTGGTCGCCGGTTGAGGCGTGCACCGTGGTCATAAAACCCTTTTCGATACCCAGGGCCCTGTGGAGGACATCAGCCACCGGGGCCAAGCAATTGGTCGTGCAGGAAGCGTTGGAAACCACACGGTGCTTCTTATTCAGCTTGTCGTCGTTGACGCCGTAGACCACGGTTATGTCGGCGTTCTTTGTCGGCGCCGAGACCAGTACCTTCTTGGCACCGGCCTTGAGGTGCTTGGCGGCCTTTTCACGGGTGGTAAAAAGGCCCGTGCACTCCATGGCCACGTCGACCTTGAGCTTTCTCCATGGCAATTTGGTGGGATCGCGTTCGCAGACTACCAGGATATCGCCGCGGCCGGCATTGATGGTATTGCCCTTGGTCTTGATTTTGAACGGCGGCCTGCCATGCACCGAATCATATCTGAGCAGATGTGCATTGGCTTCCACCGAGCCCTGGTCATTGATGCCAACCACCAAGATATCCCTGCGTTTGGATTCGATAATCGCCCTCAGAGCCAAGCGACCGATCCGGCCAAAACCATTAATGGCAACGCGAACCGTCATTGCGTCCTCCGTAAAAAAAACAAGGTAAAGAGAAATTAAGAAACCGCCCTTCTTTAGCACAAAGGGAGCTAGCAGCATAATATCTCGCCGGGGAGGAATCCACATGCCCTTTTGGGTGGCAGGCGGTTTTTGTAAGCGGCGGCTTTGTTCGATTGCACCTTTCCGTCAATGAAGTCGAAGGAGTTTTGGCCGGTTGACGTCTTTGCGGAGACAAGCATATTGTGCCATCGCCCTCGGACGGAACATCCGCTGGAAGGTATACTCCTTGATAACATCAAATATCAAAAAAGAGGGACAAGTAAAACGGGCGCAGCAGCATCTTGATCAAGCTGTCGCTCGCTTGGAGGTCGCGGTCGGCAAGCGCGAGAAATCCGGTGATTCCAGCGGCCGATTGGTCGAGGAGCTGGAAGAGGCGCGGATGACGAACGCGGCAATGAAAAAAAATAATGATTCCCTGTCGCTTCACCTGGATGGCGTTATCAATCGCCTGAAGGCGGTTTTGGGAAATTGAAGATTTGATCCATGGCGCAAGTTTCGCTGACCATTAACGGCCGCAAATATCAGATTGCTTGCGATGACGGCGAGGAAGCCCATTTATCGCGGCTGGGGGCCTATGTCGACAAAAGGGTCAATGAACTGGCGGCGGCGGTTGGTCAAATCGGCGATGCCCGTTTGTTGGTTATGGTCAGCCTTTTGGTGGCCGACGAGCTGTCGGATGCCTATGCCAAGATGGAGGTTTTGCGAGCCGCCGACGAAGGGGCGGCGGCCCGCCTGGAAGCCGAGGAGAGCCTTGGTGCCAATATCGAAAAGCTGGCCCTGCGCATCGAGAATATTGCGGAAACCTTGGAACAGCCTTAAACTCTTCCTGGACGGTCGCTGCTAGGTACGTTAAGCCGGAAAATTCCTGGGGCCAATATTTCTTTCTCGGGAGCTGTCCCTACCGGGCTCGTGGGCTCGGTATATGGCGCCCACCTACACATGTAGGCCACAGAGAATAGAATGGACAACGGCCGCAGCGGCACCGTCCCTTTCAAAGTTCATCCCTATCCATTATATCCTTTGCTTTTCCACGCGAACTTTCCGGCTGTCGGTTTCCGGGTCGCTTGCCGGTAGCATGGCGATCCTTGACCGCCACCGCCTCCGGTGGCCACGGGCGGGCGATGGGGGGAAGGTGGTTTAATAGGGGTGGATGACAAACCATGAGAATCTTGGCTTGCGGTGATATCGTCGGCCGCTCCGGCCGCAAGGTCTTTGTTGACAATATCGCCGATCTGCGCCGTCGGTTGGCACTGGATTTCGTGGTTGTTAACGGCGAGAACGCCGCCCATGGCTTTGGCATCACCGAACAGATCTGCAATTCATTTTACGAAGCCGGAGCCGATGTCATTACCACCGGCAACCACGTTTGGAATCGACGCGAGATATTGAGCTTCCTTGACGGCGATTCCCGTCTCTTGAGGCCTATAAATTATCCCACGGGAACGCCGGGCAGAGGGAAGGGCATTTTCACCACCGCCAAGGGGAGCAGGGTTTTGGTAATCAATCCCATGGGCCGTTTGTTCATGGCCCCCCTGGACGATCCTTTTGCCGTCGTTGAAGCTGAACTGGCGCGCCACCGGCTTGGCGTCACCGTGGACTGTGTTATCGTTGATCTTCACGCCGAAGCGACAAGCGAGAAAATGGCCATGGGCCACAAGCTGGACGGGCGGGTTTCAATGGTTGTTGGCAGTCACACCCACGTTCCTACCGCCGATGCCATGATTCTTCCCGGCGGCACCGCCTATCAGACCGACATGGGGATGTGTGGCGATTTTGATTCCGTCATTGGTATGGTCAAGGAAACGGCGGTGGCGCGTTTTACCAGCCAGTTGCCTACGGATCGTTTACAACCGTCCACTGGCGAGGCCACCTTGTGCGCGCTGTTTGTGGAAACAGATGATGAAACTGGCCTCGCCCGCCACGTCGCCCCATTACGCCTCGGCGGCTGCCTGTCCGAGCAATGGCCACTGTAACCGCCGCCCGATGCGGTCTTTTGCCGCTGCCCCAATCATGCCATATTGCTTTGCTAACCGCTTAGGCTGTACCTATGCCTTTGAACTCTATATATGGTATAAGTTCATGTTGTTAGCTACATTATATTCCTTAGAATAGGCAAATTATCGAAACATGGCCGGCCATTCCCAGTTCAAAAACATCATGCACCGGAAGGGCGCCCAAGACAGTAAGCGTGCCAAGGTTTTCACCAAGCTGATCCGGGAATTGACCGTCGCCGCCAAAACAGGTCTGCACGACCCGGACATGAACCCGCGGTTGCGCTCGGCGATCGCATCGGCCAAGCAGGCCAATATGCCCAAGGATACCATGGAACGCGCCATAAAACGTGGCGCTGACGTTGGAGATGACACCAGTTTCGAGGAAGTGCGCTACGAAGGTTACGGCCCCGGTGGCATTGCCCTGATCATCGAAACGCTCACCGACAATCGCAACCGCACCGCCGCCGAGATCCGCTCGGCTTTTAGTAAGCATGGTGGCAATTTGGGTGAGCAGGGCAGCGTCAGCTTTCTCTTCGAGCGCATCGGCCTGGTCAATTTCAAGGCCGAGGCGACCAGTTCCGAGGGCATGTTCGAGGCCGCCATCGAGGCGGGCGCCGGCGACATCGAATCCGGCGAGGCCGGGCACGAGGTCATTTGCGAGCCGGATGATCTCAACGCCGTGCGCGATGCCCTAGAAGCGAAATTCGGTGCCGCCACTGCCGCGCATCTGGATTGGAAACCGCTAAATACGGTGCCGGTGGACGAAGAGATGGCCGACACCCTTTTCAAATTTTTGAACATCCTTGACGACAACGACGACGTGCAACGGGTGGTCGCCAACTTCGACGTCGCCGAGGATGTGATGGAGCGTCTCGGTGGATGAGCCGATCATGCCAAGGACAAGGCCGTGACGAGATGAGAATCCTTGGGCTGGATCCGGGTTTGCGCAATACCGGCTGGGGCCTTGTCGAGGCCAATGACAATCGTCTCCGCCACGTCGCCAACGGTGTTATCAGCAGCGGTGCCGGGCCGGGCCTCGCCCAAAGACTGATGCAATTGCACGAAGGTCTGGCCGTGGCAATCGCCCGGTACTCTCCCGACGAGGCAGCGGTGGAGGAAACTTTCGTTAATCTCAATCCCGTCTCTACCCTTAAATTGGGACAGGCGCGCGGCGTGGCCCTTCTGGTTGCCGCCCAGGCCGGGCTGAGCGTCGCCGAATATTCGCCCAACTTGGTTAAGAAAACCGTGGTCGGTACCGGCCACGCCGCCAAAAAACAAGTTCAGATGATGGTCCGGATGCTGCTGCCGGGGTGCGCCATTACCAACGCCGACGCGGCGGACGCCCTCGCCGTTGCCATCTGCCACGTCCACCACCGGGAAACCGCCTTGCGGATCGCCAAGGCGGAATCCCATTACCAAACCACGGAGGCCAACCAATGATCGCCAAGCTCTCGGGTATTGTCGATTCCTTGGGCGGGGACTGGGCCGTCATTGACGTATCCGGCGTTGGCTACTTGGTCTTTTGTTCCGGCCGTTGCCTGAACCGTCTTGTCGTCGGGGAGACGGTAAGCTTGCTCATCGACACCCATGTCCGCGAGGATCACATCCATCTCTATGGTTTTATCGATGCGGCCGAGCGCGATTGGTACCGTTTGTTGACCACGGTGCAAGGCGTGGGGGCGAAAGTGGGGCTGGCGATCCTCGGCGTGTTGGGTACCGGTGAGTTGTCACAGGCGATGATGGCGGAGGATCGGGATACACTTTGCCGTGCCCCCGGTGTTGGGCCGAAACTGGCGAACCGGATCTTAAGAGAGCTCAAGGACAAGGTCGGCGAGATTGCCTTAGGTGCCAGCGTGCTAGCCGCTCCCGCGGCCGGCGGCGAAAGCGGCGCGGCAGCCGATGCGGTCTCCGCTCTGATCAATCTCGGCTACAACCCATCGCAAGCGCTAGCGGCGGTTTCACAGGCCGCCGACAAGCTGAAGCCCGAGGCTGGCGCGGAAGCCTTGATCCGGGGCGGGTTGTCTGAGTTGGGGCCACGGGAACATAACTGATGACAGACAATCCCGGCAGCGCGCCCGAACAGCCGGGCGACCGCCTGATCGCAAGAGAGGAACACAAAGACGATCATCCCGATGCCAAGCTGCGCCCTACCCGCATCGCCGAATTCATAGGCCAGCGTCAAGTTTGCGATAATTTGCGGGTCTTCATCGAGGCGGCGCAGGTTCGCGGCGAAGCCCTCGACCATGTGCTGTTTTACGGACCGCCGGGCCTCGGCAAAACGACGCTGGCGCAGATTGTTGCCCGCGAATTCGGAGTGGGTTTTCGCGCTACCTCCGGTCCTGTCCTCGCCAAGGCTGGGGATTTAGCGGCGATCCTGACCAACCTGCAACCCAGGGACGTTCTTTTCATCGACGAAATTCACCGCCTCAATCCGGCCGTCGAGGAAACCCTTTATCCGGCCCTGGAAGACTTCCAACTCGATCTGATCATCGGTGAGGGACCGGCGGCCAGATCCTTGCGCATCGACCTGCCGCCTTTTACCCTGGTCGGTGCGACAACGCGTTCCGGGTTGATCACGACGCCTCTACGCGAGCGTTTTGGGATTCATTCACGGGTGCTCTTTTATTCGGCTGGGGAGTTGGAGCAAATCATCAGCCGCAACGCCGGGCTCTTGAATTTCCATTTAACCGCCAGCGGTGCCGGCGAAATCTCGCGGCGCTCGCGCGGCACTCCCAGGATAGCCTGCCGGCTGCTTCGAAGAGTGCGCGATTTTGCCGCCGTCGACGGTGCCAACGAAATGGATAAAAGCGCCGTCGACAAGGCCCTCGAGCGGCTGGAAGTGGACAAGTCGGGCCTTGACGCCATGGACCGCCGCTATTTGCTTTGCATCGCCGAGAACTACGGTGGCGGGCCGGTCGGAGTCGAGACCTTGGCGGCGGCGTTGTCGGAACAGCGTGATACCATCGAGGAAGTGATCGAGCCCTATTTGATACAACAAGGCTTTCTGATGCGAACGCCACGTGGCCGCACCCTGTCGGAACAAGCCTACCGCCACCTTGGGTCGCGGCCGCCGAAGGGTAAGCAGATGGACCTCGACGTCGAGAACGCAAATGACTGAGGCTTTGCTGAAGGAACCGCCCAGGGAAAATACCGAAGGACCGCATGTCTTTCAGATCCGCGTCTATTACGAAGACACAGATGCCGGCGGCGTCGTTTATTACGCCAATTACCTTAAATTCGCCGAACGGGCGCGGACCGAAATGTTACGCAGTCTTGGCTTTGAAAATTCCCGCTTGATGGACGGCGACGGCCCAGGGACCGGAATCGCCCTGGCGGTTCGCCAAATGGTGGTGGACTACCTGAGACCGGCCGGGCTGGACGATCTCTTGGAAGTCCATACGGGGATACTGGAAATCGGCGGTGCTTCCCTTCGCCTCCAACAACTGGTAAGGCGCGGTGTCGAAGACTTAGTCCGCATGCGGATCACTCTTGCCTGTATGAATGTGACGTCAAGGCGCACGGCGCGCCTTCCCACCGGCTTTAAGGAGCGGTCTCAAAAACTTTTTCCTTTCCATCAACAAGGCTGAAGATATGGAGAACAATATCATTGACACCGTCACACTAGGCGGATCGGTCGCCGCCATCGACTTTTCAGTTTGGTCTTTGTTTCTGAGGGCCGATGTGATCGTCAAGACGGTAATCATTATTTTATTGCTGGCGTCCATTTGGTGCTGGGCAATCATCTTTGAAAAGTTGGTCGGGCTTCGCCGTCTTAACACCCGGGCCTCGGAATTCGAGCAGTCCTTCTGGTCCGGTATTTCCCTGGATGATCTTTATGACCGCACCGGCGCCCAGCCGCGTGATCCGATGACCGCCGTCTTCGTCGCCGCCATGCGGGAATGGCGGCGGGCAATTCCGGCGGGACTTTCGGGGCAGAATGGCGCCCGGGTGAGTTTGAACGAGCGGATCGAGCGGGTCATGCAGATTACCCTGGCGCGTGAAATGGATCAGGCCGAACGCTATATGACTTTCCTCGCTTCCACCGGCGCCACGGCGCCTTTCATTGGGCTTTTTGGCACGGTTTGGGGCATCATGAACAGTTTCCAGGCGATCGCGCTCACCAAGAACACATCTCTGGCGGTGGTCGCGCCCGGCATCGCCGAGGCTTTGTTCGCCACGGCGCTGGGTTTGCTGGCGGCGATTCCGGCGGTGCTTGCTTTCAACAAACTTAGCAAGGATTTGGAACGCTATGCCGGACGCCTCGACAGTTTTGCCGGCGAGTTCTCCGCCATTCTATCGCGTCAGATGGAGGAAAAGGACTGATCATGGCCGTTTCCACGCGCGGCGACACGCGCCACTTCGGCCAGGGCCGTTTTTTCCGCCGCGGCCACTGCCCGATGAGTGAAATCAACGTCACCCCGATGGTTGACGTCATGCTGGTGCTGCTGATTATTTTCATGATAACGGCGCCGCTTTTGACTGTCGGGGTCAGGGTTGATTTGCCGAAGACCAAGGCCCAGGTGATTGCCGACGAAGTCGAGCCCCTGGCTGTTACGATCAATGCCGAGGGGCGTATTTTTCTCCAGGAAACCGAGCTTGATCTTGTTGCCCTGGCCCCGCGCCTTGTGGCGATTGCCGGCAACAATCCCGACGTTCGGGTTTTTGTGCGTGGCGATCAGACGATCAATTACGGGCGGGTGATGGAAGTGATGGGGACAATCAACGCCGCCGGTTTTAAAAAGGTGGCCTTGGTCACCCGCCGATTGACCGCAAGATCTGGGAAATAGAGGAAAGAGTCCGGATGACGGCCATGCGCAAAGGCATCACCTGTTCTGTTTTGTTTCATGCGATGGTGATGGCCGTCGGTTATTTTGGGCTGCCGGAATTGCGCCGTGATTTGTCCCTGATTGAAGCGCCGATCATGGTCGAAATCATGACGGTGGCCGAGACCACTAATGCGCCGGCCCCAAAACCCAAGCCCATGCCAAAGCCTAAACGGCGACCGCCGCCCAGGTTGCCGAAGGTGGGAGTTCCGCCACCGCCGCCGTCCTCGCCGAAGCCGGAACCGGAGGTTGCCGCCGTGCCGCCGCCACCGGAAGCCAAACCGAAGCCAAAGCTGAAAGCTAAACCACAGCCGAAGCCGGAAGCTAAACCGACGCCACGGGTACCACCCCGCCTCGTCAAGGCAAGGCCAAAACGCAAGCCAAAGCCGCCCGACACTTTCGCCTCGGTTTTGAAAACGGTAAAGGAATTACAACGGCAAAATCCTGAGCCGAAGGCAAAGAGCGAAAAGCAGAAAAAGAAAGAAAATGATAAATCATTTGAACAGCAAACGGCCAAGGCCTTGGCGTCGCTGTCGCGGCGTTACGATGCGTCTAGGCCACTGACGATCAGTGAAATCGATTTGGTGCGTCAGCAAATCGCCGGTTGCTGGAATCTGCCGGCCGGGGCCAAAGACGCGGAGAATTTGGTAATCGAGATATGGGTCGCCATGAACCCTGACGGCACAGTGCGCCAGGCGAAGATTCAACAACAAGCGCGCTTGCAATCGGATTCCTTTTTTCGCGCCGCCGCCGAGAGTGCGCTTAGGGCGGTTTTGAACAAAAGGTGCCAGCCGTTCAAACTGCCACCCCAAAAATACGACCGTTGGAAGACAATGACCCTGGTTTTCAATCCCAAGGAAATGTTTGGAACATGATGGCTGCAATCTATTCCCGCCGGTTGGCGCACCCGCTTTTGGTCTTGGTTTTTTTGCTGGTGCTGGCCGCGGCCGGGCCGGCGGCGGCCGAGCTAAGAATCGATATCACGCGAGGCGTCGTCGAGCCGCTCCCCATAGCGGTCACGGACTTCACCGGTTCAACCGAGCCGGAGTCGCGGCTCGGGCGCGATATCGGCTTGGTGGTGGCCGCCGACCTTGAACGTTCGGGGCTGTTCCGTCCCATCGATTCGCAGGCCTTCATCCAGACCGCGCAAGCAGTGAACGACCTTCCCCGCTTCGGCGACTGGCGGACCATCAATGCCCAGGCCCTGGTCCAAGGGCGGGTGCAAATTATCGCCGACGGCCGCTTGCGCGTGGAATTCCGTCTGTGGGATGTTTTCGCCGAGCAGCAAATGTCGGGGATCGCCTTCCAAACAGCTCCCAAGGCATGGCGCCGCGTCGGTCACATGATCGCCGATACTGTTTATAAACGGATCACTGGCGAGGACGGCTATTTTGACTCCCGCATTGTCTATATCGCCGAAAGCGGGCCACAGAACCGCCGGCTCAAGCGTCTGGCAATCATGGACCAGGATGGAGAAAGCCACCATTTTCTCACTGATGGCGCCGAACTGGTCCTGACCCCCCGTTTTTCACCGACTTTGCAGGAAATTATTTACCTTTCCTATTTCGGCAATCTTCCGCGCGTCTACATATTCAATCTCGACACCGGACGGCAGGAGATTCTAGGCAATTTTCCGGGCATGACCTTTGCTCCGCGATTTTCGCCCGACGGCAAAAAGGTCATCATGAGCATGGCTAAGGACGGCAACTCCGAAATCTACACCATGGATCTCAGGACCCGCGTCACGAGACGATTGATCCACCATTCAGCCATTGACACATCGCCCAGCTACTCTCCCGATGGTAAACGAATAACCTTCAATTCCGACAGGGGCGGCACTCAACAACTTTACGTAATGGGTTCGGACGGCAGCAACGTCAGGCGCATCAGCCATGGCGATGGACGCTTTGCGACACCTGTATGGTCGCCGCGTGGTGATCTGATCGCCTTTACCAAGATGCGCAAGGGACGCTTTTTCATCGGCGTCATGCGTCCGGATGGCAGCGGCGAGCGTTTGCTCGCCGAGGATTTCCTGGTCGAAGCGCCGACCTGGGCGCCGAATGGCCGGGTCCTCATGTTTTTCCGCCAGCAGCCGACCAGGGCCGACGGCAGCGGCGGCCGCTCTCGGCTTTATTCCATCGATTTAACCGGCCACAATGAACGCGAGGTGATCACTCCGCTGGATGCTTCCGACCCGGCATGGTCGCCCCTAATTCCATAATCGGCGAAAGCCAAGATTAAGATCTTTAAGTAGCTGGAAATCAAAAAACTCTTGGAATTGATCTTTATTCACTTTAAAATAAAATAAGTCATTCATAAAGATTATGGCAGACAGATTCAAAAGGGTTTAATGTTAAGCTCTTTGTTTTCGTGTGCAGTTTTTTTAAAATGTTAACGTTCCGGTCATTGGAGAGAAGCAAATGCATTTAAAGATTCTAGGCCTTTTCGTGGCCGTCGCGTTGATTGCCGCCTGTGAGACCGCTCCGGAAGGAAGCGCCGGCGCCAGCGGCGCCGGCAAAACCAAAGACACTAGTCTAACACTGCGCCATACCGCCAAACCAGCGGCGGGGTCACAGAATGATCTGTTGGTCAATGTCGGTGATCGTGTCTTTTTCGACTACGATAAGTACAACGTCAGTTCGCAAGCTCGTCAAATCCTGGTAAAGCAGGCCGCGTGGATGAAGAAATACCCTGCGCTGATCTTCACCATCGAGGGGCATTGCGACGAGCGTGGGACCCGCGAGTACAACTTGGCTCTGGGTGAGCGGCGCGCCAATGCGATCAAAGACTACCTTGCCACCCTGGGGATCAACTCCAGCCGCTTGAAGACCATTTCCTACGGTAAGGAACGTCCGGTGGCGCTCGGCTCCAATGAGCAAGCCTGGTCGCAAAACCGCCGCGCCGTGACGGTGGTGGGTGTTGCCGGCAGTTAGAGCGTAATCGTCTCAAATGGAATTAATTTGAAACGTGTTTCGCCCCTCTAATTCATTTACTTAGGGGCTTTTTCACGGCCTGGATGGCTTCGACCCAGGTCGATATGGTTCTTGGAATGCGCCGCGCCACAGGGGGTTTCTCGGCGCTTATCTTTGCCGCCTAAGCGCCGCCGTCCATATATGAAATGCTCAAAAATGAGGAAACCTGCACAGGAACCGGTTTGAGCGGGCGCCATATTATTGCCTAGAATGAACCGCATAATAATTTTAGCTGGCTGTTCGGGCGACTTACCGTCGGTCGGCCGGGGCGATTTAGGGCAATGGAAATAGGCATGATGCGCTGGTTTTGGGCTTTTGTTTGCGTCTGGACAGTGGCGGTGATGACCATTGCGGGCGCATCTTGTGCTTGGGCTCAGAACGATTATATCGGTCCCCTGCATGACCGCCTGGAGCGTCTCGAACGCGACATCAGAACCCTCAACACCCGTCTTTCTAAAGGCGGTTCTCCAGCTTCGCCGGCGGCGGCTGGAACGAGGGATGTTCGTTCTGCCGCCGGTGTCGGCGAATACGCCATTGCTCGTTTTCAAGTGCGGCTGTCAGCTCTGGAGGAGGAATTGCGCTTGTCGACCGGCAAAATGGAGGAAATGGCCTATCTTCTTGATCAGATCCGGCAGCGGCTCGACAAGTTGGTTGGCGATGTCGATTTCCGTCTCAGCACCATCGAAAAAGAACTGCGCGTGGCACCCGCAAAAACTTTGCCGGAAGCGCCACGGGCGAGCGCGGCGCCATCACAGCCAGAGGTGCGGACGGTAACGCCGGGCACCGCCGCTCCTTCTTTCGCCGCCAGTCAGGCAAACCTCGGCACCGTTACCGAGGGCGAACTGCGGGCCACTCAACCAGGCACCGGCGCCGAGCCGCAACCGGCGGTGCCGGCCCAACAAGGCCAGGCCGCCCAATTGAGTATACTGCCGGAAGGGACTCCGAAGGAGCGCTATACCTTTGCTTTCGGGCTGTTGCGCCAAGCCAACTATGATCAGGCGGAAAAAGCCTTTAAGGAGTTTCTTCAGATCCACGGCGACGATACCCTGGCCGGCAATGCTCGGTACTGGCTGGGCGAGACTTTTTATGTCCGCAAGGAATTTGCTGAAGCTGCAAAGATTTTTTTCGAGAATTTTCAAAAGGAGCCGCGCGGTCCGAAAGGACTCGACACCATGCTCAAGCTAGGCATGTCCTTGGCCGGGCTTGAAAAAAAACGAGAAGCTTGTGCCGCCTATGACAAGATGATGAAGGATTTTCCCGAAGTTCCCGCCAACATCGCCAAAACAGTGGCTAGGGAACGGCAGCGTAGCGGCTGCCAATGAGGCGCCGTTCATGACTGCCTCCCAACCCATTTCAGCGGAAGAATTTTCCTCACTGATGGCTGTCGTCAGCCCTTTCGAAACGGCGCCCCACGTTGCGGTAGCTGTTTCCGGAGGCGGCGACAGCTTGAGCCTCTGCTTGTTGGCCGGGGCCTGGGCACAGCGTCACGGTGGGCGGGTGACGGCGTTGACCGTCGATCATGGTTTGCGCCCCGCCGCCGCCGCCGAGGCGGCGCAAGTCGGCGGGTGGCTGAATGGGCGCGGCATCGAGCACCGCGTCCTAGCTTGGCGAGGCGTCAAACCAACATCGGGTTTGCAGGCGGCGGCGCGAAAAGCTCGCTACGACCTGTTGACGTCATGGTGTCGAGAGACAGGCGTACTGCATCTTTTCCTTGCCCATCACCTGGAGGACCAAGCCGAGACCTTTCTCATGCGTCTCGGACGGGGCAGCGGCATTGACGGTCTCGCGGCCATGGCCGCCGTCGTCGAGACGGCTTCGGTCCGTCTTGTCCGTCCGCTCCTGAAGATGCCGCCCGAACGGCTCAAGGCAACGTTGAGGGCGTTGGGCCAGGAATGGATCGAGGACCCTTCCAACCGGGACCGAAACTTTGCCCGGACACGGATCAGGTCAGCTTTATCGGACTTGGCCGTAGCCGGGATTTCGCCCGAGCGCTTGGCCGAGACAGCCGGCCACCTGGCGCGCGCGCGCCTGGCTCTGGAAAGCGCCGCCTCGGCTTTGCTGGCTCGATGTTGCATGATCCATCCAGCGGGATACGCTCGCGTCGACGGCGGCGCTCTGGCGGCGGCGCCGAAGGCAGCGTCCTTGCGGGCGCTGGCGCGGATCCTGGTCTGTATTGGCGGCCGGACTTACGGACCGCGTTCGGCAAAGCTGGAGCGTCTCCACCACAGTATCATCAATGGCGGCAAAGACATCTCCCATTGCCTCGCCGGCTGTCATGTCTTGGCGGTGAAACGAAAGCCTGTGGAGCAGCGACAGTTCCTGGTCTGCCGCGAGCGGCGGGGATCGCCTCTTCCCCTTGCCGCCGTTGCCGGAACGCGGTTTCTATGGGATCGCCGTTTCGCCATCGAATTCACCGCCACCAACGGTAAGGCAACATCCGGAGCCGCCCGGCTGACGAGCCTGGGAGATGACGGTTGGGCCGCCGTTGCCGCCGACCGTCCGGATATCAAGTCCTGTCCGCTGCCGATGGCGGTTCGGCCATCGCTTCCGGCCCTCAGGGATGGCCAGGGTATTTTCGCCGTCCCCCATTTGTTGTATAAACGTGACGGCGATGACGGCCCCGGGGTGGCGTTTGCGCGGCTAAAGTTTATGCCGCCGAATACCATCTCCGGAGCGGGTTTTTGCATTGCTTAGTGATTTTCAGTTACTATCTATAAAATAACATGGGTACCAAAAGCGTTCCCACGACGCATGGGTGACGGGCCTAACCTTTAGGGTCGGCGTTTTTGCAAGAAAGGATGCGACTTTGAAGATCAGCAAGAATCTGGCGCTATGGCTCACCATCGCGCTGTTGGTTTTCGTGCTTTACAATCTGTTCCAAGGGATGTCGCCGAAGAAGGAACTGGAAAATCTGGCTTTTTCCGATTTCCTGGCATCAGTTGAAAGCGGCGAGGTTCGCGACGTCACCATCAAGGGCAATATTATCACCAGCCATTTCCGGGACGGCCGCGCATTCAGCACCTATGCCCCAAATGATCCGAGCTTGGTAAGCCAACTCGTCATAAAGGGCGTTCGCATCAGCGCGTTGCCGGCGGATGAAAACGTTCCGGGTTTTTGGGATATTCTGATTTCTTGGTTCCCCATGCTGCTGTTGATCGGGGTGTGGATCTTTTTCATGCGGCAAATGCAATCCGGTGGCGGCAAGGGAGGGGCCATGGGATTTGGAAAATCTAAGGCCAAGCTGCTTACGGAGAAAAAAGGCCGCGTCACTTTCCACGATGTCGCGGGCATCGATGAAGCCAAGCAGGAGCTGGAAGAAATAGTCGAGTTCCTTAAGAACCCGGCCAAGTTCCAACGCCTAGGTGGAAAGATCCCCAAAGGCTGTCTGCTGGTTGGCCCACCCGGCACCGGCAAGACGCTGTTGGCCCGCGCCATTGCCGGCGAAGCCAATGTGCCGTTTTTTACCATCTCCGGCTCTGATTTCGTCGAGATGTTCGTCGGTGTTGGCGCGTCCAGGGTGCGCGACATGTTCGAACAAGGAAAAAAGAACGCCCCTTGCATCATTTTCATTGACGAGCTTGACGCCGTCGGCCGCCATCGCGGCGCCGGCCTTGGCGGCGGTAACGACGAGCGCGAGCAGACCCTGAACCAGCTTTTGGTTGAGATGGACGGTTTCGAATCCAACGATGGCGTGATCCTGATCTCGGCCACCAACCGCCCCGACGTCCTCGACCCGGCACTTCTCAGACCCGGGCGTTTTGACCGCCAGGTGACGGTCCCCAACCCTGATATTCTGGGCCGCGAGAAGATCCTCAAAATCCATATGCGCAAGGTTCCCCTGGCCCCCGACGTTGACGCTCGCGTCATCGCCCGCGGCACGCCCGGCTTTTCCGGCGCCGATCTCGCCAATCTCGTTAATGAGGCGGCATTGTTGGCGGCGCGGGTCGGTAAGCGGATCGTCACCATGGTTGATTTTGAAATGTCTAAGGATAAGGTCATGATGGGCGCCGAGCGCCGTTCCATGGTGATGACCGACGAGGACAAGAAGCTGACCGCCTATCACGAAGCGGGCCACGCTCTTGTCGGCTTGCATGTGCCCAAACATGACCCATTGCACAAGGTGACGATCATACCGCGTGGCCGGGCATTGGGTGTCACCATGTCGCTGCCGGAAACGGACCGCTATACCTATTCGAAGGTGGAGCTTGAATCAAAACTGGCGATGATGTTCGGTGGCCGCCTCGCCGAAGAGATCATTTTCGGCCTTAACAACGTCACCACCGGCGCCAGCAACGATATCAAACAGGCAACCGAAATGGCCAGGAGCATGGTCACCGAATACGGGTTCTCTCCCAAACTGGGGCCGCTCAAATATAGTGAAAACGATGAGGAGATATTTCTCGGCCGTTCGGTGACCCAGCACAAAAATGTCTCCGACGCTACCGCCAAGGTGATCGATGGGGAAATCCGCCGCCTAGTCGAGGAAGGGGAGGCCCTGGCCCGCAAGATTCTAAAGGAAAACCGGGATGATCTCGAGATTCTGGCGCAGGCGTTGCTCGAGTATGAGACGCTAAACGGCAAAGAAATCGACGCTCTGCTCAGAGGCGAGACCATCATCCGTCCCGACGAAACCGAAATGTCCGAGAAGGACAGTGGCCACAAGTCCTCGATTCCGGTGAGCGGTTCCAAGGGCAAGGAGCCTCCCGGTGGCGGCCTTAGCCCCGAACCGCAAACCAGTTCTTGACGGTCATCAAACCCGGCTCTGATGGGCCGCTCCGGCAATCTCCAAAATGACCAAATCCTCGCTCCGAAGCGGAGTGGGTCGTTCCCCGTGACGGCTTCTTTTGCCGGTCTTTCCCTGGCCCGCGCTCTGATCATGGGCATCATCAACGTGACGCCTGATAGCTTTTCCGACGGCGGCTTGACTGTTGACCCGGCTGAAGCCATTACCCGTGGCCGGATGTTGCTGGATGACGGCGCTGATATCCTCGACGTCGGTGGCGAATCGACCCGCCCGGGAGCCGAGTCCGTCCCCATCGAGGTGGAGCTGGAACGGGTTTTGCCAGTGGTCCGCGGCCTTCAAGGGGAAGGTGCCGTTGTTTCCATAGACACCCGTAAGGCGCCAGTGATGGAGGCGGCGCTGGCGGCTGGCGCCACCATCATCAACGACGTTACCGCCCTGACCGGGGACCGGTGCTCGCTCGAGGTGGTGGCCGGAAGCAACGCCGCCGTCGTGCTCATGCATATGCGGGGCAATCCGGGAACCATGCAGGACGATCCCCGATACGACGATGCCGCAAAGGAGGTGTTCGACTATCTCTCTGGGCGGGTGGCAGCCTGCGGGGCGGCCGGTATCGAGCCCTCGCGCATCGCCGTCGATCCCGGCATAGGCTTCGGCAAGACCGTTGACCACAACATCGGCATCCTTGGCCGCCTGGACCTCTACCGGGAGCTGGGATGCGCGCTTCTTATCGGGGTCTCCCGCAAAGCCTTCATCGGCCGCTTGAGCAAGGAAGAACCGCCTCGCCAACGCCTCGCCGGCTCGCTCGCCGCGGCGTTGGCTGGGGTGGCGATGGGTGCCCATATCCTGCGCGTCCACGACGTCGCCGAAACTCGCCAGGCCCTGGATGTGTGGGAGGCGATTGGGGGAACATAAGAAAATCTAAATGTTACTTTGTTAAAAAGTGAAACAAAAATTTATCTTCCCTAGGGCAAAACTGTAATACAAGGAAAGCTGTCCGGCCGGGCAAGGAGGGACATCATGACCCGCAAACTTTTTGGCACCGATGGAATCCGCGGCACCGCCAATAGTGAACCGATGACCGCCGAGATCGCGCTTCGGGTCGGCATGGCGGCGGGCCGGCACTTTACCCGCGGCGAGCACCGCCATCGGGTGGTTATCGGCAAGGACACGCGGCTTTCGGGCTACATGATTGAGCCGGCGTTGACATCGGGTTTCGTTTCCGTAGGCATGAACGTGATACTGGTCGGGCCGCTGCCGACGCCCGCCGTCGCCATGCTGACCCGTTCCCTTCGCGCCGACCTAGGCGTTATGATCTCGGCCTCGCATAATCCTTTCGAGGATAACGGCATCAAACTGTTCGGTCCCGACGCCTACAAACTGTCGGATGGGGTCGAGGTCGAAATCGAGCGCCGCATGGCCACCGACATGAGCGATGCTTTCGCCACGCCGGCGCAACTTGGTCGTGCCCTGCGTCTCGACGACGCGCAAGGCCGATACACCGAACATGTCAAGCAGACTTATCCCAAGGGATTGACGCTCGATGGCCTGAAAGTGGTCGTCGATTGCGCCAACGGCGCCTCCTACAAGGTGGCGCCGGAGATTCTCTGGGAACTGGGCGCCGAGGTCATTCCGATCGGGGTCGATCCCGATGGCTTCAACATAAACAAGGGTTGCGGATCGACCAACCCCGGAACCATGTGCAGCCAAGTCGTGGCGCATGGCGCCGATATCGGCATCAGCCTCGACGGCGACGCCGACAGGGTGTTGATCGCCGACGAAACCGGGGCGCTTGTCGACGGCGATCAGGTGATGGCCCTGATCGCCACCCACTGGGCTGGGGCCGGTCGGCTGACGGGCGGCGGCATCGTCGCCACGGTGATGTCCAATTTGGGACTCGACCGCTATCTTGGCGGCCTGGACCTGGACTTGGTGCGGACCCAGGTCGGCGACCGTTACGTGGTTGAGCATATGCGCGAGGGCGGCTTCAATTTGGGCGGCGAACAATCAGGCCATATTATTCTCAGCGATTACGGGACCACCGGCGACGGCCTGATTGCCGCCCTGCAGGTGCTGGCTGCGGTCGTCGAGGGGGGGCGTCCGGCGGCCGAGGTTTGCCGCCTTTTTGAGCCGTTGCCGCAATTGCTCAAGAACGTCACCTTCAACGGTGGTCCGCCACTCGAGAAGAAAACCGTCAAAAAGGCCATCGCCAACGGCGAGCGGCGGCTGGGCAAGGACGGCCGCCTACTGATCCGCACGTCGGGAACCGAACCGTTGATCCGGATCATGGCCGAGGGCGAGGACGAAGCCCTGGTCGGCGCCGTCGTTGAAGATATCGCCCAAGTCATTGAGCACGCCGGGAGATAGCGATCAGTTGATCTTCTTTCGAGACGGTTCAATTCGTTCCGGTCGGGACATGGGGCTATGAAAGGCCGCGTTCTTATTATCGCCGGTTCGGACTCGGGCGGCGGCGCCGGCGTCCAGGCCGATATCAAGACGGTGACCGTCTTGGGCGGTTACGCAGCCACCGCGATCACCGCGCTGACCGCCCAGAACACGCAAGGCGTCGATGCTGTTCTCGACGTGCCGGCGGACTTCGTTGCCAGGCAGATGCGGGCCGTACTCTCGGACTTGGGCGCCGACAGCATCAAAACCGGCATGCTCGGCAACGGCGATGTCATCGAGGCCGTCGCCCAAGTCCTGGAAAAGGACGCCATGGGCATTCCCCTCGTCGTCGATCCGGTGATGGTGGCCAAGGGCGGCGCTTCGTTGCTTGACGCTGCCGCCGTCGAGGTCTTGAAATCCCGTCTTCTCCCCATGGCCGCCCTGCTCACTCCCAACCTGCCGGAGGCCGAGGCACTCACCGGCAAGACCGTCGGCGCCGTTGGCGACATGGCGGCGGCGGCGGACGCATTGCTGGCGGCCGGCGCCAGGGCTGTATTGCTTAAAGGCGGTCATCTCGAAGGCCGGACCGTTACCGATCTTTTGATCACCGCCGACGGTTCGAGGCGTTTCGAAAGTCCGCGCATCCGCTCCCGCCATACCCATGGCACCGGTTGCACATTGGCTTCCGGAATTGCCGTCGGCCTGGCCCAAGGTCTGGACTTGGGCTGCGCCGTCGCCCGCGCCCGGGCCTATGTCGCCAAGGCGATTCGCAATGCCCCGGGCTTTGGCGGCGGCCATGGCCCCTTGAACCACGGCCACACGGTGAAGCCGTTCAAATAATAAGACCTTCAAATATTCAATATTATCCGCCAGTTTGCGCCGCTCCTGGAGAATCTGAAACGTTGGTGGCGTGGGATTGAGATGGCGGTCAAGCACGGCTATCTGAGCGTCTGCTTCTCCGAGGCGCCGGTGCGGGGGCTGATTCCAGATACGGCGGGATTGACGAACATCGACCGCTATGCGGTAATCGTCACCATTCCAGGAGAAAACCATGATTTCGTTCCCGCTTTTTCGTCCACCGCATGGCATGTACCGAGGGCTCTACCACCGGTTCAGCTCGTTGTTTCCTTGCTCCATACTGGGCCAACGGCAGGATAAGAGCGCGTTACGCGGAGAATTACTGCTGATCCGGGATGGCGACCGAATCGCCGACGCCGCTGGCCTGGTGCCGCTGACGGCGGAGGTTTGTGAATTCAAGAGGCTGTTCGTGCGCCCACCCTGGCGTCGCCGGGGGCTTGGCCGCTCCGGTGGCCGCAAGAGTGTTGATTAGCGGGCGCGTTTTACCGGCGGCAGCAAGGCGGGGGCGCTCCCTGGTGGCGACTGTGTTGCTTCCTGGGGTGAAACCGTAATTGTGGATTCGGCGCCGCGAAGCGTACGGCCGACAATCTGGATGGTGGCGATCCTGTTGCGGCGGGAAAAGGTGAGTACGCTGGTGGCGGCGCGGACCGATGTAATTTCCCGCCACCCGAATTCTGGCAGTTTCTGCTTGAAAAAATCGAACATGTCGAAGGTACCATGGGACGTGGAAAGAACCAGTTGTCCGAACCAGGATTCGCCGCTGCCGAAAACCAGCGTCTTGTCGACATTGATGTTGGCTTGGCTCGGCAAAGGGATGTCGGGAAACTGAGCAAATGAAGGCGCCGCCGTCGGACTGCCCCTGTCGCCCTCATTGCCACCGGTATCCTTGAGAATGCTTGTCTTTGGGGCACAAGCGGAGATACTCAAACCAACAGCCGTAATGAAAACCAGCAACAAGTATTTTTTTTTGCACATGATTATGTATCCAAGCCTTTGAAAAAATGTCACTGCACTTTGCGATCATGGGCGAATTGTGACTATTACCCTATATCATTCCAGTGTCGGCAGGCCAACCGGAAGCACTTTTTTTCAAGATGTTGTTTTCGCCGCCACAAGCGACTATAATCATTTCAGTTGTTTTCCACGTTTTGGTTTGACAACAGGCGGTTCGGGGCTTAGAAGCGCGGACCGCTTGGCGTGTGCGTTTGCGCCTTTTCGTTCTTTGACATTGTGGATAAGTTAGAAGGGATGCGCAGGCGGCGGCCCGTTTGAGTTATGCTCGACGGACCGTCTTATGTGCATTCTATGTCGAGGAAACTCGACAAACATGTGCAAAGGAACGGCTCCGGTTGTTCCCATCCTCATTCTATGGATTTATGGGGGCTCGGGAATTTTAACTTGAGAGTTTGATCCTGGCTCAGAACGAACGCTGGCGGCATGCTTAACACATG